>Ga0194112_10010788_pt1 | contig 11423 bp, 18 predicted proteins | sample TA2MahC400mmetaG_FD_146191 | JGI IMG/M metagenome (GOLD analysis project Ga0194112, IMG submission 146191) | Freshwater microbial communities from Lake Tanganyika, Tanzania - TA2015016 Mahale Deep Cast 400m | ecosystem: Environmental > Aquatic > Freshwater > Lake | place: Tanzania: Lake...
AACTTTAAGTCAGCACATACATAAAAAGATTTAGAACTATAGTCTTTTGATGCAGGATCTCTGTACAAAATTTTTATACGTAATACCTGGTTTTGATGACTAAAAACTGTCTCCTCGCACAGACTGCAACTGTGATAGCTGTAGGTACTAAACACACGTATTTGACAATCAATAATGTACGAGTTAAGTGCCGAGTCCCACATTCCCCGCTTTTCCAAGCGAGAAATGTACTGCTCGCTCGGAGGGGTCATGTGTGTACACTTTCCTGAAACTTTTTTATGAGGTACGCTTGCTCACAGGATTCTCTGTTGTAGCATACGCTCAGTCCACCAAAAAATGGTTTGAACCATACCGTATTGTATTTTATAGACAAATACCAATACTGGGGTGTATGAATGGTATTTTTACATATAAAACAAGCTGGCGTGTATTGTTCTGTTTCTCGCAAAACAACATCTAATGGTTCTCGTAACTGTTGCAAATAAGGCAGGCTCTGTTCACTTAAGTGGTTGAACAGAGCCTGCTTTATTTCATCAGTCAATCGTCTTGGTACTCAATATACTCGTATTCAGATGAATACTTGCATTCTGCAGAGCAAAAATGTTCTGCACTATTATTGGTCTTTTCGAAATCGTTTCCGCACCAAAGGCAGGAATCGAGAGTCACCGTCGCCTTCACGTTTACTTCCTTGTGTGATCTAGAGCAGCAAAGGTTGCTGTCTTTACTAGTTTGTGTACAGTAGGGTCAAGTACAAGTTCATGAACGATCTTACGATCACGTGGACTAAGCTGTGCCACAAAATCATAAAGAGTGCCTGACCTATACAAAAAGTATAGCGCTAACTTTACGATGTGGTCATTTGTTGTTACTGTATTTTGCATTTTGGTTATTCCCAGCAAACGTTTGTAACGATTTTTCAATCTGTAGGCTTTGACAGTCGCTACAAGGGACGTGATGCTTTTTATAATGCTTGATAAGCTCTTGCATAACACGATACAAGCCTGTGCTTATATGCACAGTTTTGTGATTGTCAGTCATTACTCTTTGGGTTTAGGTACATCCGGTAACGGATGCGGGGGCGGTACAGCACCTGCAAGAGCTTTACGAGCTATTTCTGCAAGGTTACTACTGTCGGGATAGCCATTCTTTGGCATTAAGAAACAGTCTTGATAGGTATTGGAAAACTTTCAACAGATCCCAGGCTATACTGATTTTCAACACCCATGCGTTGAATCAGACCCTTGGAATCATGATAATAAACAGCTTTAAGTCCCATATCTTCAAGGTATGCCTGACAAGCCTTACAAGGCTTGCTTGTAATCAATCCAGAAGTACGTGAACGCTTACCAACAACGTACATCTCGGCACCCTTGAGCTCCGCTGGGTCACACTGCAATACGGCATCTATTTCAGCATGAACACCTTGAAATTCATAGAATTTCTTGAACTTCAAATATCCAGTTCCATCTCGATTGACGCCTACTGCAAGCACACGACCACCTTTTACAATTACAGCCGACATTGAGTAGTAGGGGTGTGTAGACTTATTGGTGGCCTTCTTTAGACCACACATGACCCAGCGTGTATGTCGCATCAAGACTTTTGCTTTCTCTTTGGTATGTGGTAGATCTGTGATGTATCTACTTGATTTTCGTAGGATTGAAGTACTTGATTAAGCGCTTGCTTAATAAGCTTCCACGCAGGGTCTTTCTTTGGAAGACTTTTTGAAAAACTATATAGTATTTCAACTGCACTGGTGTCGTCCATGATGTCTCCTTTAGGCATACCATACTGTGGGTTGTTTAGAAATAGCTTTAGTCCAGTTGTCTATTTCTAATTCTAAAGCATCAGTACACTTGTCTTGCAAATTAAGTTCGGCTATTAGTTGAGATCCATAAGCCCAACTAGAAACACTTAGTAGTCCAGATAGACTTTGACTGTTACACCAGCTTTCAAAGTCTATCTCTCCTTCTGAATCAAAGTTAAGATCAGTTATATCAATAAGCATTGTAAACCGTTTAACTATAAATCCTTTTTTACTTTTTAAAGGTAATGGATAATTTTTTACAGCTATATAGTGCTTGTTTATATTAAAATCTTTTGATCCTTCAATAAACATATCCATGGTTTATATTACAGAAAACACATCAGAAATCATGCCAATATATTCAACAGCCATCTTGTAGCCTTGAATAAAGCCATAAGTACCCGTAAATTGATACCGCAAACTATTTTCTTCAATAATCTCGCTATGGAAAAATCGCTTGTGTTCCCACTGTGCACGCAGTTCAATAAGCTGGTTAGGGTGTAGACCATTAATTACCAGCGTGTTGGTTTCAGGATTGACAGTAAGAGTAATGGGGTTACCGGTAGACATGAATTATTTTCCCCTCAGAAAAATCTTGGGCTTTTTGCCCATTTATCAAAAACAGCATACCCAGTATAGTTCGGGTATGACAACAGGTTTTACAGGTCGCCCTGAAGAACTTACAGACGAGCAGCTTATTAGATTACACAGACAGCTGAAGTCTGAAGCTCAAGAACTTAAAACATTATGTGAACATATAGATATTGAATTAAAAAACCGAATCAAAAAGTCAGGGCCAGTTATTACCCCCTCCGGTAAAGCTGACATAATTACACGCCACTTGAAAACATATTTGCCAAATAAAATATTTGGAATTTTAGGAGCAGAACGATTTATAAAAGTTGTTAGTGTATCGTCTACAAAGCTACAAGCATTTGTAAAATCAGATCCAAGTCTTGAGTATGAACTAAGGAGTACATATACAGAAACAACAACTGAGGTATTAGATATCAGGTAAACAGTGTAAGCAATACTTCAGAAGTAGCTCGTGAATCATCAAGCCCTCTGTGACGATTGCCAGTAAACTCTTGGTTGAGTAAGTTCATGGCTCGATCCAACCCCATCTTTCCATGACGTAGGGCAAACAGAGTCTTGACGTTTATGATTTCATGCGTATGCCTGATTTCCAGACCGTGAAGTTTGCAGTCTCGAGTCAAGTCTGACCAATCATTACCCCAGGCAGCCAGCACAGACTTGTGATGACTTCCTACCCAGTTCATGAAATGGGCGTAGGCTTCAGGAAACTGCCCTACACCCTTTAGGTCTGATTGTTTGATGCCTGTAAGTTGGGTACAGTACTCTGACAAAACCGGATTCATTTTAGGTTTTACCAGAGTACTAAATTCGTCGATTACTTGACGGGATTTAAGGTCGAGTCGTACAGCACCGATTTCTATGATTTCAGGAATCAGGTGCTCTTCACGTGTTTCCCAACACGTGAGCTCCAAATCAAAAATGATTAGTTGTTTACGACCCATTTATACACTCGATCAGCCTTCCTGATCGTAGTATATCCCATAATTTCATATTATTGCTTTTTAATTAGTGGTGGGGGTGGGATTCGAACCCACGCTGACACAATTATAAGTTGTGCGAATTAACCAACATATTCGACCCCACCTTATTAGGTATCTTTACATACCCTACTTCAATACTTTATATAACGCCTTAACCAACATAGGCGACCCTTCCGTAAGCCTTAGCGAAGTTTATACTCGTCTCGGGCTATCTTGCCAAATGTTCTACTTTCATAAGTAATACATGTCCAGCCTTCTGGGGTCATGGCCATGCCAATCGTGGTATGTAAATCTTTCGTCCAGAAATCCGAAATATTGTACTTTCCCTCAGAAAGTGCAAGGTCTGCTTTACCATCACCCCCGTAGTAAGGCTTCATAAAGAACTCGTAGCTGTGAGTGGGTTTGCCATACATTTCTACAAGACTGGTTTTGAAACTTTGGTATTGGGTTCGTGCACCCATGAACATCAGTGGTTTTCCAATAATCAGGGTTACTTCACACAGCTTGCGAGTGAATGGCGTAAATGCATAAACCATTACAGTAGGGATTCCCGTAATAGCCCCCTGGAAGGCCACAGAATCCTCTCGTTCGGTGTGTCGTGTGACAAACCCTGGTGGAGGTTGAACCTCGCGTTGGTGGGCTCCCCAGGGGCTTTGTAGCAAATATAGTGTGTTGATGATAGCAAGAAGCATACGTTACTTTCTTTAAGCTCCGGCAACTGGACTCGAACCAGTGACCCGCTGATTAACAGTCAGCTGCTCTACCAACTGAGCTATGCCGGAATACGACCCTACGCTAACACTTTTTATCTGGATTAGATAGATTCCAGCACTTGTTTAAGTACCAGACTTGTTCGAATAGGGGCGAGTTTGAGTCAATTCGACTGTCACTTATATAGTTTGGTATGTAAGGGATTGATGTTTTAACCTTACGCTTTTTATCCTTGAAGTACTGCTCAAGTTCACTATTGATCTTGTGCCACCAGATAGGATCTTCCATACTACTTTACCCTTTGAAGAATACCTGACGCTGCCCAAAGACGAATATTAAGCTCTGTGACATTACTTGTACCTTCAAGATACTTAGGAACCTTGAAGTTGTCCACAGACTTCTTTACAGGCTTGATTGCGGGTACCCTGAGAACCTTTTTATTAGGCGTGTTATTGTCTTCTGGTTCCATTTGTCTTTCTTTCTGATTACGTACGTACACTACATTTAAGTTGATAGTCACAAGATTTACAAGTATTAGAAAACCCGCGTTGGGCAGGCTTTAACTTGGAACATCCCCAGGCGTCAACAAATGCTTCTGCAACTTTTGTGACATGATCGATAATAATTTGTCGCATCTCTGCAGGGGTGGTTGTTTCAGGCCACTCCGTAGTACAGAAATCTTGGGCATGTTCTGAAGGCATGAACCTTTTTGAATTGCTGTCTAGTTTATATTCAAGTGTACGTTTATTGCTAAGTCTAGTAATTGTAATTTGTAGAATATCAGCTCGTCTAAGCGTATAATTATGTGTATTAAATAACTCATATGGATCTAGATTTATATAAAAAGATGCGTTAGATGTATTAAATCTATTATAAGTATTACTTTCAATTGTTTCGTTTATACCACGAGTTATTAAAAGGTTATTTATTGTCGACAGCATAAAAGAAACTAGTTCATCTCGTTTGACAGTTACTTTATTATCTTCCGTGTAGTTTATTTCACCTGGGTATTTAAGTGCATCTTTAAGTGTGCTACCATCTATGAATTCATTAAGCACTATTTCAGGTGACTTTCTGACAAATACTCCGGATTCATTTATAGGTACAACTGTACCTACGGTGTTTTTTGATAAAAACTCAATTTTTGCATTTTGATACAAAATGGGGTAAAATTCTTTTTCTTCCATGTTTTACCTGCTACTTACAACTGCTTTTAGTACATGAGCATGCATAATTTCTTGAACGTTTTTTTCGGCAGTCTTGATGTTTGCCTTGAGTCTAGACTGAATGCGTTCTAGATCTGATTTACAAGACCTCATAACTTGATTGTATAGTTCTTCATTTTGTTCTTTGTCTAAATCAGAATCTTTTAGTACTTGTAGTATCATTTCTTGTAATGGCTTAAAGTTTACTGAATTATCTATAATATACTCTTTTGGAATTATCTCTAGCATTAAGTCAAGAGTACTCTGCTTAGAAACAGTATTTATATAATTTGGTAAAAATGCCCCTGGAAAGTAGTTTTCTAGGGTTTTACACAAATTAAGATTTGTTTTTACAAAATTATCAATTAGATACTGTACTATGGTATTAAACAAGTCTTGTGTGACACAGCTTGTTAGTATATTAAAAATAATATAAAGTATATCTTTCTTGTATGTAGGATCACTATAGTTATAGCTAAGATAAAAGTTATTAATCTTCATTTCAACAACTGTAGAAAGACTTTTAATTACACAAGTTTGATAAATTTCAAACTTAAGGCTATGACTCGAGCTTGCTTCAGAATTAAAGACAAGGTATCTATTTTTAATGTCAAGAGCATTTGTATTTGGTGGTAAGTTACAGGTAATATAAAACTTGTAAGTCATGGTAGTTTCCTATGAAAAAGGCTGCTGAAAACTCAGCAGCCTTAGGTAATAAACTTTATATATCAAGCGGCTAATCATCTGGTTCTGATTTTACCGCTGTCAGATACTCACACGCTCGGGAATTTTCATCACCATAACACGCATAAAGTTTAATTTCGTGGCCTTTGTCGGGGTCAAGACTTATTTCAAAAGTCCAGCAAAATTGACCGGCTTTGATTACTCGTTTACAAAACCAGCAGTCGTGCTGTACACGAGATTTTACAGCTTTACGATGTTTGATAGAACTTTGTAACTTATTTGCTATTCGCTTTATAAGTTCGTATGGAAATACAGCTTCCATAAGTTCCTCAGGTATTCCGTTACATAACTTATCTAGTCGTTTGGCAACCATACGCTGTTGTTTTGGCGTTAGCATTTTACTGAAGTTAGGTATTCACAAATTGTGTGGTCATGCTTAGCCTTTTTTGGCCACTCTAGCCTACTACATATTTCTTGCTGTGCCCATGGGATAGAGTTTTCTACCTGCCCGTCAAGCACAAGTTCTATATACTCGCTAAGTAACTTTTTAAAACGATCTAACATTTCTTCTTGTGAGAGATCAGCAGATATGGGTAGAGTTCCAAAATTAGGTAGTGTGCGTATGTCAAACGCATCGCCTGCTTTGTCAGACCAGCTGTAATTATACGTAGAGTAGACCTTTAGTGAACTAACAATGTAAGGTCCCATATAGGGTACGTGATATACTTTTATACAGCGGTACTCAAAGAAAACGTGCTCGTCAGGAAATACCCACATGTCTAAAGCCTCTTGCAAACGAAAGAACCGTTACCCTACCCTTGAGGATGCAGAGCAAGCTGTTGAGTGGTCCAAGACTCACACAGGGGCATACTTAACCATATATCGCTGTGGAAAGTGTAAGGCATTTCACCTTGCACATTTCAAGAAAAGCGGTTGAGGATCTACCAATTTTTGGCAGACCCCCGAGCTTAATACTGAGACACTGATTTTACAAGCGTGCACTTGTCGTTGTCGTAGCAAAACCAAGAGCTGTGCTTGTGTTGGTAACAAACCACATAAGCATCTGTACCCACTGAAATAACGCTATGGCACAGTGTGCAGTAACGGTCTTGTCGGACTTTTACTTTCTTGGTGTACATGACCATATGAGGTATACGGCCACTCAAAGCAACAATTCGGTCAATGCCTATTTGTGGGTCAAACCCGTAGAATCGACCATCTTCGCCGCGCATAAATTGGTGTTCAAAGACGCTCATCGTCATCCCTCTTGGTGTACTGCTGTGCCCTGTAAAGACAGTAAAGTGTATACAAGATAGACATGATCAAAAGCCCGAATAGAAACCAGCTAAGTACGTTCATGACAGTCTTGCCTTTAGTATTAATTCTTGGTTGGGTTGTGCGGTTTTGAGTTTTCTGAAAAGATTTAGCTTTTCACGATTACGGCGATCATTATTTCGCTGTAACACAAGTTCTTTGTTCTTTTCGTAATATTTCTTACTGGCCTTCTGAGCAATAGCCTTTGCTTTCTCAGGGTTATTTTCACGCCAGAACTTTTGCTTGAGGTAGTTCTTTGCTTTACCTTCGGGAGTAGCTCTGAAAGCTCGCTCACTGGCTTTTCTGCATTCGGTACAGTGAGATCCAAGCCCCGTAGAATCGCTAGCCTTCCTGTAAAACTCTGAGGCAAGCTTTATAACTTTGCAGCGACTGCACTGCTTTTCAGTTACAGTCACCAATGCTTTCTTTATAGTTGCACGCTTCCCGGCTTTTACAGATGGCACCGACGTAGATGACTTTTGAATTTTCATAAGATTGCTCATCAGGCTTCTTTAGCATGAAGCGAATTTGATAAGTACTTGTGTAAGCTTGTGTAGCTGTAAACAAGTGCTTACAGAAATAACAAGCCTTAGGAATAATACTTGCACTAAGGTATGAAAACGAATCCATATCTGCTGGATCACATATTTCAAGAAGAACGTCACACTGTGTCTTCTTGTAAATACGATTACGCACATACGTGTAGTAATCTTCATCAGGATACGGATCTGTATTCAGCAAAGTAATCACCCAATTAGTTATCAGGTGGCGAGCATCACACTCGCCACCTGATAACCATTTTACCCACTTACAGGATGTTCAAGTCCTTAAGGGCCTTGAGCAGCATGACTGCCTTATACAGCTCAGGATGACTCTTGAGTTCCTGAAGGGCATCCAGCGAGGCAGGAGACGACTCGACTGGCGCAGCCAGAACCACACTTTCCAGCACAGTAGGCTGGGGAGCATGAGTTTCCTGGTTGGCGAGTTCCGAGGAGAGCTCCCTCGCTCTGGTGGCGAGATTGAGCCTCTCAGTGTCCTTGGTCCGCTTGATCTTGCCATAGGTAGACCTAATCAAGCTGTGGGTATTGGGCGGGAAAAGCGTAATGATGCTAGAACCACCCAGACGCGAAGGGTGGTTCACAATCTTATGAGTAACATCCTGATTCTTGAGACGGTTAACCAGGTGCGTTGCCGCACGGAAACCGATGTCCACGACTTCGTGGGCGGGCTTCCAGCCAGCCTTACGCAGACTGTTGTTCAGTTCAAATTGGGTATTGATAGTGGGCATGGATTTGACTCCTGTAGTTACCCTGAAGACCACTGTCTTCATGGTGTGTAAGTGCGTTTTGGTGTCGTTATAAATATGGCTATCTACCAGTTCCATAGGAAACTTCTTCAACAGGTCTTCAAACCTGAATGGAAGTGTGGACTGGTCAATGTGGGACTGAAACCGAGAAAATGGGGCAAAAGTAAAAATAATCAAGCTGTTTTCCGACACGAAGTTATTGGCAAACATGCTTTCAAACATTGTGCAGTACTCACGGTTCCAACCACCCATCAAGTCAAGAATCAGAACATCGAAGTAAAACCCGTTAGATGGGTTACTAAGAAAGTTCCTAAGCTCACCTTTGGTGGTATTACACTGGTACTTTAAGTCGCTACTTTCATGTTCGACTATTTGCTCAAGTTGAGCAAACACGTATGGATCTCGTTCTACCAAATGAAAATACGTGCCTGGAAATTCATCCAGAATCATGTATTCCATGATAGGCAGAGCCCCTGGAAGTGATAGTACCGTCAAGAAGTGTTCGGTAGGATCCAAAGATTCTTTGAACTGCTGTTTGATAATCTCGAGAGCACGCTTTCGAGACTCTTGTTTTTGCGGAGCATTTTCTGGTAACCAGCGTTCACCAGAGCTAACTCCCCTAGACAGACAACCCATAGGTTATCCTCCTGGTGTATGTTGTGTGGTGCAAAAACAGGGCCAGGAAATAATTCCTGACCCTGTACTTTCCCGTAGGAAAGAGTTTTAAGCTTGTAAGATCTCGTCAGACTTTTCTTTAAGGAGGAAATCAACACCTTTGTTAAGTCTTAGAATTGCATCGTATACAATGCTAAGCTCAAGTTTCAGGTTTTGTACTTCTCGTTCCAGATTTTGAATTGCACTGTTTTGTGAATAGTATTCACGTGCATAGGTAGCCAATAATTCTGGTTCTAGCAAGGTTTGTACATCTCCTTGAAGATTTCAGGATCAACCGGATGAAAGCCTGAAAGGTCTTTTACAATCCAGTCGTTTTCGTAGCACTTGAGAACCCCACTCTTTGAGGGAATGAATAGCTCAAGCTGCCCATTCGTGATGCTCATTTGTGGGTCACCGTCCATGAGTCTGCCTACTTTGACAAACTCACAAACCTTTACAACAGTTTCTTGGGTCAGTTGTACGGCTTGTACTGGTGTTGCGAGTATGAAGTTCATGCGCGGGTAATCTTCCATCCAAGTGGCAAACTGTCAAACGCAAGGTCATGCAGCAGTTCTGTAACTGCGGGGTTGCTCGTGTCAATCACACAGTATCCTGGATACAGCTTGAGATATGCATCCTTGGTTTGCATGATGATCTTGAGCGCCCATTCCCAAGTAGTGTTTGAGACTTCCTGGGTGGTGTGTTCACTAACCGAGATGCCGTTAGGCATCAAAGTAAGTGTAGGCATGGTTACCTTCTTTCGTTTCGTTTAGTGGTGTGGTGCAGTGCGGGGAGCGGGACTTGAACCCGCATACCCAAAGGGTGACGGATTTTAAGTCCGTTGCGTCTGCCGATTTCGCCATCCCCGCCTAAATTTTTATGTTAGTAATATTACTAAGTATAAAAACTTTATTTGAAAAAGTATCTTAGAGTAAAGCCGGGTAACTAAGATAATAAACACCCATAAAGTTAGTTTTTTTAATAGTTTATTTTAACTAACAGCTTTATAGGGGTTTATTATCACAGCTAGGCTATATACTGGGTACCCAGATAATAAGTGTTTAGAAAATTAAAGTGTAGGTAATCCAACACGATTTCTCTCATGGTTTAATTGTTGTTTTGCAAAGTATTCAATTTCTTCTTCAGTTAAGAATTTAGAAAGTGAATATTTTGCCATGTAGGGGGAATGCTTACACTCCCATCTTGCAATTACTTGAGCTTCCTTAAAAGTTATAGCCTTTAACTCTAGTAGTGATTCTAACTGTTTGTTTAAAAGAGAGTTAAACCGATAAATAATTATCGGTAGTGCTGCAGCTTTTAATTCTTCTATTGAACAATTATTTTCTTGATATAACCGTATAAGATTTTTAAAAGGTAGCTCTATGAATGCACTATGTCTTAGGTCATAACTACTATATAAAATATCACCAGCTTTATGGTTTTGATCCCACTTTTCTAAGTTTTTTTCGTTAACCTCAGGAATATTCCCTTCTGGTGTCTTTTTGTTTCTAAACATAAAGTACAAGCATACTGCAACAGCACCTACACCAAAATATCCATATAGTGCTTTTACTTCGAAGAGTAAGAAAATACCTACACCAACAAAAGCGCATATCAAGGGTATTCCGAATAAAAGACTAAGGCTTACAATAAGTTCAGCAGTATATTGTGATGTGCTTTTTTTGGGAGACTTAAAAAATAGGCTAAATAGCCAGAATAGGATTATTGACTCTAGCAATTTATTTGGTCCTCAGTTACTTAGAAAGATCTAGGGAAAATGCCCAAAGACAAAACAAGAACTGCCCGACTTGTCTTGTCCCATACATACACCCAGTATGTATAGTTAGTGGGCATTTTCCCTAGACCACTGGGGCTTTTACCGGGCTTCTACAATGAACTTCATTGCAGTACGGTCTTCGCCATTGATGTTTACATCACTGAAGGCAGGGATTGCGACGAGGTCGATTCCTGCGGGGGCCACGTAGCCACGGGCGATGCCAATGGCCTTTACAGCCTGATTGATGGCGCCGGCACCAATGGCCTGTAGCTCTGCACGACCATTGTCGCGCACGAGGCCTGCAATGGCTCCTGCAACGCTAGAGGGGTTGGACTTGGTGGCAACCCTGAGGAGGTTTAGGGCGGTAGTTGCGGGCGTGCGGACTTCA
>Ga0194112_10010790_pt1 | contig 11422 bp, 8 predicted proteins | sample TA2MahC400mmetaG_FD_146191 | JGI IMG/M metagenome (GOLD analysis project Ga0194112, IMG submission 146191) | Freshwater microbial communities from Lake Tanganyika, Tanzania - TA2015016 Mahale Deep Cast 400m | ecosystem: Environmental > Aquatic > Freshwater > Lake | place: Tanzania: Lake...
CCAGTGCAGTCGGGGGATGATGCGGTCCTGCGACGCATGGGGCGGGGTTACTCGGTGGCCCAGTTCCTCGACCTGGTGGCTCGCATCCGCGCGGCGAGCCCCCATTGTGCGATCGCCACAGACGTCATCGTCGGCTTCCCGGGGGAGACCGCGGCGCAGTTCGAGAACACGATGCATCTGCTCGCACGCGTGCGCTTTGACGTGGTGCACATCGCGGCCTACTCGGTGCGGGAGGGGACGCCTGCGGCTCGCCTGGCGGACGATGTGCCAGCCGAGGAGAAGCGGCGCCGCCGTGAGCTCGTGGAAGAGCTGCAGGCGGGCATTGCCGCCGAGATCAACGCCCGGCTGATGGGAGAGAGCGTCGAGATCCTGGTGGATGGCTGGCAGCGCGGGCGCTGGCGTGGCCGCACCCGCACGAACAAGCTCGTCTTCTTTGAGGACGACGCCGACTGGCTCGGGCGGCTGGTATCTCCGACGATCACCTGGACGGGGCCCTGGTCTCTGATCGGCCGATTGGGCACGCCGGAGGGAGAGCGCGACGCGGGAGGTCCCTCGGGGCAAGCCTGAGCTCGACGTCAGGGCTCCCGGTGGCTGCGGAACACAAGCCGCAGGGGCGTCCCCTCGTACTTGAACGCCTCGCGGAGCTGGTTCTCGAGAAAGCGCTGGTAGCCAAAGTGCACCAGGTTCTTGTCGTTCACGAAAAAGACGATGGTCGGCGGGGCGACGCCCACCTGGGTGCCGTAGTAGATGCGCAGCTTGCGTCCCGACTTGGTGGGCGGCGATCGGCGAGCCGTGGCCTGGCGGATCACGCTATTGATCTGCGACGTGCTCAGGCGAGCGTTCCGCTCCTGCTGTACCCTCAGAGCTAATGGGAGAATCCTTGAGACACGCTGCCCCGTCTTGGCCGAGACAAAGAGCACCGGGACCCAGGGCATGAACTTGAGCTCCCGGCGCACATACTCCTCAAAGGCGGACAGCGTATAGCTGTCTTTCTCCACCAGATCCCACTTGTTGACCACCACGATGACGCTCTTGGCCTCGTCGAGGACGTATCCGGCGATGTGCGCGTCCTGCGCCGTGACCCCCTCGGTGGCATCAATCAGTAGGAGCACGATGTGCGCCCGCGCGATGGCGCGCAACGCCCGGAGGACGCTGTACTTTTCCACGCCCGGGGCGATCTGGCCCCGGCGACGGATGCCTGCGGTGTCGATAAGAACAATCTCCTCGCCATGGTAGCGCAACCGGGTATCGATGGCGTCCCGGGTGGTCCCCGGCGTTTCGCTGACGATCACCCGCTCCTCGCCGAGGAGACGGTTGAGGAGAGAGGACTTGCCGACGTTGGTGCGTCCCACGATCGCGATGCGCAGCGTCTCCTCGTCGGCATCCTCCTCGTCTGGCATCGGGGGCAACGCCTCGGCGACGCGATCCAGGAGCTCGCCTGTGCCCATGCCCTTTTCTGCCGAGACACTGAGGGGCTCACCCAGCCCCAGGGAGTAGAACTCGTGCAGGGTGAGTTCGCGTTTCAGGTTGTCGGCCTTGTTGGCCACGAGGATGACGGGCCTGTCGGTGCGCCGTAACAGATCCGCGATCTCGGCATCGGGCGCCAGGACACCCGCCGTGATGTCGGTCAGAAACACGATGACATCGGCCTCATCAATGGCCACCTGAGCCTGTGCGCGCACCTGTTCGGTGAGGGCATCAGAGGAAGTGAGCACGAGGCCGCCGGTGTCAATCACGGTGAAGAGGCGCCCCTGCCATTCCACGTCGGCATAGTGTCGGTCGCGCGTGGTGCCCGGCGCCTCCTCGACGATGGCCAGCCGCTCGCCCACGAGCCGGTTGAACAGCGTCGACTTGCCGACATTCGGGCGCCCTACAATGGCCACCAAGGGCTTTCTCATGGCAGACACCGTCCGTCGCCTGCGAATCGCCAGTACACAGCAGTCTACCGGTTGCGCGTGCTGTCGGAGGCGTCGGCCGGCCGCGTGGCTGTCAGCGGTTCCGTGGCTGTGAGGGTCGCCGTCACCTCGATCTCAGCCGTTGGTGTGACCGGTGCGGTAGGCTCAAGACCAGGAGAGGGAGGGGCCGTGGGCACCGGCGTCGGCTGTTCGGTTAGCGTGACCTCGACCGCCTTGGGCGCGATATCCTTGATCACCAGACCGCGCAAGGCCGATCCTGCGGGAGCCAGGATCTCCGCCGCGACCTGGCGCTGGTGTGTACCGGGCCCCAGGCCGCTGAGATCCACATAGGCTTGGACCTGGTCGGCCTGCAATTCGTCGAGCAAGACGGAGGGCCCCGTGAGGATCACATCGACCGCTGGAACCGACGCCGTGGCCACCAAACGTTCCGGTACCCGCCTGATGCTGAGTGGCACTTCGAGAGTCGTCCCCCCAGTTACGGCGTCGACGCTGACAGTGACGAGCACGGTAAAGGGTCTGCTGCCTTCCGCGCCCTGCACCAGGACCCCCTCTGGCAGGTTCAGCTCCATAGCTTCGGAGACTCGCCCTGTAGCGCCAGCCAGATCCACCTCACCTCTCACGTCCACAAGGCCAGCCATGGTGTCGATGACGCTCGGGGGGCCATAGATCGTCACCGTCGCGGGGTAGATGTCAATGCCGCTGACATAGTAGCCGCGCGCAGGCTGGCCAGTGGTGCGCGCCCGCACCGTCACCTCCCGAAAGTTCTGCCGCCGCTCGATAGCCACGGTGACGGTGGTCGTTGCCTGGTCCAGCTTCACGCCCCTGACCTCTCGACCGTCCGCGTCGACGGGCGTGAGCGGGAAATCCCCCTCGATCGTCGTGCGTTGACCCGCCAGGTTCACCCGCGCCCGCAGGCTGTCCACCTGCTCGACGAGCGAGGCGGGCCCCTCGACCTCGACCAGGCTCGGCACGGTGGACGAGACGTAGACGCGGTAAAAGGTGGGCACGTCCTCTCGGTTTAGCAGCTCCACAGACACGTCCTTGAGCTGGGTACGCTTGGGCTCCAGGTCCACAAAAACGGTCGGGGGCACCACGCCCAGGATGGTGACTGTGCGGTCGGAGCACGTGACCTTGACGGGCACCTTGTTTGTGCCCGGCTCGAGGTCGCCCCAGTCCGCAGTAACCAGGAAGTGGCTGGGCTTGAGCGTGGCGGAGTTGTTCTGCTGGGTATCATCAGGCCACCGCGAGGAAAAGGCCCGAATCTTGACCCGCACGCTCTCATCGGACACATTTGTGGCGATCATGTCGGGAGGCGCGTTGACGACTCGTATCGGGAGAGCCTCAGGATAGAAACCCTCACGCGGCCCGTCAGCCTGCAAGGTTGCGTTGACCCACATGATGATGGACAGCACGAGCGCCAGAACCGCTGTCCCCACATAGTCCAAGATTCTGCTATGCACCTGTGAACTCCTTGTGACCGCTCATTCGCTGCCCCCGGCAGCCTCGTCAGCCCTATCCATGCGCTCCGCCGACCTGCGACCCCGCCGCGGGCCACGACCGAGGTAGGTCTGCAGCAGCATGGCAAGGCGACGCTCATCAAGGTGCCGCACGATCTGCCCGTTGCGCGCCAGTGAGATAATGCCGCTTTCTTCCGAGACCACGATGGCGATGGCATCCGTTTGCTCAGTGATGCCCACGGCCGCTCGGTGCCGTGTCCCAAGATGCTGAAGAGCCAGAGGGCTGGTCTCGGCAAGGGGCAACACACAGGCCGCAGCCAGGATACGATCTCCACGGACAATCACCGCGCCGTCGTGCAGAGCTGTGTTCGGGTAAAAGATGGTCTGGAGCAGATCCGCCACAACCAGACTCTCGATGCGCACTCCCGTGTTCGCGTGGTCCTGCAAGCCGGTCTCGCGCTCCACAACGATGAGCGCCCCGTGTCGCCTCTCGGAGAGACGGCGACAACCGGAGGCGATTTCGCGGATCACCCGCTCGATATCGCCCTCTCGACCGGTCAGCCAGGGGAGCCCGGCGCGCCCAAGGCGATCCAGAGCCCGCCGCAGCTCTGGCTGCAGCGCGATGGCTACCACCACCAACAGCGCCTGCCCGGCGCTCTTGAGCAGCCAGTTGAAGGCCGTTAGTCTTGCGATGCTGCCCACGAGGGACACGACCAGGGCGAGCAGTATGACCCCGCGCAGGAGCTGCACTGCCTGCGTGCCGCGCACCATCAGGAGCGCACCGTAGATAATCGCCGCGACGAGCACAATGTCCACGAGATTCCGCGAGTCGATCTTGGACAGGATCCAGAAGACGTTCTCCACCAGGGCTATCCTTTCAGCAGCGCGACCAGGATCGCCTTCTGTGCATGCAGCCGGTTCTCCGCCTGGTCAAAGAGCCACGAGTTGGCGCCATCCGCGGCCGAGTCCGTGATCTCTTCTCCCCGATGAGCCGGCAAGCAGTGCATGACCCCGACATCGGGCTTGGCATGTTTCACCAGAGCGTCGTTCACCTGGTAAGGAGGAAAGACCTCCTGCCGGCGTTGCGCCTCGGCCTCCTGACCCATGCTGGTCCACGTGTCGGTGTAGATCACATCTGCCCCAGTCGCTGCCTCGACCGGATCAGTCGTGTACTGCAAGATCGCGCCGTTGGCGCCCGCAATCGCCTGGGCGCGCTCGCGCACCTCCTGAAGCGGCTCGTATCCCGGCGGTGTGGCGGCGACAATGTGCATGCCCATCAGCGCTCCGCCGAAGAGCAGGGAATGGAGCACGTTGTTGCCGTCACCGACATAGGCCAGTCGCACACCGTCCAACTTGCCTCGCTTCTCATAGATCGTCAGAAGATCGGTCAGACCTTGACAGGGATGGTTATAGTCCGATAAGCCGTTGATCACCGGGACGCTGGCCCAGCGGGCCAACTCCAGGATGTCGCTATGGGCAAACACGCGCGCCATGATTCCATCCACATAACGACTCAGCACGCGAGCAGCGTCCGCGATGCTCTCGCGAGCTCCCAACCGGATCTCATCCGGAGACAAGTACAAGGCGCGGCCACCCAACTGGGCCATCCCCACATCGAACGACACGCGCGTGCGCAAGGAAGGCTTCTGAAAGACCATGGCCAGCGTCTTGCCAGCCAGGACTGGTTCGTTGCCGCCCCCTCGCAGCGCTCGCTTGAGAGATAGGGCGCTCTCGAGCAGGGACCATATCTCGCATGGGGCATAGTCCGCCAGACAGATGAAAGCCTTGGCCATTAGCTTATATCCTCCACATCGGGTGAATCCGGCAGTAGCCCGTCCCGCGCCGCCGGGCTGTTTCCGACCTTGCGGGCCCATATCAGGTCATAGTGGACCTGCCAGCTCTCCCTGCGCACATCCTGCAGGCCGCTCTCGCGCAGGTGCCGCTCGAGACGCCCCCTTCCGCACAGCCGTCCGGGAAAGAGCCGCGCATCAATGCCAACCCTGTTCGACAGCAGAAGCACACCTCCCGGACGCAGCACGCGAACCAGCTCCGCAACCACGGCGGCAGGGTCCCACATGAACTCCAGCGCCTCAATACAGCACACGCAGTCAAAGACGCCATCCTCAAAACCGAGCTGACTGCAATCGCTGCACAGGAGCAAGGCGTCGCTTTCAGCTTCCTCTAGGGCCGACCTCGCTTGCGCCAACATGCCCCGCGAGCGGTCGAGGCCCACAAGGACGCCTCGGCCCCGCAAGAGGCGCGACACCGCGATGAGCACCCGCCCCGTGCCCGTCGCCGCATCCAGGATACGCGGGCTGGGCACATCCTCCAGCGCAGCGACGAGAGGTACGCCCAGATAGACAAGCTCGCTCGCAAAGTGCAGCCCCTTGATGTGGTCGTACCGCCGAGCGGTGAGGTCGTACATCCAGACGACGATGCGCGGCCCCAGATAGGTTCCCTCGGTCGCAATGAAGAGCCAATAGACCGCACCCGCAAACAGCAGCGCCACACCGGCTAGCACCAGGGGAAGCATAGTATGGGCTACCGGAGGTAGCCACTGGCAACACTGGCCACCGTCATGCCTGCAACCCACGCTAGAACGGACAGCGATGCACCATTGGTGGGCGTGCGGTGCGCCTCGGGCCGAAAGGCGCAAGCCCCCTCGGCCAATGCTGCTATCGCCGTGAGCGCGGCCGCGAGCGGCTGCTGGGTGACCAGGAACAGGCCAACGAGACCGGCCCACATGAGAGCTGTGCCCATACGTCTCGGGAGTGCTGTCGGCTGCTCCACACGCACCCGGAGACAAGTCCCCACACCGGCGAGTATGCCCATGCCCACGCTCAGGCCATCCCAGGAGGTCAATACCAGCGCGCCCAGCCACCACGCGAGGGCCACATGCAGACCAACATGCCATCTAGCGACCACGCCGCGGTGGCGCGGGCTGCCGAGCGCCATCAGGGAAGCAAGCAACAGGCCGGCCGCGGCGACCGCCAGGACCTCCGATCCCAGCAGGCTGGCCATCACCAGGGCGAGGACCGACATCGTCAGAGGTGTTCCCTGCCAGAGGGCCTGCAGCCACTGTATCCGGCTGCGCGATCGCCGAGCAGCCCGTGCAGCTCTTCCTCCCCTGCCCCGCGCAGTCGCCTCCGAGCTGGGCGGAACGCGTGTGTCGCCTCCGTCAGAAGGCGGGGCCTCGGGATGGGCTGAAGCCACCCACTGCGCCAGCACGCTGCCGATCACAGCGTCTGATAGCAACCACATGGCCAGCAAGCGGATGGTATGCCCTGCGGGATGCGCCAGCGGCGCCGCGCACAGGTACCCACATGCAAAGGCCCAGGTACCCCGGAGCGTCGGCCTGAGGGCTTCGCCGCCTCGGCTGCTCGGCCACGTGGAACCATTCCGGATCGGGCTCGGGTCCATCAGTCACCCCTGCGGTCAGCACCGTGAGACCTCATTATAGCATCCCGACTATGCTGAAGCCAAAAGGAAGCCGGACTGAGGCGTGTGCATCTAGAGAGCCGTGTACTACCATCTAAAACCTTACCGTGGCAAGAGGGTGCTCCAGTTGATAAGCTTACCGGAGGGAACCATGGTCGCGGAAAGGATGCACATCGGCAACCTGGTCTGGCGGGGTGCACGCCCGTCTCACCCGCGGTCGGCCAGGTTACAAGAACGACAACCGCTTCGTCGAGCAGAAGAACGACAGCCTGCGCCGCGCCGCCTCCACAACCCGTGGCCTGGGGCGCATCGGGCGTCCTCAGGATAGCGCGGCTATCCCGCTGCAGCGGCTACGGCGCGCCAAGCCGCCCCTGGCACGGGAAACCGCGGAGCGCCGGCAAACACTGCACCACCACACCGATCCGCGGTAGATGTCTCTGACCCCCTGCGCCACGAGGAACTCGAAAGCCCCCGCAGGCGTACAGGTAATGCTGGAGTGTCTTTGCCGTACATTGGGACGCTTTGCGGTCCAGGAGAAAAGCGGACAGCGACGCCTCGAGGGGGATCACAGAGTCGTGCAGCATAAGGCGCTCTGTGGCCATAGCAGAATGCCTCCGGCTGTGATACCACTACCTATAGTGGTATCAGAACCAGAGGCATACTAATAGGAGCGGGTGATGGGATTCGAACCCACGACATTCTGCTTGGGAAGCAGACGCTCTGCCAACTGAGCTACACCCGCTAGGCAGCGCCCATTATAGGGAGGGCGCTATCTCTGTCAAATCGAACGAGCGCGGCGGCTCCTGGGAACACGGAGGTGCCGAACCTCCGAGAGGCCATCCGCCCATTTTGGCGACTGCGCGTACAAGGGAGTATACTATACTATTCCGGATCACGCCGCGGGTCCGTTTGGAGGAGATAGACCCTACCTTATGAAAGCGATTCTGCATGGCACGTGGATCGTGGATGCAGACGGCCGGCCCGACGAGCAGTTCTTCGTTTGGGCCGAACGCCCGGGGCAGGCCGCCAAACCACGCGCCAGAGCGCGCGGCATCCAGCGCCATCCCTACGCCGCCACGGCCCTGGAGATCGGCGAGCTCCTCAGCGCGCACGCGCCGGCCAAGGACTGGCGCGCCGCCTCCCGCCTGACGCGCATCGCCTTTGTGCCCACGGGCGACGCGGGGCCGCTCGTCCCGCGCTGGCTCTCCGAGAACGGCGCCGAGCCCGACGAGAGCCCAGCGGAACTCAAGCCCTGGCGCGTGGAGGGGCTAGGCGTCTCCCTGTTGGAGATGCTTGACCTCTTTGTCGTGCTGCCCATGCTCAATCATCGGGCGGCGGGCATGCACCGCGTGGGGAACGACCTGCGCTACTGGGGCATCGCCGCCAAGTTCGCCCTGGAGCTGATGACCCGCGAGCGCTTCCTCCCCGGGCTCAGGCTCGAGGGGGACGCCCTGCGGGCTGTCTGGCTGCCGATGCTCGACCTGGGCGATGAGGGGGCCGACGATGGAGCCCGGTTCCGCCTCCTCGCCGAGGCGATGCCGGCGGCCTGTCGCGCGCTCTTTCGCGACCGCGCCTCTCTGGCCGACCTGACCCGGCAGGAGCTGGAGGCCCTTTCCCCAGAGCAGAGCCTGCTGAGCTTCCTGGAGAGCCTGCTGGATCAGGCCGTTCGAGAGTGGGGACAGCTCGGCGGCGGGACGCGCGAGCCGCTTCTCCCGGGGGACCTGGCCTCCGACGTGGCCGCCGCCTGGTGGCGAGCGCTCTGGTCCGCGGACGGAGCGATCAAGGTCGCGTCGGCCAAGGAAAGCGAGCTGGACGAGCTCTACCGGAGCTGGCAGCGCTGGAGCTACCAGACCCGCGTCGAGGTGGAGGCGCCCTTCCGCGTCTGCTTCCGCCTGGAGCCGCCCGCGTTCGACGAGGAGCGCAAGGAGGTTGTCTCGCGGCGCTGGGTGCTGCGCTATTTCCTGCAGGCCACCGACGATCCCTCCTTGCTGGTGCCGGCGCGCGAAGTGTGGCGCGAGCGAGGCAGCGTGCTCAGCTACCTCAACCGACGCTTTGACGAGCCTCAAGAGCGGCTGCTCCAGGCGCTGGGCATGGCCGCCCGGCTCTGCCCGGCCATCCGCCGGAGCCTCTTCGCCGAGGCCCCGGAGAGCACTGAGCTCACGGATGAAGAGGCCTTTACCTTTCTCCGGGAGACGGCCCGGCTGCTCGAGGGGCTCGGCTTTGCCGTGCTCGTGCCCCCGTGGTGGAGCAAGCCCGATGCGCGCCTCCGCGTCAAGGCCAGGCTCAAGGCTCCCGCAGATGGCACGGGCGTGCTCAACATGAACAGCCTGGTCGCCTTTGACTGGGAGCTCGCCCTGGGGGACGAAACCCTCACCCGCGAAGAGTTCGAGCGCCTGGCCGCCCTCAAGACCCCACTGGTGCAGGTGCGCGGGCGCTGGGTGCTCCTGCAGCCCGACCAGATCGAGGCGGCCATCGCCTTCTGGGAAAAGCGCCGCGCCCAGAGCACGCTGGAACTCGGCGAAGCCCTGGGCCTCGCCCTGGGCGCGGAGGGCGATGTGGACGGCCTGCCGGTGAGCGACCTCGAGCTGGACGAGGGGCTCAGCCGGCTGATGGACGCGCTCACAGGCCGCGAGGGGTTGGAGATGATCGCCGCGCCGGAGGGGCTGCATGGCCAGTTGCGGCCCTATCAGGAGCGCGGCCTCTCGTGGCTCAGCTTCCTGCGCGATTGCCGCTTTGGCGCCTGCCTGGCCGACGACATGGGCCTGGGCAAGACGATCCAGGCCATCGCCCTCCTTCTGCACGTGCGCGCCAAGCAGCAGGTCGGGCCGGCCCTGGTGATCTGCCCCACGTCGTTGGTGGGCAACTGGCAGCGAGAGCTGGCCCGCTTTGCGCCCGGGCTGCGCGTCATGCTGCACCATGGCAGCGACCGCGCCGAGGGGAGCGCCTTTGTGGAGCAGAGCCTGCGGGCGGATGTCGTGATCAGCACCTATGGCCTGGCCCGCCGCGACCAGGAGGACCTGGCCCTGGTGAACTGGAGCGACGTGATCCTCGACGAGGCGCAGAACGTCAAGAACCCGTCCACCAAGCAGGCGCGCGCCGTGCGCGCGCTCAAGGCGGCCAACCGCGTGGCGCTTACGGGCACGCCCATCGAGAACCGTCTGTCGGAGCTCTGGTCCATCATCTCCTTCCTGAACCCCGGCTACCTCGGCTCGATGGAGCAGTTCCGCCGCAGCTTTGCGCTGCCCATCGAACGCTACCAGGACCAGGAGGCCGCCGAGCGGCTGCGCAAGCTCGTCCGGCCCTTTATCCTGCGCCGGCTCAAGACTGACCCCCAAGTGATCCGCGATCTCCCGGAAAAGATGGAGTACCGCGTCTACTGCAACCTCTCCCGAGAGCAGGCCACCCTCTATGAGGCCGCGGTGCGCGACGCGCTCGAGGCGCTCCAGAACACGGACCCTGAGGAAAAGGATATGAAGCGTCGCGGGCTGGTGTTGGCCATGCTCACGCGCCTGAAGCAGATCTGCGACCATCCGGCCCTCTACCTGGACGACCGCTCCGAGATCGGCCAGCGCTCCGGCAAGCTCAACCGCCTGACCGAGATGCTGGAAGAGATCCTCGACGTGGGCGATCGCGCGCTCGTCTTTACCCAGTATGCGACGATGGGCCAGCTCTTGCAGCAGCACCTGCAGGAGAGCTTTCAGCAAGAGGTCCTCTTCCTGCACGGCGGGACGCCGCAGAAACAGCGCGACCGGCTCCTTACCCGCTTTCAGGACGACCCCCACGCGCCTCCGGTGTTCATTCTCTCGCTCAAGGCCGGGGGCACGGGGCTGAACCTGATGCGCGCCAACCACGTCTTTCATTATGACCGCTGGTGGAACCCCGCGGTGGAGAACCAGGCCACCGACCGCGCCTATCGCATCGGTCAGATGCGGGACGTGCAGGTGCACAAGTTCATCTGCGCCGGGACCCTGGAGGAGCGCATTGACGAGCTGATCGAGAGCAAGCGCGCTCTGGCCGATAACATTGTGGGCGACGGCGAGGGCTGGCTGACCGAGCTGGATACCGACGCGCTGCGCGATCTGGTGGCCCTGCGCGCCGACGCGGTGGAGAGCGAGTGACATGTCCTGGGATGACGACGCCGACCGGGAGAGCGTGAATGTCTACTGGGGATACGAGGCCAAACCGCCTCGCCGCGTCAAGGGGGGCCTCGTCGCGGAGAGCCAGTCGGGCGCCTTTGCGCACAACTGGTGGAGCAAGCGCTGGCTCAAGGCCCTCACGCGGGTGGCGAGCTCGGCGCGGCTCGCGCGCGGGCGGGCCTATGCCCGCCTGGGCCAGGTGGTCACGCTGGATGTGCAGCCTGGCCTGGTGTCGGCCATGGTGCAGGGCACCCGCCCACAGCCCTACCGCGTGCGGATCGAGTTCCGGGCCTTCACAGACGCGGAGTGGGATCGCGTGCTGGATGCGCTCAGCGGCCAGGCGATGTATGCGGCGCAACTGCTGAACGGCGAGATGCCGCACGAGATCGAGGCCGTCTTCGAGGCGGCCCATCTGCCCCTTTTCCCCACCGCGGCCAGCGACCTGGCCGTCTCCTGCTCCTGCCCGGATTGGGCC
>Ga0194112_10010792_pt1 | contig 11421 bp, 9 predicted proteins | sample TA2MahC400mmetaG_FD_146191 | JGI IMG/M metagenome (GOLD analysis project Ga0194112, IMG submission 146191) | Freshwater microbial communities from Lake Tanganyika, Tanzania - TA2015016 Mahale Deep Cast 400m | ecosystem: Environmental > Aquatic > Freshwater > Lake | place: Tanzania: Lake...
TTTACGGCGAAGGGGAATTCGGTTTATGCCATCTGCCTGGACTGGCCCGCAAAGGAGGTGGTAGTCAAGGCCTTCGAGAAGAACGGGGTTGCCGGGCAAAAGGTGGCAACGGATTTACCACAGAAGTTGATCAAGATCGATTAATAATGAGTTAATGACCCCGCGGCAAGCCGCGGGGCATCAAGAGCGCAGCTTTAAAACAAGCTGCGCAGGCCCTTGCTCGAGGTCTCGATGGTGAAGGATGTATTTTTGGATTATGTCCCGAGTCACTCGCTCTCCGACTGTGCGGGCGAAATAACCATCCTCCCACAATTCCCCGCCCCACAATCTCTTTTTCAGACTCGGGAACTCGCGAAACAATCCCCGTCCGCTGTTGCTTTTGATAATCCTGACGACTTCCCCGATCGATCGAGATGGCGGGAACGAAACCAAGAGATGGATATGTTCCTCCATGATCTCCTTTTCCAATATCTCGATGTCGTAAGCCTCGCATATTTCTTGGATTATCTTCTCCGCTCGTTCCCGGATCTCCGGCCGCTCGAAGATTTTTTTCCGGTACTTCGGGCACCAAACCAGATGATAGGCACAGTCGTAGACCGAATGACTCGTTCGTTTCAACGCCACGCATCGTTTATATCATATCCCCGAGCAAGGGCCTATGCGGATAAGGGGGACTTTCCGGTCCCCCTTATAACCCCCTCGGAAAGGCATGAATTCATCCCCGCGGCAAGCCAGCGGGGGATTCTTCAAAGGTTTCTCTAAACTTGATGTATCGACAAGAAGGCTAAATTGCTTATTTTCCAGGGGGAACAGATGGGGTGAGTGAGGGGACTTGAACCCCCAGCCTTCGGATCCACAGTCCGATGCTCTAACCATTGAGCTACACTCACCGTCCGTCGGCTTGGAACCGATTTTCGCACGCTCCGGCCCGGAAGTCAAACTCAGGCAGGATCGGCGAGGGGAAAGAAGACCTAAACGAGCTCCCTCAGAAACGGCAGGGCGGGGCGGACGCGGATTCCATTCGGGGTCAGATAATCTTTTTTCCCCGAGGCGGCGATTTGGACGGCTTCGGCGTCGGGAAACCGGGCCTTCAGATACTTAAGGCCTTGATCGACTTCGGCATCGCCCCACTTGGCCTCGATCAAGCGGATAGGTTTGCCCGCCTCGCTGACGACGAAGTCGACTTCGCGGCCGTCCACGTCCCGAAAATAGCGCAATTCGAGGTCCCGGCCTTTCGCGTCCTGCTCGTAATGAACCCATTTCAGGAGATGCCCGGCGACCATGTTTTCGAAACGCCGAGGCGGCTCAGGGACCTGGCTCCAGTCATAGTGATAGTGTTTCTGTTCCTTTTTAACGGCCCTGATGGCCGGCGCGCCGAACGGAGGGAGGCGATAGATAACATAGAGCCTCTCCAAGACCTGGAGCCATCGGGATAGCGTTTTATGGCTGACTTGGAGATCTTCCCGCAAGGCGTTGACCGATAGAGGCGCCCCGACGAGCTGGGGGAGCCGGATCGCCATGAGTTCGAGATTTCCCAAATCGGCGATTTTTTCGAGCGACGTGATTTCCTCACGGATGACGCGGCTTCGATACTCGCGGGACCATCGTCGGGCCTCGGTTTCCGAGCCGGAGAGAAACGGCTCGGGAAAGCCGCCGAGCCGGAGAAGGTCCGTGAAGCCGGATTCCGAAGCGATCTTCAATTCCGCCGCCGAGAAAGGATGAAGCCGCAGGAAATGATACCGTCCCTGGAGCGAATCTCCTCCGAACCGATAAACGTCGAGGCGGGCGCTTCCAACGACGAGGATCCGCCAGCGGCGCGCGGGGCGATCGACCAGGCCTTTCAAATAGTTGCGCCATGACCGGTATTTGTGGATTTCGTCGAAGATCACGGCTCCGCCGGGCGGAAGCTCGCGCCGGAGGACCCTGTCGCGATGCTCGGCGATATCCCAGTTGAGGTATTCGTTCTCGCCCCGGATGATTTGACGGGCGAGGGTCGTCTTGCCGACCTGTCTCGGTCCCGAGACGAAAACCATCTTTCGGGCGAGATCTTTCTGGACTTGGGCGCCGAGATAGCGTTTTTTCATGGGGATAGGATACTAGTATTTTGGACAGGTGTCAAAAAAACTCGCGAGTTTTTTGAACCCTTGGCAAATCCTCTGGCTCGGGTCAGAGCTCCCGGGGCTCAATGACGAGGCGGAGGCCGTTAGAACCGTTTCTGGCCCTCGATCATCTCGAGGACGTCGGCGGCGTCGCGCCACTGGGGCCGGACCTTGACCTGGAGGTCGAGGTAGATCCGGGCTTCGAGGATGTCCTCCATCTCGCGGCGGGCCTCGATCCCGATCGTCTTGATGACCTGGCCCTTGCGGCCGATGATGATTTTCCGTTGATTGTCGCGCTCGACGAGGATGCCGGCCTTGATGTAGACGAGGGGCCTCGCCCGCCGCTCCTCTTTCGAGATGCGGAGCGGGGGGATGTTCCCTTCGCGGGGGAACTTCGGATGGGGGAGCGGGGCGTGCTCGTCGCCGACGGGAGGGATGGGGAGCTCAACGCCTTCGTCTTCCTCTTCAGCCTCTTCTTTTAATTTTTCTTCCCCTCGGGTCTTTTCCTCGGATAAACCTTCAGCTTCTGTTGCGGCTTCTTTCTCGGCGTCCCTTTCTTCCCGATATTCGGCCCGTTTTGCGTCCCCCAATTCGCTTTCCCATAATTCGTCCTCCCACTCCTCGCGCTCGTCTTCCTCTTCTTCCCCAGCCTCGCCGCCCGCCTCGCCCTCCTTCTTCCTCTCGATCCGGTCGATGACGACGGCCGTCGCCCAGGGGAGCTCGGCGCTGACGTGGGCCAGGACCTTCTCCCGGATGATCTCGGAGAGGAGGAACCGCTCGCTCTGGTCGGAGACGTCGTCCTCGCCGTAGACCCTCTCCGCGGCCGGGAGATTGTCGAAGACGAGCTTCTCGAGGACGTCGACGTTCGTCCCCCGCAGGGCCGAGATGGGGACGATCTCCTTGAAATTCGCCAGGTCCTTGTACTTGTCGATAAGGAGGAGGATCGAGTCCTTCTTGACGGCGTCGACCTTGTTGATCAGGAGGAAGAGGGGAGACTTGACCGCCCGGACGAGCTCCAGGGCGAACTCGTCGCCGTGGCCGAACTTCTCGCCCCCGTCGATGAGGAGACAGACGAGGTCGGCCGTCTGGAGAGAGGCGTGGACGAAGCTCATCATCCGCCGGTTGAGCTTGTGGAGGGGCTTGTGGATGCCGGGGTTGTCGATGAAGATGATCTGGCCGCGCGGCGCCGTCTTGATCCCCAGGATGCTCATCCGGGTCGTCTGGGGCTTGTCCGAGGTGATGGCCACCTTCCGGCCGAGGATCTTGTTGAGAAGGGTTGATTTGCCGACGTTGGGACGGCCCACCAACGCGACCGTCCCGACCCGTGTCGCCGGCGCGGGCGGCTTGGGCGGCGCCGCCCGCGTTCGCTTGGCCGCGCCGGCCTCAGCTTTTTTCGCTCGGGGCATTTTTCCGGATCCTCAGGGTCTTGACCCGCTTGCCGTCGGTGTCCAGGACCTCGATCTCGAGGCCCTTCAAGAGCACGCGCTCCCCTTTGTGGGGGAGCCGGCCGAGATGGTGGACGACGAAGCCGCCGACGGTGATGAAATCGTCTTCGGCCAGCTCCTCGTCCATGAGGTCCTCGACCTCCTCGACCTTGACCTCGCCCGAGACGGTGTAGTCGGCCGGGGCGTGCCGGACGATCCGGGCCTCCTCGGTGTCGTACTCGTCGTGGATCTCGCCGACGATCTCCTCGATGAGGTCCTCCATCGTCACCAGGCCGGTCACCCCGCCGTGCTCATCGACGACGACGGCCAGCTTCTGCTTGGCCTTCTGGAACTCGTCGAGGAGGCCGGAGACCTTCATCGACTCGGGGACGAAGAGGACGGGCCGGACGAGGGGCTCGATCGGGGCCTCGTCGAACTCGTACTCGGAGTAGGCCAGGAGGTCCTTGGCCAGGACGACCCCGTCGATGTTGTCGAGCCGGTCCTTGTAGACCGGGATCCGGGAGTACTTCATGGTGATGATGAGGTTGCGGAGGGTCCGGAGGTTCGCCTCGCGCTTGATGCAGACCATGTCGATCCGGGGGGTCATGACCTCGCGGACGACGGTGTCGCCGAAGGCCACGGCCTTGCGGACGAGCTCCTCCTCGTGCTGCTCGATGATCCCCTCCTCCTGGGCCTCGTCGAGAAAGGTCTCGATCTCCTCCTCGCTCGCCTCGTGGTCCTCCTCCGGGGCCTTCCTTTTCTCCTCCCGGGCGCAGAGCCACCGGTCGAGGAGGAGGACGGGGGCGGCCAGGGCGAGCAGAAGGCGGCGGGCGGGGAGGAAGACCCGGAGCAGGCCCTCGTCCCAGAGGCCGGCCAGGAGCCGGGGGGCGGCGTCGAAGAAGAGGGCGTAGAAGGCGGCCGCCCCGAGGAAGAACCAGAGGGGCCTGAAGCGGAGGCCGGGGAGGGCGACGGCCGCGTAGACGAAAAAGGCGAGGACGAGGACCACCCTGCAGAACTCGACCGCCGCCTTGAGGTCGTCGTAGCGGTCAAGGAGGGCCGCCCGGTCGCGATGGCCGCGCTCCTCGAGGTAGCCGCTCAGGGCGATCTTGGAGAAGCGCGACAGGGCGAGATGGGCGGCCGAGAGGGCCAGGGCGGCGAGAAAGCTGAGCCCCAGGCCGGCCCAGGTCCAGAAGGAAATGTCCATGAGGCGTTTACATTATACCGGCTATGGCGGGGGGAAGGGAAGGATGCTCTCCCGCCGCAGGGCCGCGGCCGCCCTGGCCTCCTCCTCCTCGTGCCCCTCGCCGTGCTCATAGCCGAGGAGGTGGAGAAAGCCGTGGAGGGCGAGAAAGGCGAGCTCGGCCTCGAGGGCGTGGCCGAGGCGGGCGGCCTGGCGGGCGGCGCGGGGGACGCAGATGAGGATGTCGCCGAGGAAAGGGAGGGGGCGGCCGGCGGCCCGCGGCGCGGCGCCTTCGCCCCCCGCCGATGGGCGGGCCGGAAACGACAGGACGTCCGTCACCCTGTCTTGGCCCCGGTAGGTCCGGTTGAGGCGGCGAACGGCCTTCTCGCCGACAAAGGCCAGGACGACGCCGGCCCGGCCGCGGCGGTAGCGGCGGAGGAGCCGGCCGAGGAGCCGCTCAAACCGCCGGACCCTGATCCGGGCCGCCCTCTGGCGGTTGAGAACCTCGACCATCGTCCTCGGGGGGCGGGACGGGCTTGGCCGGCCGCCCCGCCTTCGCCTTGGGCTTCGGCTTGGCTTCGAACTCGAAGCCGGGGTATTCGATCCGCTGCTGGTAGATCGTCCGGAGCGTGGCCAGGAAGGACTGGGCGATCGTCCGGAGCTCCTTGAGGGAGAAGGCGCAGTCGTCGAGCTGGCCGTCCTGGAGGTAGTTGTCGAAGATGTCCCGGACGACCTTCTTCAGGTACTCCTCCTTCTGGGCCTGGAGGCTTCGGGAGGCGGCCTCGACCGAGTCGGCCAGCATGACCAAAGCGGCCTCCTTGGTCTGGGGCGGCGGTCCCGGGTAGCGGTAGCTCTCCTCGCCGACTTTTTGGATCTCCGGGTCGTACCTCTCCTTGGCTTTCTGGTAGAAGTAGCGGACGACGGAGCTGCCGTGGTGCTGATCGATGATGTCCCGGATCTGCTGGGGAAGCTTCTCCTTGCGGGCGAGCTCGCCCCCTTCCTTGACGTGGTTGACGATGACCAGCGTGCTCATCGAGGGGGTCAGGTCCTTGTGGGCGTCGTGGCGCCGGCCCCGGTTCTCGATGAAATACTCCGGCCTCTTGACCTTGCCGATGTCGTGGTAGAGGGCCCCGGCCTTGACGAGGAGGGGATCGAGGCCGATCTCCTCGGCGGCCTTCTCGGCCAGGGCCGCGACGATGAGCGAGTGGTGGTAGGAGCCCGGGGCCTCGAGGGCGAGCTTTCGGAGGAGCTCCGAGTCGGAGTTCGTCAGCTCGAGGAGTTTCGTCTGGGTGACGAAGCGGAAGACGCTCTCGATGAACGGGAGGAGGACGAAGGCCAGGGCGGCCGAGAGGACGCCGCCGAGGACGGCCATGAACGTCTCGCCGGCCAGGATGTCGAGGCCGGCCGTCCGTTGGCGGACGAGGTGGATCGTCAGGACGGCGAAGATCGCCAGCGGGGCGATGACGAAGAGACCCGCCTTGAGGACGGCCGTCCGCCGCTGCCGCCCGTAGAACTTGACCCCGTAGATCGCGGCCAGGCCGCCGATGAGGCAGAAGATTAGGACGTAAAAATCGGCCTGGACGAGGTAGCCGACCAGCAGGCTGTTGAGGAGGGCGTAGATCAGGGCGACGACGTTCGTCGTCAGGAAAGCGAAGACGAGGACGCCGTACTGGAAGGGGAGGGCGAACGTGTAGCTGTCGGCGTTCTGGAAGAGAAAGAACCGGGTGTTGGGGCTCAAGGTCGCGGCCATGAACAGGCCGAGCTTGTAGAGGAGGAGGCTCAGGACGAGGGTCAGGACCATCATGGCGAAGTGCTTGAGGGCCGTCCGGGGAGAGACGAGGGCCCGGAGGTAGAACCAGCTGGTCAGGAAGAGCAAGCCGAAAAAGAGGAACGTCCCGATGAAGTTCCGGACCCAGGCCCGCCGGCCGCGCAGGCCGGCGTTGATGGCCTCGATGAGCTTGACCGTGCCGGCCGCGGCCTCGTCGCCCTTGCGGATGACGACTCGGCCTTTCTTAATCGTCAGCGGGACGGCCTCGACGGCCGCCCGGGCCGCGGCCCGCCGGGCCTCGGTCTCGACCTTGTTCAGGGTGACGTTCGGCGAAAGCAGGGCGTTGGCCAGATTCCGGAGAAGGGCCTTGCGGCGAGCCGGCAGGTCGAGGGCGTCGACCTCGGAGGAGAGGCGCAGGCGGGCCTCCCGAAGGTCGGCCAGGTCATCGGCCCGGACGAAAGTCTCGCCCCGGTCGCCCCGGATGAGGACGAACCCCCTCTCGGCCTCCCTGTTGGTGAAAAGGCTCTTCGAATTCAGGATCCCGGGGGCCGAGATCTTCTCGAGGAGGGAGAGCAGGGCCTCCTCGATTTCGGCCGGATAGCCGGCCGAGTCCAGGCCCTGGAGGTCGGGCGTGACGATCTCGAGGCCGAAGATCTCGTAGACGTCCTTCTGGACTTTGGCGAAATCCTTCTTGCCGCCGTTCTTGGCCGACTCCCGCCCCCATTCGAAGAACTTTCGGGCTTTGTCGGTGGTGTTGAGGACGGCGTTCGGGTTGAGGACGTAGACGGGAAGGACGGCGGCCTCGGCCTCGGACCGGCGCCGGGCCGTCGTCTCCTCGTCGATGAGGACGATCGTCGCCGGGGCCACGAGATCCTCCGAGGCGATCTCGCCGGCGGCGATGGCCGGGAGCTCCTTGGAAGGGGAGTAGGCGATGAGGAGGGCCAGGACGAGGGCCGAGAGGACGATGAGAATGATGGGATTGCGGACGACCGTGGTGACCGGGGCCGGGGCCTCGGCTTCGGCCGCCTCCCCGCCGTTCCGCCCGTTGGCCTTGGGATGGGGCGCCGAGGGCTTGAAGAGCTTGATGTTGCGGAAAGAGATGAGGGGCATGTCACTCGCGCGACTGGCCGCCCTCGGCCTTCTCGTAGGCCTTGATGATCTTCTGGACGAGGGGGTGGCGGACGACATCCTTTTCGTTGAACGAGCAGACGGCGATTTCCGGGATCCCGGACAAAACCTTGAGGGCGTGGAGGACGCCCGATTTCCGCGGCTCGGGGAGGTCGATCTGGGTCACGTCGGCCGTGACGACGACCTTGGAATCGAAGCCCGGCCGGGTCAGGAACATCTTCATCTGCTCCCGGGTCGTGTTCTGGGCCTCGTCGAGGATGATGAACGAGGCGTTGAGGGTCCGGCCGCGCATGTAGGCCAGGGGGGCGATCTCGATGATCCCCTTCTCGATGAGGCGGTTGGCCTGGTCGGCGGCGACGAGGTCGAAGAGGGCGTCGTAGAGGGGGCGGAGGTAGGGGTTGACCTTCTGGATGAGGTCGCCGGGGAGGAAGCCCAGCCGCTCGCCGGCCTCGACGGCCGGGCGGGTCAGGACGATCCGGGCGACCCGCTTGTTCTGGAGATAGGTCAGGGCCATGGCCATGGCCAGGTAGGTCTTTCCCGTTCCGGCCGGCCCGACGGCGAAGACCATGTCCGCGCATCGGATGGCCTGGATGTATTCCTGCTGGTTCAGGCTCTTCGGGTTGACCGATTTCCGGGAGAAGCTCAGCGGCTCGGCCGGGGCGTAGTCGTCGAGGGGCTTGCCACGGCCTTCCTCGAGGAGGTCGAGGACGATGTGGAAGTCCGCCTCCTTGAGGTCATGGCCCTTTTCCTCGAGCTCCCGGACGCGGTCGAAATAGTACCTGGCGAACTCGACCTTGTCGGCCGGGCCGTCGATCATCAGGGTGTCGCCGCGGAGGGAGAGCTTGACTCCCAGGCGGCCCTCGAGCTTCTTGAGGTTGCGGTCGAGAACGCCCAGAAAGCCGTTCTTCCGGACAAAGGGGTGGGTGATTTGTTCCATTCTCAATTATTTTTTCAGCAGTCTAAGAAATTCATCAACGGAAATCCCGCTGTTGCGAATAAGAGCGCGCAGGAGGCCGGGGGCGAGTTCTTTATGGTCGGGCAGCGAGAGCGTTGGGCGTTGAGGATGATAGAGGATCATTTGACTGCCCGTCTGATGGTCTATCGAATAGCCGATTTTACCAAATGCTTTGAGAGCCTCTCTGGCGGAGATATTAGCGAGAATGCCCAACGGCGACTTCTCCGAGGAAATATTGGGCCGGAACGCGATGACCCTTCAGGCGCCCGTGTTTTTTTTCAACCAGAATGTAGCCGGCGATCGCGTCTTTGATGTTTTCGACCGCTTCTTCCATGGTTTTGCCTTGGCTGACGCAGCCCGGCAGGCCTATGGCTTCAGCCACATAGCCGTCGTAATCTTCGTCCCGGTAGAAGATCACCCCGTATTTTTCCATCATAGTAGAAACTCCCACCTCATGTTATTGGAACCCCCCGGGCTTGTCAACTTGGCCTCGGAGGGCCTCGGACGGCCATGCCGCCGCATGACACGCCGGGCCCTTTAAGAGCGCCTGCGGGGACGGCAAGCTCTCATGACGTTCCGGCCGTTCACGTCCGCGGCCTGCGATCTGGGAAATAAGGGCAAGGCGGAGTTGCAGGGGCGGGGCGATTTGTGTGAAAATGGCGCTTCTCTTTGGAGAGGTTTTCCCGCCAATGAACGACGATTTCGTCTTCAAGCCGTTCGCCGAGATGACGCCCGAGGACTACGCCGCCGTCGGCTTCAAGTCGGGCCTCGAGATCCACCAGCAGCTCCAGACGAAATCGAAGCTCTTCTGCCGCTGCCCGGCGGGCCGCTACAGCCAGACCTACGACGCCGAGATCCTCCGCCATATGCGGCCGACGCTCTCTGAGCTGGGCGAATACGACGGAACGGCCTTGATGGAGTTCAAGACCCGCAAAGAGATCATCTACCGGATCAACCGTGAGACCGTCTGCACCTACGAGATGGACGACACCCCGCCCTTCTTCGTCGACGAGGAGGCCCTCGACATCGCCCTCGGGATCGCCCTCCTCTACAACTGCGTCATGGTCGACGAGCTCCACATCGCCCGTAAGCAGTACCTCGACGGGAGCATCCCGACGGGGTTCCAGCGGACGACGATCGTCGGCGTTGACGGCTGGATCCCCTACAAGGACCGGAAGGTCCGGATCGTCCATCTCGGCCTCGAGGAGGACGCCTGCCGCGAGGTCAGCGACGTCGGCCACCGCCGGACCTACCTGACCGACCGGCTGGGGATGCCCCTCATCGAGACCGTCACCGCGCCCGACATGCGGACGCCCCAGGAGGTCGCCGAGGTCGGCCAGGCGCTCCGCCGCGTCGTCCGCAGCACGGGAAACGTCAGAACGGGGATCGGGGCCGCGCGCGAGGACGTCAACGTCAGCGTCACGGGCGGGACGAGGGTCGAGATCAAGGGCGTGCCGAGGATCCCCCGGATCCCTCTCCTGACCTACAATGAGGCCATGCGGCAGTGGAACCTCCTCCGGCTCCGGGCCGAGCTGGCCCGGCGGGGGATCGCGGAGGGGACGTTCGCCGCCCGCTCCGAAGACATCACGAAGCACGTCCGGCGTTCGGTCTACACGCCTCTCCAGTCCGCCTTGGCCGCGGGGATGCCGGTCTTCGGCGTCCGCCTCGACGGCTTCCGGGGGCTGCTCCGCTGGCAGACGCAGACGAACACGTATTTCAGCCAGGAGATCTCGGACCGCGTCCGGGTCGTCGCCTGCCTGACGACCCTGCCCAACATCGCCCACTCCGACAGCCCGGCCGAGTCGCTTTCGAGCTCGGAATGGCGGATGGTCAAGCGGGCCCTGGGCGCGGGGGAGGCCGACGCGGCCGTCGTCGTCTGGGGGCCCGAGGAGGACGCGAGGCTGGGAGCGCAGGAAATCGTCCTCCGAGCGAAGGAGGCGACGATCGGGATCCCCAGCGAGACGCGGCAGGCCCTCGGGGACGGGACGAACGGCTTCGAGCGCATCCTTCCCGGCCCCGACCGGATGTATCCCGACACCGACCTCCCGCCGAAAAAAGTCACCGCCGAGAGGCTGGCGGCGATCCGGGCCGGCCTGCCGCCGAACATCCTGGAGCGCGAAAAACGGTACCGTGAGCTCGGCCTTACGGCCGACCTCGTGGAAAAGCTCTCGATGTCGGGCCATGCGGAGCTCTTCGAGGAAGCCGTCCGGGAATGGGGCCTCGCTCCCCATCTGGCGGCCGAAATCCTCATCCGGCTTCCGATGAGGCTGAAAAAAAAAGGCCTTGCCGCAACGGCCTTGGACGGCGCGGTCATGAAGCCGGTTCTCGAGGCCCTTCGCGACGGGAGGCTCTATCGGGAGGGCGTTGCTCCTCTCGTCGAAAGGGCCCTGGCGACGGGCGAGGCCGTCGAGGAGCTGATTCCCAGGGCCGGGGAGGCCGGCGATATCGCGGGCGCGGCGGCCAAGGTCGCGACCGAGGTCGTTGGCCGGCGATTTCAAGACCCCTCCCGGCGGATGCGCCGGGCCATGGGGCTCTTCATGGCTGAGTGGCGCGGCCGGGTGGCGGGGGCCGCGGCGGCCCGGGTCATGGGCGAGGCGCTGGCCAAGGTGCGGCCATGAGCGACGCCAATCTCTACAAGGGCTACAAGGGCCGGGCCCTCGAGGTCCTCAAGAGCTTCGAGGCGTCCGTCTGGAGCGATGTCAAGTTCGTCACCGGCCAGGGCGAATACGTCGGCATCGTCCTGCCCCGCTCGGAGACGGCCGACCCCGACCACATCGTCCTCAAACTCCGCTCCGGCTACAACATCGGCATCCGGGCCGACCGGATCACGGCGGCCGAGATCCAGGGCCGGAAGGAAGCCCACTACA
>Ga0194112_10010799_pt1 | contig 11415 bp, 13 predicted proteins | sample TA2MahC400mmetaG_FD_146191 | JGI IMG/M metagenome (GOLD analysis project Ga0194112, IMG submission 146191) | Freshwater microbial communities from Lake Tanganyika, Tanzania - TA2015016 Mahale Deep Cast 400m | ecosystem: Environmental > Aquatic > Freshwater > Lake | place: Tanzania: Lake...
GGAGGAGAATGATCCGCTTAGATCTTATTCTTACCTGCGTACTTCAGCTGTCTTTTATCCCTTTGATCATAAAAAAATTGAGGGAGATAAATATTTTGCCAGCATTGACGCTTTTTTATCAAAGAAAAACAATCCGGAAGCTTCTATTATTATAAGATCCTATTTGAAACTGATTCAGGAGGAAGCCGAAAAGTCCAATCTTAGCCAGCAGGAGATAAAGATGGTTATAAAAAATATCTGTGTTAAATCTTTTATTGACAATCAAGACAAGTTTGCTATGCTAAATATATGCCAAGGAAAATAAAATTATTATCGGGCATAGTTTCTTTATTCATTATTGGTACCATTGCCCTTTTATCCATTTATCAAAGATCTTATCCATTTAATCTACCGGCAGTTTTTGCCCAATATGATCCATGTGGTGGGTGTGGTATAGGTTTTGAATGCTGTGAAAGCAGTTATTGCTCCGGTGGCAGCTGTGTCGAGGAAGGTTATGCATGCCGGGCTCCTTTCGGGTGCAGTATAGAATGTACATATGATGGACAGTGTGGGGGTGTTTGTCCTGATGGTATTTGTAATTGGACTGAAGATTGTACTACATGCCCTGCAGATTGCGGAGCATGTCCCTGGTGCGGAGATGGTATCTGTAACGGAATAGAAAATTGCAGTTCGTGTCCATCTGATTGTGGACCTTGCTGTCCTGCCTGCGGCTGTTCATGTTCGGGCGGTTCGCAATGTAGTGGAGCACCGGATGGATGTACCATATGTGATACAGGGGTCTGTGTGCAGCCTACAATAGTAGCTACTGCAACTCCAACCAGAACTCCAACTCCAACTCCCACTTCTACTCCAACTCCAACTCCCACTTCTACTCCGACTCCAACCAGAACTCCAACTCCAACTCCCACTTCTACTCCAACTCCAACTCCCACTTCTACTCCGACTCCTACCATTACTCCCACTCCAACGCCGCCTAACTGGATCCAGGTTGTGGGCGGAGATGTATTCCAGCCTTCAGTTCTGCAGGAAGTGCCAGCTGGACAATATTTTCTTACGGATAATCCTAGCATGAGCGGGAGTTTGGGAGTGATATATTATTCTTCCGGAGGTGGCGTAAACTTTAGCCCCGGATCTTCCTCGGCTAAAGACTGGAAAGCCGCAGGCAGCTGTTCTACAGTTTATAGTTTTACCTATTATGATGCAGCCCTAAAAATAAACCGGAAAAATATCAGCGGAGATGCGACTATAAATTCTTCCGAATTGGAATCAGGCTATGATATTTATTCTTATTCCGGAGCACCAGGAGATCTTTATACTTTTGCTGAACCTGCCTTTACTCCGCTTAAAGAGGTTACAATTTATCTTATCAACGGATCCCTGCTTATTAACAGTGAATTTTCTATTCCGGCAACATATAGCATTATTTTCATTATTAAAAACAACCTTATTATAGGTGGCGAACTGGATGCAAATCCAGCTGATCCGGACAGAATTCCCGGTTTGTATATTGTTGGCGATACGTTTACTGTGGAGTCAGGCGCAGGCCAATTTATTCTTGACGGTATGCTGTACGCCCGGGTTTTTGATCTGCATCGATCGTTTAGGAATCCTGCCACACCTACTTACCAGTTTATTTATCAGCCGAAATACCTGATTGATCTATTGCCCTATATTGGCCGGTCTGAAGTAACCTGGAAGGAGATAGGACCATGAGAACAAATTTTCAATTTATAATTTTCAATTTTCAATTATTCAGAAGAAATATTCAACAAGGTCAAATAGTATTAATTTTAGTTCTTCTTTCCGTAGTCGGTCTTACTATCGGGCTTTCTTTGATAGGCAGAACTATTACCGATATCCGCATTTCCCATCAGGTAGAAGAATCAAGCAGGGCCTTTTCCGCTGCGGAAGCAGGAATAGAGACTGCGCTTCGTGGAACGGCTATACAAGAAACCGGCAACCTGACGATCTCCGGGGCAGCGGCTTCATATAAGGTGGAGATGACAGGCGGAACTTCGTCAGTTTACTCTTTTCCGGTAACGGATCCGGGCGCAATGCAATCTTTATGGTTTATGGAGCATAAGACTGACGGAAGCGGTAAGTTAGATGAAAGTTCAGCTTACTCTATTGGTAATCCAATCGGGGTTTGCTGGGGTTTGGGTGCTGAAAACAATGCTGCTTTGGTGATGACTTTAATTTATAGGGATGAGGATGATCTATATAAAATCGCAAAAGCAGCTTATGATCCCGGATCAGGCCATCTGAACAATTTTTTGACTACAGTTGAAAAAATTGGTAACTATTGTGACGGTAATTTCCGCTTCAGAAAAGTAATAAACGGAGCTTTGGAATTCTGGGACGGTTTAACTTTAAATCCCGGTGCCAAATTAATAGCCTTAAGTCTGCAGCCCGTTTACCAGGCAACTGCAATGGCGGTCAAACCGGACAATCCGGAAGCGAAACTTCCTTATCAGGGTAAACAGATTATTTCTCTGGGCACTACGGATACTGGAATTGTGCGCAAGATCCAGGTAACGCAGGGATTCCCGCTGCTGCCTGAAATTTTTAATTTCTCCTTTTGTACCCAATAATTTTGACATTGATAAAAAAATAATTGATAATGATAATTATGAAGAAATTTTTTAAGAATTCATACGGTAGAATCATTTTAATAGGAAGTCTTATCGTTACAGCTTCATTGGGGATATTTTTCGGAATAATATTAAATAATAAATCTGCTTCTTCCAAACAAAAACTAGCCGTTCCGACATCGATACCTGCTAAAAATATAGTTCCTACGGGTAGAATTGTGTCGCCAACGGTATTCACACTTTTTGAAATTGTTAAAAAAGTTGATGCGCAGAGGATCATTATTGAAGGCACACAGGGAGAAATGGTAGTGTCTAAAAATCCTGATGTGGTCAAAATATTCAGACGCTCTGGTGGTAAATTAATTCCTTCAACCTTTCAAGAGATTAAGGTGGGACAATATGTTACCTTAAAGATTATTAAACCCGGAAAAGAGGCAGAATTAATCATTGAGAAGTAACAAACATCCTCGATTTACTGATTGACAATTCTTTTAATCTTTCTCATACTTGAACTGGAGGGATTTTTATGGAAAAAATTTTGGTAGGACTTGACATCGGTTCAAAAAATATCAAGGCGATACAGCTTGACCGGCAGAAGACAACACCGGTACTTTTGGCGGCAGGTTATATAGCCACACCGGGAGGATTGGTCTCTGCCGGAGCAAAAGAAGAACAGATTTTAGCCAACAGCATTAACAGACTGACTCATGAGATGAAATTGTCAACTTCAGCAGTTTGTGCTTCTTTACCCACTTCAGGCGTAATTACCAGGATAATTGAAATGCCTCTTTTATCCGAAAGTGAGCTTGAATCCGCAATTACCTGGGAGGCAGAACCGTATATTCCCGTGCCCATGGCTAACGTCAAGATTGACTATTGCATTGTTGAGAAAAATGAAGAATCAAAAAAAATGAAAATATTGTTGGTGGCAGCACCAATAGTTATTATCGAAAAATATATCCGGATTATCGATTTGGCGGGTCTTAAACCAGTAGCATTGGAAACAGAAATTATAGCAGCTGCCAGAAGTGTTACCAGAACTTTACCGACAATATCCAATTTACTGATAATTACTTATGGAGTTAAAATAACAGAAATTACCCTGCTGCACAATTCTCTCCTTATCTACACCAAATCGTTTCCTTTCGGAAGCGATACTCTCGTTCGATCTCTGGTAAACGAGCTTGGTTTTGAAGAAGCTACAGCCGAAGAATATTTTAAGACTTACGGGCTTGATGAAGATAAGCTTGAGGGAAAGATTTCAAAAGTTTTAATGCCTTTTTTTAATAATTTGATTATCGAAACTGAAAAAACAATAGGTTATTTTAAGGAGTTGTATCCAAAGGAAGAAATTTCCACCCTGGTTTTATGCGGCGGAGGTGCCAAACTGCCCGGTTTGATTATGACTCTTACCAAAAATTTGAGTCTTGATTCCCAGATAAGCAATCCCTTTACCAATATAGCAGTTGATCCCGCTGTTTTGCCGGTACTTCTTCCTGATGCTCCGCTTTATACTACGGCAATCGGATTGGCCCAAAAGGAGATATAAACATATATGGAAAAACGTTCGATAAATTTGCTGATTCAGAAAGATAAGGATCCTTTAATTTTGAGGCGTTTACGGATAATATTGCCGGTTGCCGCATCGTTCACTCTGTTGATTTTTCTTATATTATTCATAATATCAATTAATTATGTCAACGAAAATAATGCACAATATAACCGTCTGAAGGTTCAGACTGATCAGCTGGAAAAGAAGATTGCTGATCAAAAACCAACGGAAGGCCTTTATACTTTAACGGTAAGAAAATTGGATGTCCTTGACAAAATATTAAGGGAAAACAGGAATCTTGTTAAACCAATATCGGAGATTATTTATATGGGTAGCAACCTTCTGGATATTAACCAAATTACAATTGAATCAGACAACAGGCTTGCTTTTTCCGTGTCCGCATCATCTTCTGCTGCCCTTGACGGCATGATTTCTGCACTTCTGGTTAAAGAAGCCAATAAATATTTTTCCGATATTCAGGCTACAAATATTTTACGGGATAAAGAAGGAAAATATAATTTTAAAATATCCTTAAGGGCTGACGCAAATTTATTTAGATAATGGATAAACGCACATTCATTCTTGCCATAATTAAGAAATATGAGCTATTGCTGGCTTCCGGTCTGATAATTATTTTACTTATAATTTTGGCAATCAATTTTATGCTGCCGAATTTTCAGCGGGCCAAGCTTATTTTTTCACAAAAATTGACCTTACAGCAAAGATATGAAAAACTTACCCACAAGGATAAAGCTCTTTTGGAAATGGATGCTAAATTTCTTCAGGAAACCTATCCTAAAATAAGCTGGATACTGCCGGAATACAAAGATTTTGTTTCACTTTTTTCTGCCTTTGATTTACTTCAGGAGAAAACCGGAGTTACCATTCTCCGTACCAATTTTCAGTTTGGCACAATTTCTACAAGATCTGCCAGTCTTATCCGGTCCTTCGGTATTGAATCCTTTACGGTACCTTTGACAATCGAAGTTGCCGGTAATATGAGTCAACTGCAGAAATTCCAGGAGATGGTAGCAAATCTTTCCGGCAGACTGATTATTCTGGATAATAGCCAGTGGACTTTTAAAAAGAATAATATAGCGGTTAGATTTGACGGTCGAGCTTTTTTCTATCCGGTAAGTGCTGAAATTGGAGCAATTGATTCACCCTTACCCTCTTTATCTAAAGAAAAAGAAGAAATCCTTAAAAAAATTGCCCAAAATATTCATATAGAATCGATCGAAGAAGATCAAAAGAGAATATCAAGCGGGAAAAGCAACCTGTTTCAGTAACAGAAGTATTTTAAGGATTTAGTTTGCCGGTCTGCTGTTTATGCCATATTGATATTTTTTTATGGTCACCGGAGGTTAAAACTTGTGGAACTTTAAGATTTTTATAGATTGCAGGTCTGGTATATTGGGGTGCTTCTAAAATATTGCTTTTAGAGAAAGACTCGTTTATTATTGCCTGTTTTTTAATTAGAACGCCTGGCAATAGACGGATTATAGCATCAGTAATAACCATAGCCGGAATTTCGCCACCGGTAAGAATATATTTTCCGATGGATATAGTTTCATCGACAAAATTTGATATTCTTGCATCTATTCCTTCATAATGTCCACAGACCAGGATAAGATGATCCAATTTAATGAATTTTCTAGCCATCGGTTGATTAAACAGCCTGCCTTTAGGATCTAAAAGTACGACTTTTTCTTTAAGTCTTGATTTATAATTCTTAATTCTTGATCCGTTAATCGCACGTTCAACAACATCAACTCTCATAATCATTCCTACTCCTCCGCCGTATGGTCTATCATCCACGGTTTTATGTTTATCCAGGCTGAAATCTCTAATATTGCGCGGGATTATTGAAACGAGGCCCTTCTTTTGCGCACGTTTCAGAATCGATGAGGAGAAGATTTCTTCAAAGACCTCCGGAAAAAGGCTCAGGATAGTAATAGTCACTGTATGTTAGATAAAGATGATGGTTGGTTGAAAATAGAGGATGGTGGTTGAAGATAGAGGATAGAGAATGGAAAATATTAGCAGTCAGTCTATCTTCCATCTTCTACTTTCTACTACTACCTTCTATTTTCTATCTTCTATCATCATAAGAACATTTTGATATTCAAATTATAAATTTTTATTCTATCTCAATTCTAATTTGTTTTCCCTCTTTTATAGCCAGAATTTTGGCGATGTTTCTTATCGCCTGGATGATGTTACCTCCCTTACCGATCACTTTTCCCACGTCAGAAGGATCAGTGCTGATAAGGTATTGGTTTACATTTTCACCGAAACGCCTTTCCTCAACTTTGACCTTATCTTTATGGTCAACGATTTGGGATAGCAAATATTCAAGAAATGCTTTCATTTTTTCAGTCAGCTAACAATTTTCGTACAGCATCAGTTGGTTGTGCTCCATGTGATATCCAGTAATCAAACTTTTTCTTGTCTATTTTAATCTTTTTAGGTTTTTCCATTGGATCATAAAATCCCAGGATGGCCAGCGTTTTACCGCTTCTTTTTGTAGCCTCATCCACTGCTACAATACGGAAGAAGGTGCGATTCTTTCTGCCTCTTTTTTGTAAACGAATTTTTACAGCCATAATTTAGAAAAGTCAAAAGTCAAAATGCAAAAGTCGTTCCGTCGCTATAGCAGCTAAGGCGCGTCGGCGACAAAAGTGCAAGTTAGAAGCTTAAAAGTTATAAATATTTAAGTTGTCCTTCGATATACTCAGGATCCTGAGCTTGCCGAACGGATAGTTTTGAGCTTTGACTTTTGAACTTTGAGTTTATATTATATTATTTTTTGTTCCATTTCTCAACAGCATTGACTGCTGCGTTCATTTCAGCTTCCTGTTTGCTTTTGCCTTTACCCGTTCCCCAGAGCGTATTGTTAATAAAAACACCAATTGTAAATTTCTTGGCGTGATCTGGACCAATCTCATTTAAAACTTTATAGACTGGTGGTATTCTTATTTCCTCCTGAACAATTTCCTGGAATACGCTTTTAGCGTCTTTATAAGCCTTTTCTTTGATGATTTGCGGGATTAGAATATATAAAAATTTATTAAGGATTCCTCTGACATTTTCAATTCCAGTATCTACAAATACTACTGCCAGTAGTGCTTCAAATGTATCAGCCAGTATTGATGGATTGTCTCTTCCTCCACCGTCCTCTTCTCCTTTGGAAAGGAGTAAAAAAGTACCAAGGTCAAGATTTCTGGCGATGCTTGCCAGTGTTGAAGTTTTAACTACCGATGAGCGCAGGTTGGTCAGCTCACCCTCGCTTATATCCGGATATTGCGTATATAGATATTCGGAAACTAGAAAAGACAATATACTGTCACCCAAAAATTCAAGTCTTTCGTTGGATGAAGAAAATTTTCTGTTCTCATTTAAGTATGACCGATGAATAAAAGCCTTCTGAATTAGTTTTATATCATTAAACTTGAGACCTATTTTTTTCTCTAATGTTGAAATGTCAGACATAAAAAATACTAACTGTTAATTTGATTAAAGATTAAACATTCATTAGAATTTTGGATTTTGATCAGTATTTTTTAATATAGTTCCCAGTACACCGTTAACAAAAGCAGAGCTTGCTTCTCCGCCAAATTCTTTTGCCAGTTCTATAGCTTCGTCTATTACAACCTTGGGCGGTTGTTTTTTTTCAATAGTCAATTCGTAAACAGCAAGTCTTAAAATTGCCACGTCTATTTTAGATATTTTATTTATGGGAAATTGTGGTGCTGCTATGGAGATAAGAGAATCTATTTTCGGACCGTATTTTTTTATTTGTTTAACAGTGTTTTCGGAGTAAGTCTTTGCCTGAAAGCTGGAAGCAAAAAGCGATTGGATTATTTTTATTCTTTTCAAATGGCGAGGATCGGAAGATTTTTTCATGGATTAAGTATCGGTCACCATGACCTTTCGGCGCAACTTACAGCCAAAGCCCTGAACTTAGGCTTCGACTGAGCTCAGCCGAAGTCTCGAATGGGTCATTTATAAAATCCGCATGCTGGGCAAATCCGGTGGGGTAATTTATTGGCACCGCACTTCCGGCAAATATTTAAATTAACAAGATTTGTGTTTAATACGGCACGTTCTCTTTTTCCCGATCTTCGCGATGAGTGACGTCTTTTAGGTAATGGAGCCATAATATAAATAAATTCTAAATTCGAATGTCGAAACCTTCTCTGGATAATAGAAGGTAGAAAATAGATGGTAGTGGTAGAAAATGGAGGATGGAAGATAGACTAATTGTCAATATTTTCCATTCTCTATCCTCTATCTTCAACCACTATCTTCCACTCTCTATCATCCTATTTAAGATTTCGTGTTTTGAATTTATTTAATTAATCCGGTACTATTTTCTCTATTGTATATTTTTCCAGTTTTTGTCGCAAGAGGTGAAAGTTAGAAAGCTTACCTGGAGAGGCTAAAAGAAAGTTTGCCGCTTTTTTAGTTTCTTCAACAAGGGAAAGATCAGAAATATCCGCGATTTTCAGGTTTATATGTCCGTGTTGCTTTGTGCCGAAGATTTCGCCTGCTCCTCGCATTTTCAGGTCAAATTCAGCAAGTTTCGGGCCATTGAAAGTTGTTTCCAGGAGCTTGAGTCTTGTGATTGCATCCGGATTATTGGATTCGGTAAAAAGTAAACAATAAGACTGCTGATTGCCCCGTCCGACCCTGCCTCTTAGCTGATGAAGTTGAGCCAGGCCAAACCTCTCTGCCGCCTCGATCATGATAATAGTTGCTGTTGGAACATCAATTCCGACTTCCACCACTGGAGTTGCAACCAAAACATCAATTAATCCTTTCTTATATCCCTCCATAATCTTTTCTTTTTCCTTTGATTTGAGTTTACCGTGAAGAAGTGCCACCCTAAGATCGGGAAAGATTTCTTTTCTCAAACGTTGATATTCAATTTTGGCGGCCTTTATAGTTGTTAGAGTCTCTGACTCCTCAATTAGAGGACAAATGATGAATGCCTGTTGTTTTATTTCAGAAGTTTTAATTTGCTTTCTGATCCAATCATAGGCCGACTGGCGTTTTTCCGGCGGGACAACCCAAGTCTTAACTTTCATCCTTCCTTTTGGCATTTCCGCGAGAATAGAAAGATCTAAATCAGCATACAAAGTGAGGGCAATCGTACGGGGTATTGGAGTGGCAGTCATGGAAAGAAGATGAGGATTGGCACCTTTTTCCCGAAGCTTGGCTCTTTGTTCCACCCCGAAACGTTGCTGCTCGTCGATAACTATTAAACCCAGTTTAGAGAAGCTGACTTTTTTTTGTAAGAGTGCATGTGTACCGACGAAAATATCAAAATCGTTGCTTTCCTGTTTTGAGTTGCCAGTCAAAAGAGCAATTTTTACTCCGTATGGTTCAAGGAATCGGCAAATTGTTTCGAAATGTTGTAAGGCTAGAATTTCTGTTGGAGCCATAAAAGCTACCTGATAACTGTTAAGAAAGCCGGCATACATGGCAATTGCTGCGACCACTGTCTTTCCTGATCCTACATCTCCCTCGAGCAATCGATTCATAGGTCTTTGAAGAGCTAAATCAGTTAGAATATCACCTGTTGCTTTTCGCTGTGCGGTTGTTAATACAAAAGGAAGCCGATTTATATACTGCTGAATTTGAGATTTATATTGCCTAATCCGGAATTGATGTCCTGCCGTCTCTTTTTGCCACTGACCTCGTCTTATCTTTGCTGCTAATTGTAATAATAAAAGCTCGTCAAACGCAAGTCTTCTTCTGGCTGACTCTGCCTCATGATAGGTTTTGGGAAAGTGGGCTTTATAAATTGCTTCCTTTTCTCCGATTAGTTTGAAATGTTGCCTTAGGGAAATCGGGAGAAATTCGTTAATTTGCGGATAAAATTTATGAAGAAGCGGGTCAATCCGTGAACGTAGCCATTTGGAGGATATTCCGGCTGTTTCGGGATAAATAGGTACCAACCTTCCGGTGTGCACTAAATTTGTTGTAGAAACCATCCCTGGGGAGTCCATTCGGCCTTCGCCCGACGAAGTAAAAGCTACGGCCGACGAAGTCGGGCCACCTCTGGGGTGTTGTGTTGCGACTCCCTTGGGATCTAATGCTTTTATAATTTCATAATCAGGAGATTCAAAAAGCAGTTTATGGCCAAACCATTTGGCTTCTCCGGCAATGGTTAACTTAATTCCTGGATGAAGAAATTTAATTAAATATGGTTGGTTATACCAGACTACTTCTATTTCTCCGGTCTCGTCGCGAAAAACTGCCTTTTGTATTTTTTTACCCTGTCTGGTGAAAACATTTCCGATTGAGGCAATTTCACCTGCGATGGTCACTTTTTCTCCGGCCTGGAGCAAATTTATTTTAGATACAATTGAAAAATCCTTGTAGCGAAAAGGTATATGGTAAAGAAGATCACCGATAGTTTCAATTGCCAATTTCTTTAAGCGCAAAGAGAAAGCAGGTCCGATCATTTTAAGGGTTGCAATCGGTGTTGACAAAGGAAGCATAACGACTTACCGTAAATAAATTAAGGGAAGAAGTGAAGATGCAATCAGTGCCAGAGAAGAAATAATTACAATCACTGTCCAGACTCTTTTATGCTTGCGAAATAAGTTCATGATAATAATTACTGATTGTTAATTGTTGATTGCTTATTGAATAATATATTTTGAATTAATGTGTTATCTATCAACAATTAACTATTAGCAGTTAACAATTTTATAAATCTATATTTGCCTATTCTTATTATCATCCCATTTGTAGGTCTAATATTTTCCAGCGGATCTGTTGATTTTACTCCGTCCATCTCTACTGCTCCTTCCTGAATTAATCTTCTTGCCATGCTTTTGCTTTGGACTAATTTTGTTTTTATAAGCAGCTCGACCAGATTTAATGATTGTTTAGGATCAATTTCTATACCCGGAATATTAATAGGCAATTCTTTCTTTTGAAAAGTTTCTTCAAAATATTCTTGAGCTGATTGAGCTTCTCTTTCATTATTCAGCATCCGTACTATAGTGAAGGCCAGCAATTTTTTATATTTAAGAGGATTCCCGCTATTTTTTAAGGCTTTTTTATATTTGTCGATTTCACTAAGCGTGACATCAGTGATCAGTTCGAAACACTTTATAATAACATCGTCCGGTAAATTCATAATCATGCCGAAAAGATCATCAGGTTTTGCAGTAAGGGCAATCACATTACCTTCTGTTTTGCCGATTTTGTTGCCGGCAGAGTCAGTTAACAGCGGTAAAGTCATAACGAATTTTT
>Ga0194112_10010806_pt1 | contig 11413 bp, 8 predicted proteins | sample TA2MahC400mmetaG_FD_146191 | JGI IMG/M metagenome (GOLD analysis project Ga0194112, IMG submission 146191) | Freshwater microbial communities from Lake Tanganyika, Tanzania - TA2015016 Mahale Deep Cast 400m | ecosystem: Environmental > Aquatic > Freshwater > Lake | place: Tanzania: Lake...
GCGCGCCGCGCGCCCGGAAGTCTGCATCAAAGAACGTTCGCTGCGTAAAAAACCTTCCTTATCGGCGTCCAAAATTGCCACTAATGAAACTTCCGGCAAATCCAACCCTTCCCGCAGCAGATTGATGCCGATTAACACATCGAATTCCGCCAGCCGTAATTCCCGTAAAATTTCCACGCGCTCGAGCGACTGGACTTCGCTATGCAGATATTTCACCCGTATGCCGGCTTTGCTCAGGTAGTCCGTAAGATCCTCCGACATCCGCTTAGTCAAAGTTGTAACTAACACCCGCTCGCCCTGCTCGACCGTTTTATGAATCTCTTCCAAAAGGTCGTCGATTTGCCCTTCGGAGGGTCGGACATCGACCAGTGGATCCATCAGCCCGGTTGGGCGAATGATTTGCTCGACTACAACACCGTCGGACTTTTCGATTTCATAATCTGCTGGAGTGGCGGAAACGAAAATAACCTGATGCGCCTTGCGTTCCCATTCTTCCAGTGTTAGCGGGCGGTTGTCGAGCGCCGATGGCAGCCGGAAACCGTATTCGACCAGCACTTTTTTACGCGACTGGTCGCCGCCGATCATTCCGCGAATCTGCGGCACAGCAATGTGCGACTCATCGACGATGAGCAGAAAATCCTTGGGAAAATACTCCAATAGTGTGTAGGGTGTCTCGCCCGGTTGACGACCCGACAAATGACGGGAATAGTTTTCTATACCGTTGCAATAACCGATTTCGGCCAGCATTTCCATATCGTAACGCGTGCGCTGTTCAAGACGCTGCGCTTCCAAGAGTTTATGCTCACCGTGCAGGACAGCCGACCTTTCCTCTAACTCCGCTTTGATGGCAACCAACGCCTCGTTCAGCCGCAGTGGTGTGGTTATAAAGTGCTTGGCAGGAAATATTCCAGCACGTTTCAAGCCTTCCTGCACTTCGCCGGTTAGTAGATTGATACGGCTGATGCGCGCTACATAATCGAACTCAAACTCAAGCCGAATGCCGTAATCATCATAAGCCGGATGCACTTCGATTACATCGCCCCGCACGCGAAAGGCGCCGCGTGCAAAGTCGATATCGTTGCGGCTGTAGTGAATGTCAACCAGTCTGGCGAGTAAGTTGCGCCGCTCAATTTGCTCGCCTAATTCAACGATTAACAACTGCGCTTTATAATCTTCCGGCGACCCTAAACCATAAATACACGAAACCGAAGCCACAATGATGACATCGTCCCGCTCCATCAGCGCCGTCGTCGCACGCAGCCTAAGTTTGTCGATTTCGGCATTTACGGAAGTCTCTTTTTCGATATATGTGTCGCTGGATGGGAGATAGGCTTCCGGTTGATAGTAATCGTAGTAACTTATGAAATATTCAACTGCATTATATGGGAAGAAGCCTTTGAACTCACCATAGAGTTGCGCGGCTAATGTTTTATTAGGCGACATTACCAGCGTCGGTTTGCCCCACCGGTCTATGACATTAGCGACGGTGAAAGTCTTTCCGGATCCGGTCACGCCGAGCAGAGTCTGATACTTTTCACCCCGCTGAATTCCATCCACCAGCGCATCGATGGCTTGCTGCTGGTCGCCGCGTGGTCCGAAATCGCTGACTAATCGAAAAAGTGATTTCATTTATGATGATGATAATAGTGATGATGATGATGATGATGATGATGATGATAATAATAATAATGACAAATCTCACCATCATGATCACCATCAGCATCACTTTATCGCTTGACCGCTCAGTCCGAAGAAATCCCGCATAACATAATTCGCAATCTGGGGATTTTCTTTTAACCGCCGCGTCGAGTAGGCATACCATTCGTCGCCAAAAGGCACATAGACTCGCAATCGATGCCCGGCGTCGATGAGGATTTTACGCAGTTCCGGCTCTACGCCGAGCAACATCTGAAATTCATATTGGTCAGGCTTGAGTTGCAATTGGTGAATGATGCGCAAGGCGTGCCAGACGACCTCCTCGCAATGCGTGGCGATGCCGACATAACAGCCGGACGATAACAATTCCTCAAGCAATAGTGCGAAATTTCTTATTATAACGGCACGCTGTTGGTAAGCCAGCGTCCGCGGTTCGCGGTAGATGCCTTTGCAGAGCCGCAGATTGGCTTTGACTTCCTTTAATTGTTGAATGTCTTTAATTGTCCGTCGCAGATAGGCTTGAAGGACGACGCCGACATTATTGTAATCCTGATGAAATTTATGATACATTCTGAGTGTCGCATCGGTGCAGGAATGGTCCTCCATATCGATACGCAGAAAGTTACCCTTTTCAGTTGCATGCTGGATAACTTCGCCAATGAGACTGAGACAGAAATCATAATTAATTTTCAGTCCGAAATGAGTCGGTTTTAATGATATATTGGCATTGACTTTTTCTCGGTTGATGGCATCAAGAATTTGGTGATAGACTTTAGCGGCGTCTTCAGCTTGTTGGCGCTTAGTTGTGTCCTCGCCTAACAAATCGATGGTTGCCATCGCGCCGGCGGCGTTTATGTTACGGGTTGCATTTATTGCCTCAGCGAGGGTTTTGCCGGCAATATAGCGCGACGCTACCCGTCCTACGACAAATTTGGGTATCACCGGCAGCAGACCGATGATTATTTTGTTCATCAACTCCATTAACTGTTTCCGTGCAGTAATTCAGAAATAGATATTTTTAATTTTACTATACATAGCGTTAAAATGTGCGTCACTCCTGCGAAAGCAGGAATCCAGTTAAGTATTGAAATATTAAAAACATATCTAGATTCTCGTTTACATAGGACTGACGATGGCTTATATCGTCGTGAAAACAAGATGGACTCGGACGAATTTCATCTAAAGGCTTCAATGCCTGTTAAACTTGAGCCTATAACGAGTGTATGTATATCGTGTGTGCCTTCGTAAGTATAGACCGATTCGAGATTTACCAAATGCCGTCCGGACTGGAATTCGTAAGTTATGCCGGCTGCGCCGAGTATATCGCGCGCCATTCGGGCTATCTTTAATGCCTGATAACAACCGTTGCGTTTGGCGAGCGATATCATCTGATGTGTGGCTTTGCCGGTTTGTTTGAGTTGCGCTAATCGGAAATTAAGCAGTTGACTCTTAGTAATTTCAGTCGCCATTATTGCGAGTTTTTCTTGCACTATTTGGAATGACGCAATCGGTTTATCGAACTGAACGCGCTTGTTGGCGTAGCGTCGGGCTTCATCGAAGCACGCCATAGCCGCGCCGACGACGCCCCAAGCGATGCCGTAGCGGGCTTGGCTGAGACAGGAAAGCGGCGCAGATAAGCCCTTTGCTTTGGGTAGCAATGCATCAGAAGGGAGATGAACATCTTCAAAGACTAATTCAGAAGTAACCGATGCCCGCAGCGACCATTTCATCTTCGTCTCCGGCGCGCTGAAACCCGGCGTTTCCTTTTCGACTAAAAATCCCCGCACGACGTCGTCCAACTTCGCCCAGACCACCGCTACATCGGCGATAGTCCCGTTAGTTATCCACATCTTCGCGCCATTGAGGATATATCCATCGCCGTCTCTAACGGCTTTGGTCTGCATCGAACCTGGATCGGATCCGGAATTCGGCTCGGTCAGTCCAAAGCAGCCGATTAACTCTCCGGCGGCAAGTTTGGGCAGGTATTTGCGGCGCTGTTCCGCGCTGCCATAGCGGAAGATGGGATACATCACCAGTCCGCTCTGCACTGAGGCGAAACTGCGCAGCCCGCTGTCGCCGCGCTCTAACTCCTGCATCATCAAGCCGTAAGCGATTTCCGATACATTTGCCCCGCCATATTCTTCTGGCAGCGTCGGCCCAAACAGTCCCAACCGCGCCATTTCGGGTATCATTTGCATTGGAAATGTCCCTTCGTCGGCAAACCGGCCTATGACCGGCAAAACTTCACACTCGACCCACTCCCGCACTAGGTCGCGCACCATCCGTTCTTCGTCGGTCAAAAGTTCGTCGATTAAATAATAATCGAGCGCTTGATATGTTGTTTCCATTAATAATTGCTATTTTATCTTCATAAACTTAATAAATTAATCAAACTATGCTTATAAAGCAATTGCGTTCATCGATTTTCAATTAAACAATTAAAAGGGGCGGTTCTTTATAAAACCGCCCCTTAGAATTAACAACGGATTTAACAGATTATCGGATATGGTATCTGCCTCATTGTTTAACACGCGGTAGATGAAAGCGAATAAACTAAAATGCGAATATCCAGTCCACCGCGAGCATACTAAACGGATCGCGGTCGATCCAGTTTGCGCCGACTAATTTTTGCGCTTCATAAGAAGTCGTCTGATAAGTTACGACGAAATGCGCATTTGGCGGGCCATAAAGACAATCGAGACCGGCAATTAGAATAGACTCACCGCTCTTGCCGCCGAATTGACCGTTCAAATACTTCTCATCGGTAACCGGCGTGTAAGCGTCATAGCGGGCGATGGCTTTCAACTTCGGCATCACATAATAGTTGCCAAATACTGAAATAACCGAGGCGGTAATGTCATATTGGCGGACTCCGATGTTGACGACCTTATCGGGGAAGGATTTCTGATAATAGTCCAAGCCTAAGCCGAACTTCGGCAGTTGCACGCCGGCAAAAACACCCATCGCCGAACGGCTTTCGATGTTGGAATTGTCCAGCGCGTTATGATAGCCGGATTCGGTGTCGTAGGTCAATTCGAACACCAAATCCTTCCAAGTCGGGATAGGCGTAACTTGCGCTGCGAGAGCGGCTTTCTTATACATATCGCTCTCCGGGGTTCTGAAGCCGCCGCCGTTGGAGAGCAATAGATTCAGTGTTAAATGTGGTAACGGCTTAACTTTCCAACCGACGCCGAGGTCTGACGAAAGCAATGTTTTAAGCCCAAGTGCATCGCCGACAACGGTCGTTTGAATCATTTCGCGGCCGGTCAACCTCAAGGCGCGATAGCCCCAAGCCTCGTCGCAGCGGCCAACTAATGGATTGGGCTGCATCCCAAAAGTGAGGTGATTTTCGACCGGCGCTTTGAACGAACCGCGCACAAAGGCAAATTTCAAATAAACAGGCGGACCGAAGGCCGTCTCATATTCAAAGGTCGTGCGATAAGTCCACTTATCGTCGAGTTTTCCTATGGCGTTGAGTTGCGCCCGTTTGAGATAGAAGACATTGATTGTGCCGTTGCCGGCGTTGGCGTAAGTTCCGGTCGCCGGCGCCTGGGCGACGGCGTGCCAGTATTCGCCCCAGAATTGACCGGAAAAGACCGGCTTACCGCTGCAGCAATCTTCCGCGCCGATTATCGTGGTCGGAGTCACTGCTAAGGTAAGGAATAGTAAAAGTGTTGTAAACTGTTTCATTGTTGAATATGTTTATGTTAGTGGAAAAATTTCACAAAATAAGGAACGCGCCCGAAATAAAGCCTAATAAAAGGCAGACTTATTCGTCAAAATCTAAACTTACAGCGTGCGTTGACACCTGCTTCTTACCGCGCAGCGCCGATAGCCATTGACATTGGCATTAACATTGACATTATTTATATCAATTTCGGCATATTTGTCATCAGAAAATATACGAAATAAATCACGATATAGAGAGGCCAGAGGGCGACTAACCAATACAAAATATGCGCCAGCGGACCCTTTTGTCTGCGTAAGTCGGATTCGACCGTTTGCGCTTCTGACCGCCGGTCCAGCCCCATCAAAAACACATAATACAGCCGTGCGAAATGCAACGGCAGTTCGCCCCTGAAATCGACAGTGTGCATCTTGGGCTTGCAAGCCGACAAGGCTTGCTCAAGTTTGGCGCGCTGGTTGGACGAAAGCGGCTCGTCGAGCAGTTGGTCGAGTTTGCGCAGCACCGCCAACGCATAGAGGTCGTGATGTTCGGATTTGTTAGACATCTTGTTCCTTTGGATTGATTTCTTTAAGGTTTATATTGAGCGTGTTATTTTGAAGTTACAATTCATCGAATTTCTTTACCTCGCCTTTCATTCCGGCTTTGAATGCCGTTCGAGGCTTTGTTTAAGATACTCATCTGCCTCTTTCCAGCGCTCAAGGTCAATCATTGTTTTACTTTGAAAACCCAACGCTTCCACCCGGTTGGCATAAGAATAATCGAATCACAAGCGGTTTGCATCTTTTGCAGCGCGTCGTGTTCGTTCAGCAGGCGCAGCATATTCACCTCGTCGGCGCCCATTTTAGCGGTGTAGCCGACGATGTCGGTGAACATTATGGCGGAAAGACGTTGCTCTTCCATTTAAAAGCCTTTCAATTTGGCTTGCAGTTCATTAAAGCGTTGGATGGAGCGTCTTATTCTGGATAGCGCCGCTCGTGTTCTGAAAATTAGGTGTTTCATTTGCCGGTAAGCCGTCCAACCGACTCACTTTCCATACTTGATTAATTGCAGCAATAGGGCTTGCTGGATTGTTAAATATACCGGATGCATTCCCAGATTACCTCGTTCGTCGAATTTTTTCCATTCACCCCACATTTGAGAATTTTTAATTGACAAAAAGGGCTGTGAAGTTCCGTTTTTAATCATTCCAGCGTTAAGCAGAATTCTGGCTTTGGCAAACAAATAATAGCCTTCCTCAGATATTTTCAATAAAATAAAATCATAATTAGCGCCTTCATTGCGGACTATGCGTCCCAACCATTCATCGTCAATGCCATAACCTTGAAATTCTTGCGAGTCGAGATTCCTAATCAATCTATAATCGTAAGGTATTCTGAATCCAATGAATTCTTGATTGGTAAAACTCCGGATTGTATCAGCATAGGCGGTTGAATCGTGAGTATTTTTATCAATCAAATTGCGCAGTTCTTCAATCGATAGGCGCAACTTTTCGATCTCATCGCCCTTTGCTGTCGGTTTCAGCACAACTTCAGATTTAGGTCGATGATGCGAGGTGTATAATTCGGAATCATTCCGTGCTGCGAATATAGCGCTATCCATTGATGAAATTGCATCGGATTTGGCGATGGACTTCTTGAGACCGCCTTTATCGCTCGCAGCCAGAAGTTGCAGTGTTTGGTGGGCAGAATCAAGTTTGAATCTGGCGATATCGCCCGTGATTTGAGAAAGAATTTCATTTGCCGCACGTTCTTGCATCTCATTTCGATGCTCAGCATCCATCCGATATCGTGCATTGAAGAGCCGCCGGCCAGCGCGTGTATCCAATAATTCTATAACAACAGTCAAACTGTCTTCCTCGCGCTGAAGACTGCCGGTAACTAAATAGTTCGCGCCTAATGAGCGTCGGATACTATAAAAATTCCGCCGGTTGTCTTTGAGTTTGTAAATTTCATCCAGCGGATAGACATAAATATCCTTCACGGGCAACAACCGATAAATAATTTCTTGAGCGAATCCTTCGCATAAATGGCTGTCTTCCTCCCGTTCGGTCAGATTTCGCAGCGGCAAAACCACTACACGATTTTGATAAACATCAATTTCGGACGATAGAATGTCAATTTTATCTCCGACTAACAAGCGGATAAATCCAAACTGCCATAACGCTGCCAATAGAGCCAAGGTTAAAAGACCGAGTGAAGCGAATGTAATTACCTTGCGGCGTTTTATCTTTCTCTTTCGGGAGCGGCGCATCACTCTGCTGCTGATAGTGCCGACTAACAGATGAAAAACCTCCACCGCCTCGTCCACATTCTTCAACTGCTGCGGACCTAATTCCACGGCTTTGATCGCCATCTTGCGTTTAACTACATCATAGACTGCTCGCGTGATGCAAATACCGCCCGGCTCGGCTAAAGGCTGCACCCGCGAGGCTACATTCACCCCGTCGCCAAAAACATCACCCTCGCGGATGACAATGTCCCCTAAGTGAATGCCGATACGCACTTGCACCTGGTCAGGCTCAGTTTTGTCTTTGTTATATTCACTGTGAGCCTGCTGGATTTCAATAGCGCACAAAACAGCGTTTAGGGCGCTGTCGAAGTTGACCAGAAAAGCGTCGCCGATGCGCTTGACGATGTCGCCTTCATAGTTGGCTACGGCGCCTTCGACGATTTGGTAGTGGTCATCGAGCAGCCGCAACATTTTCACCTCGTCGGCTTCCATCTTGGCGGTGTAGCCGACGATATCGGTGAACATTATAGCCGAGAGGCGGTGTTTTTCCATAAAACTTCGCCGATTTTCTTTATTACTAATTCATCTTAAATGAGTTCTTTTAAAACCAATCTCTTTGAACTTCACAAGAGAAATCGCAGCCAGCCAAACTGCTAAAATCAACAGCGCAATATCGGCGACAACCAAAATGTAATCGCTGGCTTTGAGATACTTTGTGAACAGAAGGATGATGAGCGAACAGACGGTCGTAAGGCTCATAAAAACAGCGGGAATAACAGTGAACCAGTTTTTTAAGCCTCGCAGCGCCAGCCAGATAGTAATGGTAATCAAGGTGAGAGCGGCTAAGAGTTGATTTGCTGAGCCGAAGATCGGCCAGAGCGCGCTGAAGGAATTGCTGGCGGCTAAAGCCCACATACCCAAAACTGCGATTGTCGAATTGAACCAGGGATGGCGCACAAATTTCGGCGCGGCCGGCCAAATCGCGGTCCAAAACTCCTCCAGTATGTAGCGGATAAACCTAACTGCCGAGTCAAGCGAAGTGATGACAAAGCCTTCGACCATTAATATCCCGAATATCGTGCCGATATAAATCGGAATTCCGCCAGCATTGTGCAGCAAATAACCGACTGCCAACGAAAACGCCAATATCGGATTAGACGCCCCCTGTCCCGGCGCCGGCCAGACTATGTTTATATAATCTGCGAATTTTAAACTACCTGCAAGGGCTAACAGCACTAACAGCCCCAAGGTTGACTCCAACAGCATAGCGCCGTAGCCGATTTTGCGCGCGTAAGATTGTTTGAGCAATTGTTTCGAAGTCGTGCCACCGGCGACAAGCGCATGAAAACCGGATATCGCCCCGCAGGCAATTGTAATAAACAGCATCGGCCATATCATTCCCAATTTGGCTGCGCCTTGGGCAATATTCGTTGCCGGGAATGTAATTTCCACTCCGTTCAAGCCGTTAATAATCGCCCCAATCGTTAATAGCGTCATTCCGCCGTAGAGTATTTGGACATTCGTGAAGTCGCGTGGTTGTAAGATAACCCATACCGGCAGCCCGGCAGCAAACAAGCAATATATCGATAGAATTATCATCCATAACTTTGGATCCAAAGTAACCGGTATTTGGAAGCCTACAACTACTGAACCGATGGCGACGAGCGCCGCAATGATATAGGCATATATGACCTTGATGCCTTTTTTGTAAATCAACCATCCGAGCAGCGGCGAAAGGAAGGTTATGCAAATCACCGAGGTCGAGGCGACACCGCCGATTGCACCTTCAAGAACGCCTGTTTTCGGATTGGCGACTGCCCGTAAAACCGATTGTTCATTGCTCAAACCGAGTTTTTCGAGCGGCCAGAAAGAGGTCAAACTTATGGCCATGGCGTTTAAAAATGCGCTGCAAACTAAAAACAACATCATTAAGGTAAATCCAATGAACAACAGAAACCCACCTTTGCCGATAGTTTTGCGGGTGATTTCCGCCAGCGATTTGCCGCCTTCCTTAACCGACACGAACAGCGCTGTAAAATCGTGAACCGCGCCGAAAAAGATGCCGCCGATAATAATCCACAACCAGGCAGGGACAAAACCGTAGAGGATGGCAACCGTTGGCCCTATAATCGGACCGGCGCCGGCTATAGTGGCGAAATGATGCCCAAATAAAATGTGTAATTTAGTAGGAACATAGTCTCGGCTGTCGTTCACGGTTACTGCCGGCGTCGGTTCGCGGTCGTCCAAGCCGATTTTACGACCGATGCCTCCCCCATAAAACCGCGCTCCTAAATAAAACAACGCTAAAGAAACGACCAAAACCAGCAACAGATTCATATACAACCCCTTAGTGTGATACAAACGATGATGCTGATGGTTGAGTCACTCTGAACAAAGTGAAGAGTCTCGTCCTTGCTTGACCGGACGAGATGTTTCCCCCTGACTGCGCAGGAGGAAGAGTGACACTTGCTAAAATGCGAAGTTACTATCGACGCAATGTATAAATTAGCAGAATTCTCAACAACTCAAGTCTTAAGTTCTTAAGAACTAATTGCCTGTAAAATAAAACTTTAGAATATCATTATAAGATACCACAATTACCAATAAAATCAACAACGCTAAGCCGATTTTCATAAGATTGAGTTTGACTTTTTCGGGAATTGTGCGGCGGATGATTTTCTCGAGGATTATAAACAGCAGATGCCCGCCGTCGAGCATAGGTATGGGCAGGATATTCAGGAAGGCTATGGATATGCTGATGAGCGCGATGAATGCGAGGAAAGATACAAATCCTGAGCGGGCGCTTTCGCCGGACATCTTGGCAATGCCAAGCGGTCCAGTAAGTTCCTTCAGCGATGCTGTTCCGGAGACCAATGCGAAAACTGATACCACATTCAGCCGCATAATCCACCAGACCTGCACGGCACCGTAGCCGAGCGCGCCAAGCGGTCCGACCGGTTCGCTGAATATTGTGCCGACTACGCCGATTTTGCCGACAGTATCGACTTTGCCGGTCGCAATATTAAATTCCGGCGTGGCTTTGGGAACAATTTCGGTTGATATGAGGCTGTCGCCGCGCAGCCAGCGCAAGGTTATGGTGTCGCCGGGATGCTGCCGGATAAGGTCGGTCAACTGCTGCCAATGGTCGATTTTTTCACCGGCAACTTCGACAACCTTGTCGCCGACTTCCAGCCCGGCGGCAGCCGCCGGATAATCGGGATTGACCAGCGTAACCGTCGTGCCGGTCATCCGACCTAAGCCTTCGTAATAGGTGACGGCGCTGTAAATGAGCCAGCCCAACAGAACATTCATCACCACGCCAGCGGTGATGATGAACACCTTCCGCCAGAACGACTGCGCCATAAAACCGCGCGGGTCGTGCGGGTCGAAATCCTCTTTAAACGACTCGTCGGCCATCCCTGACATCTTGACGAAACCGCCCAAAGGCACACAACCGATGGTATATTCGGTCTCGCCAACTTTTTTACCGATAAGTTTCGGCGGAAAGCCGAGCGAAAATATCTCCACCCGCACACCTGACATCTTAGCGGCGATAAAATGCCCAAACTCGTGAACGAATATGATGATGCCTATGACGACGATAAAGGAAATTAAAGTGAGCGTTTAAAGGTCTCCTTTTTGAATGCCAATGCTAATGTTAATGCTTGATAAAATCTTATTGTGAATTCAAACCTGCAGAGTCATTATTCTGAACGCAGTGAAGAATCTCATCACAGCGCCAGGACAAGATACTCCACATGTTCGCATAACCCGCTGTGTAAGGCAGTCGAACATAAAAAGTGGTTATGTTTTTTATTCTAAGTCTCGCTAATTCGTTTC
>Ga0194112_10010808_pt1 | contig 11411 bp, 11 predicted proteins | sample TA2MahC400mmetaG_FD_146191 | JGI IMG/M metagenome (GOLD analysis project Ga0194112, IMG submission 146191) | Freshwater microbial communities from Lake Tanganyika, Tanzania - TA2015016 Mahale Deep Cast 400m | ecosystem: Environmental > Aquatic > Freshwater > Lake | place: Tanzania: Lake...
TCAACCAGAAACCTAATTATCCGACAACAACTCAAAAATAAACCCCAACCAGAAACACAACTAAAAAAATTCAACCCAAAAATATTATGCCTCCCTACAAAACAATTACATCTGGTCATCTACTGCCTGAAGGAGAAGAGCTTATAAGAAGAAGCAGAAAAAAAGGAAATGATCTTACAGAATCGCAAATACTTGAAATCGCTAACAAATGGAATACCGGAGCGACAATCGCTGTAAACCTACCAACAGTGTATGATAATTGGAACAGCCTCAAAACAGACGCGAACAATTGGAGGGCTGCTAAAAAAACTGCTACAAGCACATCCTACACTACTTATTCATCATCAGACTCTGGACCAAAAGAATTCCAAATCGCAGAAACAGCGCTTTATCACGGAAGAGAAGCATTCTTTTACACTAAAGAGTTCTTACGAGGAATAGAGTACGTGCAACAAAACGCACCAGCACTAGAAGATAATATCAGGAATTATATAAGCTTGGTGCAAGAAGGCAAATACAGCGAAGCTAAAAAATTAAGAAGAGAAATCTTATACACTTCAAGAGAATGGTACGACCTGAATTTTAAAAACGGGGTAGACGTCCACCCTTTCAGAATCTGCATGATACTCCTTTCAGGATTATTAGGTTTAGGATTAGGAATAAGTGCTGGAATAGGCATTGACAAACTCGGAGAAAGATACGGCTTATGGGAGAAAAAATACCCTAACCAAAAGACTAGTCTTTAAAATATATCCTGTCCTGAGGCCTTTCCCTCTTTTCAAACCCTATATCCGTCTCTTTGAAAAGTTTTAAGAACTCCTGGTCAGGATAATCACCATAAGTTATGAACTTCTTAATCTTAGCATTAACCAACATCTTAGCACAAAGTATGCAAGGAGAATGAGTGCAATAAATCGTAGAACCTTCAAGGTTAATTCCGTGCTGCGCCGCCTGTATTATGACATTCTGCTCAGCATGTATAGCCCTGCAGACTTCATGCCTGGTCCCAGATTCTATACCTTTCTCATCCCTTTCACATCCTAACTCTAGACAATCTTTAGCCTTCGAAGCAGCGCCGTTATAACCAGTAGTCAATATCTTCTTATCCTTCACGGCTATGGCACCTACCTTATGCCTCTTGCAAGTAGACCTTTCAGCAACAACGCTAGCTAGTTTCAAGAAATACTCATCGATGTTTATCCTTCCAGCCTTTTCAAAGCCTAAATCTTTCAACATCCGGTCAATCTTTTTGTACAACTGGTCTATAGGTAAGTTATTCACCAATATACAATTTGCCAGTTTCATACAGTTCTGCACCTGCTGGCCGTACTCTACACCTAAATCCTCATTTATCTTCCTGAAGTCATCTATCGTCTTAGGGTCTCCAGGCCTGTTCCTTGTTAGCATCCTTGCAAAACGAGTCTCTTCCAAAGCGTCAACGCCTACAAGTGTAAAGCCTTGGAGTTGTTTAAGCTCTTTAATCTCTTCAGGATTTCTTATGCTGTCAATGACTATGTTAGTGTCTTCTGGAAGGATCTTCTTAATCATCTGAGCCAATACTCCGTTCCCATGCTCTTTCCTCAGCTTGTTGCCTAGCATGATCATGTTATCTCTAGTCTTTTCCATCCCTAACTTGTCAGCCTCTTCCCTAAGAACATCAGAAAGCGAGCAGGAAAAAAATCCTAAACTCTTCAAATAATTAGCCACCTCACCTTTTCCAGCGCATAAATTGCCTGTTAATCCTATTATCATCAGCATAAGTGAATAACTAAGAATATAAAAATATTTATATGCCTCAAAAATAAGTTGTTACAACGAAAAAGGTGATAATATCATGCATTCTGAAAAACCAAAAACTGATTTAGTTGCGATGTTAAAAGGCCATAAACTCAAAAACCTGGGTCCAGAAGAAATCGCCATATACGGAGCATTAGGCTGCTTTGAAGAAAAATCCCCATTACAACTATACCAAGAAGATAAGAAAAAACTGTCAAAGAAAAAATTTGAAAAAAAGAAAGAAAAAATACTACAAGAAACTTCCGGCAGGGGCCACGGCTCAGTATTAGACCAGAACAGGTTCACGTTCGTAATAGAAAACATACCAAGACTAGCAACTTTGCAACTATGCCTACCCCAGTACTTAGAGCATCTACAACAATCATTAAGGAGGGCGAAAGCAGATAGGGGATTCTACTTGCCTAAAGCGATAGAGAATTCAAAACATTTTGAAGAAACAGTAAGACTACTGAACAAATCATTTTCTTTATACGAAGACATGAACAAAGAAGGAATCCCAGGAGAAGACGCAAGATACATACTCCCATTATACACGAGAACTAACATACAAACAACAGGAAACGCAAGAGAACTTATGCACTTACACTATATGAGCAGGAAAGATAACATGCCTACAATAGTAAAAGAAACAGTAGAAGAAATGATTGAAAAACTTACAAAAGCCGCGCCGAAACTTTTCAAAGAAAGAGAAACAAACTATGAACTATTAGCATGGTATCCAAGCTCTCAACTATTCGCGTTAAAAAACAAAACGATGGAAAGGATCATAAAAGAATACGGGACAAAAGACATTAATGTATTGCCAAGAGCGAACTACGGGTTTTATCTACACAAGGAAGAACTAGAAAAAGCAGTGAAAGAAAGAGACGAAGCAGAACTAGCAAACCTGAAACACATCCATTACACGTTCTTAGTGAAAATGAGCCTGGCATGCTTCCACCAAGCAACAAGACAAAGGACATGGGACCAAAGCGTAGAATCAATATACCATGCGATAGAAAAAGGAGAATTCATAACACCAAAAAGCATAGGAAAACACGAAAAATATTCAAAAGAATACGAAAATATGAACCAGAAAATGTTAAAACTATACTCAAACCTAGTTGACGATAAAATACTACCTCAAGACGCGATAGGAATCCTACCACACTCACTGGCAGTCTATGACCTTATACATATCAACGGCTGGAATGCGATACACTCTATCGGCAAGAGAACATGCATCGAAGCCCAAGGAGAGATAAGGAACATAGCCAAAAAAATGGCAGAAATAATACAAGCTAGCGACCCAGTATTAGGAAAGTATACACAACCACAAGGGGTAGTATACGGCCGGTGCCCAGAAAAAAACCCATGCGGATACTGTGACAAAATATTAAAAAAATCAGAAACATAGCCTTTGACGCATAAATATTTATAATAATCACAATTTTCACAAGATAAAAAGGGTATAAAATGAGGTATAAGCTCGTCTTGATAGAAGGAATCGACGGTTCTGGCAAAGGAGTAGTTACTGACACTTTTAGAGAACTAGCTGAAAAAGAAGGCCTCACGACTTTTGATCTCAGAAGCCATCTGAAAAGCGGAAAAGACATACCAGAATTCAAAGACATAAGCAATTATGACATAATTCTCAGCTCAGAACCGACTTACGGATGGGTAGGAAAAGCTATTAGGGAAGAATTGATAAAAGACAACGGAAGAAATTATTCCGCACTTGCAGTAGCACAAGCATACTCTCTGGACAGGAAAATATTATACAAGAGGCTGTTAATACAAGCGTTAGAAGCTGGAAAAATAGTATTGCAGGAAAGAGGAGTCGTAAGCTCATTAGCATACCAGCCATTACAAGCACAACTACAAGGAGAAAACCTATTCTTAGAAACAGTCCTGAAACTACCCGGGAATAAAATAGCAATAGAAGATTACCCGCCATCAATAGTTATTATCACAAGAGTTAATCCAGAAACAGCCATACAAAGACTTGAAAATCGGGAAAAGAAAGACGTATGCATCTTCGAAAGGCTAGAATTCCAAAAAAAATTACAAGAAAGATACGAAAGCACTTGGCTGAGATGCTTATTAGAAAAACAAGGAAGCAAAGTAATATACTTCGACACGAACGAAACTATAGAATCTACCAAAGACCAGGTAAGAAAACTTTGGGAAGAATACTTAAAAGAGGCGGGCAATGTTTGAATTCAAGACAAAACTTTACAAAAGAATAAACACTATACAAAGCAAGTCCTTGAAAAAAACAGTAGAAAACATACTGTATTCTGTTGATGAGAAGTTTTGGACAGACCCTTGCAGCGGCTCAGGAATGTACCACCCGGCAGAAGACCAAGGAGAAGCAGGACTGATAAGGCATTTGATAAAAGCGACTTACGTTTTCGAATACGAAGCAAGAAGGCAAAAGTTTGAGGATTACGAGTTCGACGCAGGAATGGCAGCGACGATACTACATGATATTAAAAAGAACGGTGAAGAATGGGGTGCAGAAACAGAATTCACACACGGAATCCTAGGCGCATTTTTTATCAAAAAATTCTACTTCGCTGACAAGACGATAAAAAAAATGGTCATGAACGGAGTAAGGTATCACATGGCACCATGGAACACTACAATACCTAACACTAAAAGATTTTTCGGAATAAAAAACAAGGATTCTCAAATCTTCACGTATGATGAAATGATGCGAGAGCTTGAAGAAAGGACAAGAGGGTTATACCCGAGCAGGATGGAAAAAGCAGTACAAGACGCTGACTACTGGGCGTCAAGAGAATACATGTCCTTCTACCCAGACAAGGCGATAATGCCAGATACTAATAAAGCAAAAGGGTACGGGAAGCATGACACGCCAGAAGAATGGGTGCAAGAAATCTTAGGATTCAACAAGCTCATGACGTTTTACAAACCAAAGTGGGATACTAGATGATAATATCCTTATCAGGCAAACCAGGAGCGGGAAAAAGCACAGTCACAAAGATATTAGCCGAAAAACTTGGAATGAAACACTTCTACATGGGCGGCATAATAAGGAACATGGCTAAAGAAAAAAAACAAACACTCCAAGAATTCTACTCTAACAATGCTGACGTTGACAAACTAGTAGATGATTACTTAACAAGATTGGGGAAAGAAGAGGATAATTTCTTAGTAGAAAGCAGGACAGCATTCCATTTCATACCACAATCTGTAAAGATATATTTAGACGTAGACTTAGAAGAAGGTGCTAGAAGGATAATGGAAGAGTCGCAAAAAGAAAACGAAAGAAATGAAAAAAAATACAAAAGCCTGGAAGAAGCGAAAGAATGGGTAGAAAAAAGACTAGCAACTGAGAAAGAGCGTTACAAACAATTATACAATTTTGATACTCATGATAAACAAAACTATGATTATATAATAGACACTACGGACATGACAGTAGAAGAGGTAGAGAAAAAACTTATAAACTTCTTACAACAATATAATAAGTAATGGCATCCATACCTATAATACTATCTTTTGTTCTAAGCATACTGCATTTTTTCAGCAGAGCAATCTCAAAACTTATCGAAAAACATCACATACACCTTACAAGCTTCAGCGCAGGAATGTTCCTGACACTAATATTCATAGACTTCTTGCCAAGAGCGGCTAAAGGGTTAGAGCATAACGCCCCAGTATTTTTAGCGTTAACAGTCGGGTTTGTAATGTACCATCTGAGCGAGAAATACTTATACCAGCATGTAAAAGACAAAAAACTGCTTTTGGAAGAATTAGCAGAGCTGCATAATGTAGGATTCTTTATGGATCATTTTATGTTAGGATTCATACTAGTCTTAACATTCAAACTAGAAAGCTATACTAGTTATTTAGTGTTCATACCTTTTGTACTGCATACAATTTCTTCTTCAATGTCTTTAGAGCATATCAGTGCAAGAATCAAAACAGGAGTTAACAGGTTTATACTAAGCGCATCAACACTACTGGGTGCTTTGTTCGCAAGCTTTGTACAATTGCAAAACTTCTGGTATTACACCTCATTCGCGTTCTTCCTTGGAGCATTATTATACATATCAATAAGAGACATGCTTCCTGGCGGAAAAAAAGGCAACCCTTTAATGTTCTTGATAGGGTTCTTACTAACTGTAGGAATAGTAGCGTTAATCTAAAAAACGAGAATCTTAATCTTCCATTGTCGAAAGGTCACCTGTAAAAAGCCCTAACTCCCAAGCCTTTAATACCCTTCTCATTATCTTGCCGCTTTTAGTCTTAGGAAGTTTGTCTTTGAATTCTACTTCTCTTGGGGCGGCATGAGCTGCTAACCCTTTTTTGACAAACTGTTTTATCTCTTCCTTAAGCTCTTCGCTTGGCGTGTAACCTTCTCTTAAGCTGATAAAAGCCTTGATTATCTCCCCTCTTAACTGGTCTGGCTTTCCTATAACTCCTGCCTCTGCTACTGCAGGATGCTCTAAAAGTTTGCTTTCAACTTCGAAAGGTCCTACTCTTTCGCCTGACGTTTTTATGATATCATCTATTCTTCCTTGGAACCAATAGTATCCTTCTTCATCTTTGTATGCCATGTCTCCTGAAACATACCAAGGCTTGAACTTGAAATATTCTTCATACTTTTGAGGGTTGTTCCATATCTTTCTCATCATAGATGGCCATCCAGCTTTTATTGCCAAGTTTCCTATCTGGTTTGGTCCTAGTTCTTTCCCTTCATCATTTATTATCGATGCTATTATGCCTGGGAACGGCTTGCCCATCGATCCAGGATTGACTTTTAGACAAGGGTAATTAGCTATTAGCATCATTCCTGTTTCTGTCATCCACCAGTTTTCCATTATTGTCTTGTTGAAAACTTTCTCACCCCATTTTATGACTTCAGGGTTTAATGGTTCACCGACGCTGTATATATGCCTTATCTTGCTGAGGTCGTATTTTTTGACCATGTCATCTCCGGCTGCCATCAGCATCCTGAAAGCTGTAGGGGCGCTGAACCATACTGTTATCTTATTTTTTTCAAGAGTTTGGTACCATTTTTCTGCGTCAAACCTTCCGCCACGTATAAAAGTCGTAACTCCGTTAAGCAAAGGACCGTACATGCCGTAAGAAGTGCCAGTAACCCATCCAGGATCTGCAGTACACCATAACTTGTCGTCTTTTTTCAGGTCAAGAACCCATTTTGCAGTGATATAATGGCCTATCATCGCGTTATGAACGTGCAACACGCCTTTAGGCTTTCCTGTGCTGCCAGAAGTGTAATGAAGTATTAAAGGATCTTCCCTGTCCATCCAAGTTATTTTTAATTTTTTAGAAGCTTTTTTCATCGCTTTCTCATAGCTTACTTCTCCTTTCTGAAGATTATCCTTTGCACCGACTAAGATCATATGCTCTAAAGCTGGAAGATCTTCTTTTTTTATCCTCTCCTTAAGTTCTGGAGTCGTTACTATAGCAACTACTCCGCTGTCATACAACCTGTCTTTCACAGCGCCTTCCATGAAAGCTTCAAATAACGGGCCGGTTATTGCTCCAATCTTTGCGATGCCCATAGAACTTATGTAAAGCTCAGGGCTTCTAGGCAAAAATATGAAAACCCTGTCGCCTTTTTTTATGCCTAACTTTTTAAGAACGTTACCAAACTTGTTAGACAAGTCCTTCATCTGTTTATAAGTGTAAGTCTCTTCTTTATTATCATCTACGTAATGTAATGCTATCTTGTTCTTCGTTTTGCCTTTAGCATGCTTATCAACCGCCTCATAAGCCATGTTGACTTTGCCAGACTTATACCAGCTGAAATTCTTCTCTACATCTTCCCAACAGAAATTCTTATATGCGTCTTCGTAATCCTGAAGGTTAAGGCTTACCTTCTGCTCAAGATTATCGAGTACCATTAGGAATCTCACCCCGTAGATTTTTTAAACCTGTTAAGGTACTATTCCTTCCATATTGGTTTAATACCTAAAGTTTAAAAATATTTTGTTCACGTAAATAAACAACAAATTTTTTAAACAAACTAACATTCTTACAACCACATGGCTAAAGAAAAAAATGATCTGTACGACATAATCGTTGTAGGCGCAGGCCCTGCCGGGATGACCGCGGCCATATATGCCATAAGATACAAGCTGAAAGTATTAATCATTTCTAAAGACGTGGGAGGAATAGCTAATATCGCCCATAATATCGAGAACTGGCCAGGAATTATAAGCATAACCGGGCCTGAACTGATGCAAAATTTCAAAAAACACGTAGAAGCGTTGGGCGTGAAGATAATACAGGAAGAAGTCACTAAACTACTACCCGGCTTCGAAGTGGTAACTTATAATGGCAAAAAATTCAACTCAAAAACATTAATCTTAGCGTTAGGAACAGTTAGAAGAAAACTAAACATACCAGGAGAAGATGAATACATAGGACGAGGGGTGTCTTACTGCTATACATGTGAAGGTCCATTATTCAGGGATAAGACAGTCTGCGTCGTCGGAGGAAGCAATTCTGCAGCGATGGCATCCTTAATGTTAGCAGGATACGCAAAAAAAATTTACTTAATACACAGGAAAGAAGAGTTAAGAGCAGACCCTGTACTAATCGACAGGATAAACAAAAACAAGAAGATACAAGTAATGTATAATACAGAGGTTAAAAAAATACTCGGCACGAAATTCGTAGAAAAAATAATACTAAACGACGGCAAAGAACTACCTGCAGAAGGAATTTTTATAGAAATAGGAGGAGTGCCGTCTACAAGCCTAGCTAAAGGATTAGGGGTCAAACTAGATGATAACAATAGAGCAATAGTTGATAATAATATGCAGACCAACCTTCAAGGGGTTTATGCTGCAGGAGACATGACCAACATGCCTTTAGACCAGATAGTCACTGCCTGCGCTGACGGCGCAAAAGCAGCTTATTCTATATTTAAACATTTAAAACAAAAACCTGCCTAAGGAGGTGAGGTTTAACATGTCAAACATAAAAGATAAAATATTAGAAATCCACAAGGGTGGAAAGATAGAAGTCATACCTAGAACTCCAGCAAAAAACAGGAAAGACTTAAGCATCATATACACTCCTGGAGTGGCCAAGCCATGCATGGAAATTTACAGGGATAAAAGCTTAGCATACGAGTACACTTCTAAAGCTAACAGCGTAGCAATAGTAACAGATGGCTCAGCAGTATTAGGGCTAGGCAACATAGGACCGGAAGCGGCACTGCCAGTAATGGAAGGAAAAGCAGTCATTTTCAAAGAATTCGCAAATATCAATGCTTATCCGATATGTTTGAAAACACAAGATATGGAAGAGATAATACAAACAGTACATTACATATCGCCAGTCTTCGGAGGAATAAACCTAGAAGACATTTCTGCGCCAAGGTGCTTTGAGATAGAAAAAAGGCTTAAAGTCGAGCTTGATATTCCAGTATTTCATGATGACCAGCATGGCACGGCAATCGTGACATTAGCAGCGTTGAAGAACGCATTAAAAGTTGTCAAGAAAAACATTTCAGATGTAGAAGTTGTCGTATCAGGAGCAGGCGCTGCAGGAATAGCAGTTTCAAACCTCCTAGTAGGTGCAGGAGTAAAAGATGTTATTCTTGTTGACAGCGCAGGCATACTGCATCATGGAAGGAAAGAGAATATGAACTTCGCAAAAGAAGACATACTAAGCATCACGAACAAGCACGGGATTAAAGGAAGCCTTGAAGACGCTGTTAAAGGAAGGGACGTTTTCATCGGAGTTTCTGCTGCAGGACTCCTTTCAAAAGACATGGTAAGATCTATGGACAACCCTATAATCTTTGCAATGGCTAATCCTACGCCTGAAATAATGCCTGAAGACGCTTACGAAGCAGGCGCGAAAGTCGTAGCGACAGGAAGAAGCGACTACCCCAACCAGGTTAATAACGCGTTAGTATTCCCCGGGATTTTCAGGGCTGCGCTTGACATGAAACTACAAATTGATTATAGCATGAAATATGCGGCAGCAGATGCGATTGCAAATATGGTAAAGAAGCCTAAGAAGGATAAGATAATACCTGACATATTCACTAAAAACTTAGTGAAAAAAATCGTAGAAGCTGTTAAGAACACGAGATAATTAAAGTACAGGATATTTTCCGTCGAAACATGCTGTGCAGAATTCTTTTTTGCACCTCCTAGTGCACCTTAGCATCCCTTCTTTGCTCAAGTAGCCTAAAGAATCCGCTTTGATAAAATCTTTTATCTCTTCAACAGTTTTTGAAGAAGCTATCAGTTCCTCTTTCGTCGGCGTGTCTATGCCATAATAGCAAGGATGCGTTATCGGCGGGGAACTTATTCTTACATGGACTTCTTTTGCTCCAGAATCTTTTACCATTCGCACTATCTTTCCCATCGTCGTAGCCCTCACTATAGAGTCATCTACTAGAACAACCTTTTTATCTCTTAATATTTTCTTAACAGGACTAAGCTTTAACTCTACACCCTTACTTCTAGAGTCTGGTTGGATGAAAGTTCTTGGTATGTAATGGTTCCTGCTGAGGCCGAACTTCAGCATAGTTCCTGACTTTTGTGAATAACCCCATGCAGCGTAAGTTCCGGAATCAGGGACTGGTACTATTATGTCCGCATCGACAGGATGCTCCTTGAATAATCGCCTTCCAAACTCTTCTCTCACTCCGTGAACGTATTCTCCAAAGACGTAACTGTTAGGCCTTGCCAAGTAAATGTATTCGAAGATGCAGAACTTATGTGGCCTTTCAGGCAAGAATACTGACTTCTCATACCCTTGGCTTATCTTCAACACCTCACCGGGCATCACATCCCTAATATGCTCCGCCCCTATCTGGTCAAAAGCACAAGTCTCTGAAGCTATCACATAAGCATCGTCTAGTTTGCCTAATGACAAAGGTCTAAAACCGTGAGGGTCTCTTACTGCTATTAATTCATCGTTAGCCATCAGCACAAAAGAATACGCGCCTCTTATCTTTTCCAACACATCATAAACCTTACCTTCTAAACTGTTCTTTCTTGATTTTATCAACAAGTGCAGTATTATTTCTGTATCAGAACTGGTATTTAATACTGAGCCTTGATCTTCAAGCTTGCTTTTCAGCTTACAATAATTGGTTAGGTTTCCATTGTGAACTATAGCATAAACATCATTTTTGTGCGTTATCGTTATCGGCTGGGCGTTTTTTTCAGAACTGCTGCCAGTAGTGGAATATCTCACATGCCCTACAGCCATGCTTCCGATCAAGTCTTCTAATGCCACCTGACCTTCCTTAGCTTCCTTATTCGTTTCCACATAAACTTCGCTTACCAAGCCCATGCCTTTGCACTTGTCTTTGTAAACCTTGCTGCCATCGCTTGTAACTATGCCTGTGCTTTCCTGTCCTCTGTGCTGCAAGCCGAAAAGGCCTTCATATGTTATCTTAGCAGCTTTCTTGTGATTGTATACTGCAAATATTCCGCACATAATAAGAATTCTGACTTTGTGAGTTATTTAAGCTTTATGTTTTTTTGTACGTGGAAAGTTTAGAGGAGGGCTTTGAGTTCTAGGAAGGGGTTTTTGTTTTGTTGTTTCCATGTTGTTAAGAGGGTCATTATTGTTTCGTTGGCTGTTGTTCCTTTTTCGTTTCT
>Ga0194112_10010812_pt1 | contig 11409 bp, 11 predicted proteins | sample TA2MahC400mmetaG_FD_146191 | JGI IMG/M metagenome (GOLD analysis project Ga0194112, IMG submission 146191) | Freshwater microbial communities from Lake Tanganyika, Tanzania - TA2015016 Mahale Deep Cast 400m | ecosystem: Environmental > Aquatic > Freshwater > Lake | place: Tanzania: Lake...
GAAAACTCATCAACGAAAGGAAAGATTGAAGAGTTTTTCATAGGTTGGGAAAATTATTGTTTAATAAAAATACCGCCAATGATCTGGAATGGGTTTAAGGGAATTGGAACAACAATGGCTATATTAGCTAACTTGGCCACTATCCCGCATAGTCCTGACGAAATTGAAAGATTAGATCCCTTTAATAAAAGAATCCCTTACAATTGGGAGTTGTGACACAGATGAATATATTAATAACAGGTGGGTTAGGATATATCGGTGGACGCGTGGCAAGTTATCTGAAAGAAAAAGAACCAGGAACCAATATAATTCTAACAACTAGGAGTAAGGGTCGGGAGTTACCACTATGGACTAAAAACTTTACAATCCTCGAGATGAATGTTCTTGAAGAGGATTCCATTTTTAATTGCTTAAAAGGTAATAATATTGATATTATCATCCATCTAGCAGCATTGAACGAAATCGAGTCGATGAAAGACCCTAAATTTGCTTTAGAGGTTAATACCCAAGGTACATATAGACTATTAAATTCAGCATATCAAAATAATATTAATAAATTTATATACTTTTCTACAATCCATGTATATGGGAAAGTTACAGATTCAATTATTACCGAAGAAACTCCTACCAAACCCTTTCATCCCTATGCAGTAACACACCGCGTTGCTGAAGATTTTGTTAATTATTTTAAACATTATCAAAACATTAAGAGTTTAATATTCAGACTATCAAATGGTTATGGTTATCCAATGGATAAAGGAGTTAATAGATGGACTTTACTTTTTAATGATTTATGTAAACAAGCTATTATTAAAAGAAGAATTGTTTTAAGGTCATCAGGGAAACAATTTAGAGATTTCATTTCATTGTATGATGTGGCAAGAGCGGTGCATCATTTCATTTTTCTTGTTCCAGATAAATGGGAAAATGAACTATACAATCTTGGTGGAAATTGTTGTCTGTCTATTTTGGATATTGCCGAGAGAGTTTCTAATATATTTAGGAAATACTTTGGTGGGCCCTTATTACAAATTGAAGTTAAGTTAGACGATAGATCAGGAGGTGACATTGAAGAAAATTCTTTTATTTACAGCATAAATAAATTATTGGAAACGGGCTTTGAGTTGAGAGGTAAAATGGATACCGAAATATTCAAGACCCTTATGCTATGCAAAGAGTTTCTCGATGAAGGGGCATCGAATGTCTGATCCGATAATTTCCGTCGTAGTGCCCACATACAATCATTCGCAATATCTTGGAAAAGCAATACAATCTGTTTTATTGCAAACTTATAAATATTTAGAATTAATAATTATAGACAATTATTCTGAGGACAATACAGAGGAAATAGTTAATTCTTTTATTGATAAGAGGATCAAATATTTTAAATATAGAAATTATGGAGTAATAGCATCTTCAAGGAATTTTGGTATTATGAAATCCCAGGGAGAATACATTTCTTTTTTAGATTCTGATGATGTTTGGTACCCTAATAAATTAGAAATAGTCTTATCCATTTTTTACAAAGAGATTGATATAGATGTGGTTTGTAATAATGAATACCTCCGTAAAAATGATAAAATAGTTAAAATTCTAAATTATGGACCTTATCCCACAAATAGCATGTATGAAAATCTTTTATTTAGAGGTTGCTGCCTTTCCCCATCAGCGACAACCTTAAAGAAACAAATTGCAATAAAGGTGGGAGGATTTAGCGAACGAAAGGATTTTGTAACTGCAGAAGATTATGATTTTTGGATTCGTTTGGCAAAAAATGGCGCAAGATTTTTTCATATTAATAAAGTATTAGGTGAGTATGTTGTTCATGGTCAGAATATGATTTCCCGGCCAGATGAACATTTTTGGAATCTTTTAAACGTGTTAAAAGAACATGAAAAAGAAATTCCAAATTCATGGAAAAATCGTTATAAAAAATCTTATGGGCTTGCGTATCGCGGATATGGGCGAGCCTTATTGGAGCATAAAAGATTTTCTGAAAGCGTGCACTTATATGCACTTTCATTGAAACACAATTTTCTAGTTCCCAAAACATGGGGGGGATTGATTTTGGCTCTATGTCGAATTTCGATTTAAATTTCAATCAATGACCAGAAAGAAAATTATTCATGATGATATTAAATTAGGGTCTTCTCCTTCCCGAGTGGGTAAAATTAGATAAAAAATCCTATCAAACATGCTCCAGTAAAGGGTTTATGAGTTGTCATTGGTCTGGGAAAAGTGATATGAAAGTGGCATGCGAAAAAATCGAAGACTTTGGGATGCATATCAATTTCCAGGATTCCTCCCTCAACACACCGTTTTGGGTATCTTCGGTGATCCCCAAGCGAGGGTCATACGACTCACCCGGAGGGGAAAAAAACAATATGTGGAGCCTGTGGTACGATTTACCATACGCTCTACGACCGGAAGATCCGCCGAGTTCGAGACCTCTCCTGCGGAGATATGCGGATCTACCTGGAGGTGGAGATCCGTCGAGTTTTTTGTCCCAGGTGTCAGAAAGTGAAGCAAGAAAAGCTGGGCTGGCTGGCCGATTATCCCTTTTATACCAAGCGGTTTGCCTTCTACGTGGGCCGTCGTTGCCGAGATTCGAGTATCCGGGACGTGGCCAAAGAGTTGCATTTGGATTGGAAGACCGTCAAATCCTTGGAGAAGCAATACATGCGCGAGCAGGTGCGCCGGGCAGGAACACCTGGACCCAAGGTGTTGGGTATCGATGAAGTTTCTCTTCGCAAGGGACATACCTACCGAATTGTGGTCAGTGACCTGCAGCGGCTGCGGCCCATTTGGTTTGGGGGTAAAGACCGCTCCGAGGCAAGTCTGGATCTGTTTTTTGACTGGTTGGGGCCAAAGAAAAGCCAGAGGATTCGCCTGGTGGTCATGGATATGTGGAAGGCTTTCCGTAACTCGACTCGGAGGCATGCTCCTCAAGGAGCTATTCTGTTTGATAAGTTTCATGTCATGCGTCATCTCAATGAGGCCTTAGATAAAGTGCGCAAGGGTGAGTATGCGCGGGTTTCGGAGAAGGATCGACGATTCATCAAGGGCCAGAAGTATACCCTGCTGTCTCGAAACGAGAATCTGAGCATCGAAGGGCGTGTTGCGTTGAAGACGTTGTTAAAAGCGAACAAGCGATTAAACATTGCCTATCTCCTGAAGGAGTCTTTCAGCCAGCTTTGGGAGTATAAGAAAGAGGGTTGGGCTCGAAAGTTCTTTGACAACTGGCGAGCGTCCTTGAGGTGGCAACGGCTCAAGCCGTATGAGGAGTTTGCCGAGATGATTGAGAGCCATTGGGACGGGATCGCTGCTTTCATCCTGTCGGAGGACAAAGTATCTTTGGGCTTTGTAGAAGGATTGAACAATAAGATTCGGGTCATTCAACGTCGTGCCTATGGGTTACGAGACGAAAAATATTTGCGTCTCAAGGTTCTAACTTGCATGCTACCTGCATTATGAATAGCAACTTCTACCCACTTGATAGGGAGAAGACCCTTAAATTAGTTATCTACGATTCTTTTACTTTTTACTACCTAAATATGCTTTAAACCTTTCGGGAATATCTCGTTTTTTCTCACCGATAAGGATGGGAATTGGGGAAGCATTAACCCTCCAAAAGATATTGAACCAATAATATTTACAAAACCTCGAAAATGATTTGGTATATCTTGCCCAAAAGGTCTAGTAATTTGGTTTCACGGGATCCTGTCGGAGAACCTATAATTTTTACATCTTAAGTTGAGCAAATTGTAAAATTTTCCTGTCTGGGAAAATTCCTTTGTGTTAAATTTTCTTCTATGTTAGTCACCGAGTAATGAAAGTAGGAAAATATCAACTTATAGATAGTTCTTCGAAATAATCCTGGTTATATAAAAATAAGGATCAGATCTTTTAAAAAATGGAGTTTCGTAATTTGATTAGTATACCATCAGGACCTTTACCAAGTGTTAGAATATTGCTTAATGCCCTTTTTTCATCACAAAAATCTGGAGGTTCTTGGCACGAGTGGTTTTCAAAAGGTAATTTTTACTTATATAGTCGAGGTATGTGGGCGCTAACTGAAGCTATTAGAGCCCTACTTACCAAAAGGGGCAAAGAAGAAGGGATTGTTTGGTTTCCTGATTATTTTTGCAATGGGGCGCTGATAGGAGTAAGACAATTACAAGTGAAAGTTTGTTTCTATCCTACGCTAAAAAATTTAGAGCCCGATTGGGATATATTAGAGACAGAGATTAGGAAAATCAACCCACCTGATATATTTGTTATTGTTGATTATTTTGGATTTCCAAATGTTATTGAAGAAACTGGAAATTTTTGCCAGAAATATGAAATTGATTTAATCGAAGATGCCGCTCATGCTTTTTCACCTTGTATTGGATTAGGTCCGGGAGAGCATCCTGTAATATTTAGCCTAAGAAAGGTTTTACCCCTATCTGAAGGGGGTATCCTTGTAACTTCTAAAGAATTAGATGATTATATTAGAAAACAAAAAATGATACTTATTGATGATTCTGTTGTAGAATGGTTTATAAAAAGATTTGTACAAAAAGTTATGGTAACATTGGAAATTCCTTGGCATAGATTTTGGAAAATTAAGGAAAATCAGTACGAAGATTACTCTTCCATTGCGAAAGGGTGGACAGTAATAACTTCTAAACTTTTAATCGCTATGTTTGGGAAATTTGAAGAGATAATTCGAAAAAGGCGGGAAAATTACAATTATTTAATTACTCAATTACTGGATGATAATACAGTGCCTCTTTTCCCTACATTACCGGAATCTGTTTGCCCATATGTTCTTCCAGTTTTAGTGAATAGAAATCAAGATTCAATTTTGGGAAATTTGCATAATTCTGGAATTCCAGCAATTAGTTGGCCTGATTTACCACCTGAAGTTTTAAAAAATAATGGAAAACATCAAGGAGCACTTTGGCTGCGTAGCCATATTATTCTTTTTCCAGTTCATCAGAGTTTAACAAGAAAGCAGATAGATTATATTGCAAATACATATAGATATATATCAAAAAGTATAACAATATAATTTGTAAAGAGATAGAGTAGGCCCAAATATGGCCAAAATGGAAACGAAAAATGTCTCTCAGGAAGAATGGAACAAGATAGTTTCCCAATTTGAAGATTTAAGTTTAACACAGGTTTGGGAGTATGCTGAGGCAAGGGCTAAATTAGGGCCATGGAATGTAGTCCGGCATATATTCTGGCATGGTGATAAAATTATTGGGGCAGCTCAAGGAGTGGTAAGGACTGCACCATTTTTTAAAAAAGGATTAGTATGGATAAATCGCGCACCACTTTGGAGGAAAATTGGAGAAAATGGTAACCTTTCCCTAATGAAAGAAATGCTTCTGGAATTACGGAGATACTGGGTAGATGAAAGAAAAATGTATCTACGGATTGCTCCCCCCCTACTTGAAAATAAAGAAAATCAAATTATTTTAGAGAATGCAAAATTTATACCCTGTAATTCTTCCTTTAAATGGTGCTCAGCTATAATAGATCTTGCGAATTCCGAAGAATATCTTTATAGGGGCCTCAGAAGAAAATGGCGACAGTATTTTAGAAGATTGGAGGAACAAAATGTTTCCTGCGAATTGTCTTTTTCATCGCAAGACCTTAGTGACCTTCTATTAGACTACGAAGCTTTAGCAATTGAAAAAGGGTTCGATACCTCATCAACCCATCCAAATTTCGTAAAAGAATTGCACAAGTTAATAAAAGATAATAAAGGAATGGTAATATTTATCGCAAGGAAGAACGAATTAGTATTGGGTAGATTTCTTGTGGCTGCTTATGGAAATACTTGTACTGCTTATATAATCGGTAGAAATCTGCCCGGAAAAGAATTACATATAAATCACTTCCTCTATTGGGAGGCAATTAAAGCAATGCGAAGATTTGGATATAGATGGTTCGATGTGGGCGGAGCGGATCCAAATAGAACTGCTCCGGGGGTACTTCATTTTAAGGAAGGATTAGGTGGGATACCTTACAAATTCATTGGAGAATTCGAAGCATATTGTAATGAATTAATAATTTGGTTAGTTAAAATTGCTATAAAATATAAAAGAAAATATTTATGACAAGGGATTGCTTGAAATACCTATATGGGAAATTTTGGTTCTTAACAAGATATATTATTAAGAATAAAAATGATTGTCCTAACGGTGCTGTAAGAATATTAGTTTATCATAATATTCCATATAAGAAAATTGATCATTTTAGGAACCATTTGCTGTTTATTTTTAATAATTATGGATTTTTTGATCCTAATGATTTTGAACTTTTTAATATTGGAAAAATTAAATTTAAGGGTATTCGAGTTTTGATTACATTTGATGATGGCTTCAAAAGCCAGTTTTATGCAACTCAAGAGGTACTAGAATCGCTTGGTATTAAAGCCATATTTTTCATTCCGGTCAATTTTATTGGCCTCAATAACTTTTCGGATATAAAGAAATTCATAAATAACAACCTCAACATTAAAACAAACCCTTCCGATGAATTTTTTCCTATGGGATGGGATGATCTTTATAACCTCTCTATTAAAGGCCATATAATAGGTAGTCATACGGAGAGCCACCCATGGCTACCAACGATTTTGAATCATAAGATATTACGAGATGAAATTTGGAGATCCGGGGATACGATTGAGTCGAGGCTAGGTATTTCTGTGAATTGGTTTAGTTATCCGTACGGACGTCGAAGGAGCGTCAGTTATGAGGGGTATATGATAGCTAACAAAAGATACATATACTGCGCAAGCGATATTGGAGGACTTAATAGCCCAAATGGTGAATGTAACTGGATTCGTAGGGATTCAATAAAAGTTGATGCTTCCCTGGACTTTCTGAGACTTGTCCTTGAAGGGGGCCTGGATTTTATTAATTTTTGGAGGTTTCGCAATTTTAAAAAAGCATCTGAGGAAAGAAAGTATAAATAATTTTCATACAAAATTAACAATATAGTTACAAATCATAAAAAGATCATAATCCTTAATAAATTCAGATTGAAATAAATTTTAAGAAAGAGTTAATGTATTGCTTACGTTATTGATCTGGGTGAGTATCTTATTTTTAATCTCATTGAGGACGGCAGTAATTTATGTGATTTTCCCGTACCAAACTAATATTATTATCTTATTAATGATCTGTGTAATGCTTTTCTGGATCGGTTACTACATACTTTTTATGCGACAAGATACTCGATCAATGAAATTATATAATTCAAGAATTTTTATTATGGTATTTGGAAGCTATTTACTTTTTGGTATTTTTGCATTAATTAATTCTTTATTAATGGGGAACTTTGAAATTAAGTTAATGAGAATTACCGGGATTTTTATTCTTTTTTTAGTTATGTTGTCCTTAATATGGGGTAACATTATAAGAAATAAAGGGTATGAGGGAGGATTAAAATATATTCTCAGACCATATGTTTATCTATCATTATATATTTCTATAACTGGTATAATTGCGTGGATATTATTAACATTCGATATTATCCAATTAGAAAATTGCCTTTATGACATGAACATGATAACAGAGGTTTCTACACCAAACAAATATTTATTTGCTTTTCCATTTAAATTAAATTTTGCAGAAATATGTATCGGTTCTAAATTACTTTCATATCAATTATTTCGTATGAGTGGCCTTTCCATGGAACCCCATCAAGCGGGACTATTTATCGCTCCCTCTTTATTTATCATTCATTACTTATATAACACTTATTCTCTGGTGAAATTATTATCTTCTTTTATTATAGGATTATTTCTTCTCTTGACATTCTCACCAACGGTGGTTGTTATTTTATTTATATGTGCAATATTATATGGCATAATGAGACGTAATCATTTAATTATATTGTTACTAATTATAGGGGTCTCCATTTTATTAATAATATTTCCTATTGTAATGACACATAGTAGTTTAATTCCGTTTACACAAACAAGAGAAGGGAGCTATCAACAATGGTTGAATAGCATTAATGAAATAAAAAATATATCATTGTTTGGATTCTTTGGTGATGGAAAATTAGAGCCTGTCTTTTCTCCAGTTACTGTAGGTGAAGGGTTTGGATTGGGTGGATTAATCTTACTTTACATTCACTTTATTATAGTGGTTTCTATATGTTTGTATTATCTCTTTAAAAGATATGCTATTATTGGGTTATGCCCTATATATATTATTTTACACTTTCATAAGGGAGTTCAAATTGATAGTCCTTTTTATATTTACATACTTTTTACTACTGTAGTTTATTATGTATTATCATTTTTAAGATACGATAATAATAAGCAGTAATGAAATCTGAAAATAATAATAAAATGAATATATCTGTTGTTATACCTACTAAAAATAGGCAAGAATTATTATTACCACTAGTTAGAAATGTATTGGACCAGGATATGGTACCCAATGAAATAATTATTGTAGACCAAACTAAAACCTCTATTGACTTGAATTTAGTCACTAATATAAAAGGTAACAATAAATATGTTTGTTCTGTTTATTATATACATAACCCATACTTGAGTGGGGTTACTGCAGCAAGGAATGTTGGTGCACATTTAGCAAGAGGTAATATTATCATATTTTTAGAGGATGATATTTATATCTATAAGGACTTTATAAGGCAAATATCAGATACATATCAAAAATATCCTGAAGTTGGGGGGGTAAGTTGCATTCAGGTTCAGGAGAGTCGAAGATCCGCACTTGGAATAATTTTGTTTTCCTTTTTCCATAGAGGACCATTTAAAGAAGAGAAACGATATATTGACAAGTATTGGTATCTTTTTAAAAAACCTGTATTTGGAGTTCGGTTGTTGTGTGGGGTTACCAGCTACCGGCGTGAAATATTCGAAAGATATAAATTTGATGAAAATCTAATAGGTTACGGTTTAGGTAATGATTTTGATTTTTCCTATCGATGCTCAAAAGAATTCCTGTTAGCAATTAACCCAAAAGTTCGTGCAATACATTACAAAAATAGTCGAAAAGAGAGGTCCACAAAAGTCTTTTACGAAGATAAGGTATACTTCAATTTTTATTTTTACAAAAAGAATGTTGATAAAAATATTCAAAACCTATTCTTTTTTTTATTATCCCAATTTTCGGTGATTTTAGAAAGTATTCTTGGCAGTCTACAAGTTAAATCTAATATGCCGTTTAAAACCACAATTACTAGTTACTGGAAGGCTTTAATGGGGTAATGTTGAGTAAGAAGAGAGAAAGAGATCTGGATATATTGAGTGAAAGAATCAGAGAAAGCTATCTCAAACAATCCAAAAAAGCGATAAAAATTGAAATTCTCGGAAAATTTAGAAAGACATTTAACACAATTATTTATGAAATTGATGTTGACGGCGAAAGGTTAATTGCAAAATCATATATTTACAAAGATAAGGAGCTTTTGTTTAACGAATTTAAATTTTTACTTGAACTGCAGAACACTTCGCTTGTAGAGAAATATGAGATACCGAGGCCGATAGACTATTATGCTGACCTTGGGATTATCGTTCTTTCAAAAATCCAAGGGATTAGTATAAGAAATCTAATTCAAAAATTTCATAGGGGCTCAAATTATAAAGAAGTTGAAGAAGCCATTAGGCATTGTGGAAAATGCCTTAATTCATTTCATTTACTTTTTAATATGTCTTTAAAATATTATTGTGGAATTCCAATCATGTACTCTAGAAGTTATATCGATTTTGATCCGTTGAATGTGATCCTAACTCCTCAATCCAGGTTGGGACTAATTGATCCCCCTGAGTCTATAGTGGTGGACCCAGTCCATCGTGACATTGGTGTTTTCTTATTAGGTTTATTTAAAGCAATGATTATTCCTACTTCTTTTGGTGTGCTGAATTTAACTCGACTGGCAAAGTATCAAAATATTTTTGTTAATAGTTATTTTAATGATAATAACCTAAGTAGAATAAGTTTTGATTATACGCTCGCCAGATTCTTCGAATACTACTATGGCAAAAAGGTTTTGAAAAGATATTTTAATTCACGCCGTTTTATACAATATAGCTATTTTGCCTTTTTATTTAACATTTATCTATGGGTAAATAAAAGGAAATACCTGTCTGGTATTGATATGTCGAAATTTTATGTTTTGATCAATAATTTGGAGGTAGCTTCATAGAAAATCAATGATTGTTACTTTAGATAAAATCATTAATGAGTTGAAAGGATTAGGTAGCGCTGGAGAAGAAATTGCAATTAGAAATCAGATTGATTTATTGTTAATTAGGGATTTAAAATGGGAGTCTTTAAGTGTTAGACTTCGAGAACGCCATTTAGGTTTTAATAAATATATAAGCACGATTGTATATATCGCTTCAATTCTAAATTCTTTAGATATTCAATTTATATTCATAAAACTGTTTAGAAATTATCCCTTTCTTGATTCTAATATTGATATTTTAATACCACATGAAAAATGGGGATGTGTTTTTGAGCTATTAAAGAGGGATGGCTGGACACTTCCTAATCTTTTTGGGGTACTGAAACAAAATCTAATAGAAAAAGGGAAAATAAAACTATATTCTAAAAGAAAAAAATACTTACCTCTTCATTTTTACGAGACTGGTTCATGGAGAGGATTCGAATACCTTCCCTTGAAAGTTATTTACAATAATTCAATATCACTTAAAGACTATGGTGTTGAAATCAAAATTCCAAATAAAGAAATGGAATTTCTTATAAGCACTGCTCACGCAGTATTTGAGAATTATGAGTTAACATTAGGTGAACTGTATTATTTAAATGAGATTAAAAATACCACAATTATTTCAAACAATATTGCACAAAAACAAAGGTGGATAAAGGCACTCAGGTTGGTATTAGATATAGTTGAAGAATTTTCTCAAATGGATGTAGAACAGATATTAAAAACAAGATGGCCTCTTTTATTACCGATCGAAAAATTAAGGAAATGCTGGATAGAAAGATGTAATACTCAATCCAATAAGGATAATATAGCTTCTGGTTATATTGAATTTATTACACATCTCTTTTGGTGTTGGGTAATTAGAAGTTATAGGAAACACAAATATAAATGGTGAAAAAATGTTCCCTAAGATTGTTGTATTTACAGGGATTGATGGTTCTGGAAAGACAAGCCATTCAGGAGCTATAAAAGAATATCTTGTAGGAAGGGGATTTTTAGTAAATTATGTCCATCAATTTGCTCCCTCAATAAGATACATTAGGAAATTGAAAAGGACATTCACTTACCTTTTGGGAGGAGTAGAAGCTAATTTAATCCGTCCAGGAACTATTGAACAAGATAAATATTGCCATGCAATGAGGAGGAATAGGTTCTTAATTAAAATGGCACAGAATTTAATAGTTATATATTCATTAG
>Ga0194112_10010814_pt1 | contig 11408 bp, 16 predicted proteins | sample TA2MahC400mmetaG_FD_146191 | JGI IMG/M metagenome (GOLD analysis project Ga0194112, IMG submission 146191) | Freshwater microbial communities from Lake Tanganyika, Tanzania - TA2015016 Mahale Deep Cast 400m | ecosystem: Environmental > Aquatic > Freshwater > Lake | place: Tanzania: Lake...
AGCTTTAGGTTGAATCGACTTGGGTCCTATAGGGGTGAGGAGGTAGTCAGAGCCTTTCAACGAGCTGGTTGGAAAATCACCCGCCAAAGAAGCAGTCATGTCATCCTTGGAAAAGAAGGTTATGAGGCAACGCTTTCAGTTCCGGTACATAAAGGGAAAAATGTAAAACGTGGGACATTAAGGGATTTAATAAAAGATGCAAAAATGAGTGTGGATGAGTTTCTTGAATATATTTGAAACACTTAGCTACGATGTAAAATACCGACCTACCTTGAACTTTAAGCTTTTACCTTTCACCATAATGGTAGACCAAAAAGACCAGATAATTGTCAAATGTTGAGACCTGACCCCCAAGATTTGATCCAGTGATAGTGTTAGTGTTTTGGATTGGAGGGATAGTTTCTTGGAAGAAATACCGAATTACCGAAGTCTGACCCCATTGACTCCAGGAGTACTACTTAAAATAAAAAATACCCATATTTTTTCCTGAATAGAATGATATAAAGAAAGGGGGTAATTGTAATGCCACAAATAATTCTTGATATAAAATTAGATGACTTAGCAAAAGTAATTGCCAGTATGGACAAAAAAGATTTAGAGACACTTTTGATTTTGTTAACAGATGAGGGTAAAGAATTATTGAAAAGGAAGCAAGACATCGAGTCAAAAGAAGTTAAAACCTTGAGTAGGGAAGAAGTATTTGATGTATAAATTTAGGGATGAATATCATCCGCAGGTTAAAAAAGACCTGAAGAAAATTGATAAATCGGTTCAATTAGAAATAAAAGATTTTAATATTCCTAAGATCCTGGACGATCCATATATTGGTGATGAGTTAACAGGAGATTTAGCAGGTATTCGCTCTTATCATTTAAAAAAAGATAGAGTTCAGTACCGTATTTCTTATATTATCGATGAAACTCAAGAGATCGTAAACATCTTGATGATTGGAAAAAGAGAGAGTTTTTACGATATTCTGAGGAGGCGTTTATAATTCTTTTATCTAAAAGGGAGCTATGAATATTACAGAAAGACCGGACAAACCAGATAAATTTATCCCGTGAAATGGGAAACTTATTTCACTGGGACCAGATAGACCAGAAAGACTAAAGTGTATAATGTAGCTTTGACCCCAAAATCAAAATTCTTTGTTTGATTTAACTGGCTGCGGCCCTGTGGGGTCTCAAAAAATAACGCAGTTACGCAGGAACGTCCCTAAGGGGCATGAATTGAGGTATTTTACGATTGACCTGACTTTATGCTAAAATTTCAGTAGGGATGCTGGAATTAAGGATATATTTCAGGGATTCCCATTCGAGGAGTGGATAAGGAATGACTAAAACCATAGAGGCAGTTTTTGAGGGTGGTGTCTTAAGGCCTTTGGCTCCTTTGAAATTGAAGGAGCACGAAAGAGTGAAAATAACACTCGAGGAAGGGGAGAGTGTAGTTAGAGCCACCAGCGGTATGTTCACTGGGTTGGACAATAGCACTATAGATGAGATTGCCCTTTCTCCTGAATTTCTTCCTGAAGAAGCTTAATGATGTTCCTTTCTGATCTTAAGGACGGCTCTTCTGTCTTCATCGATGCAAACATTTTTGTCTACCATTTTTCTAAAGAATCCAAATTCAATTCAGCAAGCTCGATCTTCTTGGAGCGGGCTGAGAAAAAAGAGATCTACGGTTTTACCTCGATTCCGATAATTCAGGAAGTAAGCCATAGGTTGATGATCCTTGAGGCCGTCGCGGTCCTTCCGGAGGTGAAACGGAAGGACTTGGTAAAATATCTCAAGGAGCATCCAGATATCGTCAAGAAGCTTGTAACCCACCAAGGGGTCCCTGGAAGGATCAGCTCCTTCAATTTGGAGATCATTTCTTCCGATATTCAAACTCTCATAAGAGAGGCAATTGAAGAATTCAGTTAAAAGGCAAGGGATTAGCTTTTTCAGGGCGGATAGGATTTAAGGAGGGATGGCTTAGCCCTGAATTGTGGGATTCAAGAAATTGGCGAGGGGATGAAAGGGGTAGGATTTTCGGGTCTGGACTGTCTTAAGGAAAGAGATCCCCTGCTGTTTGGTGAGGAGATATACACGATAAGGCGGTCCAAATCCATGACCTGTTCATTCCCTCTGAACAAGGTTAAGGATGAACTTTGGGACTTTAGGTCCCCGGATAATGATAAAGCCGTGAGGGTTTTTAATTCTTTCTTTTCTCACGGCGAGAGTGGCCTTGATAATGAACTGAGCAACCCGTTTGAGGAGGATTGTCATCAGGGTCAATTGACCGAGGATCGCGGCACGTTTGAGACCTCTCAACCTTGGTTTGTGGAGGGTCTCCAAATCATCTTTGGCCGTACTGTTTAATCTTTCGGAGGCAGGTCGGAGAGATCGGATTTTTTGGTAGCGAGGGGTACCTCGGATAATTTCGGTGATGAGTCTGGGATGTTGTTTGATGGACATGTGCTTAATGAAGCCGTGGTAATTGATAAAGAAAGGGCAGGACTGAGAGTATTCTTTTAATCGTGGTTCATTAGATAAGACACACTGCCTTTGGCAGGTGAAAGTTGCTCTTTGGAAACTGAAATCGAAGCCGTTGGGTCGGCAGAGGACTCCGCAAGGGGCGAAGGGTTCACCCTGTTAAATAAGGGAATATTTCTCTGCGGAAAGTTTGGGCTAAATGGCTTGACTGCAATGGATTTGAAAAGACAAATTTAACAGGGCAAGTCCATTTCGGTCATAGCCTCGAAGTTTTAGGGCTTCGAGAGAGACATCTTCGTTACGAACGTTATAGTCGATTAGAGGGATGGAGCCCCTATTTCTTGCATACTCGTAGTTGTGGAGCTCGTCGTATTTGGCATCAGCCAGATCGATTTTGGTATTGGGATGATGCCTTGAGATCTGTTCTTTGATGGGGATGAATTGATTTCCTTCCTCGGCATTTCCTGAGATGGTGGGGCAACAGGCGGGGAGTTCGAGGCCCAAGGAAAGTTCGATTGATGTGGTGATGATGGCATTGTATTCGAAGATCTTCTCTAGCTTATCTGGGTTTTTTGGATTTCTTCTTACCCCGATACGAGCATCACGATCGGAAGGGAGTTTTGGGCAGCGAAAGAAGTCGGTACGACTCGCAACCGAGAAGGAATCGATCTGATCGATGTTGATGCTGTGGAAGTTGATTTTTCGGATGATAACATCGAGGCCGTGGGCTTTAAGTTCTTCTTCGACTCCGAAGATTTTGTTAAAGGGGTTTTGCTGTTTGGGGTCAGCGATTTTGAGGGAGAGGGTGAGGAGTTGGACTTTTGGTTTTGGGATCTCTTCAGGGAATCGAGTGGAAGGGCAATCGACACGGATCTTGATATCCCTACCCAGGGTTAGCCTTTGAGGTTCTTTGAGTTTATAGAGGATTCTTCTTCGGACATTTTCGATGAGGCCTTTAAACTCGATGGACTTGCATTCTTCACAGAAGTAGGTGCAGCCTTTATAGTGGGAGTAAGAGGGGAAGAGGGTGCCATCCGTGGATAGGATGCTAAAAGAGAGAAGGCCAAGGAGGCGGACGATCTCGACCAGGACCTGAGCGATTTGGGTATAAAGATTTTCTCCTAAGCGATCTTTGAGGTGAGTGAAATCGGCTTCACAAGGAATATGAGAAGAGGAGATCCCGGCGTAGAGACGATAATGTTTCCCTTTTTCTTCATCTCGAACGACACAGAGGAAAGTTTTCAGATCAGGGAATTTCTCTAGCCACTGGAACAGTTGAAGGAGAAAGAGGCTGACTGGATCGTAGGCATGTCCTCCTATGTAGGAGTAAGCTGAAGCGGCGATGGACCTCACGAAGGAGAAATCGATCAGGGAAGTGACAAAGCGAGCGAGTCCTCCGGCAATATCCCCGGAGGGTTTGATCTTGATTCGTCTGGGGACGAAGGAGTAATAGGAGAGAAGCCTCCTGTTTGATTTGGGGAAAGTTTGTTGATACTGGAGGTTAATGGCAATACGGATCTTGTTAAGTTTCTTAATTACATTCCCTAAATGGAAAGGGAAGAGGTTTCTCATTGACGAAGCAGAAGCCTCCTGAAATCTTTGACCAAGGGGTAGAGATAGACATCTTTGATGATGCCGTGATAGAGGGAGACATTTCCTTTTTTGGTGAAACCTTTGGTTTGTCCTACATGGATCCAATTTGCGGCCTGATAGGAGGTGCCCTTAAAGCGGCTTTGATCGACGAAGGTTTCGAGAAGGTAGAGGGGATGGCCATAATAAGAGGGCCAATCCTGACGGAGGCTTTTGATATTGAGGGCGAGGAGCTTGGAGGCAAGGTGAAGGATTTTAACATAGGGCAGGATTAGGAATCGAGTATTTTGGGCTATTTGATGGAGATTTTTTTCTTTGATTTGATCCGACCAGCCGATGAACTGATCCCGGCACGAAACCCTCCAGGCAGGGGAGCCCCAGCCGAGGCAGGCGACGACCTGGCCGCCAAGAAAGGCGATGTATTTAAGGTGAGCGCCAACGATCTGGCGATAGCCCAGGTAGTGGTAACGATGGATGAGGCTGTTATAGAGGGGTTCGAGGGCGGTGTGACGAACCATCTTGAGTTCGAGGGGACCGAACTGGGAGAGTTTTCCTTCCAGTGGGGCTTCCAAGGTTTTGACCATGGAAGGCATCCAATGACGTCTTTCATTATTAGCAGAGTTTCGCCTTTGGGGGAGTTGAATCAGCCCCATCCGTTCCAGGCGCAAGAGGATTTCCCTACAGGCCATGTCTTTTAGGTTTCCATTGGGCTGGTACCAGTGCCACTGGCGGCATAACTCTTGGGAGATGAATTTTCGGCCGCGTTGCCAGTGGGTTTGAATTAGGGATAGGATGAGGGGCAGGTCATCGGAGGCGATCTGACGTCCACGGAGAATGAGAGTTTCTTCCATGGGATATTGTATAACAGAAAATCTTTCCGGACGCCAGCAAAAAAAATGTTGGGGGTAAGTTTTTTGGGATGGAAGGGGGTAAAGTCCAAGTCTACCGCAGGTTCCGTGTCTATTATGGATCAGGGCAGTGGGTTGATCGACATAGGATCGGACCAATAGTTAATGGAAAATATTAACTTTGAATTCTTGAATTGGCTAAAGAATCAAAGATAAAGATTTGATCCTAAGTTTTGTGAAGAAATACAAATATCCAAAGCCCAAATGTTTTCCGATGAGGATGCGGTGAAAGGGTTGCTGGATTGCAAGACCTGACCATATCAGTTAACATTACTTATCTCCGTGAAAGTGACTGTCATTATACTGAAACGAGAAAAACCAAAAAGACTAAATAAACGAGACAGATTTATCCCGTAAAATGCGAAGCATATTTCACTGGGATCAGAAAGACCAAACAGACGAGAAGGACTAGATGGAACAGATAAAGGGTAAGTTGTTTTAGAACCTATGTCCTTTTTTTACAGGATAGAGCGTTGAGAGGAGGTAGAAAGATGAAGGCAGAAAAAATTATTTCTGATTTAGTTAGACCACTTGTTCTTTCAGGGGCATATAAAGATAAAAAGGTTGCCCTGAAAGACATCGTGATCACTCATATTGAGACCAAAATGGAAACTTACGACAAAGTTATTCAGGCATTGCAAGAAAAATATGGGAAGGATTTCGATAAACATACAAAAGCTATTAAAAATAAAGCGACCCCTGAACTGGAAGATGACTGGATGGAGTGGAAAGGAGCAATAGAAATGAAGGAGGCATGGAATGAGGCGTTAAAAGAGGTTATTGAAAGTGAAGCAAAAGTTTGATTTTCAAGAAGTAATTTCGATAATTCGAGAAAGCGATCTAATTTCAAAAATTGAGATAAAATATGTTGATGAAATCAAAGGAAGAGGTATTTACAAAGTTCGATGTAACCTGATTCCTTCACGATATAAACTTGAAATAAGATTTTTGAGAACAGAAAAAGAAATTTTATATTCTTATCAACTTTTTACTGATAAACCAATCATCCGATGGGACAATACACCCCATTATCCAAAAATAAAGACTTATCCTCATCATTTTCATACCAAGGATGGTGATATTGTGGAGTCGATATTAAAAGGCAATGCCATTGAAGACTTACAAGAGGTTTTATCCACAATTAAAAATGGGTTTAAAGAACGTAAATATTAGTGTCGGTGTCAAGGATTAGAAATAAAAAACTAACACTGATATTATAGTTAACGTCATAAATAAGTAGACATAAGTAAGTACCGGTATTAAACATTATTGATTTCAACGCATTAAACTTATAATTTCAACGGAGTTGATTCACTTCCAATGCGCAGCATTCAATTCCAGAGCGTAGCTTTCGCTTCCATTCATGAAGCGAATAATGTGTCCAGATAGACCATACAGACCAGACAGACCAAAGACGAGTAAAGTGTATAGTGTAGCTTTGACCCCAAATCTCCCAAATCTCCGACAGAATTGAGAAGAGTAATTTTGCAGTAGGAGGTGTATTGATGATAAGAGCAAGTTTCAAATTAAGACTTGGCGATCTGGACATGGATTTTGTCGAAAAACTGAAAAGTTTCTTCAGCCAGAACAAGGTCATAGAAATTAACATAGGAGATGAGGTAGATGAAACAGACTTTCTCCTATCAACTCCTGCGAATCGAGAATCCATATTTAGATCATTGGAACAGCTGGAAAGCAGGCAGTTGATTTCAAAACAGATCGATCAACTTGAAACATGATTCACTTTACGGCTGAGGCGTGGAAAGATTATCTTTACTGGCAGGAGACGGACAAGAATATTCTTAGAAAGATTAATGACCTACTTAAAGATTGTATGAGAGACCCTTTTCGTGGTCTGGGCAAGCCGGAGCCGTTAAAGAGGAAGTTGAAAGGTTTCTGGTCAAGGCGAATCAATGATGAGCATAGACTCGTATATAAATATGAGGGTGGCGAGCTATTCGTCATTTCTTGCCGGTTCCATTACGAATAAAAACCGAGCAATAACTTAAGATCATGTCTCATAGACAATCATTCCTAGAATCGCCCGCAAGGGCCTGTATCTTCTTTTAGGATTGGCCATAACTGAGTCACGAGAGACCAGACAAACCAGAGAAACCAGAAAGACCAAACAGACCAGAAAGACCAAACAGACCAGAAAGACCAGAGAAACTAAACGCACCAGGGTGTATCAGAATATCAGCGTACCAGTTGGTAGAATATCAGATTATCAGAAACAGTTCGGTTTTAGCTGATTACCTGATATGCTGGTCTCCTTCCTACTGATAACCTGATCTACTGGTATGCTGTTAATGAAATTGACTCAATTCCATTCACGGAGTGAATAATTCTCCAGAGAAACTAAAAAGACCAAACAGACCAGAAAGACAAGACAGAGGAGATAGACCAGAGAAACTAAAGAAACCAAACAGGCCAGCATTGTCAAGAATAAAGATTTGACCCCACAGGGTTGCTGGCGTTGGCATCGGTCGGATTATAGAAGAGCTATATCTTATCTGGGCGGCCTCTACAGCAGAAGAATATAGAGATTGTTCCTTATTCATTCCGCTGGATTAAATGATCAAGACCATTTCAAACCAGTTCGTCAAGTCAAGCCTTATTACCTATCTCCGTGAAAGTGACCGACAATTCCTCGAAACCAAAAGAACCAAAAAGACTAAATAAACTAAAAAGACCATATCAGTAAGTTGTTTTAGAACCTACGTCCCCTCCAGGTCCCCTCTGAAGAAACATGGATGGTACCAAGCACCTATCACCTTTAACCTTTCACCATAATGTTAGACCAGACAAACTAAAGTGTATAATGTAGCTTTGACCCCAAATGCTTGACCCCAAATGCCAAATGCCCCAGATCAGCCATACCAGATAAAATAAAGAAACCAGATAAACTCAAGAGACGAACCTAACGATCTAAACGATCAACGCATTTACGCTTCAACGTTTTAACGGACCTAACGTTCTCAACGAACTCAACGATTAGACAAACCAAACAAACCAAAAAGACGAGACAGACAAAATAGACGAGATAGACCAAATAAACCAGAAAAACCAAAATGTATATTGTAGCTTTGACCCCAATGGGCAGAATGTTTCACTCTTGTCCAAATTATTAAAAAACCCGTATTTTGGACAGCAAAATGGATATGGGAGTATGATTACCCCCTTGGGTCTATGAAATGACCTTGTTTAAGGGCCTTTTGCTCTTATGAAATGTCCTCATCGACTCGTTATTTTGGACAGCAAAAAGAATCAATTAAAAAAGCAGAACCGGAACCTGGTTTTGAGAACACGCAAAACTTGTCCAAAAAGCTAATAATTTCAAGGGGTACCTCTAAAATTTTAGGTTATTTTGGACAGTACTGAAAATGTTTTATAATTCATTTCAATGGAATTACTAATTTATACATCTCTTTGAACTTTAAGCTTTGAATATTGAGCGTATCATGAGACTCTTCTTTTCGATCCTTTCTCTTGCTTACATTGCGGGAATCTTCCTTCTGGCTGACTCCCCCATTGTCTCCAGTTTGGCCCCTTTCAATCCCTATAGCCTTCTCCACATTCCCCTTTATGGAATTCTAACCCTTCTTCTTATTCTCTCTACGCTGCCCTTTAAAATTAATCTTAACAGCCCAAACCAGATAAATTTATCCCGTGAAATGCGACCTGCCCTGTGGAGTGTATACTCCATGGGGAGCCTATTTCACTGGGACCAGATAAACCGTTTTTTAATCGCCGGATTGATTGCTCTTGGAGTTGCCATTGTCGACGAAATTCATCAGTCTTTCATTCCAGGCCGCGATGCCTCGATCATAGACGTCTTTCTTGACCTTATTGGCATCACCTTCATTCTGTTTCTCTTTCATCAGATTTATGAAGGGAAAAAGGCAAGAATATCTATTCAAGCCAATGAGTAGACTTGAAAAACGGTGCAAAAGAAACCAAAGGAACCAGATAGACGAAATAGACTAAACAAACCAGAAAAACCAGACAGAAGAGATCGACGAAATGAACGAGATAGACCAGAAAGACCAGAAAAAGTAAAGTGTATAATTTAGCTTTGACCCCAGTCCCATTCAGTGCGATGGAAAAGGTCGAAGGGTTTGTTTCGGGCATGACATACGAAGAGTTTATCAATAATGGAGGTGATTAGATATGACTCGTAAATCACAGAATACTGCAGTCTTAGAAAAGATTGATGGGATAGAGCGTGAGTTAGCCAAACTTAAAAGGGATGTCATCCACAATTTAGTGGCTCGTAGGTCACTGAGGAAAATGAAGCCTTCTCTTTTTGGCAGTGTCAGGGGTGGAGATGTTACTGAAAAGATGATCCAGGAGAGTAAGCACAATCTATTTCGGAAGTTGAATAATCTATGAGGAATTTGGAAGAACGCATGCTTTATATACTTGATACACATGTCCTGATTTGGTATTTTATTGGAAGCCATCGTCTACACGTAAAATTAAGAGAAAAGATCGATACCGTTCGAATTCAAGGGGGCCGCCTGTTAGTTCCTACTATCGTTTTAGCAGAGGCATTAGATATTGCAGAAAAAGGGCGGGTAGAATTTGAATTTAACAGAATGTATCGTTTGATAGTCGAAGAACCGGAATTTGAGATCGTTGGATTCGGGTTTGAAATACTTGAGGAAACTATGAAGATTAAAGGGGTTAAGGAGATACATGACCGCATTATTGTAGCCACAGCTAAATTTTATCAGGTAGGGATGTTGACCAAAGATAGAATCATAAATAATTCAGGGGAAGTTGAAATGATATAAATGTTCTAACGAACCTAACGTTCCAAACGAACTTAACGATCTCAACGAAAAAAACCAAAAAAACCAAAAAAACCGAAGAAACTAAACAAACTAAATAAACTGAAAAGACCAGAAAGACAAGAGACCAGAGAAACTGATTTGAAAATCACCCGCTTCGAAGACCTCCAATGTTGGCAGGAAGCCAGGAAACTGGTGAATATGGTCTATGAGGCTATAAATTCCAGCCCAGCCTTCCAAAGGGATTATCGGCTAAAAGACCAATGCGTGGGTGCAGCAAACTCTACGATGGGGAACACCTGCCCTGTTAAATAGCTTGAGGTCAGAGTGTATTATACGTACGTGTTGCAAAGCGTTAAAGACAGGGAATTCTATACTGGTTTTACTCAGGACCTAAAGCTAAGATTTGAGCAGCACAATAATGGACTTGTTGAATCCACTAAAGACCGAAGACCGTTTGAGCTAATTTATTATGAAGCCTGCCTTCGCCGAGCTGATGCTACGAGAAGGGAAAAATACCTTAAGACCTTCCATGGGAAAATGTATTTGAAGAGGAGACTCAAATCTTATTTAACAGGGTAAAAGGGTTTTGTTCGCCGCTCAAATCGCGAGTTTATTCAGTTCCTGTTCATTTCTCTTTCATCAGCGGCTGAGCTACAATCTCACATGTACGTAGCCATGGATCAGCACTACGTCGTTAAGGAGACTTTTGATAACATTTACCAACAGGCTGACAAGACTTCGAAAATGATTTCAGGATTAATAACTTATCTTCGTAATAACGAAAAACAATATAAACTTAAGAAACTAAAGAAACCATAGAAACCAGACAGACCAGACAGACCAGACAGACCAGACAGACCAAACAGACCAGACAAACAAGATGAACCAGAGAGACTTGACAAACTATGGATTTTTACGTAAATTATCACCACTTGACAACAGGCTTCTTCTGGAGACTGGCGAGTTTAAAGTTGGGGTTGACCAAAAGAATCAAAGACTTACATCGATTACAAAACGAGATGTAATAGAGGCGGCGGAGCTTTATTCTTTTTTCGGCTTAAAATTTCAAAATTTTCCACCGCATAGCGGTAACTTCCATGACTAAGTCATCCATTCCAGAGCGGCACACCCTGTGGAGCGTAGAAACTACTCCATGGTGAGCTCTCAATTCCATTCACGAACTGAATAGTATTTCCAGACAGACGAAACAGAAAAAATTAATGACATCTGAAGATGGGATCCCAGGACCCCAAAGAGCTTGACATGACCAAGGGTGAGAAAGTGTTTCACAAATATGCGGGTCTATCTTGTTTCATTTAGCGGCCTTCGCGGTGTTTCCCTTTTACGTTCTTTGCGCTTTCAGAGAGAAGTGGAATGAAAGTAATGAACGTACTTACGCAGGAACGTCCCTAAACCTGCAATGAAGATGGCGGCGAGGGTGTGAAATTCAATATTTAAGTCTGACCCCACAGCACCCCCCACAGCAGAAAAACCAAAGAAACCAGATAAACCAAAAATACTTTATTACGATTGCCTGGCAGTATGCCGTGTATAACATATGACTTGCCAGTTAGAGTCTGGCCGTGGGAATTCGGCAGTTCACCCACGTAGCTGGAGGGAGGTGTAAAGGGTAACCTGAA
>Ga0194112_10010817_pt1 | contig 11404 bp, 20 predicted proteins | sample TA2MahC400mmetaG_FD_146191 | JGI IMG/M metagenome (GOLD analysis project Ga0194112, IMG submission 146191) | Freshwater microbial communities from Lake Tanganyika, Tanzania - TA2015016 Mahale Deep Cast 400m | ecosystem: Environmental > Aquatic > Freshwater > Lake | place: Tanzania: Lake...
GGTCAAAGCCCTCACTTCCATCCTGACCTTGTCGAAGGATCATTTCCAGTCCGAAGGAATAAGTTTTTCTCCAGATAAACTAAATAGACGAGACAAACCAAACAGACCAGATAGACTAAAGTGTATAATGTAGCTTTGAACCCAAAATTTCAAAATTTTTGCCGCATTAACCAAAACCAAATTTACAAAACAAACCAGATTAACGAAATAGACGAAATAGACGAGACAGACCAGACAAACTAAACAGACCAGACATACCAGAAAGACTAACTTCTTGACAAATCTCAGGTTTTTGCTAATCAAAGTCTCAAGTTGGGTGGATTTCCATTCAAAAAACCCATCAGATACCGGGAGGTCGTTCAACCCTGGGCGGCGGAAGCTTGTGCTCATAAGACATAAACACTACTCTTGATCCCCTGATACGCTGATCCACTTCCCACTGATAACCTGATCTGCTGATATGCTTTTCAAATAGGCTAAAAAGACCAGATAGACTAGAAAGTCAGCAACTTAAATAACTTAAGAACGTCCTCAAGGGTATTTCCCATGGACGGCTCCCATTTCCTACCAAGTAGGATGTCTCTGGGGACAATAGTTTTTGACTTGACCGGAAGTCGGGTTTGTTTTAAAAGATTTGTAGGAACCATGGCGAGAGCTAAATATGGAATCTCTTGAGAGAGTATTGGAAGAATATAACGATTGGATGGTCGCTCATTATGAAGAGCTTATTGAGAAATACCCACACAAGGCGATAGCGATTGTTGAGGGTGAGATTGTGGCCGTTGGAAATACAGAAAAGGAGGTAGAGGAAATAGCCAGGAGAAAATATCCCGAGAAACTGCCTTTCGTCACCACCCTGCCCTGCGAAGACGATTTTGTATGCCTGTTATAGTCAGGAATTACCGTAAATATAAAGAGTGGAAGATGCCCATTATTACGTTGGGGCTGAAGTACGAGGAGACCTGGTATCCGGTTGACGCCTATGTAGACTCTGGAGCTATATATAGCATTTTCCGTCGTTCCGTGGGTGAAAGGATGCGGATAGATATAGAAAAAGGGAAGCTGATTTACTCTCAGGTCGGAGATGGAGGATCCATTCCGGTATACTTGCATAAGCTTGATGTGCAACTGGGCCCGAAAACTTTTCAGGCGACCATTGGTTTTTCTGAAAAGTTAGGAATCGGGTTTAATATACTGGGGAGGACCGACATCTTTGACAAGTTTGTCATTTGCTTTGATGACTTGAAGAACTATGTTTCATTAACATATTAAAGCTTTTAAAGCTCCTTGTCGTAAGAAGTCCCGCAAGGTGGGACTTAGGGGAGGACTTGTCGGCCGAGGCAGGAAACTGCATAGGAGGAAGCTCTCTGCTCAATGGGAGAGTTGCTTTGATCTTTTCGCACCATACATTCTGCACTTTGTGAGCCCGTCATGACACTGAAACGAGACAGACCGGATAGACGAGATATCCCTGATCTACTGATGGGCTGATAAGCATCCAACTGATCCGCTGGTATTCTGATATGCTTTTCAAACAGACCAGACAAACCAGATAAATTTATCCCGCCTGCCCGGTGAAATTGGTTTGGTATTTAATTTCGACTGGGTGAAATGGGAAACTTATTTCACTGGGACCAGATAGACCAGAAAGACTAAAGTGTATAATGTAGCTTTGACCCCAAAATTCTTTTTGAAGGGGCCGGATGGACTTTCTTGAACTGATTCGGCAGGCTGCCAGGAAAAGGATCATATACACTCTTCACGCCGTAGATGAAATGAATGCCGAAGATGAGGTGATATCGACGCAGGAAGCAAGACAGGTTATATTTAGGGGAGAGATTATCGAAGATTATCCCGAGGACAAGAGAGGGCACAGCTCCTTGCTCTTTGGAGTGTCCAAGACTAAGAGGCCGATTCATGTCCTTTGTGCACCCAAGGAAGAGTATCTGGCTGTTGTGACTGCATACGTGCCGTCTCTGGATAAGTGGGAGAGTGATTTTAAAACGAGGAGGAAGAGATGAGGTGTTTGTTCTGTGGTGGCGAGACGGAGAAAAAGGGGGTTGCCCATACAATCGACAGGGATGGATACCATCTATTCATGAAACAAATTCCAGCCTATGTCTGCTCTCAGTGTGGGGAGAAGTTCTTCGAGGAAAAGGAAGTGGATGCGATTCAGAATATGATCAAGAAGCTTGAAGAGAGCCTGAAGGTTATTTCAAAAGCGGCTTAAGGATCAAACTACATCACCTGGTGAATCGATCCCTCAACTTCCAACTTTTAGCTTTTTTGAGATCTGCCCGACGGGGAGTTACTCCCATTCGTGATACGAATCACTTCCATCTGCAGAATAACTGGTCCACGAAGTGAATCCATTCGATGCGCAGCATAACTTCGGTAGTGAGAAAAGTCACGATTTTCATCAACGTCCCGTCCCCCTTGACCAATGCTTCCCGGGTCCTTTCCCGAGCTGCAAATCTCAATATTTAAGTCTGACCCCATAAGCTTCTGAAGGAAGAGCAGTCGCAGATATTTACAATCTTCAAAAATCAGGTGCGATTGGAATTCTTATTCGAGCAAAACTTCAAGGAGAAATTTCATCCCTTAAGCGGGAGTTGATCCGTCTTCGTAACAAGGCGGGGTTTTGGATAGAAGAGAAACTCTATCAGCAAGTATTGCACTCTGTCGGAGAAAAACCATAATTTAATGTCCGATATTGTTATAAAAGTCGAAAATCTTTCCAAGCTTCACCGCATTGGTGCCAAGCAGGAGCGTTACAAAACTTTGCGTGACATCCTTGTTTCCACATTTAAGAATTCCATCAAATCTTTTGTTCCAGATAAACCAGATAGACCAGAGAAACTAAAGAAACCAGACATACGAGACAGACGAAACAGACCAGAATATGAAATGTCAAAATTAAAGACCTGACCCCCAAGGGTTATTTCCGGCCTTTGGATTCTCATGAGAAAGAGAAGAAGTCAAAGGGTTATTCCAGCCAGAGGCTAACTTCTAGTTCAGAATGAACTCAATTCCAGCGAGGCTCACTTCGATTCACGAAGTGAATAATTTACCCAGACAACCAAACAGACCAGAAAGAGCAAACAGATCGAAGTAAGTCTCATGTCAAGACCTGACACCGGAATCTTCCCCGTTCCCCTCAGTAAGTTAACAAAGTTACCAACGTCCCGCAGGGGCCAGTTGATTAACACGGGTGAAGCGTTCTCTCCAACTACCCGGATATTGACTGGAAAAAGGCAAAAGGGATGAGGGACATCATAACGCATCATTATTTTGATATCGATGCAGAAACGGTGTTTGTGGTCTGCAAGGAGCGTATCCCGGAAATGCAGAAAGTAATCCAGAAGATTGTGGCTGATTTGGAAGGCTGAAATTAGAGCCGTCCCCTTTTTACAGGTGCCCTTTAATGGGTGACCCCAACCCTTAGGATGTCCTCTCGGGGCTTTTCTAAAAAAAGTAAATAAAGTGAACAACGTTCCCTCGGGGGTATTTGTCGACCAGCCTAAAGGTATGATTTGTGCGCTTAACATGCTCTGAACATCTTAAGTACCGGTTGTCCCTGCGTAATATAGAATATGGTTTGCCGGAGAGGATCTTTCGTGAGTCAGTTGAAAGATTTTTTGACGAAGAGACACGACATTTGATTGCCACAATGGAGGTTGAATTATTTAATAAGAAAAGGGAAGTCATGGTAGCCTACACGATCGAGGAGGAAACCGTTACGCTTTTGACGATCCATCCACTCAAGCAAGGACAAAAAGATAACAGGGTTAAGAGTGGGAGATGGAGGAGAATATGATGGAAGATTTTAAGATTCATTATGACGCAAAGGAAGATATTCTATATCTCGGTAAAGAAGGAGAAGAGGAAGAAGTGATGGAACTGTCTCCCGGTGTGAATGTCGAACTGGACAAATCAGGCAAGTTGATCGGAGTAGAAGTCTTTAAGGCGTCTCATCTATTTAAGGATATCATTAAACAGATGGAGAAAAGACTCCAGGCAGCCTAACCCTTTGCACCATCTTCGTTTATTGAGATTCCTGGGCTTTTACCATGTTTTCCACATCGACTTACCAGATTTATCAACAAGCCGAAAAAGTCGGGAAAATGGATTCCAATCTTATTACTTATTTACGTGAATCTGATCGTCGTTACAACGAAACCAGACAGACTAAACAGATTTATCCCGCCTGCCCGGTGAAATTGGTTTGGTATTTAATTTCGACTGGGTGAAATGGGAAACTTATTTCACTGGGACCAGACAGACCAGATAGACTAAAGTGTATAGTGTAGCTTTGACCCCAAAATTCTGAATTCCATTCGAAGGAATAGATCGTGTCCTTAACATTTCCCATTTCACTTTTCACAGTTGTGATAAACGAGACAAACCAAACAGACGAGACAGACCAGAGGGACCAGACAGACCAAAGAGACGAGAAAGTTGTTTTAGAACCTACGTCCCCTCCAATACTTATGAAAAATTTTAATGGAAATGAGATCGTAAATATTGGGACGGGGAAAGACATAACTATTCGCGAGCTGACGCAGATGGTGGCAGAGGTAGTTGGTTACAGGGGAGAAATACGATGGGATACAACTAAACCAGAGGGCACCCCGCAGAAGCTTCTGGATGTCTCTTTCCTGCACAGCATGGGATGGAAGAACAAAACTTCATTTAAAGATGGACTTCGTTTGACATACCGGGACTTTCTTAAGAATCATGAACAACGGTAAGGTTGATTGAATCCAACTTTTACCTTCGACTTTATACTATAATGGTAGACCCGATGAACCAGAGAGGCTTGACAAACTATGGATTTTTATATAAATTATCACCACTTGACAACAGGTTTCTTTCGGAGACTGGCGAGCTCAAACGTGGGGTTGACCCGAAAAATAAAGGCTTATGTCGATTACAGAACGAGATGTAATCGAGGGGGCGGAGCTTTATTCTGATTTTTCTGGTCTTTTTTGTTCATTCTTTGAATGTTCGATTACCAACCAGATCAACGAAAGAAACAAGAGAAACCAAATAAACGAAATTAATAACATCTGAAGATGTGACCTCGGAGCCTTGACATTCTTGAATTGGCTAAGGCAACGATGAAGGGAAGAAAAGTTATTAAACAATTTAACAACGTTCCCTCTATCTCCATGAAGAAAAGTCAGTAGGGGGAGCCGAGATTGTCTGATGGTATTGATGTTGAATGGATCAAGGAAAAGGCAAAGAAGAATGAGTTTGAGTTGAGCGGTCATGCCCACAAAGAAAGGCAAGAAGAAACTATTAATACCTGGGAAATTCAGGAGGCATTGGTAAGGTGTGAGATACTTGAGAGCTATCCCAAAGACCCAAGAGGTCCGAGTTGTTTGGTTCTTGGTTATGCAGAACAAAGGCCCATTCATGCTGTGTGTGGAAAAGGCAAGAATGATTGGCTTTTGATTATTACGGTCTACATTCCAAGGCCCCCTAAATGGATAGATCCTAAGACGAGGGGAGGTCGTGAAAAATGAGAGAGCCTCACCATTATGGAGATTGTTATTTTTGCGGGGGAGAGGTTAAAGAGAAGGTCATTGAGATTGAATTTAGGTGGAAAGGGAAACTTTATCTTGTGGAGGGAGTCCCGACAGGGATTTGCCAGCAGTGCGGTGAAAAATACTTCACTGCAGAGGTATCCAAGGCCATAGATCGATCTATCGAAGAAGGTAATGTGAAAAGAACGGTCGAAATTCCTGTCGTAGAGATCGGGTTATCGGCCTGAAATGGTCATCATTAATTACACTTCTAATGGTTCTCAAACTTATTGAGCCGTGCCCAGATTAGCCCGACTTGATGCGCCAGGGGTTCTACAACATGTGATGGCCCGTGGAATTGAGCGACGCGAAATCTTCAGAGATGACAAGGACCGAATATCTTTTCTGAAGCGATTAGCTCTTATCCTTGAAGAGACCCAAACTCAGTGCTATGCCTGGACATTAATTCCAAATCACTTCCATTTGCTTCTCCGAACGGGAACCGTGCCTCTCAGCAAGATCATGCGCCGACTGATGACTAGCCATGCCGTGAGATTCAACAAACGACACAAGCGAAGTGGTTATTTGTTCCAGAACCGCTTTAAATCTGTTGTCTGTGAACAGGATCCCTATCTTTTGGAACTTATACGCTATATCCATCTCAACCCTATGAGGGCAGGACTGGTCAAGGCTCTCGAAGAGCTGGACCATTATCCCTGGTCCGGGCACAGTGTTATCCTTGGCAACCAAGAAAATCCGCTTATCCCGGCCAGGGAGAATCAACCCAGTGAATCAGATGATCGAGGCCGAAGTCAAAATAAATCACTCGCCGAGAGAACGGTAGAGGATGTTCTCCTTCACTTTGGAAGTAGACTCAGAGTGGCCCGCTAGAGGTACCGGCAGTTTGTTAAAGATGGGGTAGACCAGGGGAGGAGACCGGAGTTACAGGGAGGAAGCCGGTCGGGAATGCAGAAAGGGGAGCATGAAAAAAGTGATGGCAGGATTCTCGGCAGCGGGGCGTTTGTGTCAAAGGTTCTCAGAGAATCGGGAGAAGAACTGCATAAGAGGGCATTAAACCCTCCTTCCTTGGAGGACATAGCGGCGAAGGTCGGGGAGTACTTCAAAGTTCCTTTGTCAGCCCTGGGATCAAAGAGCAGAAGCAGGAGCATAAGTAAGGCGCGTTCCGTGTTTTGCCTTCTTGCAGCAAAAAAGGCGGGCTATACTCAGACGGCGATAGGGGAATACCTGAACCTGAGTAGAATAGGAGCGAGAGATAGCATTCTGAGGGGCGAGAGAATCCTGGACACTTGTGATACTGTGTGGGGAAATTGGAATTAGTTTACATTTCTTACCAGCGTCCCTCCAGGGCCCTACAGGTGCCGCACTATCCACGATGGGGGCAATCCCAGAGGGCTTTGCTCGGAGGTCGAACAAGGAATTCATTCAGTATCTGTTTATCTCTTTATCATCGGCGGCAGAATTGCAGAGTCACTTTTATGTTGCCTTAGACCGAAAGTATGTGACGCAAGAAACATTTGGCCAGATTTATCAACAAGCCGAAAAAGTCGGGAAAATGGATTCCAATCTTATTACTTATTTACGTGAATCTGATCGTCGTTACAACGAAACCAAAAAAACCAAAAAGACTAAATAAACCAGATAAACCAGATAGACCAGATAAACCAGAGAAGCCAGACAGACCAAATAGACCAAACAAACCAGAAAAACTAAACAGACTAAATAGACGAGAAAGACTAGTCAATATTTAAGTCTGACCCCAGTGATTCTTTCTGGTGTTATTATAGGTAAAAGTAACCTAATTAAAATCTTTTTCACGGGAGGTGCATTTTATGATAGCTCTGGAGCAGTTGGCTAAAGACTTGCATATGAAGCCAGAAGAGCTAATGAAAGAAAGTATAGAGACATTTTTAAGACGCAAGCTTAGGATAATAGAAACAGAATTATTTCTTTTAGCCAAAAAATATGGGGTCAGTGACGTTTTTGAGTTTGACAGGATGATAAGGGAAGGAAGATTTCATGAAGAAGATGCATTTGAGGATTATTTTAAGTTTGACAACATTGAAGCGGAGAAAGACTTAATACTTGAACATCTGAAAAAAATCTAATGGTTTCATTAGAAGAATTGGCGAGAATTTCAGAGATTGAATTTTCTGATATTGTGGATAACACAGAGAGAGTGGGAACGAAATTACGGATAATGCTAATACAGGAAGGCTTTATTGATGTATGGTTATCGAGGAAACTAAAAGATAGATTTGGCTTTCATTGGGAACAAAAAGACACTGGCCTTTTCTATCGTTATGATAACTTTCCAAATATCAAATGGAAGCATGTTTCTACCTATCCTTACCACTTCCATGAGGGTTCTCAAGATAGCGTGGTAGAGTCTTCTCAATTCGAGAAGGTTATCACAGAAGGCTTTCGAGGCTTTATGAAATGGGTAAGGTCAAAGGTAACCAAATAAACCAGAGAAACTAAAAAGACCAGAGAAACTAAAAAGACGAGATAAACCAGACACATGCAACGCACCACACTTGAAACAAAATAGACTAGAGAAACCGAGTTTCTGCTTAGGGCACATTCCCATGGGAATAAGAAAAGTGAATAAAGTGAGCAACGTCCCCCAAGGTGTTTTTAATAACGGACCAGGCGGGGGAGCCCCAGCCGAGGCAAGCGACAGGCTGGTCCTCTCTCTATAAAGGCGATATATTTGAGATGACTTCCGACAATTTGGCGATAACCGAGGTAATGATATTGTTGGACCAGGCTGTTGTAAAGAGGTTCAAGAGGGGTATGTCGGACCAGGTGAAGATCAGGCGGATCGAGCTCTGAGAGGTTGGCTTCTATAGGATTTTGATCGATTTTGATAAGAGGGACGGAGCGGTTACGGATTTGGTTTCGTCCATCGTGTTTTCCGGGAGGGAGATGGATCAGCTCTTTACGATAGAGGGTTACCAGGATTTCGCGGCAGGCCATGTCTTTGAGAGAACCGTTGGGCTGAGTCCAGTTCCATTTTTGGCAGAGGATCTTGGAGATTTGAGTGCGGCTTTTGTCCCAATGATTGTTGATGGTAGACTGGATGAGCTCAAGATCGGATTCGGCAATTGTTCTATTTCTGATGGTGATGGGCAGCATAACGATTATATAACAGAATAGAAGCTTGGACGCCAGTGAAAAATTCAGGGGAGTGAAAAAAATTTTGAAGGGGGTATAAGGCTAGAAAAATCTGGGTTGAAACGAAGAAGAGTGGGTTGAAAATTGATGAAATTTTAGGACGTTGGACTTATTAAATTACCTCAAGTAAAAGCGAACGTTGTCAAAAGAAAAGCTCGAATTCCTCTTCAGGAACTAATTGGGAAGGTAAAGACTTTATTGGGAATACAAGGAGAAGATCTTTTGATGGGAAGGAGAAAGCGGGAGGTCAGTTCGGCAAGAGCTTTGGTTTCGTATTTAGCGGTCAAAGAGATGGGTTATCGTTTTACAGAAGTAGGGCAGGTTTTGAATATCCACCCTGTTAACGTTGCTAGGAGTTTGGAGAAAGGGGAGAGGGTGTTTCATGAATATAGGGGATTTTCTTGGTTTGTTTAGCAGTTTTCGCGCCCCTGGGGTTCTAAAGAAGTAACGCAGTTTCGCAGGAACGTCCCCAGACGTTTTGGCTCGTTCGAAGGTATAAATAACCCTTCGCCTCCTACCCATTGATCTCAAAAAGACCAGGGGGTTTTGCAGCAGAATCAAAATTAAAGACCCCTTACACTAAAGAAACCAGACATACGAGACAGACGAAACAGACCAGAGAGACCGAAGAATGTCTCATGTCAAGACATGACACCGGGGCAGTTCCCTTTAAACGTAGAATAAAAAGGTTCTTTCATTTTCGACGAGAGAAGCCCGAGCAACAACGTGGAGGCCGCGAAGGACCTCGTAGGGGACAATTCAGGGCCTCTCGCTGAACTTTGGAATCTGGATAAGGGATGATGGGTGGCCACCGCTGTGTGGCATATCGGATAATGATAACGCTGAGATTCAGAGTTCGTATTGGCGAGAGATTCGTCGAGTTAAGCGCGAATCCGTAATGGGATTCATCAGGAGAGGTATTCTCAAAATCAGGGTGGTTTTGTAACCTGCTGTTTTTACAAAAGATAAATTTTTTCATTTTTTCTCTTGACAGGAACAACATAGGATGTCCCCTATGGGGTTTTATTGTTGCCGAGGGGCACAGGATGTTGACCGAGAAAATTGACAGAATGGGATTGCGATTAGACAAGGTTGAAGAGGGGCTGGAGAGAGTTGAGACAAAAGTTGACGCAGTTGCCTCCAACTTGGCAGCTCACCGCGCGGATACAGAGAGCCACCGCCGGATTTACCGTGCAAAAGGAACCAAAGGCTAAGGCTAATAGAGCCGAGCCTATTCTTCGAATCTAGAAGATTCAAAGCAAATAATTTTCAATATCTTACCCTTTGGGCCATCCTGCCGAACAACTTAGAAATGAAAATCACCCGCTTCGAAGACCTGCAGAGGTATAACAGCCGTGTATCAGCGTATCAGCATCCAGTCGGCAGGATACCAGCATACCAGCAAATCAGATGTGTTTCATACTGATCTACTGATACCCTGATTTACTTCCCACTGATAAGCTGATATCCTGATATGCTTTCTAAACAGACCAGACAGACCGAACCATGTCTCATGTCAAGGCCTGACACCGAGGCGGTTTCCTGGGTTGCTAAGGCGGAGGGTGGTCGAATAGAATAAGAGTAGCACCATGGTGCCCTAAATTGCAGAGGGGGAGATTAACTTATGAATAAAGCAGAAACCTTGAAAAAACAGTTGGATACCTTACCCGCTTCGATGCTGGTCGACGTCGAGAGGTTCATCGAGAATTTGAAAAGAGAGGCGAAAAGACCGCGCAAACATATGTCGCTCCTTTCAGACCTGGCGGAATACGCCATCGAGGATGATCTTCCTTCCGATCTTGCAGAGCATCATGACCATTACCTCTATGGGGTACCGAAAGAATGAAGCGCCGGATTTTTCTTGATTCAGGCTATTTGATCGCGCTCATCAGAAAAAAGGACGCATGCCACGTCACTGCCCTGGAAGCGGCTGCGTCGTATACTGGCCCCTTTGTGACCACGGATCTCGTACTTGTGGAACTGGCTAATTCCTTATCAAAGCCGCCGTATCGGAAAAATGTTGTGGCCGTTATTGAAAAGATTCGTGCAGATAACGAGACTACGGTTGTGCCGTTTACATCTCAGGGAATGTCAAAGGCGTTCTCCTTGTTTAAGAGTCGTATAGACAAGGAATGGAGCCTGGTTGATTGCTTTTCTTTTGAGGTTATGAAAGAAAAGAGGTTAAAGCAGGCATTGACTTTCGATGATCACTTTCGACAAGCGGGGTTTGATACCCCGCTGCTGGGTTAGGGGGGTAGCCCATCCCTTTTCTATCTGGTACACCAGAACAGATGGGCAAATACGGACCTTCCTCGTTGTGTTTCCGTAAGGGCGTCGCTCAGGGTCGGAGGCCGGACCTGCAAAGCGGCGGTCGGCGAGAATTCCAGAACTCACCTCCTGTCCACCCTGTGAACGTTGCACGGAATTTGGAGAAAGGGGAGAAGGTGTTTCATCAATGTGGAGGCTTTCTTGTTTGATTTAACTGGCTGCGGCCCTGGGGGTCTCAAAAGTAACGCAGTTACGCAGGAACGTCCCCAAATCCATCCTGAGTGTTTTTGGGGGCTTTACGTTTATGGGTGGTCCCTTAACCTCATCGTCCCTCGTCCATCGTTATTTTTGAGATCTTAAAGAGGGATTTTGAGGGCCAAAAATATGGCTTTAAGGCCGAAAACAAGACGAAA
>Ga0194112_10010824_pt1 | contig 11399 bp, 14 predicted proteins | sample TA2MahC400mmetaG_FD_146191 | JGI IMG/M metagenome (GOLD analysis project Ga0194112, IMG submission 146191) | Freshwater microbial communities from Lake Tanganyika, Tanzania - TA2015016 Mahale Deep Cast 400m | ecosystem: Environmental > Aquatic > Freshwater > Lake | place: Tanzania: Lake...
GCCCCTTACGCGCGCCATCGCGGATGCGGTCAATGTTCCGGTGATCGCATCGGGGGGGGTCGGCACTCTGGATCATCTGGTCGAGGGCGTGACCCAAGGCCATGCGAGTGCCGTTCTGGCGGCCTCTATCTTTCATTTCGGCATGCACACGATTGCCGAGGCCAAGGCCCACATGGCCGCCGCAGGCATCCCGATGAGGCTGACATGAGCGCGCTCGCCCGGCTGGCCGCCACCGTCGAAGCCCGCAGGACGGCGGACCCGGACAGCAGCTGGACCGCCAGGTTGCTGGCGAAAGGTCCCGAAAAATGTGCCGAAAAATTCGGGGAAGAGGCGATCGAGGCCGTCATCGAGGCGGTCAAGGGTGATCGCGCCCGCCTGACCTCCGAAGCTGCGGATGTGCTGTTTCACCTTCTGGTGATGCTGGCGGCGCGGGACGTGTCCCTGGCCGATGTCGAGGCCGAGCTTGCGCGTCGCGAGGGCAAATCGGGGCTGGCCGAAAAGGCGGCACGACCTTCCGGCGGGAACTGACTGGTTCCGGCCGCGCAAATGCAGCCCCATGACCTGAAACCCTTCCCCTTGGGCAGCCACAGAGGCTATAAGCCCTGCAATCGCCGCGCAGGGACGCGGCCGGACCAGAACACGGCAGAGGACGGCATGAGCAACGAATCCAAACACCACGAGGGCGACGTGGCCTTCATCCAGTCGCTGGCCGAACTGCTGAACGCCAGCGAACTGAGCGAAATCTCGGTCAAGCGCGAATATGGCGAACATGACCGGCTGACCGTCAGCCTGTCCAAGCAGGGCAAGCAGGTGGTCTATGCGCAGGCGCCCGCAGCACCCCAGGCCCCTGCCCACCCTGTCCCCAGCTCTTCCACGACGCCCACCCTGTCCCTGCCCGCAGTGGGCGAGGATCCGGCCAGCCTTCCCGGCGCCGTGACCTCGCCGATGGTGGGCACCGCCTATCTGGCAGCGGAACCCGGTACGGCACCCTTCGTTGGCGTGGGCCAGACCGTGGCCGAGGGCGACACGCTGATGATCGTCGAAGCGATGAAGACGATGAACCACATTCCCTCGCCGCGCGCGGGCACCGTCAAGCGCATCCTGGTCGATGACGGCAGCCCTGTCGAGTTCGGCTCGCCGCTGATGATCGTCGAGTGAACGGCATGTTCGACAAGATTCTCATCGCCAACCGGGGCGAGATCGCGCTGCGCGTGATCCGGGCCTGCCGCGAGATGGGCATCGCCTCGGTCGCGGTCCATTCGACAGCCGACGCCGACGCCATGCATGTGCGCATGGCGGACGAATCCGTCTGCATCGGCCCCCCCTCATCCGCGCAAAGCTATCTGTCGATGCCTGCGTTGATTTCGGCCTGCGAGATCACCGGCGCGCAGGCGATTCATCCCGGCTATGGCTTTCTGTCGGAGAACGCGGGCTTTGTGCAGATGCTGGAGGATCACGGCATCACCTTCATCGGCCCGCGCGCGGAACATATCCGCATCATGGGCGACAAGATCACCGCCAAGGACACGATGAAGGCGCTTGGCGTGCCCTGCGTGCCGGGCAGCGACGGCGGCGTTGGTGATGTCGAGGAAGCGATGCGCGTTGCCGCCCAGATCGGCTACCCGGTCATCATCAAGGCGACCGCGGGCGGGGGTGGTCGCGGCATGAAGGTCGCACAGGACGAGGCGAGCCTCGAAGTCGCTTTTCGCACCGCCCGCGCCGAGGCCAAGGCCGCCTTTGGCAATCCCGACGTTTACATCGAGAAATACCTTCAACGCCCCCGGCACATCGAGATCCAGGTCTTTGGCGACGGCAAGGGCAGGGCTGTGCATCTGGGCGAACGTGACTGTTCGCTGCAGCGCCGCCACCAGAAGGTGCTGGAAGAAGCTCCCGGCCCTGCCATCACTGCCGAACAGCGCGAGCGCATCGGCCGCGTCTGCGCGGATGCCGTGGCCAAGATCGGCTATGCGGGCGCCGGCACGATCGAGTTCCTGTTCGAGGATGGCGAGTTTTACTTCATCGAGATGAACACCCGCCTGCAGGTGGAGCATCCGGTGACCGAGGCCATCTTCGGCGTCGATCTGGTCCGCCAGCAGATCCGCGTGGCCGCAGGCCTGCCGATGGAGTTCCACCAAGAGGACCTGGTCATCAACGGCCATTCGATCGAGGTACGGATCAACGCCGAGAAGGTGCCGAACTTTGCGCCCTGCCCCGGCAAGATCACCCAGTATCACGCGCCGGGGGGGCTGGGCGTGCGGATGGATTCAGCCCTGTATCAGGGTTATTCGATCCCCCCTTACTACGACAGCCTGATCGGCAAGCTGATCGTGCATGGCCGCGACCGGAACGAGGCCTTGGCGCGACTGTCGCGGGCCTTGGGTGAGTTGATCGTCGACGGCGTGGACACGACGGTGCCCCTGTTCCGTGATCTGCTGGCCGAGCCGGACATCCAGTCGGGCAATTACTCCATCCATTGGCTCGAGCGCTGGCTGGCGCAGCACTACGCCTGAGGTGTCGACATGATAAGCCCTGCGCAACTGCTGGCCGGTTATGCGCGGGGCGTCTTTCCGATGGCCGAAAGTGCGGAGGATGACCGGCTCTACTGGTTTGATCCGCCGATGCGGGGAATCTTTCCGGTGGGCGGCGTCCATGCTTCGCGCTCGCTGCTCCGCGACTTGCGGCGTGGCGGATGGTCGGCCCATCTGGACGGCAACTTCGACGCGGTCGTGGCCGCCTGTGCCGACCGAGAGACTACCTGGATCAATAGCCCCTTGGCCCGGCTGTATCGGCGGCTGCATGACGCCGGTCACGCTCACGCGATCGAAGTGCGCCACGGCGGTTGCTTTGCCGGCGGCATCTTCGGGGTCACCCTTGGTGGGGCCTTTTTCGGTGAATCGATGGTGTCCGCGCGAACGAACGGCTCAAAGATGGCGCTGATCTGGATCTCGGGGCATCTCATGCGCTGCGGCTTTGCGCTATTCGATACGCAGTTCCTGACCCCGCACCTGGCGCGCATGGGCGGGTCAGAGATCCCGCGGGTCGACTACAAGCAGCGCCTGGCCGCAGCCATCGCCAAAAAAGCCGATTTCCGTGCCTGTGATCTGCCGTCGTCAGATCAGCTTTGGCAGGACATGACCCAGACATCGTAGCGCGCATCATCCAAGGCCGACAGGGCCGGTGCACTGGCGATCATCCAGCCGCTGAACACGGTGGTGTTCTGTCGCAGGTCCGTGATGATGATCTGGGCAAAGGCATCGGAACTGGGATCGGCCGCGGGATATCGGCACTCACCCAACCTGATCTCCAACCTGCCATAACGGACCGCCTCACCCACCTGCAGCGGAAGGTTCGTCGTGCGGCCTGATACCTTGTCCAGCCCCCGCAGCATGCCGCCGCCAGCACGAACTGTATCCTGGGCGGCGGCAGGAGAGGACAGCAGCAGCGCGCAGAACATCGCGCGGATCATGGCTGAGGGTCCTGTCCCTGACTGTCCACGAACTTCAGCATCAGTTGGAGCAGGCTGACCGCCCCCTGAACATCCTCGATTTCATCGCCAGCCGCCAGATTGTCCGGACTACCGCCGGGCTGTAGCTGGATATAGGCACCGCCCAGCAGTCCGTCGGACTGGATCAGCGCCGCACTGTCCGAGGGCAGGACCACACTGTCCGGGATCTGCAGAATTGCATCGGCCAGGTAAGTCTGAGGGTTCAAGCGTATGTCGCTGACGCGGCCGATCCTGACGCCCGCCAGTCTGACCTCGGTTCCCACCGACACGCCATCGACATCGGGAAAGGAGGCCGTCACATGATAGCCTGACCGACCGCTCCACTGACCTTGAGCCGCCCAGACCAGAAAACCTGCCGCCACCGCTAGGACAATCCCGCCGGCGATCAGTTCAGCCCGTGCCTCGCCGCGCTGACCCGCGTGCTCGGGCACGTTATTCAGGCTGCCACGCGTCATAATCCGACCGCGCAACCGGAGGAACCCGCTGCAGCGACCCGGCAGGCACATAGGCTTGGGACGTTCCTGTCAGGTTCGGCTGGTGCGGCTGCTCCCACGGCTTGTGAGGCAGGGGTGCCTCGGCCGGTGTCTCGTTCCAGGTGTGATGCAGCCAACCGTGCCATTCGGGGCTGATCTGGCTCGCCTCGGCCTCGGCCTTGTAGATGACCCAGCGGCGCTTGCCGTCCTTGCTCTTGTAGAACAGGTTGCCGGCAGCATCTTCACCAACCTTGATGCCGTTCCGCCATGTCCAGAACTGGGTGTTGAGGGTCTGGCTGTTCCACCAGGTCAGAAAGCGCAGCATGACGGACATCGACAGGACCTCATCGAACGAATGTGGGCAGCATATGCCCCAAAATCACAGCCGGGTCCAGCCTTGAGCGGACCCGGCTGCGCATCCTTGAACAGCGCCATGAGAAACCGGATCAACCGGCTGAAATGCTGCCCTTCTTGGCATCGGCATGGATCAGCAGCGGCTTGACGGCAGCATTCTCGACCGCATCCTCGTTCACCACGACCTCTTCGACACTGTCGAGCCCTGGAAGCTCGAACATGGTATCCAGCAGGATCTCCTCCATGATCGACCGCAGGCCGCGCGCGCCGGTCTTGCGCTTGATCGCGCGCTTGGCGATGGCGGTCAGGGCATCTTCCGTGAAGGTCAGTTGCACGCCTTCCAGGTCGAACAGGCGCTGATACTGCTTGACCAGTGCGTTCTTGGGCTTGGTCAAAATGATGATCAGCGCTTCCTCGTCAAGGTCGGTCAGCGTCGCGATAACGGGCAGACGGCCCACGAACTCGGGAATGAGCCCGAATTTCAGCAGATCCTCGGGCTCGAGTTCCTTGAAGGTCTCGCCCACGCCGCGGTCGTCGTTTTCCTTGACTGAAGCGCCAAAGCCGATCGCCGTGCCCTTGTTGCGCTGCGCAATGATCCGGTCGAGGCCGGCAAAGGCGCCGCCACAGATGAACAGGATATTGGTGGTGTCCACCTGCAGGAATTCCTGCTGCGGATGCTTGCGGCCGCCCTGCGGGGGGACGCTGGCCACCGTGCCTTCCATGATCTTCAGAAGCGCCTGCTGCACGCCCTCACCCGAAACGTCGCGGGTGATCGAGGGATTGTCGGACTTGCGCGTGATCTTGTCGACCTCGTCGATATAGACGATGCCGCGCTGCGCCCGCTCGACATTGTACTCGCTGGACTGAAGCAGCTTGAGGATGATGTTCTCGACATCCTCGCCGACATAGCCGGCCTCGGTCAGCGTGGTCGCATCGGCCATCGTGAACGGAACGTCCAGGATGCGGGCAAGCGTCTGCGCCAGCAAGGTCTTGCCGCAACCGGTCGGGCCGATCAGCAGGATGTTCGACTTTGCCAGCTCGATGTCCGACTTGGAGCCGTGGTTCAGGCGCTTGTAATGATTGTGCACCGCGACCGAGAGCACGCGCTTGGCATGTTCCTGCCCGATTACGTAATCATCAAGTACGCCGCAGATTTCGCGCGGGGTCGGGACGCCGTCGCCCGACTTCAGCCCGCTGGACTTCGTTTCCTCACGGATGATGTCCATGCACAGCTCGACGCATTCGTCGCAGATGAACACGGTCGGGCCCGCGATCAGCTTGCGGACCTCGTGCTGGCTCTTGCCGCAAAAGCTGCAATAGAGCGTGTTCTTGCTGTCGCTGCCGGACTGGTTCGCCATCGTCCATTTCCTTCACTGCCGCCGTGCATGTCCGCGCTGCGGGCGACGGCGGGTTCCTTTCCGCGCGCCGCATCTTCGGGTGGCCCGCGCCGGATCGGCCGCCGCAGGTAGTTTCCGTCATGTTAAGGGCCCAGTGTGCCCGTCACAATCCCCAACGGGGCTATTTCTTGTCAGGTTCCGCCTTGCCGCGCGGTGCCAGCACTTCGTCGATCAGGCCCCACTCCTTGGCCTCGTCCGGTCCCATGAAGCGATCCCGCTCCAGCGCCTGCTCGACCTCCTCCAGGCTACGGCCGGTGTGCTTGACATAGATCTCGTTCAGGCGGCGCTTCAGCTTCTCGGTTTCGCGGGCGTGGATCAGGATATCGGTCGCCTGTCCCTGGTAGCCGCCCGAAGGCTGGTGGACCATCACGCGGCTGTTGGGCAGCGAATAGCGCAGGCCCGGCTCGCCCGCCGCCAGCAGCAGCGACCCCATCGAAGCCGCCTGCCCCACCACCAGCGTCGAGACGCGGGGACGGATGTACTGCATCGTGTCATAGATCGACAGGCCCGAGGTCACCACGCCGCCGGGGCTGTTGATGTACATGCTGATGTCCTTGGACGGGTTTTCCGCCTCAAGGAACAGAAGCTGCGCGCAGATCAGGGTGGACATGCCGTCGTGGACGGGCCCCGACACAAAGATGATGCGTTCCTTCAGCAGGCGCGAGAAGATGTCATAGGCCCGTTCCCCGCGGGAGGTCTGTTCGACCACCATGGGAACAAGGGTGTTCATGTAGAATTCTGCCGGATCGCTCATCGTCTGTCCTTGCTGTCTGTCCCTGATCCCCGCGATTCGTCCGGGCCTGAACCCCTGTCTTAGCCGCGATAGGTTGACAGAGTCTTAGTAACCGGCAAGGTCAGCCGCAAGGGATGGATCGCAAATCGACCCGCGCGCTCCCCGCGCGGGCAGGCAGGAGACGGCCGTGAAACTGATCGTGGGGCTGGGAAATCCCGGCACGAAATATGCGGCAAATCGTCACAACATCGGATTCATGGCGCTGGACCGGATCGCCGGGGACTACGGCTTTGGCCCATGGCGCGGGCGGTTTCAGGGTCTGGCGGCCGAGGGACGGCTGGGTGACATGCGTGTCACGCTGCTGAAGCCGCAGACCTTCATGAACTTGTCGGGACAGTCCGTGGGCGAGGCGATGCGCTATCTCAAGCTGACGCCCGCGGAGGTGATCGTGCTGCATGACGAACTGGATCTGGCGCCGGGCAAGTGCCGCGTCAAGCAGGGCGGAGGACATGCCGGGCACAACGGGCTGCGCTCGATCCACCAGCATCTCGGGGCCGATTACGGCCGCGTCAGGCTGGGAATTGGGCATCCCGGTCACAAGGACAAGGTTGCGCCCTATGTCCTGTCGGATTTCGCCAAGTCGGACCAGGACTGGCTGGACGACCTGATGCGCGGCATCTCGGACGGGGCGGCAGCCTTGGCCGCGGGCGACGGAGGACGTTTCCAGAATGCCGTGGCCGCGCGCACCGCGCCGGCACGGAATGGCAGCACCCCCGAGACGGCATCCCGCCCCGCGTCCTCGGGAAGCGCTGCATCGAAGCGCGATCCCAGCGCGACCGACACCCCTACGCCCGAGGCGCCTGCCAGCCTGTCCGACCGGCTGCGCGCCCTGACCGAGCGGTTCAAATGACGGATGCCGTGCGGTCCGCCTTTCGCGATCAGGCGCAGGCGTGCCGCGACCTGGGCTCGCCACTGACAGCGCAGATCTGCGACACGCTGGCGGATGCGCTGGACCGGTCGCAGGGGATGGTGGCCGCGCGTGTTCTGGATTGGCCGGGTGATCCGTCCGGCCGCGCGGATGCGCTGCCCCTGCGGCTGTGCGGCGCGCTGCATGCGCTGGTTCTGACCCGGTCCGCCCCTGATCTGGCGCAAGCCTATGCCGCCGCCGATGTTCCCGCTTCGCTGCTGGCCGACAGCCTGCGCGCGCATGAGGAGATGATCCTGGCCTGGCTGGACAGCCCCCCGCAGACGAACGAAGTCGGCCGGTCCGCCGTGCTGATCGGCGCGGCGCGTCTTCTGTCGGGTCTGTCGCCGTTGCCCTTGCGGCTGCTGGAACTGGGCGCATCGGCCGGGCTGAACCTCAACTTCGACCGTTACCACTTGGGCGCCGGAGGCGAGGGCGTGATCCTGACCCCGCAATGGCGAGGCGAGATGCCGCAGGGGCAGATCCGCGTCGCCAGCCGCCATGGGGTGGATCTGAACCCGCTGGACCCCGCGCGCGACGCGTTGCGGCTGATGGCCTATTGCTGGGCGGACCAGGACGCCCGGCTGGCGCGGCTGCGTGCGGCACTGGCGCTGGCTCAGGCCGCTCCCCCGCAGGTGGATCGGGGAGATGCCGCCGCCTGGCTGGCCCACAGGTTGCTTGACCCGGTCCCCGGCTGCCTGACCATGGTCTTTCATACGGTCGCGGCCCGGTACTTTCCGGCTGACACGGCGAATGCCTGCGAGGCCGTCCTGGCCCGCGCCGCTGTCCGCGCGTCGGCAGAGGCTCCACTGGCGCATGTCGAAATGGAGGGGGACGGCGGCCACGGCGCAGCCCTGCGGCTGGCGCTGTGGGATGGGTCCGAGCGGCGCTGGTCACTGGGACGCGCCGATTTTCACGGCCGCTGGATCGACTGGCAGCCCCGCCAATTGTGACCGCAGGCCCCTTCCCCCGTCGCGCGGGTCGGCTTAGGCTGGACCGGCAAACGGAGGAATGCAGATGGATCTGTCGATCAATGTCCTGGGCGGCCGGTTGCAGCCCTGCTCGTCCCGGCCCATGACCGGCTTTTATCGCAACGGCTGTTGCGACACAGGCCCCGAGGACCGCGGCAGCCATACAGTCTGCGTGATCCTGACCGACGAATTCCTTGCGATGTCGCGCTATCTGGGCAATGACCTGACCACGCCCCGCCCGGAATACGGGTTTCCGGGGCTGAAGGCCGGGCAGCGCTGGTGCCTGTGCGCCAGCCGCTTCCTGCAGGCAGCCCAGGAATATGCGGCCCCTACCGTGGTGCTGGAGGCAACCCACCGGCGCGCGCTGGACATCGTGCCGCTGGAACTTCTCAAGCGTCATGCCAGGTCGGATGCGGATTGAAAGGCTGGCGGCGCTGGCGGCCCTGCTCGTGGCTCCGGCTTTCGCGGAAACGCCCGATCTGGCCGGAATGATCCGCAGCGATGATCGCGCCCGGCTGGAGCGCCTGGACGAGGTCGCGGGGCGGACGCTGCGTTCGGCCCTGGCGCTTGGCAGCCCGGAGGATCGTGCCATCCTGGTCGAGGGTCTGTCGGGATCGGCGCTGCCGGCCGAACGGGCGATGACGATCCTGCAGGGAGAATGGTCCTGCCGAATGCTGAAGCTGGGAGGCAACCTGCCGCTGGTCGTCTATCAGGCGTTCCACTGCCGCTTGACGGGCAGCGGCTTTGAAAAATTGACCGGATCACAGCGGACGACCGGCAGGATCGGCCTGCTGGACGGACAGACGGTGTATCTGGGTACAGCCTTTGTGGCGGGCGACACGCCCCTGCCCTATGGCGAACTTCCGGCCGAGGTCGATCCGGGCGCCACACCGCAACTGACGCCCGAGGTCGGGCTGGTCGAGGTCACGGGCGACAAGGCCGCCCGAATCCTTCTGCCCCTGCCTTGGCTTGAATCCGAACTGAACGTCCTGATGCTGACGCGCTGATCAGATCTTCATGTCAAAGCCGAGATGCTTGGCAACAGTGAAGATGTCCTTGTCGCCGCGGCCGCACATGTTCATCACGATGATATGGTCGGCCGGCAGATCAGGCGCGATCTTCATCACATGAGCCAAGGCGTGGCTGGGCTCCAGCGCAGGAATGATGCCTTCGGTCGCACAGCACAGCTGGAACGCTTCCAGCGCCTCCGCGTCGGTGATGCTGACATATTCGGCCCGGCCCATGTCCTTCAGCCAGGCATGTTCCGGACCGATGCCGGGATAATCCAGACCCGCGCTGATCGAGTGGCCTTCCAGGATCTGCCCCTCGTCGTCCTGCAGCAGATAGGTGCGGTTGCCATGCAGCACGCCCGCGCGCCCGCCGGACAGGCTGGCGCAGTGCTCCATCCGGTCGTCAACCCCCTTGCCGCCGGCCTCCACGCCGATGATGCGGACCTCCTTGTCGTCGAGGAAGGGATAGAACAGCCCCATCGCATTCGAGCCACCGCCGATGGCCGCCACGACCGTGTCGGGCAGCCGCCCTTCGCGCGGCATGATCTGCTCGCGCACTTCCTTGCCGATGATCGACTGAAAGTCGCGGACCATCGCCGGATAGGGATGCGGACCCGCCACCGTGCCGATGCAGTAGAACGTGTCGCGCACGTTGGTGACCCAGTCGCGCAGCGCGTCGTTCATCGCATCCTTCAGTGTGCCGCGGCCGCTGGAAACAGGCACGACCTCGGCCCCCAGCAGGCGCATGCGGAACACGTTCGGCGCCTGGCGCTCCACGTCATGGGCGCCCATGAAGACGACGCATTTCAGACCGAACCGCGCGCAGACCGTGGCGGTTGCGACGCCGTGCTGCCCCGCCCCGGTTTCCGCGATGATGCGGGTCTTGCCCATGCGGATCGCCAGCAGGATCTGACCCAGCACGTTGTTGATCTTGTGCGCGCCGGTGTGGTTCAGCTCGTCCCGCTTCATGTAGACCTTGGCGCCACCCAGATGCTGGGTCAGGCGTTCGGCGAAATACAGCGGCGAAGGTCGGCCGACGTAATGCGTCCACAGGTCGTCCATCTGCGCCCAGAACGCCGGGTCGGTCTTGGCACGCTCGTATTCGGCCTCCAGGTCAAGGATCAGCGGCATCAGCGTTTCGCTGACAAAGCGGCCCCCATAGATGCCAAAGCGGCCCTGCTCGTCGGGTCCGGTCGTGAAGCTGTTCAGCAGATCGTCGGCCATGGGGTGCGCCCTTGCAGTCGGAATGGGAAGGTGGGGCAAGGCCCCGTTCCTTTCCTTCTAGCCCCCTTCGACCGCAGGGTGAAGCCCAAGCCGCGCGGCGATCAGCCGCCCTTCTGCGGCCGGCCCGCGACATAGGTCTGCGCCACGGCACGGTCGTCACCCATGATCTGCAGGATGAACAATTCCTCGGCCAGCGTTTCGGCACGTTCCATCCGCAGGGACATGGCCGGTGTCGCGCCAGCATCCAGCACCACCAGGTCCGCGGCGCTGCCGGGCGCCAAGGTCCCGATCTCGTCCTCCATCCCCAAGGCGATCGCATTTCCGCGCGTCGCCCAGTGGAAGGCTGTCAACGGATGCAGCTTTTGCCCGCGCATCTGCAGGATCTTGTAGCCTTCGTTCAGGGTTTGCAGCATCGACCAGCTTGTGCCGCCGCCGACATCCGTGGCGATGCCGCTAATGATCCCGGCCGCCCGGAGCCCGTCCGCATCGAACAGGCCCGAGCCGAGGAACAGGTTCGACGTCGGGCAGAACACCGCGCGGCTGCCGGTTTCGGCCATGCGCGCGATTTCCCGCGGCTCCAGATGGATCGCGTGGCCCAGCAACAGCCTGTCGGACAGCAACCCGTGGCTCTCATAAATGTCCAGATAATCCCGAGCCTTGGGATAAAGGCTTAAGGTGAAATCGATCTCGTCCCGGTTCTCGGACAGATGGGTCTGGACGTGGCAATCCGGATGGTCGCGGACCAGCGCCCCCCGTTGCTTCAAGCTG
>Ga0194112_10010828_pt1 | contig 11396 bp, 12 predicted proteins | sample TA2MahC400mmetaG_FD_146191 | JGI IMG/M metagenome (GOLD analysis project Ga0194112, IMG submission 146191) | Freshwater microbial communities from Lake Tanganyika, Tanzania - TA2015016 Mahale Deep Cast 400m | ecosystem: Environmental > Aquatic > Freshwater > Lake | place: Tanzania: Lake...
GACTTGAATCAGCTATCAGCGATTTGCTTAACGCAGCAGGTGCAAGTTGCCCAGATTAACCTGGCGCACCCCGGCGTCCAGGGCCGCCTGGCGGGCTTGAAAGGCAAAATTCTTGGAGGTAATGGGCAAATCGGTGAGGTAGAACTGGGGATGAAAAGCCAGCAGGCTGTAGGGAATCTCCGGGTTGAGGGCGGCGATAAACCTGGCCAGGCCGTGGATTTCCTCCAGGTCCACGTAGCCCGGCGCCATCAGGGTGCTGGCGGTGAGAAGGGGCACCTCCGGGCGCTCCCCGAATCTCCCGGCCAGAAGCGCAAAATTTTTCAGGGTCTGGGAATTGGACACCCCGCACAGGGCCAGGTGGATCTCTTCGCTGAAGGCCTTGAGGTCGATCTTGATGACGCCGCCGTTGTCCAGGCAGCTTTCCACCAAAGGTTTAAGCCATTCTTCCTGCATGGCCCCGTTGGTCTCCCAGCAGACTCTGAGCTTGCGGCCGGCGGCTTGGACAAGCTCTAAAGCCAGGCGGGACGCGGTTAGGGCGTGGGGCAGCTGGGGCGTGGGGTCGCCCCCGAAGTAGCAGATGCACGCGGTATTGGAGCGCACCGCCTGGGCCAGCTCCAGGGCCGAAACCCGGTCTCCCCGGAAGGTGGCCCTTTTATACGTCCAGTTCTGGCAGTAAAGGCAATTGAAATTGCAGGCGTGGTAAAAGACCGCCAGGTTATTCCACCCCTTTTCCGGGCCCGGCGCGTTGGCATAGCGGGGATAGCCGCAGCCGGTGCCCCCGGGGCAGAACCAGTCGGCCACGCAGTTAGTAGGAAGAGGGTCGTAGTAATAGCTCAATCCCGCGCCCGCCGCAGTGCCGCCCCGAAGCTTGCCGTCCTTGACCCGCCGGGCCCCGCAGAAGCCATAGCCTCCTTCGGGAATCCGGCAGGCGTGAAAGCAAAGGGTGCAGGACTTGCCCTGGGGGTCCCGGGGCGGGGTGAGGGGCAGATTGAAGGTCCGGCGGGATTCGTGGTGCAGGGCCTCAATCTCGGGCCAGACCTGGGCAAAGTGCGCCCGGATGCACCCGGCGCAATATCCCAGGCGGGAGGAAGTTATCCGGTCGGTGCGACCACAGTGGCGGCAATGGTTCATGATGGTTAACTTATACCTAATGAGGGGGAAAATAGGAGCGACGCATGCAAGTCAATATCGATGTTTCGATCTTAGATAAGTTCGTCACTGAACTGCGGATGACTGCGGAAAAATGCCCCAGATGTGAAGGCAGCCGAGAGACTATCTTCACCTCCAGGGGCCGGGATAATGTCGTGCCCTGCCTGGAATGCGAGAATATCCATAATGCCCTGGAGAATCTGGAAGCGGCTTAGCTGCAGGAGGAATGAGGATTATCTCTCCGCAGATTTCGCAGATTTCACTGATTTTGAAAAAACAAAGCGCCGATATTCCAGTGATGAAGCCCCAAAGGTTAGAAGCAGTCCGATTTCATGCCCCGTTGCTTTTAAATAATTTATGACTTGAGAATCCTCAACACCACTTAATCTTGATAGGGCTTTTAATTCAACAAGAACTGAATCAAAACAAAGAGAGTCAACTCGGTAAGATGCCCCAAGTTTTTCTCCCTTATAAAATACTGGTAATTCAACTTCCCGCTTAAACGGAACTTCTCGTCTTTCAAATTCCAAGGCTAAGGCCTCGTGATATACTTGCTCCAGAAAACCCGCTCCCAAATGACGATGAACTTCCATAGCCGCGCCAATGATATTATAAGTACGTGGATCTTTTTTAAAATTAAATTTCTGTGAAATCTGCGTCATCTGTGGATCAAAAAAGTTTGGGGAATATTCCTTTTCTAGCCGCTTTGCCGAAATACTCCGCGGCCCGGGCGGTGGCCACCCGCCCCCGGGGAGTGCGTTGCAGGAAGCCGCTCTGAATGAGGTAGGGCTCATAGACGTCTTCCAGGGTGTCTTCTTCTTCGCAGAGGGCCGCGGCCAGGGTGCCCAGGCCCACGGGGCCGCCGTCGTAATTTTCCAGGATGAGGCACAGGATTTGGCGGTCCATGCGGTCCAGCCCCAGATGATCCACTTCCAGCAAGGTAAGACCGGCGTCGGCCATGGCCCGGGTGATGCGGCCATCGCCTTTCACCTGGGCATAATCCCGCACCCTTTTTAAGAGACGGTTGGCGATGCGGGGGGTGCCCCGGGAGCGCCGGGCGATCTCCCAGGCCCCGTCGTCGTCAATATCCACCCCCAGCACCTGGGCAGCCCGGCGGGTGATCTGCACCAGGTCCTCCGGCTGGTAAAAATCCAGCCGCAGCATCAGCCCGAAGCGGTCCCGGAGGGCCGGCGTCAACAGCCCGGCCCGGGTGGTGGCCCCCACCAGGGTGAACCGGGGCAGTTCCAATTTCACCGAGCGCGCCCCCGGCCCCTGCCCGATGATCAAATCCAGACGGAAGTCCTCCATGGCCGGGTAAAGGATTTCTTCCACCACCGTGGGCAGGCGATGGACTTCGTCGATGAACAGCACGTCCCGGGATTGAAGATTGGTGAGCAGGGCGGCCAAATCCCCGGACCGCTCCACCACTGGCCCCGAGGTGGTCTTGATGCCGGCGCCCATCTCGTGGGCGATGATATAGGCCAGGGTGGTTTTGCCCAGCCCCGGCGGGCCGTGCACCAGGATGTGGTCCACCGCCTCGCCCCGGCCCCGGGCGGCCGCGATGGCGATTTCCAGGTTGCGGCGCACCTCCGGCTGGCCCACGAACTCCGCCAGGGACTTGGGTCTGAGACCCACCTCCAGGCCCGCGTCTTCTATCTGGCGCCGGGGATTGACGATGCGGTCTTGTTGACTCATATTAAAATAATTTACCGTAGTTGCTGGATATTTGCAAGGAAACCGGGGGATAGCGGGTTGGCGTGTTAGCGGGTTGATAAAAGGCGGGAAAGTCTTGGCCAGTCCCTTGATATTTGATAACTTAATATGGTGTTCAAAACCGAACCTTAAAAACTTTCGGCAAAGTTAGCGGCTGACTGCCAAACCGCTAAACCGCCAAACCGCTAAACCGCTAAACCGCTAACCCATGCCCGCCATCGTCGCCCAGGGAATCTGCAAATCCTTCCGGGACCGGCCCTTCGGCCCCCTGAAGCAGGTGCTTCACCAGGTGGACCTGGAGGTGGAGTATGGCGCCATTTTCGGCATCCTGGGCCCCAATGGCGCCGGCAAAACCACTTTCATCTCCATCCTGGCCACCTTGCTGCGCCCTGATCAAGGTCAGGCCCGGGTCCTGGGCCTGGACGTGGTCAAAGACGCCCACCGCCTCCGGGAGCGCATCAATCTGGCGGCCACCGGGGCCCACTTCCTCTGGTGCCTCACGGTGGAGGAAAACCTGCGGTTTTACGGCCGCCTTTACGGCCTGGGAGGCCGGTCCTTAAACGCCAGGGTGGCGGAACTTATTAACCTGTTCGGGTTAGTCGAACACCGCCGGGTTACTTTCGAGCGGCTGTCTTCCGGCCTCAAGCAGCGTCTGGCCCTGGCCAAGGCCCTGATCAACACCCCGGAGCTCCTTTTTCTGGATGAACCCACCACCGGCCTGGACCCGGACATGGCCCAGCTCATCCGGGAAGAAATTCTCCGGTTGAACCGGGAAACGGGGCTTACCATCCTCCTTACCACCCACAATCTCCGGGAAGCGGAGACGCTTTGCGGCGAGGTGGGGTTCCTGAAAGAAGGCCGCGTCCTGGCCCGGGGCCGCATCCCGGAGTTGCAGCGCCGCCTGGGGTTGGGAGACCGCCTCACCATCGTGTTCCAGGACGGCCTCCCCGCCCTGGACTACGCCCGCCTTCCCGGAGTGCTGACCCACCAACTCCAGCCGGACCGGGTGGAGCTCCAGGTGGATCGGGTGGAGGAGCGCCTGGCGGCCATCCTGGAGGCCGTTTCCCAGACCCGCAAGAATGTGGCCCAGGTGCGGGTCAAAGAAGTGGACTTAACCGAGATTTACCATGAGATTACCCACTGACTTCGCCAAGATCTGGGCTTTTGCGGCCCGCAGCGCCCTGGTGAACCGGCGCAATGTCTTCGCCGTCTTTGAGATGCTGTTCTGGCCCGGAGTGGCCATTTTTTCCGTGGGCCTGCTCACCCGCTTCCTCAAGCTGGACCCGGAAACCGTCACCTTCATCCTCATCGGCGCGGTGACCATGAACACCATCCAGATCGCCCAGTTGGACCTGTCCTACGCCCTCCTTTACTCCGTGTGGGCCAAAAGCCTGAAGCACGAGTTCATCGCGCCCATCCGGCTGACCCATATCCTGGCCGGCTCGGGCCTGGTGGGCCTGGCTCGGGGCTTTCTGGTCTTTGTGGTCATGGGGGTCCTGAGCATGTGGTTTTTTGACATGGACCTGTCCCGCCCCGGCTGGGGAGGGCTGGCCATCTTCATTATAGGCATGTTCCTGAACGCGGCCATCATCGGCGCCGCGGTGTTGGCCCTGGTGCTGCGCTTCGGCCAACGGGCGGAAGTGGCGGCCTGGGCCTTCTCCTACCTCATGCTGCTGTTGTGCGGCCTGTACTACCCGGTCCAGGTCCTTCCTCCCGGCGCCCGGGAACTGGCCCAAATTATTCCTCTCACCTATTTTCTGGAATATTTCCGCCACTTTTACGGCTTTCCGGCTGATTCCGCCCACCCCTTGCTTTACGGCTTCTCCCAAAGTGTGATATACCTCCTAGCCAGCTACGCCCTGGTGTGCTATACCTTGAAGTCCGCTTACCAACGAGGCACGCTGCTCAGGCTGTCGGAGTAAAATGATTTGATCCACAGATTACACAGATTTCCCAGATTTTTAATAAATCTGTGCTATCTGTGAAATCTGTGGAAAAGTCTGTGCAACATGATCGGCGTCTTTGATTCAGGTTTCGGGGGGCTGGTGGTGCTGCGGGAGTTTTTGCAGGTGCTGCCGCAGTACGACTATTTGTATCTGGGGGACAACGCCCGGATTCCCTACGGCACCCGTTCCGAACGGGTGGTGCTGCGGTTCACCGAGCAGGCCCTGAACTATTTGTTCAGCCAAGGCTGCCGCCTCATCATCCTGGCCTGTCACACCGCGTCCGCCAAGGCCCTGCGCACCGTGCAGCAGGTTTATTTACCGGATCGTTATCCCGAGAACCGGGTGCTGGGGGTATTAATTCCCACCGTGGAAGAAGCCCTAACCCGGTCCCGCATCAAACGCATCGGGGTTATTGCCACCGAGGGCACCGTAGCATCCAAATCTTTTGAGCTGGAGTTGAAGAAACTGGACCCGGAGGTGGAAGTTTTTCAACAGGCCTGCCCGCTGCTGGTGCCCCTCATCGAGGAAGGGGAGCAGGAGTGGGAGGGCACTAACATGATTCTCCGCCGGTACCTGGAGCAGCTAATAGCCGCCCAGGTGGACACCTTGATCCTGGGATGCACCCATTACTCCATTTTAAAGGACAAGGTCAAGGCCATCCTGGGGGAGGGCGTGAGCCTGATCTGTTCCGGCCAGGTGACCGCGGAGAAACTGGTGGACTACCTGCGGCGTCACCCGGAGATTGAGACCCGATTGAGCCGGGGCGTGGGGCGGCGCTACCTCACCACCGATCTCACCCCCCGCTTTCAGCAGTTGGCCAGCCTGTTCATGGGCCAGCCCATTGATTCGGAAGTGGTGGAGTTGTAACCTGACCGCTTTCCCGCCCCTTACTTCATGATTAATTGGCGATAAAGGGCAATAAGAGAGAGAACGCTGGCACCCACCAGGATCAGGAAAGGTCCCAGGGGATGGGTGAAAATAGTTTGGAAGATGGGCTTGACCAGGATATAGAGTAGCATCACCCAGGCCAACACCATTAACAACAAGAGGTAGTTTTCTGCCACTGCCGGCCACAGGCGCCGCCTCAGGGGGATTTTTTTCTGGGGCTCCTCGCCCACCAGCCAATTGCCGCAGTTGTTGCAGGAGAGCAGGTTTTCCCCCACCTGGCGGCCGCATTGGGGGCAGACCTTCACGGCCGGGTTCCCCGGCTGAACCAGCGCCCGTCCGCCAGCACCACCGACGTCTCTATCTGCCTGGGGGATATGGTCCAGTAGGTGCGCAACAGACGGTCTTTTTCCTCGGGGGAGACCAGGCGGAATCCGTGTTTCTCGTAAAACCGGACAGCCCACCAGGCCGCGGCCCAGGTGCCCACCAGGAGGGGCTGGGTGACGCCTTCCGGCAGATGGGCCAATAAAGACGCCCCGATTCCCAGGCGCTGGGCCTCAGGGTGCACATAAGCATGGCGGATCAGGGTCACTTCCCCCAGATCCTGGCGGCCCATTACGCCCAGCAAGCGGCCGTTCCTTTCATAGCCCCAGAACCTGACACCCGCGGCCATCTCCTCCCGCAGCTCCTCCTCGGGCATGTAAGGTTCTTGCCAACAGTCTTCAGGGATGACCCCCTTATAAACCTGGGCGGCCTCATTGATAATTTCCAGAACCCTCTGGATGTCGCTCTTGTTTACAGGTCGGATCATCGGGGATTTTACTTTAAAGCCGGTGAGGGATTAATTAACTTTTGCTTTGGGCTTTTTAAGTTTCTTATGTTCTTCCAACCCGCAGCCGCAATGGGGACAAAAGATGAAATCCCGGGTCACCGTGATAAGGCATTCGGGACAGGGAAATTCATGGGGAACCTCCGAGTACGGGGACTCTTCCTTCAGGTTATGCCCGCAACTGGGGCAAAAGCGAAATTCTCTATCCACCACGTGGCCGCATTGAGGGCACTCGATCTCGTTCAGGAACTCCGACGGCGGTGGGGGAATGGGGGGTACTTTAGGAAAGGAGGCCGCGGTGCTGCGGAAAGATTCCTTGGCTTCCTGAAAAGGCTTCTTGTACTGCTCGGTCATCTCCGCCGTGGATTGGCGCAGCCGGGCCACCAGGCGGCCGGCCTTTTCGGCGTATTCCGGCAGTTTCTCCGGGCCGAACAGAATAAAGGCCAGAGCCGCCAGAACGACCAGTTCCGTAAAGGAGATGCCGAAAAAATCCATTTCGCCGGTTTAAGCCTTCATCTTGTGGCCGCAGTGGGGACAGAAGGCGAATTCTCCCCCCACTTCTTTCTGGCACTGGGGGCAAGTTCCCGGCTTGGCCGCGGCGGCTTGGCCGCTGGCGGTCCCGGCGCCGGTGATCTCTTGCTGGGCCGGCGGCTCTTCGTGAGCTTTTTTAAAGCCTTTGATGGCTTTGCCGATGCTCTCCCCCAACTCCGGCAGGCGCCGGGGGCCAAAAAGGATGAGCACAATCAACAATATTATTAAAATCGGTCCCCAACTGTAACCAAACATCATGCAGCCCCTTGTTTGTGCGATCTTTTTTCTTAATATTAATTAATAATTTATCCCAAAGCAAGCCTGCCCCGGTTTTTGGCCGGATAAAATCATCTGGAGAGCGCCATGAAAGACTGGAACGTGGTCATCACCAGCCAGACGGAGGAAGAGTCCCGGCTCCTTAGAGAGTTGGAAGAACTGGGAGAATTTCACCCCAGCGGCTTCCGGGAAGTGATCCTGGGAAAGGTTCCAGATGTGGTGAGTTTCTTGGAAACCCTGCGGCGCGGCTGGGAGGAGAAACCTTATCTTCCTAATATCCTGAGCACCATCACTCCGGTCCGGCTGGTTTTCCCTTTTACTCTGGAGAACCTGCTGCCCCGGCTGCAGGAAAGAGTCCTGGACTTCATCGAGGAAATCGGCGACGCCGCGTTTTACGTGCGCATGAAGCGCCGGGGGCATAAAGGCGAACTCTCCAGCCAGGAGGTGGAGCAGGCCCTGGACCGCTTCCTCCTGGATGAACTGGCCGCCCGGGGCCTTAAGGGCCACATCGACTTCGTCGCGGCGGAAGTCATCGTGGTGGTGGAAACCGTCCACAACCAGTGCGGCCTGGGCCTGGTGACCCGGGAGATGAAGGAGAGGTATCCGTTTGTCAAAGTAAAGTGAGCTGTGAGCAGTGAGCGGTGAGCAGTTGGCTGTTGGCAATTCTGGTTCCCAAGTTGAACTTGGGGACCGGGCTTTTTGCCCAAGCTGAGCTTGGGCGATAATGGCATTCCACAGCTTGGGAATGAGCCATTCATGTTCCAAGGGAACACCCAAAACCAAAAAAAATTAATGCAGGGTGCACATGGCGCACCATTTTCGGGGCTTAATCCAGAAGCCAATGCTCGGCGGGCACGGAGGCCCGCCCCACCATTATTGGCAGATGGGGGCCTTACAAGCGCAGGCTGAAGCCTGCGGCTACATTTTAAGAGCAGAAAAAAATTGCTTATCCTATGAAACAGGGCGCCCCATCAGGAATAAACTTGTCATAGACGAGATTTTTAACTGAAAACTGAAAACTGAAAACTATGAAATCCCTCTTCGCTCCGCCCCAGCCCCTGGCGGCCCGCGTGCGCCCCCAGACCCTGGAGGAATTCGCCGGCCAGCAGCACCTGGTGGGGCCGGGGCGTCTGCTATGGCGGGCCATCAAGGCCGGCCGTCTCTTTTCTTCCATGATCTTCTGGGGCCCGCCAGGAAGCGGCAAAACCACCCTGGCCCGGGTCATGGCCCAGGTCCTTAAATGCCGGTTTTTCAGCCTCAGCGCGGTGATGTCCGGGGTGGCGGACCTGCGCCGAGTGGTGGAAGAGGCCAAAAAAGAGCAGGCCCAGGGCCGGCGCACCGTGGTCCTCATCGACGAAATCCACCGCTTCAACAAGGCCCAGCAGGACGCTCTGCTGCCCCACGTGGAAGAGGGCCTCCTTACCCTCATCGGGGCCACCACGGAAAACCCCTACTTTGAAATCATCGGCCCGCTCCTTTCCCGGGCCCGGATTTTTATCTTCGAGCCTCTTAAAGACGAAGAAACCCTGGTCCTGCTGCGCCGGGCGTTGCAGGACCGGGACCTGGGTCTGGGGGCCTGGAGAACAGAAATCTCGGAAGAAGCCCTGAAATATCTGGCCCGCATGGCCGGGGGCGACGCCCGCCGGGCCTTGAACGCCTTGGAATTGGCGGTACTGAGCACTGAACCGGACAGTCAGGGAATCATCCGGGTGGACCTGGACACGGCCAGGGAATGCCTGCCCCGCCGGGAACTGCTCTATGACAAGGAGGGGGACGCCCATTACGATACCCTCTCGGCCTTCATCAAGAGCGTCCGAGGCTCCGATGTGGACGCGGCCCTTTACTGGCTGGCCCGGATGGTGGAGGCCGGGGAAGACCCCCGGCTCATCATGCGCCGGCTTCTCATCCTGGCCTCCGAAGACATCGGCCTGGCCGATCCCCAGGCCCTTTCCCATACCGCGGCCGCGGCCCAGGCCCTCACCTGGGTAGGCCTCCCCGAGGCGGTCTATCACCTGGCCCAGGCCACCATATACCTGGCCCTGGCCCCCAAGAGCAATTCCACCCAGGCTTATTTCCGGGCCAAGGCGGCCCTCCAGGACAAGGGGGCCACCCGGGTGCCCACTCCCCTCCAGGATACCCACCGGGACGCCCGAGGTTTGGGCCATGGCCGGGGCTATAAATATCCCCACGACTTTCCCGGCCACTGGGTGGAGCAGGATTACCTGCCGGAGGAGTTGCAGGGGGGGAGGTTTTACGAACCTGGAGAAGAAGGCGCGGAAAAGGAACTGGCCGCAAAGTGGCAGGCCCGCCGGGGGGAGGATAGAAAGCCTGTGGGTGATTGACGACCGGGGAGGATAGGGGGTTTGGTTTGCGCTTTGGGAAAGACAGGGCCGTGGAAAGGCGTGGCCACTAGCCGCGGGCAACGGGTGGCAAGCCCAAAATCTGAAAAAATACTTTTTCAGCGCAATTTGTGCTATCGTGCCGGTCGATAAGGATTCGGCCTCAAGAACAAAAACTTTGGGGGTATCCACCGCAAAGAGGTCCCCAAAACCATTTTTGAAAGCGACCGTCAAGGTTGCTGAACCAGGCACGCTGGGTTGCAAAACTTGAAATAACCAGTTATTAAGAGGCTATCTTATGGAACAACCAGTCTGGCATTCGATGGGGTTGGCAGATGTCTTGAAGGAACTTGACACCGACATCCACCATGGTTTGGCCGAGGATGAAATTGAAAGGCGACTGGAAAGATACGGTTATAATGAGCTGAAAAAGGAAGAAAGAGTCTCCCCCTTCACCATTTTTATCAATCAGTTCAAAAACATTCTCATCATCATTCTTCTGGTGGCTATAGCGCTTTCCGCCATTATTGGGCAGATCGTGGATGCCGCCATCATCGGGGTGATCGTGGTTTTCTGTGCAGCTCTGGGTTTTACCCAGGAGTATCGGGCAGAAAAGGCCCTGGAAGCCTTAAAAAAGATGCTTTCCCCGGTTATAAACGTCTTGAGAGGGGGCGTGGCAAAAGAGGTCCCCTCGGCGGAACTCGTCCCTGGAGACATAATGCTTCTGGAGGCGGGTGAAAGGATACCCGCTGACGCAAGGCTGGTTGAGACCCACTCCTTAAGGTGCGATGAGGCTCCCCTCACCGGAGAATCCCTCCCCATTGACAAGGACATAAAGCCCTTGCCGGCCGAGGTCCGTGTAAGTGACCGAAAGAATATGGTCTTTGCCGGCACCACAGTTACCTACGGCAGGGGTAAGGCGGTGGTCTCTTCCACCGGCATGGCCACAGAATTCGGCAAGATCGCCGAAGAGGTGACCGCTGTCAAGGCAGAAAAGACACCTCTGGAGACAAGGGCGGAAGAGATCGGCAAATGGCTAGGAATCATTGCCGTATTGGTATGTTTCCTGGTTGCCGCTATCAGTATAATGCGGGAGGCTATGGGCGGCAAAATTGACCTGGAGTTTATTATAACCATGTTGATGTTTGCCGTCGCCCTGGCGGTGGCCGCGGTGCCCGAGGCGCTTGCCGCTATTGTCACCGGCGCCTTGGCCATTGGGATGCGCCAGATGGCCCAGCAAAACGCTCTGGTGAGGAAGATGCCGGCGGTGGAAACCCTGGGCTGCACCACCGTGATCTGCTCCGATAAGACCGGCACCCTCACCAAGGGTGAGATGACCATCAGGAAGATATTTTCCGGCAACCGGATGACCGAGGTTACCGGAGCCGGATATGCCCCGGAGGGAGAGTTCAGGGAGTCTGAACCCATTGACGTGGGCAGGATGAGCTCCCTTAAGCTTTTGCTCAAAAGTTCTGTCTTATGCAATGACTCAATCCTTCACGAACAAGAAGGCCGATGGTTTATTAAAGGAGACCCCACCGAAGGCGCGCTGGTGGTGGCTGCTGTCAAAGCAGGCATTTTGGCGCGCGAGATGAGACTTGGAAACCCCAGGATAGAGGAGATACCCTTCAGCTCTGAAAGAAAAAGGATGACCACCATCCACCAGATGGACGACGGGAAGAGGATGGCCTTTATGAAAGGCGCCCCGGAGGTGGTTCTGGAGAGATG
>Ga0194112_10010831_pt1 | contig 11395 bp, 6 predicted proteins | sample TA2MahC400mmetaG_FD_146191 | JGI IMG/M metagenome (GOLD analysis project Ga0194112, IMG submission 146191) | Freshwater microbial communities from Lake Tanganyika, Tanzania - TA2015016 Mahale Deep Cast 400m | ecosystem: Environmental > Aquatic > Freshwater > Lake | place: Tanzania: Lake...
AGCGCTCCGTGAAGAAGGCGAAGGGCAGGACGAGGATGAGGTAGAACAGCAGCCCCTTCACCACGTCGTTGGCCGTGCCGAGGACTTCGGGGTAGATGCGTGCCTCGAGCGCCCAGGCGGCGCGTGCGGCGGCGAGGAAGGCGGAGTAGTCGCGCCTGGCGAGCGCCTCGTCGGCGGCCTTCAGGCGCGCGGCGGCCAGGGCGTGCAGTTGCGTGACGCGCGGGTTCTCGAGGCCGTGGGCGCGGAAGTCGGCGGAGCGCCTATCGTCGAGGAGCCACATGTCGCGAGCCGCGTGGAGGGGCGTGTGTGGGATGTCGCCGCCTTGCTCGCCGACGACGAAGCCCGTGCCAAGGGGCTGCTCCTTCGAGGCATTGAGGAGGAGGAGCCGCTTGCCGATCAGCCCCGCGCCCATGAGGATGCGGAGGCGCGTGCCCGGCTTGGCGAAGATGACGGCACACGTCTCGGTGGTCGAGACCCACGTTGGGTTGCGTGGCAGCAGGTAGCCGAAGTTGATGGGTGAGGAGTTGGTGCCGGCGTCTAGCACCTGGATCGCGTCGAAGGGCACGTAGTAGCGCTGGTCCACCAGGTCGTAGATGGTGAGTGCGCGGGCGGGGAAGCAGACGATGGTGGCCTTCTTCACCGCGGCGTTCATCTCGACGGCCAGCGGGTAGTTGCGTGCGCCCTCAGGCCCCTGGTCGGGCGCATAGGTCACGCGGCCAGTGTCGGGGTCGAGGCGGAAGGCGGCCAGGTTGAGCGTGGCCCGCCAGGCGCCGACGGCTCGGCGCTCGGGCGGCCCCTCGAAGGCCACGGTGCCATGCTCGTCGGCGATCAGGACCGGCTCGCCGCGGACGCCGCAGAGCGATTTCTTCGGCACCTTCTCCTGCACAACGACAAGTGCCCCGGGCAGCGGCTCGTTCGGCAAGTAGTCCTTCTGGAAGTTGAACTCGACGGCGCGGGCGTCGAGGCGGGTCCAGCGGCTGTCGGGCGGCTTGCGGATGAAGGGGCCGGCGGTGTTGAAGAGGTTGGGCACCGTGCAACACAGGAGCCGCACCTGGGCGGCGAGGCCGGGCAGCGACACGCGGTCAGGCGTGTCGAGCGGGGTGTCAATGGCGAAGCGGGCGTCGTCGGTCGTGGCGAAGGTGAGACCGACGTGGCCCGCGAGTGTGGCGAGCTCGCCCTCGAAGCCGATGCGTGCGCCGAGATGGGTCTGCCAGTTCTTTCCGTGGGCCGAGTTGATGCAGTCGGCGAAGGCGGAGGCGGGGTCGCGTCCGAGCGCCTTGCCCGCCTCGGTGGCCCAGCGGTCCCAGGCGCGACCGAGGTGGGAGAACCAGGGCTGAAGGGTGCCCCCCTGCTCGACGGCGTAGCCCTGGAAGAACAGCCCCAGGCGATGGCTGTGGCTCGACAAGTCGAGCGCCACAAAGGCGGCGACGCCAGGTAACCTAGTGGCCCGCCGCTCCGCGGCGGCATCCGCGACGGAGTCGCGGCCCACCGTAGCCCGCCGCTCCGCGGCGGCATCCGCGACGGAGTCGCGGTCTACGAGGTGCCGGCGAACGAAGTGCCGCATGCCTGCCATCGCCTGGCCGTGGCCCGCCGTGGCCAGGAACACAGCCCGCCGCTGAAGCGGGTGCTGCTTGAGCGTACGGGCCAGCTCCAGCAGCGCGGCAATCGAGCATGCCTGCTCCGCCCCAGGCGACAAGGCGGGGACGACCGACATCGAGTCGTAGTAGGCGCTGAAAACGACAACATCCTCGCACTTCGGCTCGGTGCCGGGCAGCTCGGCGAGGACGTTGGCCGCTTCAGCGTTCTCCCAGTCCATCCGCGCAGTGATGGTAGCCAGACGGACGGTGCCCGCGTTCGTATCGCGGCCTTCAGGCCGTCCGTCCGCGTTTGGAGTGCGGCCTTCAGGCCGTCCGTCGGCATACGGGCTGAAGCCCGCACTCCAAACGAGGTCACGAACCAGGTCGGCGTCGTGGCGGGAAATCCAGAAGCGGGGGCAGTCGGCGGGCACGGTGAGGAACTTGGCCTCGGCCTCGGGCCGCATCGGCGCCGCCGGCTCGATGAAGACCACGGCCTTCGCCCCGAGGAGGAAGGCGTTGAGCCAGTCGGTCTTGCAGTCGAAGTCGAGGAGCACGATTGCCCCCTCGACGGGCTTGCCGTCGAAGCCCGCGGGCTGGGCGTCGCCTGCGTAGAGGAGCGGCCCCTTGACACCTTCCGGCGGCACGGTGGGCGTGCGAACCAGGTTGGGCCACAGGCAGGCGAGGCGGATGGGCTCGGAGACGCCCTCGATGGCCAGCGATGCCGCGCGGTCCATCGGCACGGCGACGCGAAACGACTCCTGCCGCACGTTTTCGAGGCCGATCTCGCGGAATGCGGCGGCAATCCAGTCGGCGGCCCTTCGCGCGCCGGGATAGCCAGTGACACGGGAGCCGAGGGAGCTCAGCTCCTCGATCGTAGCGCGCAGCCTGGCGTCGTCCACGCTCCGGGCCACGGCCCGGTAGTCCCTCACCTGCTTCTTCTGTTGGCCGGGGTCCACGAGCGTGGGATTGCTCATCAGCGCCGAGAGCCACACGGTTCCAGCGCAGGCGGAGACGCCGAACATGACCCACAGCGCGTGACGCATCTGTCACTCGTCCTCGTCCCTCGTCCTCGTCCCTCGTCCTCGACTCCCCCTCTTCCCCAATCGTCCTCGTCCTCGTCCCTCGTCCTCGTTCTCGCTCCCCTCGACCACGGTGCGGCCCCCGTACGCGACCTCGTCCTCGTGAACGCACTCATCGTCCGAGAAGCGCTGGACGAGCCTTGTCAGCATCGAGTACTCGCGCACGAGCATATCCTTCCCCTCGATGATTCGCTCCTGTGTAGTCGCCCCCTTTGCGACCAACGCATCGAGACACGAAGCACACTCCATCACGGAGCCGCGGGCGTCGTCGAAGTAACGCACCCTGACCTGCCGTCGGCGCTTGCCATTCCCCTCCGCCGTGTTGAACAGAGCTGAGAGGCTGGCCCGGTCCAGGTGGTCACACGTCTCTGCAACTCGAGGCACACCGGAGGCCATCACCTCTGCCATCAGCTTCGTTGCCCAAGTGATGAACTGGAGCTCGAGCTGGTAGACCTGGAGCTTCTCGTGGTCGAACATGGGTTTCATGGCGCATTTCCCCAGAAGAGGAAGAGCGAGGACGAGGACGAGGGACGAAGGACGAGGACGATTGCGTGAGGGCCAGACTCCTACCTCAGTACGGCCAGTAGCTGTACGGGTCCACGCCCGCCAGGATGCCATGGATATCCCACAGGCACCCGACCAGGAACTCTCCGAGAACGAGTCCGATGAAGAATGGCACGGCGCGGCGATAGGCCTTGGCGCCGCCGTAGTGCATGATCACCCATTTGAGGAGCCAACTGACGAAGATGGGGAACCAGAGCTGGTCCATGGACCAACTGCCCGACACGGCGTAGCCGACGGGATGGAATGGCCACCAGGCGAAGCGCATGCGCATTGCCGCCAGCGCCAGGGCGCCGGCCACGCCCACGCCCGTGGCAATCGTGGCGTTGACGTCCGCCGGCTCCGGGCTGGTGATCCAGCGGTGCAGGTGGCGCCCGTAGGGCTCGCGGCCGAAGTAGGCCCCCGGCCCAATCGCGCTGGCCTCCATGCCGTACTTGTAGCCGACGTGGAGCATGGCCCAGAAGCCGCCGAAGATGCCAATGGCCAGGGCGACGAGCATGGCGATGAGCATGCGGCGGGCCGACATGCGGGTCTCCTGGGCGATCTTGAAGCCCTCAAGCGACGGGGCGATGGCGTGGCCGCGATAGGCGCGGTTGAAGAACCACGTCATCGTCAGCGCCGTGAGCGTGAGAGGCCCGAGGAGGCCAGGCCCAGTGGCTCCCTCCTGTCGCATCCCGAAGAACCGCGGGAGCATCTGGTCGGGACCGGCGTAGTGCAGGTCGTGGGCTGGCGGCCCCAGCTCGGCCCGCATTCGCGCAATCGCCACCGCAATCGCGAGGTAGAGGATGAGGAAGAGGACGGCGATCTCCAGCCCCATGCCCAACCCGACGAGGAAAGCCCCGATGTAGATCAGGCACACGAGCAGCAGCACCGCTGCCACGCGGTAGGGCAATGCCTCGCGCGAGTCGTCCAGCTCCTTGCGGCCGAACAGGTGCTGGAAGAGGTCCTTCAGGTAGCGGCGGCTCACCCACAGGGCGACGAGGCAGAGGGCCAGGTAGCCGCCAGCCGTCTGCTCCCTGACGAACGGGAAGCCAGGAACCGCGATGCCGAAGGCGCTAGTCAATACGTATTGGGCCTTCCAGAAGACGTAGAAGAACCAGCACGAGAACGCCAGGTCCAGCGGCAGGAAGAAGCACACGCCAATGGCGAAGGGGTAGAGGCTCACCGGCACCCAGCCGACGGCACTCCAGGGACGCTCGGTGAAGTAGCGTCCCAGGTTGTCAATGTGGACGACCGGGATGCGCGGCACGGCGGGATAGAGGTGGCTCAGGCCGTTCAGGAAGTCAATCCCCGCGGCCAGGGCGAAGCCGTACCAGAGCAGGCGGTTCGAGAACAGCCGCCGCGTCTGAGTCGTCACGAGCAGCGGTATCTGGATGACGGGGTACGACAGCTTCTCGTTCTCTGTCCACTGCTTCCGGAGGAGGACGTTGATGAGGAAGAGCGAGCTGACGAGTGCGAAGATGAAGCCCGCCCACCAGAGCATGGGACGGCCCCAGGCCAGGATGACACGCCAGTCGTACATCGTCGAGCCGCCCTGGTAGTAGCCGCGCACGATGTCGGGCGCGTTCAGCACCACGAACTTGGGCAGGTAGGGGTGGAACTTCTCCCAGCCGTTCTCGGGCGTCGCGCCCCAGTAGGGATGCGAGATCATCGAGACCAGAATCTCGATGCTGTCGTGCCCACAGACCACCGAGCCGATGGCCAGCATCACGTAGACCGTGAGCAGTTCGCCGGGGTTCAGCGCCGCCCGCGGCCACCACCGCTTCACCGCCAGGTTGCCCACCGTGAGCAGGAAGAGCATGAAGACGACGTGGGGCATGAGGGAGACGGTGGTGGGCTGGGATGAGTACCAGAGGATTTCCGACTGGATGAGCCACATGCACGTGATGGGGATCAGCGCGGCGCCGATGCAGATCGAGCGCAGCGTCACCGAGCACGGCTCGGCGGGCTCCGCGGTCGTGTGGGGCCGGTCGGCATCCATCCCGTGGCTGCTCCTTACGCCATCGGACGGCTGCACTATACGGCCCGTCGAGAGATGAGTCAAGCTTGACTCGCCGCATGCGGACGCTACACTGTGGGGCCTAGCCCCTATCCTGAAAGGCTCCTCATGGCAAAGTACGAAATCGCCCTCCCCGACGCCCAGGTCGAATCCATCATCCTCACCGTCCGCGGCCACAAGGTCATCCTCGACAGCGACCTGGCCGCGCTGTACAGGGTGACGACGAAGCAACTCAACCAGCAGATCAAGCGCCACCCCGATCGGTTCCCCCGGGACTTCGCGTTCCAACTCACGCTCGAGGAGACGCTGGGATTGAGATCACAACTTGTGGTCCCAAACGCACAAGTGCTTGCGCCAGAAGAAGTTCCGGCTTTGAGGTCACAGATTGTGACCTCAAACGCGCAAGTGCTTGTCCCACAAGAGGTTACAGCTTTGAGGTCGCAATTTGCGACTTCAAGAGGCCGCGGCGGGCGGCGGCATCTGCCCTTCGCGTTCACGGAGCACGGGGCGATCATGGCCGCGACGGTGCTCAACAGCCCCGAGGCCGTGCGGATGAGCGTATTCGTCGTCCGCGCCTTCGTCAAGATGCGCGAGGCACTCGTCCAGACCCGCGAGCTGGCCGCCAAGCTGGCCGAACTGGAACGCAAGCTCACCGAGCGCCTCGACGACCACGAGGAGGCCATCGCCCTCATCCTGGCCGAACTCAAGAAGCTCATGGCCCCGCCACCCGACCCGCCGAAGACGCCGATCGGCTTCACCGTCCGCGAACGCCTCGCCCGCTACCGCATCCGCCGCAGAAAGCAGTGCCCACCCAATGGACTATAGCGAGAAGTACCTGGCCTTCATGGGCTTGGCCCCGAAGCGGATTCCCCATTGGGAGCACTGGTCGTGCCCCGACGCGGAGACCTATCTCACGGGGATTGACTACTACGAGCACCCGAAGCTGTGCCGAGAGAAGCTGAGGGAGTTGTATCCGCAACTTGAGCTGGGCATTCCGGCGACCGACGAGCCGAAGCCCCGTCCCAAGCTCAACCTCACGGGCGAAAGCTCGGCAACCGACAAGGAGGGCTACCACCGCGTCCGTTGGGGCGATGGCGAGACGAGCATCTGGGACTGGGGCTGCAAGTTCAAGACCGCCGACGACGTGTTCGCTTTCTCGCCGCTGGAGCGTGCGGCCGACTTTGCGAAGATACCGGTGGTGGAGAGCCGCGACTACTCGGACGAGGCGAAGCTCTACGAAGCCTATCGCAAGCACTACCCCGCCGAGCACGGCGACCGCGCGCCCGAAGGCTCCACCGCCTCGTGCGGCTTCTACAACACGATGTTCATGTGCATCGGCAACCACATCCCGTGGAGCGTCCCGCCCCCCGCCATCAAGCGCTACCTCGACCTCTCCGCCGAGCTCGCCCGCCGATGATGCCCGACGGACCATCTGTTCGGAGTGCGGGCTTCAGCCCGTCGGTAGGGCGTGCATACCTGCACGCGGAATCCCCGAAGCGGCGGGCACACGCCCCATCGTTCCGCGTGCAAGTATGCACGCCCTACGATCCTTTCCTTCGGCACTCAAGCGACAAAAGGGACAAAAGCGACACAAGCGACACCCCCGCTCCCCGCCGCCCGCGCCCGACATGTCCCTTATGTCCCTTCTGTCCCTTTTGTCCCTCTCTTCCCCCCGCTCCCCGCCCCGCGCATTTTTCCGCAAAGTGCGCTTGACAAGGCCGCCCCCAATGTACACAATCGGGCAAGCCATCTGGGACGTGCATCCGGGAAGCGCGTCGAGGAGGACCTAACGATGGCCCATGGCGCGGGTTCAAGACTCACTTTGCTGGCTTGCCTTCTGGCGATCGCCCTCGCCGCCGCGGCCCCCTGGGCCGCCGCCGCCCCCTTCTTCCAGGGCCTCGGAGACATTCCGGGAGGGTCATTCAACAGCCAGGTTTACGGTATATCTTCAGACGGCTTGGTCGTTGCGGGTTGGAGCGAATCGGCGTACATATTTGAGGCGTTCCGGTGGACGCAGGCCGGGGGCATGGTGGGGCTTGGCGATTTCCCTGGCGGGGCGCCTGCGAGCATGGCCTTTGGCGCGAATTCGGACGGGTCTGTGGTCTTAGGAAACGGCAACCAGCCATTGGGCTACGAGGCCTTCCGATGGACCCAGGTCGGGGGCATGGTGGGGATCGGCGACCTCCCCGGCGGGGGCGCCTTCTTGGGCAGCCGCGCATGGGCTGCCTCATCAGACGGCTCCGTGCTCGCTGGCGAGGGCACCTCGGACTCGGGCAACGAGGCATTCCGTTGGACCCAGGCGGGGGGCATGGTAGGGCTTGGCGATCTTGCGGGAGGATCATTCAACAGCGCTGCGCGTGGTATCTCCTCTGATGGTTCTGTCCTCGTGGGCTACGGCAACTCGGCCTCCGGCCGCGAAGCTTTCCGCTGGACTCAGGCCGGGGGCATGGTGGGCCTCGGAGACCTGCCGGGGGGCTCGTTCGAGAGCTCTGCCTACGGTGTCTCATCGGACGGCTCCGTAGTCGTGGGCGAGGGTAGGTCAGCCACTTCGGGCGGTTTTTATGAGGCGTTCCGGTGGACCCAGGCCGCGGGCATGGTGGGCCTCGTGGACCTGGCGGGCGGGGATTTCTCGAGCAGTGCCTATGCGGTCTCTTCTGACGGTTCCGTGGTCGTGGGACGGAGCAACTCGGCCTCGGGCGACGAGGCATTCCGATGGACCGCGGCAGATGGCATGCGAACCGTCCGCGACATACTGGTCAGCGACTTCGGTCTTGGCGGTTCCCTGGGAACGTGGGTACTCCGCGAAGCACGTGGTGTATCGGGCGACGGGAAGGTCATTGTTGGCAGTGGCAGGAACCCCAGTGGCCAATGGGAAGGCTGGATCGCCAGCATGCGGGTGGCGACGCTGAGCAGCACGCCGGGCAATGGGGGGACGCTGAACTTCGGGAATGTCCTCGTTGGCAATTCGGGCACGCAGTCGCTGTCGGTGTCGAATACGGGCGATCTCTACACGACACTCGCCGGGAACTTCCCCGCGGCTGGCGGGGAGTTTGCGCCGGGGAGCACCCAAGGCTTCTCGCTCGCTCAAGGCGCGGGCACGAGCCGCGATTACACCTATACCCCCGGCGCCCGCGGCAGTGACAGCCTGGCTGTTACCATCACAAGCGATGGCGGCATCTCTGGCCAGAATGCCACGATCACCTTCTCTGGCAGGGGCGTGGCACCGCAGCAGCAGACGGTGCTGCTCAACAATGCCGGGCTGGTGCGGATCGGGACGAGCGGCGCGGCGCAGATTCGGGTGACGAATCAGGGCGATGGCAATCTCTCGGGCCTCGGCGGGGTGAGCAACCTGCGCGGCGACATTGCACTCCTTGCCGGCAGCCCGCCCGAGTTCACCGGCGGCACGCCGGTGGACCTCGCCGACGGCATCTCTCAGACCTATACCTACACCTATACCCCCACCGCCCACGGGGCGCAGCAGGCGACGGTCCGCGCGGACTTCGACAACGGCAGCGACGACGGGCGGAACCTGCCGCAGATACTCGACCAGCTCATCACTGGCACCGGCGTGGGGCCGGTGTTCGCCAGCTCGACCCCGCCCGGGGCCACGATTGACTTCGGGGCGGTCATCATCGGCGGCAACGCCCTCCGACCGCTCGCCGTGAGCAACGCGACCACCGACCCAAACGGGGGGAACCCGCTTCTGACGGCGCTGTCGCTTCTGACGGCGGACATCACCGGCCCAGACGCCTTGATGTTCGACATCGCCGGCTTCACGGAAGGAATGGTGCTGAACGGGGGGGACCCGGTGAGCTTCTTCGACATCAGCTTCTCGGCCCAGGGGCCGGACGGGCCGAAGTCGGCCATTCTCACCCTCACCACCGACCAGGGCGCGGCCTTCGGTGAGGAGGGCGCGACGTTCACGTTCAACCTCACGGGCACTGTGTTCCAGTTCAATGCCGCCATCCCCGAGCCCGCCACGATTGCCCTCCTCCTGGGCGGCTTGGCGGCCCTCGCCCGCCGGCGACGAAAGCCCACGCAGCAATAGTATTGGTAGGGCGTGCATACCTGCACGCGAAACGAGTGGGCGTGCCCCACCCCACCGGGGGTTCCGCGTGCAAGTATGCGCGCCCTACCCCGTTCGGGCGGCGCGGCCTATGGGGTTTCGGTGGCGCGGGAGCGCGCGGCGGGGGGGCGAACCACGCGGCGGGCGGGGCCGACCCCCTCTCATCCCATCGCCTTCGCGTAGCAGTCCTTCACATAGTCGCGCGACTTGGCCAGAGCCGCCGACATCGCGTCGGGTTCCATGTGATGGTGGGTGAAGAGGTTACAGTATCCACCGTAGCCCACCTCGGCCAGGGCATTGAGCCAGGGCACGCAATCGGTCGGCCCGTGGCCAGGCAACTCGTTCACTCCGCCAGCGTGCTGCCAGGCGTAGAAGAAGAGCAGTTGCTTCCCGCAGGCCCGAATCGCCTCCTCCACCGACATCTTCCCCGCCTGGACGTGGTACGGCGCAAGTGCTATCCCTAAGCGCGGGTTGGAGTTACAGTCAACGAACGCCTTCATCGAGTCAATCGTGCACAGGAGCGACCCGCCGTGATTCTCGAAGGCGACCCGCGAATTGTGCTTCTCGGCCAACTCGGCCAGCGGCTTGCAGCCCTCGATGAACTTCTTCATCCGCGCCGTCAGTTCCTCGGGCTTCGCTCCCCCGCCGCTGCCCTGCACGGCCACGCCGCCGCCGCACTGGCCCAGGAACTCGGCGTATCGGGCGTAGCCGCCGACGTAAACCGAGAATGCGAATAGCTTTAGGTTGTGCTTCGCCAGCAGCTCCTTCAGCCCTTCGGCCTTCAGCCGCTCCTTCGCGTCGTCCAGATGCTTGCAGCCCTGGAAGGCCGACCAGATGTCAATGGCCTCGAAGCCGAGCTTGCCAATCCGCTCGCAGGATTCTTCTAAAGTCAACCCGCGAAAGTGGTTAGACGAAGTGGACAGCTTCAGCGGCCACTTGGTCGCCGCCTCGGCCCCCAGCGCCCGCCCTTTGGCCGCGAGCGCGACCGCCCCGCTCGCCGCCAGAAACGCCCGACGACTCGTCCCGCTCATCTCCGCATCCCCCAACAAGGGCCAAATGGACACGTCACGTGCCCCCCCGCGTCGCCCTCCCCGCCCCCGCCGTCAAGCCCCTGATGCCCGCAACTGTGTGTCGTCCAATGCCCCTCACCCAGAGTCGCGCAGTGTCGCGCAGACTCGCTCAATTGCGGATCGGCCGATCCGCCGCGTCCGGCCCCAGAGTCGGCCAGTGTTTGCCAGAGTCGCTCACGTTTGCGCCACACGGCCCCTGCCCCCTCCCCCCCACCTCACCACCGCCGTCTTGCCGCTCGGCCGCCCGAACCACGTGCTGCCTGGTGCCGATCTGCTGCTGATCTGGGCCTTCGCGGCGCGCGCTCTCTCTCCCCCCAGTACAACGAATCTGCCCCCCTGCCATGGGCGGGTGGAAATCCACAAGAATCGCAAGAAACCGCAACCCCTTGCACGCCCGTCGCTTACGCTGACCTGTGCGCCGGCCCCAACGCGCCCGAAGCCCCCAAGGCGGTCCTGTGGCCGAGGCCAGGAATGCCACCAAGAATGCCAACTCCCCCCTCTGGCACTCGAGGTCCCACTTTGAGACCTTCCCGTTTCCGTGGCCTGGGGAGGTGGCCCGCCGCTCCGCTGCGGAGCGGGGAGTCCGCGTCTCCGACGCGGAAGGGGGTTTCCGCCCCGGAGGGGCGGACTCCCCTGAGCGGGGAGTCCGCGTCTCCGACGCGCAAGAGGGTTTCCGCCCCGGAGGGGCGGACTCCCCTGAGCGGGGAGTCCGCGTCTCCGACGCGGAAGGGGGTTTCCGCCCCGGAGGGGCGGACTCCCCTGAGCGGGACGTGGCTTGCCCTGGCGCACAAGAGACTAGAGGCCGCGCGCGGCGTTTCCACAAGCGGGACGCTTGTGGCTACAACGAGCGAGAATCGTGGCGAGTTATCTAGAGGCGGGACTCCGAGCGGGTCTGTTCGCTTGGAGGGGGTCTGGGCAACACGCCCTATTCCCCTGTCCCCAATTCCTGGTATGATGTCCCGGTCGGTCTTCAAGATCAGATCTCTTCTGTTCTGTCTTTGATCGACCGGGGGGAGAGGTGGCGAAGAAGTGACCAGACCTCC
>Ga0194112_10010837_pt1 | contig 11393 bp, 11 predicted proteins | sample TA2MahC400mmetaG_FD_146191 | JGI IMG/M metagenome (GOLD analysis project Ga0194112, IMG submission 146191) | Freshwater microbial communities from Lake Tanganyika, Tanzania - TA2015016 Mahale Deep Cast 400m | ecosystem: Environmental > Aquatic > Freshwater > Lake | place: Tanzania: Lake...
TTCCACAAGCACAGCTCTCCCGCTGCCCCTGCGGATTTCCCAGCATGGTGGTCTACTTTTCGACCGCCACAATCCGCCGCTCAAACGGCGTTTCGTGGTCTATTATTGCTCCGCCGTTTATACACTGGCTGATGCCCTGCGAGGTTCGGCAACCGCTGGGCCTGTTCAAAGGCACAAAGGGCGCGGCACCAGCCGAGGCTGATTGGGAGTGGGCGATCAAGCATCGTAGTGCGTCGGCCAAACTGTGGCGCGACGAACCCCGTTACCAAACCGCGTCGATGGCTTTTCACGACTGCCAGTTCATTGACCACTTGCCGATGTGCGTGGCTTTGACGTGGGCTGGAATCGAGGCCCTATTTGCAACTCAAGGGGGCGAGGCAACCTTTCGGATGGCGGCATATATCGCTGCGCTGTTGGAACCCCGCGGGACAGATCGAATTGACTTGCACCGGCGAATCTCCAAAGGCTATGGAACACGGTCTGCGATCGTTCATGGCAGAAGCCGGCCTTCACATGACGTGCTCGTGGAACACCTGAGGGAAACACGCACAATCCTCTACCGCCTTCTCTGTTGCTTCGTCGAAATGCAAAAGCTGCCAAACCAGAAAGAACTGGACGAACTCATTCACTCGTGAATTTGGTCGAGTCCGGTATTGGGGACAAATTGGGGACAGCCTCAAAAAACCCATTCCCCGTAAGTTGTTGGTGCGGATGAGAGGACTTGAACCTCCACGCCCTTGCGGGCACCGGAACCTAAATCCGGGGCGTCTGCCAATTTCGCCACATCCGCACGCGCTTCTTTTCCATTTTAGCCCACGGCGGCTGCGGATGCCGCTGCGGACTTTGCGCGCAGCGCGATGCGCCTTAGATGTGTGATGCGCGGGGATTGGTGGCCGCAGGCGCAGGGTTCCAACGTAATGCGGCCCGCCATTCCGGTCTCGAGACGCAGGACCGGCAGGCGCCGGTTGGCGAGCAGGCTGACCAGAAGACGCTCTCCGGGAAGTTGCTCAAAGATCGCGGCTTTCGCCCTCACGTGCAGCCCGTTGTGCATCTCACATTCCCAGGCCAGCATCTCGCCGTCGAAGCCGAGAAGCTGTTCGAAGACCGGCACCTGAAACTTGGCCCAGAGGCGGTCGGCGAGGTCCGGGGCCAGAGGTCCTTGCACGATATCGGAAAACGCAATCAGCCCATTCCGCAAGGGCCGGGCCGGGGCCGTCTCCGCAAAATGCCGCAACGCGTCGAGCGGCGCCGCAACCACTTGCGGTTCCCACTGCCAGAGACTGGGATCTTCAAGCGACTCAAACTGGCGAACGTGCCGCTGCCAGCGGGTTTGCCTGCCGGTGACGGCGATGCGCAGTCCTTCGCCGGGCGGATAGAACAGGTATTCGCCCTTCGGCGGCGCGGAGCGCTCAACAGCGTATCGATCCATGTGGCACATGAAGTCCAGCAGGTCGATGGGCGGAAGCTTTTCCAGCCGCGGAGCCGCGTCGAGATCGAGCGACTGCCCATACCGGGTTTGCATTCGGAACCGCTCCCAGGCGCGGCGCAACGGATCCACGCGCGGGCTCACGTGAGACGAACGTCTCTCGCCTTGCCAAGGCAAACGAATTGTGAGGGTCACACTTAGAGAGTGGGCTCACCGATACATTCCTCTCATCCCTTTCCGACATTTTTCGCGCCTTCGACCGTACACTAGAAAAATGCACGGACTAGTCCGTAAACTTCTCGTCATCATACCCGCGTTTGCGCCGGCACTACCCGCACAGAGCATCGGCATCGGCGTTCGCGGCGGCGTTCCGCTGACCGACTTCATCAAGGCCGAATCGCGCGTTGGCACCCTTACAAACGTCGTTACCGGGAAGGGAAATGTCGTGCTCGGTCCGATGCTCGACATCCGCTTGCCGTTCGGACTGGGCATCGAGACCAACGCGCTCTATCGCCGCTGGAGCGCCAACGGTCCGCTTAGCACCGGCAGCCATTCCACCTGGGAGTTTCCGCTCTATGGCAAGCTGCGCACGCCCGGAATTCTGGTTCGCCCCTATGCCGGCGCCGGTTTGAACTTCCAGCGGCTCGGCGAGCTGCGCACTTTCGTCGCAGGCGGTACGGCGGACAAATCGAGGCGCGGCTTTCTTGCCGCCGGCGGATTGGACCTGCCGGTTCCGAAGATCCGGATCTCGCCCGAGATTCGCTTCACTCGCTGGAACAACAGCGGGCCGATCCGTTCCACCAACCAGGTGGATTTTCTCGTTGGAATCAGCTTCTAGTGCGGCTCGCACTGTTCGGCGGGACGTTCGATCCGGTTCACAACGCGCACGTCGCGGTCGCGCGGGAGGCGATCTCCCGCTGCGCGCTGGACCGTGTGCTGTTGATTCCGAACGCGATTCCTCCGCATAAGCAGCGCCGCCTGGGCGCGAGCTACGAGCACCGGCTGCGGATGGTGGAACTTGCGGTGGAAGGCAACGACGGGCTGCATGCGTCCAACCTGGAGAAGGACAACGAAACGAGCTACTCGATCCTGACCATCGAACGCCTGCGTTCTTCGCTGCCGGCCGGTACCGAACTCTATTTCATCATCGGCGCCGACGCATTCAGCGAAATCGAAACATGGTTCCGCTGGCAGGACGTGTTGCGCGAGGTCGAGTTTCTGGTGTTGTCGCGGCCGGGCTTCGTCTACGACGTTCCGGAGGGCGCGCGCGTGCGGCGGCTGGACACGCTGCAGCTTTCCGTGAGCAGCACGGAGATCCGCCGGCGGCTGTCGGCCGGAGAGACGCCGCCGGAGTTGCCAGAAGCCGTGCTGCGCTACATCCGCGAGCACGGCCTCTATCAGGGTCAAATGTAGGCGATCACGTCGATTTCGACCAGCGAGTTGCCCGGAATTCCGCCGGCCGCCGCGATGGTGGTGCGGACCGGCGGCTCCTCGCCGAAGCGGCCGCGGAAGGCTTCGTTCATCGCGGTGTAGTCTTTCAGGTCGTGCAGGTAGACGTTGCATTTCAGGACCTTGTCCATCGACGAGCCGGCGTTTGCCAACTCCCTCTCGATCTCGTCGAGGACGTGTTTCGTGTGAGTCTTGATATCGCCGGGAAAATGAGCGCCCTTGCCGGCGATGAAAAGCAGGTTCCCGAAAGAGACGGCTCCGTTGAACAGTGGCGCCTGCTTGGGCTTGGGCCCTTTGCGGTGCACTTTCTTCACGGGACCGGTCTGCGCCTGGGCGGCGGCCGCGCCGGCAACTCCCGCGGCGGCGGTTAACAATTTTCGTCGATTTGTCATGGTAGGCTTTCGCTACACTCGATTTTATGCAACGCCGCAGCTTTTTATCGCTGCCCTGTCTGGCCGCCTTGCGGCGCAGCCTGCGCATCTCGGGCAGCGAAGTGGTGGCGGCGCAAATGGACTCGGGCGTAGACGATGGAAAGCGGCGCGCCGGGGGCACCCGGGTGCGCGTGGTGGGCGTGTGGGTGAAGCGGGATCCCCAGAGTTTTCGCTCCAACGGCTGGCGGGGTATGCGGTTATGGAAATGGAAAGGTAGCTACTCTTGCTGACTGGGAAGATTTTTTTCAAGCTCATCGCCACCGTGTTGTGCGTTTTGGTGGTCGCGCTGGTGGCCGTGGACCTGCTGGTTTCGCGGGTCGCCGAATCCACCTACACCGAGGCGTTGGAGCGGGACCTGACCGACAAAGGCCACATTCTGGCCCTCGCGCTGCGCAACGGCTTGGATCTGAAGACGCAAGCCCGGCCGTTCGCGGACGCGTCGCGCGGCCGCGTCACGTTGATTGCCAAGGATGGCCGGGTTCTTGCGGATTCCGAGGCGAGCGCCGATCGCATGGAGAACCATCGGGGCCGGCCGGAGGTAGAGACCGCGCTGCTCGGCACGGTGGGATCGGCGCGGCGCAAGAGCACGACGGTAGGCGTAGATTTCCTCTACGTCGCCGTACCCGTGGGCGCCGACGCATTGCGCATCGCGGTGCCGCTTTCCGAGGTCGACTCGCAGGTCGATGCGATCCGGCGTCGAATGCTTGTCTCCACGGCGCTGGCGTTTCTACCGGCCATTTTCATCGCGCTTTTCTTCGCCCGTGTCATCGCCCGCCGGCTAGGAGGCATCATCGAATACGCCTCGGAGCTGGCACAAGGAAATTTTCGCGCCCGCATGCGCAGCACGGGCAGGGATGAGCTGGGGCTGCTGGAAAGCAAGCTGAACGAGACGGGCGAAAAGCTGCAAGGGATGTTTCAGGAGTTGGAGCGGGAACACACCGAGTTGGAGAAAGTAGAACGCATCCGCAAGGACTTCGTCATCAACGTTTCCCACGAGCTTCGGACGCCGCTGGCCTCGATTCAGGGCTATACCGAGACGCTGCTGGACGGCGCGATGCATGACCCGGAGCACAACACCCGGTTCCTAACCATCATCCGGCAGAACGCCGAACGGCTGGCGAATTTGACGGCGGACCTGCTGACGCTCTCCCGGATTGAGCTGAAGCAGCAGAAGTTTCAATTCGGCCGGTACGACTTGAACCGTTTGATCGAGAACGCCGTGGATTCGATGATTCCAATGACGGCGCGGAAAAAAATCTCCATTGAAACCGTCCGGCTGGAGGGTGCGCCTTTCGTGTTTTGCGACTCCGAAGCGGTGAGCCAGATCGTGATGAATCTGATGGACAACGCGCTGAAGTACACGCCGGAGGGCGGCCGGATTTCGGCCGGAGCGCGCGCGGCGGCCACGCCCGGCTCGCTTGAGGTGTTCGTCCGGGACACCGGTATCGGCATTCCAGCCGACGACGTTCCACGGTTGTTCGAGCGGTTCTACCGCGTAGACAAAGCGCGGTCTCGCGAGATGGGCGGGACGGGATTGGGCCTTTCAATCGTCAAGCACCTGGTTCGTTCCCAAGGTGGCGACGTTCGAGTGGAGTCGGAACCCGGCAAGGGCTCCGAGTTCAGTTTCACGATCCCCACCGAGGATTTGGGGTTGAGCGAGAACCGCGATATTCGTGGACAGTTAACCGTTCAGTAATTGAACTGTAACTCGCATCGGGGTAGTGTGGGAAGAGATAGTTGCCATGAAGAAGATTTTGCTGATCGAAGACGACGCCGACCTTTTCGCGCTGCTCAAATACAACCTGGAAAAGGAAGGCTACGTGTTCACCGGCGCGCAGACCGGCAAGGGAGCGGTGGAACTCTGCCGCCGCGAGAAGCCGGATCTGATCCTCCTGGACATCATGCTTCCGGACTCCGACGGCCTGGAGATTTGCAAAGCCATCCGGGCGCATCCCGAACTGGCCCACGTTCCGGTGATCTTTCTCACCGCGCGGGCCACAGAGACCGATCGCATTGTCGGCCTGGAACTGGGCGCGAACGACTATATCGTCAAGCCGTTCTTCGTACGCGAACTGATCGCGCGGATCAAGATTCAGTTCCGCGGCCAGAACCAGCCGTCCCGCACGTTGAAGTCCGGCGGAATTGAGTTGGACCGTGTCGCGTGCCGCGTCCATCTCAACGGCGGCGAACTATCGCTCACGGCCACCGAGTTCCGCCTGCTCGAGTATTTGATGACGCGGCCCGGTGTTGTGTTTTCGCGCGAGCAACTGCTGAACGCCGTGTGGGGACACGACCGCGCAGTGACGGACCGCACGGTGGACGTCTATATTCTCCGCCTGCGGCAGAAGGTGGAGCCGGACCCGGCCAGCCCCAGCTACATCCGCAGTGTTCGCGGTTTCGGCTATAGCTTCGCAGCCTAGAGTTTCCGCGTTGCCAGCAGGCGTTCGGACGCGGCCCGCAGCGTCCTCTCCCGCTTGCAGAAACAGAAACGCACGAAGTTCTTGCCTAACTCCGGACGCGAGAAAAAGCTGGAGCCTGGGACGGCCGCGACACCGGCCGTCTCAATGAGCCAGCGAACGAAGTTCACGTCGTTATTGAAGCCGAATGCCGATATATCGGTCATCACGTAGTAGGCGCCGCGCGGCCGGAAACAGCGGAATCCGGCGGCTTCCAGGCCGGAGATGAGCATCTCCCTGCGCGCACCGTATTCCACCGCCAAGTTTTTGTAAAAGGGCGGCTCCGCGGCCATTGCGACGATACCGGCATGCTGCAGCGGCGTGGCTGCGCCGACGGTCAGGAAGTCGTGGACCTTGCGAATAGAGTCCGTCAGATCCGGAGCGGCCAGCACCCAGCCCACGCGCCAGCCAGTTACCGAGTAGGTCTTGCTCATGCTGTTCACCAGCACTGCGCGCTCCCGCATGCCGGGCAGCGTCATCACCGGAACATGTTCGGCGCCGTCGTAAACGATGTGCTCGTAAATTTCGTCGGTGATGCAGAGTGCGTCGTGCTCGACGCAAAGGCCGGCGATGAACTTCAACTCCTCACGCGTGAAGACGCGGCCGGTCGGATTATTCGGCGTATTGAGGATGATCGCCTTGGTGCGCGGGCCGAACGCGCGGCGAAGTTCCTCACGGTCGAAGGTCCACTCCGGCGCATGAAGCGTGACCAGCCGGCGCGTCGCGCCGCAGAGTTGCAGATCGGGGTGATAGTTTTCGTAGTAGGGCTCGAAGACGATTACCTCGTCGCCTTCGTTGACGGTTGCGAGCAGCGAAGCGATCATACCTTCCGTCGCGCCGCAGACGACGGTGATCTCGCGTTGCGGATCGATTTCGAGCCCGTATACGGTCTTGTACTTGTCGGCGATAGCGTCGCGAAATGCGGGTACTCCCCAGGTGATTGGGTATTGGTTGTGCTCGGCTTCGATGGCCTCGGCCGCGGCCTTCTTCAGGAACGCCGGCGCCGGGAAATCCGGGAAGCCCTGCGCCAGATTCACCGCGCCATGCTTCAGCGCCAGCCGCGACATCTCGCGGATGACGGACTCAGTGAACTCAGCGGTGCGCGCGCTTCGGAAGTGCTCTCTTTGTCTGAGCGACGGCGGGCTTGGGATCATTCTGCAATTTTATGCGAGCGATGTCCCTGGCGTATAGACGCCGGTAGACGGCGGCGTTGCGGAGGACGCTTTGCACGTAGTCGCGGGTTTCGTCGAAGGGAATGGTTTCGATGAACTCCGCCTGCTCGCTGTAGTCCGCCCAGCGGCGCCACTTGACGGCGCGCGACGGGCCGGCGTTGTACCCTGCCAGGACATCCTCCCAACGGCCGCCGAACGAAGCCAGCATGGTCTTCATGTAGAAGGTGCCCAGCCGCAGGTTTACAGCCGGATCGAACAGCATGGCGGTGGAAAATCCGCGCATGCCCACGCGGCGGCTGAGTTCGCGGCCCGTGCCAGGCAGGATCTGCGTCAGGCCGTAGGCATTGGAGCGGCTCACCACGTTCGGATTGAACTCGGACTCCTGCCGTACCAGCCCGGCGACCACGAACGGGTCCACGTTGTTTTCGCGGGCGTACTTGCCGAGGTCGTCAACGAAGGGCAACGGGAAGGCGTGACGCCAGAAGCGTTCACCGGCGCCCTCCCAGGAGAAAAACAGATAACCGGGCAGCAAGCCCTTGATGTAGCGGAGGCCCTTGTCGGCCTGGCCGACGGCGGTCATAAACTCGGCGAGATCCGTGGCTAAATGAATCGGCACGGCCGACTCGCGCGCGCCATGGCGCAGTTCCTGTTCCACGTAAGAGTCGAGCGCGGCCAGCCGCAACAGCGCCGCGCGATCACGCCGGGCTTGTGCGGTGGGCGGTTCTGGGGCCAACGGCGCGCGATTCGGCCAGCGAATCTGCGTGAGCCAAACGGGGCGCTCCGCCGAAGGGCCGGCGGCGGTCATGCGCTCGGCCGAAATCAGCGCGTAGTAGGTGTTCGGGAAGCGCCGAGCCGCTTCCTCGAAGAAGGGGCGGGCCGCGGCCGCCTTTCCGCCGCGCTCGGCGAGGCGGCCGAGAAAGTACAGCGCCGCGTTGGCCTTTTCCGATTGCGGGAAACGTTCCAGATGGTCGCGCAGCATCTCCTCCGCGCCGGCACGGCGGCGCAGATAGGCGCTCCAGGTCAGTTTCCAATGGCAGAAAGGCGCCTGCGCTTCGCGTTCGAACTTCTCGACGCACGTGCGGTACAGGGGCTCGTACTTTTGGTGCTCGTTCTCCAGTAGATGAAGGTACGCCTCGGCCAGCAGCGCCTGGAGATACCAGGGCGAGCTGTTGTGGTGCATGGCCAAACGGCGGAAGGCCGCCTCGCGGTCGGCGTCCAGTTTGAGTCCGCGGCCCGCCTGATAGAGATGCCAGGTGCGCTCCGCGTCGGCCGCGGGCGACTCGATTTTCATGCCGGCCAGCGCGCGCCGCACGTCCGCGTAGCGGCGGCCCTTCACGTCCAGCGACCAGGTTCGGATCAGAGCCGTCTCTTTCTGTGCGGTGGACCAGCCTTCGCCTGCGCTGGCGAGATCCGCGCGCAGGCCGGCGGCCTGGCCGGAAGTGGCACGTTCGATTCGAAGCAAGAAATTCTCGAACGTCGCGCCGGGCGCCCCCATCGCTTTCCATTGGACGCCGGCGCGGCCGGCTTCCTCCGAAGCGGGATAGCGGAAGAAGACGCGGCCGAAGTACTCGGCGGAGTTGCTGAGCTCGGCGAGAGCCATATCGCCCTGCGGCTGCGGCAGCGCGGCTTCATGGGTACGCAGCAGTTGCACGGCACGTTCAGTGGCGCCGCTTGCCCCGAGCGATTTGGCGGCGAGCAACGCCGCGCGCCCGAGAACGGGAGAGCCGCCGGGCGTTCGATAGACAGGCTCCAGAGCCGCCGCCGCTTCGGCGTGCCGCTCTAATCCGGCAAGAGCCTGGGCGCGAAAGTACGACACGTAGTCGTCGATCTTTCCAAGCCGGGGTTTGGCTTTGTCGAGAAGCGCCAGCGCGGCGGCAAAGCCCTGACCTTCAATGAGCGTTACAGCCTGCGCCAGTTGCGCGGCGGCGGCCGCGGGACCGGCGCTTAAACCGGCGGCACAGACCTCCAGTTTGGTGCGCGCGGCAGGCGTGAACTTCGTGCGCAAGGCGCGAGCCTCACCTTCGCAGCCCGGCGCGGCCGCCAGGGCCATGCCGCCGATCAACGCGAGACTAAGCGAGCGGACCGGGATACCCGGCACCCAGTGCGGCCAGATCATGACGAGCTATCCTCTCGACGATTTCCCGATGCAAAAAGTCGGATTTGGTTTCCCCCGGGTGGACGAACTTCTCGGCGTATTCGGCGCGCGCGCCGTCGATCGGCCCGCGCAATCGATCATACAGATTTCCAGACGCGCGCCCGGCGGCGACGGCTTCCCCGTGGTTCATCAGCATGGCCGAGACGGCGGAGGCGGCGAAGCGCGCCGCGCGCGGCGAATCAACCGCGGATTCCGGCGCGGGGGCGATCAACGGAGCGGCGGACGAATCGCGCCGCATCTCCAGGCTGGCCGCGGCAAGTGTGAGCAACAGTTCCAGAGCGTGCGTCTCCACGCCGCCGGCGCTCTCCGCAAGCAGCACGGCCAGCACGCGCGTGCGGCCGGTGAGCGGCACCAGAAGCGCCCGCTTCGCCGCGTTGTCGATGACGCCGCAGATCTCCGCCGTGAGTTGAGACGGCGCGTGCAGGGCGAACACGCTCTCCTTGCTTTCAATTGCCTGCGCGAACGCCGGCGCGGCGGCGGCCGGAATCGCGGCCTTTGGTGCGCGGCACGCCCCGCGAGCGGCTTCGCAGAGCAGGCGCCCATCGTCGACACGGAAGAACAGAACCGCATCCGCGAACGGCGCGGCCGCGTCGGCGAGAATCTGCGTCCATTGCGCAGTGGACTCCGCCTGGCGCAGCGCGCGGGAGGCCTGTTGCAGATGGCGCAGCTTGTCCATCAATCGTCGCTTCCCAAAAGCCCGGTGAGCGAACCGAGCGGACCGCGTTCGTCGCCGCCTGTGTGGCCGGGGGCCAACTCCCGGCGCATTTTCGAAAGCGTCATGCTTTGCACGATGACGCGCCCCGGCCCGGTCAGCGTGGCCAGGAACAGGCCCTCGCCGCCGAAGATCGCCGTTTTGATGCCGCCGACGAATTGGATGTCGTAGCTTACGCTTTCGTCGAAGCCGACCACGCAGCCGGTGTCAACCTGCAACATCTCGCCCGGCGCCAGGTTGAAATCGATGAAGTCACCGCCTCCGTGAATGAAGACCGTGCCGGGGCCGGTGAGGCGCTCCAGAATAAAGCCTTCCCCGCCGAAGAACCCCGCTCCGATTTTCTTCACCAAGGCGATGTTCAGCGTCACTGTGGTCTGTGCGGCCAGGAAGCTATCGCGCTGCACCAGCACCGACTGTCCGGCCGCCAGCTCGAACGGCTGAATCCGCCCCGGATAGCTGCCGGCGAACCCGACCTCGCCGCCTTGCGGCGCGCGGAAGTAGGTTAGAAACAGGCTTTCGCCCATCACGGTTCGCTTTAGTGCGCCCCAGAGTTTTTCGCCGATCGTGCCGCCGGACATGCGCGTCTCCCACTGCACGCTCGGCGTTTTGTAGAGCATCTTGCCCGCTTCGGCATAGAGTTCGTGGCCTGGGGCCAATTTCACGCGGACCACTTGCAGGTTGTCGCCCTGAATCGTGTAGCTCAGCGGAATGGAGGCGGCCGGCGGCGCGGCGGCGAAGCCGGAAGGTTGCCCGCATTGCGGACAAAATCGCGCATCGTCGTTGGTCATCGCGCCACAACGGGAGCAGTAAGCCATAAGGTTCGGGGGAGTCCTCTCTCTTTGTATTTTACACCGCCGGCTCCGTTCCGCATCAATATCCATAGGGGTTTGCGCGAGGCCGGCCCGCGCCCGCCGGGATTCGCTATTGTAAACGGGATGGAGCAGACGTCCCGCGCCGTTGCGGCCGGGTCCGCTCATTCTCCGTCGAAGGTCCAACCATGAACACCATTCGAAACCAAGGCCGCCGCCAATTCTTTTCCGCAGCGGGCGCCGCATTGACTGCGACCGCCCACGCCGCGGCGGGCGACCGGCCCAACATTCTCTACATCATGACCGACCAGCAGCACTGGAACATGATGAGCTGCATGGGCAATCCGTGGGTGAAAACGCCCGCGATGGACAGCATCGCCGCCAATGGCGTTCGATTCGATCTCGCCTACTCTTCGAACCCCGTGTGCATGCCGGCCCGTACGTCGATGATGTCGGGCCGCTATCCGAGCCATTTCGAAATGCGGACGAACGGACCGGCCGAGGTGCCGGAGAGCGCGCTTCCGGCGATGCTCGGCAACGTGTTTCGTAAAGCCGGTTACCGGACGGCGTTCGGCGGTAAGACGCACTGGCCGCAGCCGATGACGCCCGAGAGCATCGGATTCGACTACATTACCCGCGACGAGCGCGACGAACTTGCCAACCGCGCGGCCGCCTTTCTGCGCGAAAAGCATACACAGCCGTTTCTGCTGGTGGCTTCCTTTATCAACCCCCACGACATCTGCTACATGGCGATTGACGCTTACTCGAACGCGAACAAGCTGC
>Ga0194112_10010839_pt1 | contig 11391 bp, 6 predicted proteins | sample TA2MahC400mmetaG_FD_146191 | JGI IMG/M metagenome (GOLD analysis project Ga0194112, IMG submission 146191) | Freshwater microbial communities from Lake Tanganyika, Tanzania - TA2015016 Mahale Deep Cast 400m | ecosystem: Environmental > Aquatic > Freshwater > Lake | place: Tanzania: Lake...
ACCGGGAGCTGTTCCGCGCGTACCCCATGCTGCTGGAGATGGCTTCCGCGGCAAACGTCCCGGGCGTCATCGGGATGCTGCGGCGCTTCGCGGAGGAAGTCAGCGAGGCGCTGGGCGAGCCGGAGTTCGCGATCGCGTGACGGCGGATGCGGCGCTACTTCGCCGCGTACTGGCGGCGGCCTTCGAGCATGTACTCCCACATGCCGCGCTCGAAGAGGGCGACGCGGTGCTTCTCAAGGTCGGTCTGCGCGGCGCGCTTCGCCTCGTCCATGAGCTTCCCCCACTCGGCCATGCGCGGCTCAGTGCCGAGCCACTTCCAGGCGAGCTCCTGCGTCTGATGCTGATGGGCGGCGGAGGTCTGGATTTCGGGCGGGTAGCTGCTCGGGCTGGAGTAGGTCTGCTCGAGGCCCTCGTAGAGCCGGCGCATGGGCTCGGCCGCGGCGCCGTAGAAGCGGGTGAAGAACTCGTCGATGAGCTTGTCGCCATCGAGGTTAGAGTCGTCGGCGAGCTTCAGCGTGACGTAGAGATCCGGCACGTCCATGAGGTGGGTCTGGCCGAACTCGGAGGAGTGCTCCAGGAAGATGCCGCGGATGTCCGCCTGATTGTACATCGCCATCTGCTTCACGGCGGTGTGGGCGAAGTAGCTCGGGAAGCTGTTGTACTTGCCCCAGTATGACTGCAGCGCGGGGAAGTTGTAGTACAGCCACAGGTAGAGCGGGCGGCGCTTGCCCTCGTGCTGCACCCAGGAATCGAAGACCTTGCGGTCGTTGACCTCCATCGAGGGGCACCACCAGTTGCGCGTGTGCAGGCACATCTGCACGACGATGTTGGGCTCAAGATCGAGGCCCTCGGGGTAGTAACCGTACTCCCAGTAGGCGAGCGCGCCGATCCACTTGTTGGGATGCGTCTTGCGCGTCTCCTGCGCGACCGCGTTCACGAAGGTCCAGACGTACTTGCTGGCGTGACCGTTGGTGAACTGCGGGTTCTTGGCTTCCTCGGCGTCGAGCATGGCCTGGCAGCGGTCGCACTGGCACCAGCGGTTGTCGTCCATCGGGACGAGGCCGAAGACGTCGCCGATGGCACCGGTGCCGGGCGCGGCGCCCTTGCCATCGAAGAAGTCGCGGGCGTCCTGCACGACCTGCGCGATGAAGCCGGGGTTGGTGAAGCAGGGCTGGGAGGGGTGGTCGCCCTGCCCCTGCGCGAACCAGTCCGGGTGGTCCTTGTAGAAGCGGTCGTAGTAGCCGCCGAAGGAATGGCAGACCCAGAACGGCTGCCCGCCGAGCCTCATGCGCAGCCGCCAGAGGGTGCTGTCGCCCGCGGAGACGATGTCGTTGCTCGTCGGCAGGTAGAGGTTGGTCGGGGTGATCCAGCGGTAGATCATCTTCGGCGCGCGCTTGACATCCGAGCCGCGCACGGTGAGGGTCGGCGTGGGCGTGTAGCAGGTGCCAATGTCCGTGGGCATGAACCAGCGCACACCGCAGAAGCGCTCGAGGAAGTCGTAGACCGCGTTCAGCGTGCCGCGCTCGGCGTACCAGTCCGGCGGCGGGACCGTCAGGCCGGCGCGGCCGCTCGAATCACGCGGGAGACCGGCGCCCTCGTCGCAGTGCATCAGGAGGCCTGTTGCAGCATCGGGCTCGTACGGCCCGCCGGAGGCGTCCTGTGGTGTGCGCACGACGGCTGAGACGCGGACCTCGTCGATTCTCCCGGCGAAGGGGTTGCCGACCTTCGGGCCGCCGATCCCGCCGATGTTGAGCACGGCGCCCTTGCAGGTCGTGATGAGGTACTTGCTCTGCCCGCAGCTCACGCCATCGACGAACAGCTCCTGCACGGCGGTCTTCGCGTCATGGGTCGCGAGGACGTGGTGCCAGCCGGGGGCAAGCTCGCCGGAGCTGACGTTGCTGCCGGTCTCGCCGTTGTAGGTGGTGTAGCCGAGCGAACTCGCCTTCGGCCAACGCCGGATGATGTGGTAGCTCCACGGGTTGCTGCCGTCGAGGCGCAGGATCGTGGATTCGCCCTCCTGGGTCGCTTCGGGCAGATAGACCCAGCACTCCAGGCTGCCGACCTCGTCGCTGAACCGGCAGTCGGGGATGACGACCGCGTCGTCCCTCCCATCGAAGCTCAGCGCCTTCCCGTGCTTGCCCTCGGCATACGCTGGCGCGTTGGCGTCGGCGCCGGGAGACGCATCCCGGCCGAGCAGGATAAGCGTCTCGGGCCGGAGGCGGATGAGGTACTGCTGGTAGGTCAGCTCCGCGGGCTTGATCCCCAACGCGGCAGTCGCCCGGCTCTCGCCGACGAGGACGCGAGGGCCCTTCGTCGGCGCGGCGTCGGTGACGATGGGCAGCACGGCGCCGGTGATCAGCCGCACGTGGGACTGCAGCTCCATCGCCGCGAACTCGGCGGCCTGGGAGGGCTTTTCGGCGAGAACGATGGTCGCGGCAGGCTTGCCGTCGCGGGCGAGGGTGAAGACGTCGGCGGAGGCCGAAACCACCGCGATCAGACAGGCCCCGGCCGGCAGCGGTAGCAAGAGCTTCATGGTCTCCTCCTTGCAGCGTGCCTGAGAAGCGTGGGCGGGCGCCACGATGGCCGTGCACATAGTAACGTGAGGGGGTCGTTGCAGGGGCAGAGCGTGCTCTGCCCCTTCCCGGGCTAGATAGCAGTCCGCGATTCTCGTCCTCGCCGTCCCCATGTAGGGGCGCCATTATGGTCATGCAGATGGTATCTTGACGGATGCCGTTGTAGGGGCAGAGCACGGATTGTGTTGAACAAGCGCTCCGTCGAGGAAGGACGCCTCTCATACGCGCCCTACGCGGCTCGTAGGTCGGGATACCAATCCCGACACTGCCTTTATCAACACAATCCGTGCTCTGCCCAGGTGTTGCCCGTACCGACGGCGTGGGCAGAGCACGCTCTGCCCCTACGACGGCCCGGTGACGCTAAGTTATGTCGTGCATGACCAACATGGCGCCCGAGGCTCGGTACCGCGGATTCCCATCTAGGGGCAGAGCACGGATTGTGTTGAACAAGCGCTCCGTCGAGGAAGGACGCCTCTCATACGCGCCCTACGCGGCTCGTAGGTCGGGATACCAATCCCGACACTGCCTTTATCAACACAATCCACGCTCTGCCCCTACAACGACCCCCCGGCGTCTAGCCATCTGGTGCATGACCATCATCACGCGCGATGCCGTGCGCCCCATGCACCCTCTCGGATTGGTGGCGGCAGCTTCGCGGGACCGGGACGCCGCACCTGCGGAGGTAAGGCCCGGCGAGCTTGGGAACATCCGCGCCATCCACCCCAGGGAGTTCGCGGCATGAAGCGGATCATCGCGGGAGTCGTGCACACGGCGGCATCGGCCGTGCTGATGCTGGTCGGCCCGGTTGGGGCGCAGAACCTCGTGTACAATGGGGACTTCGAGGAGACGAGCGAGGCGAAGCCGCCGCCGGGGTGGGTGATGTGGGGGGCGCAGGTCTACAAGATCCCCGAGAACTACACGCGGGACGCGACCGATCCCCACGGCGGCCAGGCGTGCTTCCGCATCCATCACCCGGCCAACACCGCGGGGTACATCGTCAGCGCGCCGGACCACGCGATCCGGCCGAAGCCGGGGATGATGTACGAGGTCTCATTCTGGGCGCGGACGGACAAACCGGGGCCCTCGCAGTTCTACTTCACCGCGTACGAGACCATCAACCCGTACCGCGACGCGCCCTCACCTGGGCGATGGATGATCGACGTGACCGGGGACTGGGAGGAGTTCCGCTTCGCGGCGCGGGAGGGCTGGGACTTCTTCGCGGACCGCAGCCAGTACATCCTGCTGACGTTCAACGCGACAACGGATCAGGCGCAGGACAAGACGCTGTGGATCGACGATGTGGCGGTGAAGGAGCTGCCGAGCGATCGCGAGGGGCGGCTGGTGGATGAGGCGTCGCTGACGTACGAGCCGCTGCAGCACGTGCTGAGGGAGGGGAGCGAACTAGCGTTCACGGTGGATGTGGGGAAGCCGGTCCGGCCGGCGACGCGCGCGGCGGGAGGAGTGTCGTTCCATCGCGTGTGCGGGTGGACCGGGCAGCCGTTCAACAAGGAGGGCGCGTATACGCTCGCGCCGGAGATCGAGACGGCGATCCGCGACATGCGCCTGCCGATGACGCGCTTCTACGCGGTGGGTGACGAGCCGTTCGGCGTCGAGGCAGCCATCGACAAGGCGGCGGAGGTCGTGGACAAGGTCGGCGTGCCGCAGGACATGACCGTGCTGGAGTTCGAGACGCAGGGCGCGACGAGCACGCTGCCGCCGGAGACGTGGGCCCGCGGCGTGAAGCACTCGCGGGAGCGCGGCTACGGCTTCCGGTACTGGGAGATCGCCAACGAGCCGTACATCGTGCACGCCGGCACGGCCTTCCCGACGCCGGACGACTACATCGCCCACGTGAAGGCGGTCAGCGCGGCGGTTCGCGCGGTCGATCCCGAAGGGAAGATCGGCGTCGCGATCTCGCGCGACCAATCGTGGGGGAACTACGTGCTGAAGGAGACGGCGGGGTGCTACGACTTCGTCGTGGCGCACTACTACGCGGTGAGCAACATCCATCAGCGCAAGTTCGAGGCCGCCACGCTGACCGAGAACTACCGGACGCTCGACCGCCTCCTGCGCACGAACGCGCTCATCGCGGCGTACAACCCCGGGCGGGAGGTCTACCAGCTCGATACCGAGTGGGGCATGCACAGCGGCGGGCCGAATGGGGAGCGCGCGGACTACGTGAACCGCAACGCGAACATCTTCGGCACGCTGCACCGGGCGGTTCGGCTGATCACCTACGCGCGCGAGGGGATGCTGCGCGGCGCGAGTTCGTGGCAGATGCTGAGCAACGTCGGGGGCCTGGGCTTCGGCGTGCTCTCGCAGCAGGCGCCCGACAAGCGCTGCATGATCCACTGGCTCTACTACTACCTCAACCGGCACGTGGGAACGCAGGTCCTGCCGATGGACGGCACCGCGCCCTACTACACCCCCGCCGAGGGCGACGATCCGCAGACGCGCCCCGGCGAGTTCCCCGGCCCCCTGACGCCGGCGCTCGTGACGAAGAGCGAGGATGGGAAGACCATCTACCTCATCGCCGCAAACGGCTCCTGGGACAAGACCGTCCCCTGCCGGATGACCTTGCGCAACTTCGCGGCAAAGAGCGCGGAAGGTGTGCTCCTATCGAGCGATGACCCGAACGGCTCGCCGCTGCTGGAGCGCAAAGAGGACTTCGTGCACGGGCTGGCGGTCAGCGTGGACCGCGATGCCGTCACTTGCGACCTCCCGCCGCACTCGGTGTCCTTCGTGACGCTCCGCAGCGGTTAGGCCCCCAGACGTTCCCCCCCTTCTGAAGGAAGGGGGGCAGGGGGGTAGGGATCACGTGTGCCCCACGCCCTTCGCCTTGCCGCGGTACTTGCGTTTGAGCTTCCAGCTGAGTTCGGCGAGCTTGCCGGAGCGGCGCTTGGGGTTGGCGCCGTGGGCGCGGAGGAGTTCCTCGAAGCTGCCGACGTCATCCCAGTAGAGCGGACAGGCGCCGCAGCAGATTCGCTTCATGTCGCACTCGCGGCACGTCGGCGGGAGGAACTCCTTGCGCCGCCAGTAGCGCGCGGTGCGAGAGTTCCAGACCTCGTCGAACGTCTGGCGGAGCAGGTTGCCGAGGCCCTCCTCGAAGCTGGAACAGGGCAGCACGTCGCCGCGCGGGCTGACGCTCAGCAGGCCGTCGGCGGCGGCGCAGGAGTTGCTGCCGATGCCCGCGAGGACCGGGTTGAAGATGCAATAGGGCACCGGCGAATACCAGACCAGCCGCAGACCCCGTCCCTGCGCCCGCTCGATGAGCGGCGTCAGAATCTCCCCGATCTCCGAGTACTCGATCGTCCTCTCCTGGCCGTTGCCGTCCACCTGGGAGCGCGGGCGTCCTCGCCGGCTGGCACGGGGTGGCGCCGTGCCTGCGACCGCCTCCCCCGTGCGGATGACCATGTTCATGCTGAGGTACTCGCTGCCCAGCACGTCGCAGGCGAAGTCCACCAGCTCGATCACGCGGTGCTTGTTCTCGGGGCAGATCGTCGTGTTCGTGTGGGTGTGCACGTCCACGGCGCGCAGGTTGCCGACGCCGCGCACGGACTTCTCGAAGGAGCCGGGCACCTTGGTGATCGCGTCATGGGTCTGTGCGTCGGCGGCTTCGAGGCTCACCTGCGCCGAGTCGAGGCCGGCCTGCTTCAGCTCCGCGGCATAGGCCGGCTTGGCGAGGCGCATGGCGTTGGTGATGAGGTTGACGCGCATCGACTTCTGCTTCGCGTAACGGATCAGGTCGGGCAAGTCCTTGCGCAGCGTCGGCTCGCCGCCGGTGAACGAGATCGTGGGAACGTGCGCCTCGTCGAAGATGCGGTCGATGATGCGCTTGACCTGCTCCGTGGACATCTCGTCGGCCCGCGAGGCGCGCGGCCCGGCCGAGGCGTAGCAGAAGCTACACCGATGCGTGCAGCGATACGTGAGGGCGATCTCGGAGAGCACGGGGAACTTCACCTGATGCTCGCCGAAGCCGGTCATCCGCACGCTCGGCGCGCCCAGGGGATCGTTGTTCAGGAGCTTGTGCACGGAGAGGAGGAGGTTGTCCAGGTCTTTCGCCACCCGTAGCTCGTCCTCACCGTAGCGGGCGGCGATTGCGCGCACGACCGCCTGCGCGTCGGGCGTGGGCGCGCCGTAGAGCAGCGTCAGCATCTCACACGCGGTCGCGTTGAGGTGCTGCGTACGGTTCGGCCGGAGGATCAACAGGCGGTCTTGCGGCCGGATGTACACGTAGTCCCGCGTGGACTCCACCAGTTGTGCCGCGAACTCCTGCAGCTTCTCCATGGCACCACGGGGACTGTCCAAGTCTCGGTCCCGCAACGCGGGACCGAGACGCATGGACTGTCCCCTGTTTCCGTACCTCCTCCTCACCTCTCCCCCATCGGCCTCGTCCCACCTTTCGCCGCCCCGCCCGAGGGTGGACCTACAGGCGGTGTCGCGCCGCTTCCCTCCGGAGGCATCCCTGGTCGGCCCATCGGGCCCATGCCGGGTCCGGGAGCGCCTCCCATCGTGCCGGGCCCCATCCCCATCCCCGGCCCTCCCATCATCGGCCCCGTTGTGATCACCTCGACGGGCTCGTCGGAGGAGACCGCCGGTGGGCGCTCCCCGCGGATCGCGCCGTGGGAGATCACCGTCACCGCCCAGACGCCCATCACGGCCAGCAGGAAACCGGCGGCGCGCAGGCCGACCGTTACGCCGGTGGAGCGGTCGGGACTGCCGCCGATCAGGACCATGACCAGGCCGCAGATCGCGGCCGCGGCGGCGAGGATCGCAATCGATCCGGCGAGGTGAGGCTCCGCCTGGAGCGCCGACCCGATGGCCAGCGCGAGCCCGCCCATGACCCCCGCCGTCACAGCCGCCAGCGCGAGCAGGACGCGACCGATGACGGCGAGAGGGTTCCTCCGAGCACGCGGCCTCTCGGCAGGCACGCGGATGGGTGCGGGCTGTGGCGCAACTACCTCCGGCGGCGCGGCAACCGGGCGTTCCTGGACGACGACCTCGTCGGGATTCAGCCGCAGATCGCGGTCGGTCGGCTGCTGATAGAGGTCCGGGAGCGTGCTGATGTCACAGGCGCAGCGGTCGCAGATCGACACACTGATCGCCGCGCGGTTCTCATGCCCACACCTCGGGCACCGCACCACCCTCACTTCCCCTCACCTCCTCCCTTGCCGTCGCCGTTGCCTTTGCCGTCCTCCGAAACTCCTACACTCCCAAACTCCCACTCTCCCGCCGTCAGAAGCTGCTGACACAGGCCGAGTGACAGGCGCTGTGGCAGGCGCTATGGCAGACGCAGGCCGAGTGACACGCCGAGTGGCAGGCCGAGTGCACACAGGCGGAGTGGCACGCATCGTGGACGCAGGCGGAATGGCACGCGCTGTGACAGGCCGAGTGACACGCGTCGTAGCCGAACGCCTGGGCGACCTTGAGACCGGCGCCTTCCACATGGCTCACCGCCAAGGAAGACGCGGCAACCACGTTGGACGTTACGCCCGAGGCGAACTGCTGCACGGACTGCGTGACGCGCTCCGCTCCGCGCACGAGCCCCGAGTCACGCCACGTGGACGCGGGCGCGACGGTATCGCCGCCGACCTCCTGCCAGCGCTGGTCGTAGTGGCGGTCGATGACGAGCCACGTCCAGCGGTCGCGCCACTGGTTATCGTCCCACGAGCGGCGGGCGCGCAGGTCGTCCCAGTAGCCGTCGATCCGTCGCTCGTACTCGGCGCGCGTCGCCTCCTTGTCCGCGTTCCAGACCTTGGCCTGCAGGCTCTTGGCGACCTCCTCCACGACCACGGGGACGTATGTCCGCTGGATGGTCCCGTCCTCGCCGATGCCGGTGAGCAGGGCCTTCTCGTAAGCCGTGAGGCCGGGATCATCGGGCTTGTTGACCTCGAGTTGCAGCGGGCGGCGGTTGATGATCGTGATGATGCCGCGCTCGGCCAAGGAGAGCACGAGGAGCATGATGACCTTCGCCGAGTTGCCCAGGTACAGCGCGGCCTCGATGGCGTTCAGGTCCGGCACGACGCCCTTGGTCTCGAAGCTCTCGATCTCGATTTCGGGCGCCTCGTAGTAGCTCTCGACAGCCGGGATCTTCCGCCCACGCCGGTAGAGCGTGATGAGCCCACCGGTGAACAGCCCCACGAGGACGATCAGGACCAGGATCGTCAGGAAGCCGTTCAGAATCGCCCGTCCGCCGGGAGAGGTCGGCCGGCCGGTGCGCGCGGTCGCCTTCTGGTCCTTCTCGTAGGCGCCGGCCTCCGCGAGAGTGAAGAAGTCCTCGGGCAGGTAGAACTTGATCTCCCCGCCGCCGTTGGGCGGGAGGTTCGTCTGCTCGTAGCTGACGGAGAGCCAGTTCTTCCCCGTTTTCTCATCGGGTGTCGGGAAGTAGACCACGCGCGGCCAGTTCGAGGTGGCCTCGGTCTTGAGGCCGGCCGAGTTCACGACCTGGTCGGTGACAAGCTCCGGCTTGTTGATGCTCTTGTCCAGCTCGACCGGTAGGACGATGTGCACGGTCTCCTTGCCCATGGGGATGTTGAACTCGAAGGGCGCCCAGGAGAAGACCACGTACTTCTTCCCCTCCACCTCTGTGCGTTCCACGGAGGGCTTGCCCGCCACCCAGCGGATGATCGCCTTGTAGGTCTGTCCGACGGAGGTGGATTCCCCCCAGGTGAAGCGGTACGTCTCGGGGCTCGGGGCCTCGGGGTTGATGGCAAACTGGCAAACCCGCGCCTCACCATCGGGGAAGATCACCCCCGCCCGCTGGATCTTGCCCGGCGGCAGGAAGGGCCCGATGGCCTTCATCTGGTTGCGGGTGGACGTGGTCTCGGTGAAGACGACCTCAATCGTGTCATCGACCACGCCATCCGATCCGAGCCGGATGTAGTGGTAGGCCGAATCGAGCCTCGGCGGCCCCTGCGCGAGCGTGGCTGCCGGGAGCGCCGCCGCAAGGATCGCGCCGATGGCGATCGGATAGCGTAACCCACTGCGTGCCCGCATGACTTGCCTCCGTTGGCGTTGCTGGGAGCGCCGGCACCCTTGCCGGCAGGGGTGGCCAGTCTGGTCGTGGCGATGGGCACGGCAACAGTTGCCACCGCAGCCGGCAAGGGTGCCGGCGCTCCCAGCAACGGCCGCAGCTCTGCCGTCCCTATCACCCTCCATGTAGCTCCCGATGCACTTCCAGCACCCTCCGCAGCTCCTCGATCGCGCGCTCGTGGTCATCGACGCGGAGGTTCACGAGGCGATCGTTGTAGCCGGGCGTGCCGAGGCCCTCCCGCACCACCATCAGCGCGGCGGCCTGCTGTCCCCGACGATCACCGCCGGCGACCTGCCCGGCCTCCAGCGCAGCCATCAGGCGCTCGGCGAGGGGCCACTCACTGCGCGCCTCGTAGGCGCTGGCCATCGCCGCCAGGACCTTCGGGCCGACCAGCAGGTTGCCCTGAACTGTGTACCGATCGCCCTTCACCGCGCCCGCGTACTCGAGGCACTCGTCACCCGTGTAGTGCGCGACCTCGCCGTACGCATCCACGATGCCGACCTGGCGCTTCTCGGCCTCCCGGTCGGCTCGGACCAGCCGTCGCAGCGCCTCGTCGGCCGAGTAGCCCTCCTGCAGCAGTGCCAGGCCCTGAGGGCCGTAGTCCGTGTTGGCCCAGGCCTGGCTCGCAATCGCCCCGATCCCCGCCGCCAACCACGGCACCACCGCGCCCACCGCAAGGAACTTGCTGCCCACTGCAATGCCGAGGTCTCCCGACTCGGGATCGCGGGCGACGATGGAGAAGGTGGAGATCAGCATGGTCGCAGCTCCGGCCAATCGTGTGGGTGTGCGCAGGTTCGGGCTCGGAGGGGCCAAGTCCTTCGCGGGGAAAGGAGGTAGTTTGAGACCGCCACCGCCAACAATGGACTGTCCCGAGCCGCCCACCGCGTTTCGAGGCTCGTACAGAGGACAACGTTGCGCGTGTCGGGGTCACGTCTGGGGCTGGACTTCCTCCATGGTGTACCGCGGTCGCTCGAAGTCGGTCATCCTGATCTCCCACACACCCCTCCCGATCGCTCTCTCCACCTTCCCGTCCCTCAGCACCGCGCACGCCCCCGACCCGATCCCCAGTCCTCTCGCCACCCGCGTCCGAGACATCCCCAGCAGACAGTAGAGCGTGGCCTGAGCTCCGGTGAAGCCGGTGAAGTGCACGTCCACGACGGTCCCCCGCACCAATCCCAGCCCCTCCACGGTCCGGAAGGGCTCACCCCGGTTCCGGGGACTCGGTCGCAGCAGGCACACCTGCGGCGCGATCATCGCCCCCGCCGACAGCCCCGCGACAGGCACGCCCTCCTGATGCCGTTCTCGGATCAGGCTCCGCACCGGCTCCGCGGCGTACAGCTCGTGGTACCGGGCCGTGCGCCCGCCGCCGATGAAGATGCCGGTCGCCGCCGCAAGCTGCCCCCCGACCTCGATGAGGTCCAACTTCCCATCCTCCCCCGGCACAACCACCTCCACGCGCCGCACTCCCCGTGCCTCCCACGGCGCGACATACCCCGGCACGTACCGTTCCCACCCCTCTCCGCCGATCAGCAGCAGTGCAATCGTGGCCTCCTCCCCACCCGCCGCCGCCACGAAGGGCTCGGCGACCCGATCGAGGATGCCGCCATCCGAGCCGCCAACCAGGAAGAGCAGCCGCGAAGCCGTCGCCGTTCCCCTTTGGTGTGTTGTCGAGTAGCTCAGCCATTCGGCTTTCGCCCTCACAGATCCGAGCGTGCGGCTTTCCCGCACTCGGCTCTTCTGGAGGGTCACCCGAGACGGGCGGTCTTCGGGAGCCAGGAATGCGTG
>Ga0194112_10010844_pt1 | contig 11388 bp, 7 predicted proteins | sample TA2MahC400mmetaG_FD_146191 | JGI IMG/M metagenome (GOLD analysis project Ga0194112, IMG submission 146191) | Freshwater microbial communities from Lake Tanganyika, Tanzania - TA2015016 Mahale Deep Cast 400m | ecosystem: Environmental > Aquatic > Freshwater > Lake | place: Tanzania: Lake...
GCCCCATGGGCGAGGGCATGGTGGACTGGCCGAGGGTCTTCGCCGCCTTCGCCGCCGCCCGCTTCACCGGCCCCATGTCGCTTCACGTCGAGTACAACCCGCCCGACGAGCTGGCCGCCATCGCCCAGGACCTCGCCTTCATCAAGAAGCACCTCCAGGCCGCTTACGGGGTGGGGTGGCCCCGGGGACCACGGGGCCAGGCAGATCAGCGTAGATAGAGCCCGCCGTTGACGTCGAGAACCGCGCCAGTCACGTAGCGGGCTTCATCGCTGGACAGGAAGAGAGCGGCTGCGGCTACGTCCTCGACCGTGCCCAGCCCCAGCGGCACCAGTTTCTCCAGCTTTCTCGCACCGTCTTCACCATGGGTCTGAAAAAGCATGTCCGTGGCGATAAGGCCTGGGGCGATCGCGTTCACGGTGATGCCCAACGGCGCCGCCGTTCGCGCCAGCGTCCTGGTGAATCCCAACTGGCCGCTCTTGGCGGCGGCGTAATGCACAAAGCCCTGGAGCGCGCCCTGGTGCGCGACCACGGAGCTGATCTGGATGATCCGGCCGTATCTCTGGCCTTTCATCCGTTCCATGGCCTGCCGGGAGCACAGGAACGTGCCGGTCAGGTGCGTATCCAGCACGCGATGCCACCTTTCGAGCGTGGTGTCGAAAATGTGTTCGAAGTGGCAGACACCCGCATTGTTGACCAGGATGTCGAGTCTTCCGAAGGCCGCATCAATGGCCGCGAACATCTCGCGCACTTGATCTTCCTGCCTGACGTCGGCCGATATGGGGAGTGCGGTCCTGCCTAGCCGGCGGATCTCCCGGCAGACGGCTTCGGCCTCCTGTAGCTCGTTAAAGTGGTTTAGCGTCACATCCGCGCCCGCCGCAGCAAACGTCTTCGCGATGCAGGCGCCGATCCCACGCGAGGCGCCGGTGACGAGCGCTACTTTGCCATCGAGACGGAACATTCGGATCCTCCAACCCTCCTCAGGAAATCGTCTTGAAAGAACAGGAAAACTGCAATGAACATCGATGCGGCTGCTGCCAGATATACCAGGGAGAGACTGGAGAGGCCGAGTGACAGCCCCACGGCCTGCTTGACCGCTCCCAGCGCCACCGGGGCAAGCGAACCGACGACGAACGCGAACGCGGTCATGAGGCCGGACGCGGAGGCATGGAATCGCGGCTCAATCACCTCGAAGAGCGAGGCGTAGATGTTCGAATCATAGAAACCGCGAAAGAAGCCGAACGCCCCAAGCGCGAAATATGTCGGCGCCAGTTCGCTGGTACTGCCCATCAGGTACAGGAACGGCGCGGCCAGCAGCAGGCCCGCGCCCTGTAGCTCCAGACGGAATCGCGGCCGTGTCCGCGCGAATTGGTCCGAAAGCCGGCCGCCCAGCATCACGCCAAAGAATGCGAGCAGGTGGTGGTGGAACATGCTAGAGAAACCGGCATTCGCCAGCGAGAGGTGAAACCGTTCGTGAAGGTAGGTTGGCATCCATGTGAGGTAGCCGATGTTCACAAAGACCATGCCGCCCAGTGCGAGGGCTAACAAAAGGGCGGTGGGCCTACCGAGGATCGTGCGCAGGACCAGCGGCGCTGGCGGCCGCTCCGCAGCGGGCGATAAGCCCGGCGAAGATCCCCGGAGCCGCCGGTTCATAACGCCGGCTACCACGATACCGACAAAGCCGAAAGTCCAGAAGGCGCTCCGCCAGCCGAATCGGTCCCCAAGGTAACCTGCCAGCAGCCCGCTGAGAACCACCCCGACGTACAGCGACGTCTGGTGGACCGCCATCGCCTGCGCCCGCGTCTCAACATGGTATTCCCCGATCAAGGCGAATGCCGACGGTGCATAGAACGCTTCCCCCACGCCGGTAGCCACGCTTCGCACGACGATCAGATACAGAAGCCCGGGGCTAAAACCCGTCAACAGCGTAGAAAGGCTCCAGCCAAGCAGGCTGCACACGATAATCCGCTTGCGGGAGTAAACATCACCGGCATAACCGGCCACCGGTATCATGACGGCCAGCGATGCTGTGAAGACCGAAGCCACGAGCCCGGCTTGCACATCGCTCAAGCGCAAGTCGGACTTCACCAGCGGCAGCACGACATTGAAGATCTGCCGGTCCGCCTGGTTCAGAAGGAACGCCAGCCAAAACCAGGCAACCAGCTCCCAGCGATACGGAAGGGATCTCGGCTTCATGTCCGGTTGACGGCCTGGACCATCGCGCGGATGTATCCGAGCGAGAAAGCGCGGCCGGTATGTCCCCAGGGTGTGTCGCCCTCCACACGGGGAGTGTGGTCCGAGACAATCGGGCCGGTGTAGCCCACTTCTTTGTAAGTCCGCACGGCTTGCAACATGTCCAGGTCGCCTTCGTCGATGAAAACCTCGGTGTACCGAGGTACTGTGCCGCGGACGGCGCGGAGGTGAACCAGGTGCATCTTCCCCAGTCGCCCGAAGTAGCGGATCTCCTCCAGCACATCGACGCCCATCTCGGTGATCGTGCCCTGGCAGAAAGTGATTCCGCTGGCCGGACTGGGGATCTCCTTCAGGAACCGTCGCAAGCCGTCGGTGTGGTGGAAAATGCGTGCTACCCCACGCATGACTGGCACAGGCGGATCGTGCGGATGCATGGACAGGCGTACCCCTGCTTTTTCGGCCGTCTCGACGACCGGCTTGGCGAAGTAGAGGAAGCGCGCCCACATCTCCTTCTCGCCTACGACACCAATCTCTTCAAACGGCGGAGCGTCCTTCACCCGTCCGTAGTCGAAAGCACGCAAGCCTGCGCCGCCACGCCCCTGTGCAGGGTAGTATCCGACCCTCTTATCCCAGTAGAAATCGGGCCAGAAGCGCCACTCCATTATGGGCACGCCTGCCTCGGCCACCGAACGGATGGTGCGGCACACGTTTTGAACCTCCCTGTCCCCGCCTGGCTCTCCGAGTCTCGCCTTGCGGTAGAAGTCGATCGGAAGCATCATCGATTCGAGGGACAGCCCCGCCTCCTCACAGCGTTTCTTGAGCGGCATGATGTCGCCAACCGTCCAATAGCCCCTCTTGCCAGCTTCCACAAGTTCCACCGCCGGGAGTAGCGCTGAGGGCTGAAAGATCACATGCTGGCATCCCATTTGCTTGACCCAGCGCAGAGTCGACGGACTCAGGTCGTGGAGGTTTTCAGAGAGCTTGGGCTCCCAGGCTGTCCCTCGTGCTTCGATCGATTCGTTGCAGATCATGGCGCCTGTCCCGCAGAAACTGAATTTCCCTCATCGAGGTGTTCCAGAGGCGCTGCTGTGTTCTACTCAAGCAGCATTACCAGGCCGGGGTCCGAAAGATCTCCCCGCGTACCGGCCGCCAGCCCCACACGCCGAATCAACTCGCCTGTCAGCCACAGGCGGTTGCCTTGCATCCGCACTTGCTTCGTGATGTCCGTGGCTTCCTCGCCTGCGAGATCTTGAGCCCAGATGCGTTTGTTGCCGATGGGCTTGTCGAAGATCAAGCACAACGCCCTGTATTGACCGAAGACCCCGATCGGGCGATTTCCCAAGCTCACTTCGAGTTCGACATCGGCTTTCGGGAAATAGAGGCCCCTGTCCGCACAAACCCGTTCCAGCGTGGCGACCGCAATTGCCCCATTCGGATGCCGGGAGGCGATGACGTAAGGTGGCTCCCCGTCGACCTTCACCACCGGCAAACGAATCCCGCGCGAAACTCGTGCAGCCGCCGCCTGATGCACTTTCTGTCCAATCACACGCGCAAGCCAGAATTCACCGCGTTGGAACAACCACGTGTCCCGCAACGCACGCGGATCTACTTCAGTTTCGCCTTTATTGGGGGCAAACGCGGGGGCGATCCTCTGCCAATGCAGCGCCCTGACGACTTCATCCATCCGGCTCTTCTGGCGGCGGGGCCCTCCCATGAAGACGTCCAGATCCGGCCCCGGCCGCCTGCCGAAGAGAGGATGGCGCAGCAAGGCCATCGTCTGCCCCAGCACCGCCGCCACTACCGCCTCGTCGTCCAAATTGAGCAACCCGGATGCCTGCGGATCGCCGTCGGTCCGCCTGAGAACCTGCGCCGCGCGTTCGAGCATCGTCGGGATGCCAAGTTGGGGGGACAAGTCGTAGAGACGCAACACCGCAGAATAACGCGCTCGAGCGGCAGCCGCTTCGAGGAATTTCGGGTCCGCCCTTCCGTCCCCTGGAAACGAGTTCAGCGGGCCGGCCTGAACGCAGTGTTCGATGATCATTTGCGGCCAGATCTCGCGCGCGAGGGACGTTAGCCATTTGCGGAAACCGTCGTCGGCACCGCGCTTGCCCCAGTCGACCTTCCAATAGCTGATGCCCGCTTCCTTGGACCACCGAATCCGTTCGGCCCAGTACTGGCGTAACGCGCCCGCATCCCCACTCTTTAGATAGAGGGGCGACTCCTGCGCCGCCACCCACACCGCGATTCCACGCCACCCTAGTTTCTTCACGTCCTCGTTGAGTCTGCGCAAGCGCGCGGCGGAAGTCCCTTTGTAGGAAGGAAACTTCTCCGGGGCGAGCAGAAAACCGGAACGGTGTGGTTCACGATTCTCGATGGGCACGTCCCACCCGTCATCGACCGAGAAATACAGGTCCCGCCTGGCTTTGGGAAAAAAGTTCCGAGCCCAGCCGCCGCCCCCCAGGATGAGTCCTTCGGTAATGTGATCTTGAGCGTGCAACGCGCCTCGACGGCCTTCGAGTTCCGCGGGGTCAAGCGATCTGGCGCCCTCGCCGAACATGTAGTTCTGCGCGGCCCAGGTGCACCAGACGTTTGGCGTCTTGCCGGGCTCCCTCGGAATCAGGTTCCTGCCCGCGGCAAAAACCGTGATTGCGGCAGCGAGCCCTATGCCTGCGAGACGAAATCCAATCGGACTCTGCATCGTACGGTTCCTCCCTCCTCTCTACCGAGGATCTCCTGGTTCAGCCGGAGATGCTCATGAAGAATCGAAGCACTCGGTTTTCAGGTCTCGCCCCGGCACAACAAGCGGCGTAGCAGGAATAGAACAAAGCCGCGCTTAAGCCGCAGCTCACGCTTTCAACGTCCACTCTCCCGTCACAGCTTGCCAGTCTGCTGCAAAATTCGTGCATACCTCACGACCTCGTGCGGTTTTGCCAAGAACAGCCTTTTCCGATCCCCCCCGGTTGCAGCATACGACATCGCGTCGTGGACCGATTTCAATTCTCGGATATACCCAGGGGCCAAGCCGTAAAATGGAGTGTCAATTCCGAAGATGATCCACCCATGCAACCCATCCACGTCCATTCGCTTTTCCCAGTCTTGCAGCTCGCCCAGCACGAACTTTCTGCCCTGATACCAGTGCAGATTTTGCTGATTGAGGACTGTGAATTTGCCGCTTTGGTAAACGATGCGCGCGTTTTCCGTCTCGTCCTTGTACGAAATGGCATAGTCAAAACCTGCTTCCTCGAACGTCTGGAAAGGTGGCTGGCCGGACTGATGCTTGCCCATTGGACAGGCGTCCGTGAACGAGTAGTAGCCAATCGGAACGAGCCGCTGTCCCACGTAGCTCGCGATGCGGCGTTTCGCCTCACCCAGAGCGGTCGCCAGCAGCGACGCCTGCAGGTACCCCTCGGCTTCCGTAGCTGCGCCTATGCCAGCGCTTACGATCAGAGGCTCCACATTGGGGTACACACCGCCCACGTCCACAGGAATATAGAGTTGCTCCACTGACTGCGGTTCAAACTCATACCACGTACTAGGAAAGGCCAACCCACACTTCATGCCTTCCACCAGCATGAGATCCAAGACCCTGGGCAGTGTGGGCAAGTGGCCGAGGTCGCTGGCATAGAGCAGGAAACACACGGGAATGCCTCCCTTGTGCGCCTGCTCCAGCAGAAACGCGTCGGTGTACTCCTCTTCCCAAGGCGCGTGTGCGTTCCGCAGCCAATCGACGGGAAGGGGTTTACGGGACTGCACAGTGATGCCGATTCGGGCATCCGGACCCGCCAGAGACATCACCAAGCCCTCTTTCGAGAGCTCCGCAATTACGGCATCATTCATTCGGTCTACCACTTGGTTACCGTGGATCAGATTGTTGCCAGTCTGTCCTGCATAGCGCCGGACGGTCTTGGCAAAAGGCCTCCAGTCCGCCGGTTCATATAGCGTGATCAGCCCCTCGCGGACGTAGTACGCCTGCCATTTCAGAATGCAGCTGGGATCCGCAAAAGCGACTCCCTTGGCCCGCTTGATCCAGCGGTCGGCAATGCGGGAGGTGATTGCTCCATAATTATCGTCCGGTTGCACGAGATCGATGGTGTCCACGCTCAGCCTGGCCTGCCGAGCCAGTTCCGCGGCGCGGTCCGAGCAGTATAGCAGCGCCACCCTCCGTGCGCCCGCCTCTTTGAGGCGCTTGAACGCTTCCTCTGCGCAATCATCGGTTACGGCCAACGCCCGGGGAAAGCAGACATCCGGATAGCAGTAGGGCTGGATCCAAAGACGGTCCTCCGCGGACGGGCGCGACGGAAGCAGGACGAGATCTCCGGGAAGGCGCGTGTCGAAATAGGAAAACACATCGAGATAGAAGTCAACCAACTCGTGCGGCTTCCGAGTGCTGACGATATCGCCGCCGAAGGCCATCACCTCGCGCTTGAACTGCAGCGCAGGACTTTCCGTCAGCGAGCAGTACAGCACTTTCTGGTAGAAGTTGGCCGCGTAATAGAACTGTTCGCGGTGACCGTTGCCGTTGAACGCAAGTATCCGTCCGGCCCATGTTTTCGGCCTGATGCAAATGTAGGCCTCGAAGTCGACCCCGGCTTTGTGGGCGAGCCAACCCAAAACGGGGACAACGGCGCCAGTAGCCGGACCCTTCTCGTCCGCGAAGAAGAACAAAAGGCTGCCCTTTCTCGCGGGAGATCGCGCCGGGGACTTGGATTCCGCCGCAGATTGCTCCAAGTTCGGCCGCTGGGATCTCAAAGCGGACCCGAAGCCCAAGCCTGCTGGGACCGCTTTTAGGAACTCGCTCCGAGTGAAAAGATCATTCATTCCCTTGCCTCCTTCTGACGCGTCCAATAGCCACACGCAACCGGGATCCGGTCAGATTACGTCTCCGCCTTCAGAACCGGATCTGGCCTTGAATTTGGATGAAGCGGTTCACGGTAGTTGTCTGAGAGACGACCGTGCCAAAGTTGGTTGCATAGGGGGACATGCTGGGGCCGGCGAACTGAGGACGGTTTGGCACGTTCAGCACATCGAGGCGAATCAAGAGCTTCACTTGCTCGCGCAGAGTGACCTGGCGTTGGAGGTTGGCGTTGAACAAGTTGGTCGAATCTGCTCGCAGGCCCGGCACGAACACCGGAAAGACCCTCCGATGGTACGATGCCGGCCCCTTGGCAGCATTCCGCTCGAAGCCGTCGGTATTGAACCACCGATCCAGCGTCCGGCTACCGGTGTTTATGTCGTCCAAATCCCCGTAGTAGAAGAGGTTCCCAAACCCAAGCAGCGGCCCCGGCTGCCACTCGTAGGTGAGGGCTGTCTGCCATCCGCCCAGCAACCGGCTGCGCAAGCCGGATTGCGCGAAGGCGCGGCCTTTCCCGAACGGCCACTCATAGATGCCCGTGAGCACCAACCGGTGGGGCCGGACGGAATTACTCTCTACCCACGTCGGCATTGGATCGAACTCGTTTAAGAAGCGGTCGGCGGCGCGACCCCTGACCCGTGTGTACCCGGCGTTTACGCTGAACCCGCGCGACATGCGCTTCTGAAAGCTCACTTCCAGAGCGTCCGTGCGCAACTCGGACAAGGGCAACGTTACGCCGAGGGAGCCCATGTGCGGGAAGGGTCGCAGTAGCTTTGCTCTGGCAATGGTCTTGCTCTGAAACTGCCCGGAGGTGCACAGGTGATCATAGAGCAGCGGATCTGTCCCTTGCAGATCCGCGAAATTCTTGATGTAGAACGGGTTTGGGACCTGCGCGGTCAGATAAGTGGCTATATCGGCCCGCCTGACCAGCCCGTCGGCCCAGTACTGCTCGGGCAAAGCAGAAAGAGTCGATGAAATTGCAATCCGGTCGGAATAGGATCCTACGTACGCGACTTCCACCGCCGCGTCGCTGGCAAGTTGGCGCTGCACCGACACACGCCACCGGCGCTGGCGTGCATGCGGGGTATCATAAGGCATACTGGTAAACGCCTGAGCCACAGAGGCCATTGGCCCCAGGGCGCTTCCCAGGGGCTGAAGGAAGCGAGTGCCGTCCGCACGCACGGGGAACGGATCGGCCAGGGGCGAAATGCCGTTGCCAGGATCGCCTACGAGCCAATTCATTCCAAAATCGGTGGTAACCAGCGTGGAAGTGGGACGAGCGAAGGGGTTCTGATCCAGGCTCTCGTTCAAAGCCGTGGCATCGCCAGCGTAGAAAAGCCCAAAGCCTCCCCGCAGCACCGTCTTGGCGTCCACAGAATAGGCAGCCGCCAGGCGCGGGTTCCACATCAGCTCGCCCTGCCACTTGCGCCGACTGATTCCCTGCACTCCAGGGAAAACCGTTCCGCCGCGGACAGAAAACCTGTCGGCCGGAAGTTCCGGGAGCGGATTGAGAGCGTACGCAGCCTGGGCCCCGTCCGAAATCGGCAGCTTCACCGCAGCATCGAAAGCCCCTACGAAACGGTTGTAGCGCTCGGTCGAGCCCGCTTCGTACTCCAGACGCAGACCGAAGTTCAGTGTGAGACGCCCTAACCTGAGTTCGTCCTGGGCGTACCAGTGATAGTACGGCGAGTGCTTGGCGTAGCTCGGGCTCTTGGCGGCGCTTATCGCCGCCGGGAGTCCCATCATGAAAGCAGCCCAACTGTGGCCGATGGTGCCGGCAGGCGTGAACCCGTCGTCGTTCCGGCGCGTATATGTGTTGGTGAAACTGAAGGATCCCGAGGTGAATCCTCCACCTCCGCCGGTGAAGTAGTGCTGGCGCGACTCGAAGCCGCCGCGGATGGTATGGTTGCCAATCATGTGTGAGACCGTTGCACGCCCGCTGAGTGTGTAGGCCAGGGATACCCCAGGGAACCCTCCCCGACTGATCTGCGTATATCCAGCCGCGGCCACCACCGGAAGAATATTCTCATCACCAGCCCATGCGTCCATGTACTTCGGCAACCCCACGTCGGAAGGCTTGTACCTGCGGGCCTCGATGAAGCCGTTCCCATCGCTATATTTATTAGCCGCAAGACCGAAGTCCAGGATCGTGCGCGGGGCTGGCACGTACGTGTAGCCGACGACCGCGCTTGCGCTGCGCGTAAAATAGTCGCTGCTATGAAGCCCTGGCGCGGATTCATAAGTCCAGTCGTATGAGTCCTCTTCGAGGTGGTGCCAGCTCCAGCGGCCGAAGAAGCGGTGGTCCTCGGAGTGGTGGTAATCGATTCGATGTTGCAGCGAATCGTAGATCCAGTTGTAGGGCATACCAGCGGCTATGTAGTTGTTGACCGGCTCCTTGCCGGGGTCGGTGGGATCGTTGTTCGGGGTTGGAAGGAACTTCACATATGCGTTGTACATCGGGTTGATCATGCGGGCGCGGGGGATGAGGTTGCCGGGAAATGCGTCGCGGATGTAATGCCCGGGACGGGACGGATCCGGCCGCACTGACAGGGGGTCGTAGATTTGGTAGAGTACCGGGTTTGCTTTGAGCAGTTGGGAAAAGTCGCCCTGGCGTGCCGCTAGAGTCGGAATTGTGTTGTTGATTGCGCCGCCACTTGCCGGTTTGGGTTCGCGGTAACCCGTGTAGCTAAGAAACGAGAAGAGCCTGTTCTTGCCGTTGAACACCCCCGGGATGATGACCGGTCCGCCCAGCGTCGCAGCAAAGTTGCTGGAGTGACCCGACGCCTGCTTGGGCTGAGCACGGAGGAATTCCGCCAGCGACTTGTCGCCTATCGATTCGGCTTCCGCGATCCGCCGGTAGTAGAGCTGTTTCACGAAAAACGGCGTTCCATTCCAACGCTGCTGCCAGTGCTGCCAGGTCGCTGTACCGTGGTATTCGTTGGTGCCGGGCTTCGTGAGCACGCTAACGTTGGGCCCCATCCCGTGGCCCATAGAAGCCTCGAAAGCCCCGGTTTCAACTTTGAATTCCAGAATCGTGGCGGCATAGGGCATGTAGCTCTGCACGGAGGCGCCGCGGTTGTTGGGGGCTCCGTCAATGGTCCAGTCATTGCCCCTCCGCACGAGGCCGTACGCGCCGTAGTCGGAACCGCTGCCTACCCCGTGGAGCGGTATATAGGTGCTTATGCCAGTGGTCTGGATACCCACCGTCAGTTTGACGAGCAGCAGAGCGTTGTTGGACGTGACTGGAAGATCCATCAGGCTGCGACTGTCCACCAAACCGCCGGACGAGGAGGGTCTCGTTTCAAGCAAGGGCGTCTCCCCAGTGACTGTGATCGATTCGGTGACCTCCCCAAGTTCCAACTGCAAGTCCACCTGCAGTCTCGTGCCGACGGCAAGCGCGATTCCTTCTCTGACGAGCTTCTTGAAGCCGGACGCTTCAACGGAGATCCGGTATTGGCCGGGTAGCAGCAGGCTCGCCTCGTACCGGCCGGTTTCGTTGGTGGTCGTCCGCACGGCTGTGTTCCTCTCGATGTTGACGACGGTTACTCTGGCGCCCGCCACCACGCTCGACTGCGGGTCTAACACCCGCCCCTGAATTGTGCTGCGCGTCTCCTGCGCGACCAGCGGCAGCGCGATTACAAGCCCTGACGCAAGGAGAAGACAAAGCAGCTGCCGAATTGGGAACCTCAGCATAGCCCTTACGCCCGAGGCCATCACCGGGGCGGTGACCCTGGTCATCCGGAATCCCCAACGGATGCGAAACGGCTTCATCGAACACCTCCTTACCATCAACTGGCCCTATCCTAACCACGATCCTGCGTGGTGCGCAACGAGATCCCGGGTTCCAGCCGAATTTCGCTCTGTGAAATGCTGAGCTACGCCGGGGGGAGGCGCTAAGTCTCAGAATTCGAAGGAGAAGCTGTCGTCCAAGTTGCCGGTGCCGAATTGACGGCGGGCTGCGCCATGGTAGAATGTTTCGTTGCCCAAAATGGCCGAGCGTGAGCCACCCAGCGACCGCTACCTGGTCGAGGCCGTTGTCCGGGCCTGTCATCTCCTGGACGCTTTCCGCTCCCCGGGAGAGTCCTTGCGGTTGCGGGACCTCGCTTTACGCACCGGAATGAACAAGTCGACCGCGCTCCGCTTGCTGTACACCTTGGAGCGCCGGGGATTGATCGAGCGCTGCGGTCGTGGCGAATACCGCTCAAGATTCCGGCCCCTGAAGCGCGGGCGCTACCGCTTCGGCTACGCCGCTCTAGCCGTCTAATGTAACTCAGATCTTAAAGGAAGTGGCAAGATTTCTGGTGGTTCAGGATGCCTTTGCTTGCGGGAAAGCCTCATAGATCAGT
>Ga0194112_10010847_pt1 | contig 11387 bp, 9 predicted proteins | sample TA2MahC400mmetaG_FD_146191 | JGI IMG/M metagenome (GOLD analysis project Ga0194112, IMG submission 146191) | Freshwater microbial communities from Lake Tanganyika, Tanzania - TA2015016 Mahale Deep Cast 400m | ecosystem: Environmental > Aquatic > Freshwater > Lake | place: Tanzania: Lake...
ATCCGAATTACATCAAAAGGATTCTGGATATAGTATTATCCATAATTATTTTATTAATTATTTTGCCATTCCTGCTGATTATTTCATTAATTATCGGATTAACATCGAGAGGACCTGTTTTTTACAAGACAAAAGTGATAGGTAAAAATGGCAAGGAATTCATCTGGTATAAATTCAGAACAATGACACACAATCATTCGGACGAAATGCATAAGAAATATTTAACCGAAGTAATAAAAAATAATAAGCCGGTAAAAAAAATAGAGAATGATGCCAGGATAACGTTAGCCGGCAGATTTTTAAGAAAATACAGTTTAGACGAATTTCCTCAATTAATAAACGTCTTGAAAGGGGATATGAGTCTTATAGGACCCAGGCCATGTCTGCCTTACGAATATGATGTGATGACAGAATGGCACAGGAGGCGAACTAAAGTTTTACCCGGTATGTCGGGATTATGGCAGATAGCAGGAAGAAACAAAGCCGATGTTTCCTTTAATGATTCATTAATACTGGATTTATATTACATTGATAATATTTCTTTCTGGCTGGATTTAAAAATTTTAGTTAAGACCATACCGGTTGTGATTTTCGGAAGAGGAGGCAAGTAAGACAATTATAAATTATAAATGATAAATGTTAAATGTCAAATTTTATACGTTATGTTCATGTGTGATGTGGGATGAATTACGCATTACTCATCACGCATTACTCATCACGCATTACTCATTACGTGTTACGAGCGAAAAATGTTAAATAAATAATATATGATTGAAAAAAAAATAAATGTCGGTGTGATAGGGGTTGGATACTGGGGACCGAATTTAATCAGAAATTTTGTAAGAAATGAAAAGTCTGTTGTTTTAAAAGTATGTGATTTGAAAGACGGAAGGTTGGAATATATTAAAAATTTATATCCCGATATTTCGACGACTAAAATACCGGACGAAATAATAAATGATGAAGACATCGACGCTACTGTAATAGCCACGCCTGTTTATACGCATTATGAACTCGGGATTAAATGTTTAAATAAGAACAAGCACGTTTTTATAGAAAAGCCGTTTACGGATAATTATTCGGACGGTTTTAAACTTGTTGAGCATGCGAAAATCCAAAATAAAATTTTAGCTGTCGGGCATATTTTTCAGTTTGCTCCCGCCGTTACGGCACTTAAGAGGAGCATTGAATCCGGCTTATCCGGAAAATTATTTCATTTTTCTTCCCGCAGAATTAATTTAGGACCTCCGAAAACCACTGTCGATGTTATCTGGGATCTTGCTCCTCATGACCTATCGATACTTTTTCATATTTTCAACGAGTATCCAACAGAAATAATTGCCCATGGAAATAGTTACTGGTGGAAAGGTATTATTGACAACGCACATATTTTTCTTAAATTTGCTTCCTGCCGAACAGCTCATATTTATGTAAGCTGGTTATCGTCTAATAAAACGAGAGAAATTCTTTTAATGGGAGAAAACGGAAATTATGTTTATGATGAAATAAAACGGAGCGAGGATAAACTGACTTTTTATGACCGAGGGATTGATAACAGGATTGGAGCTAAAGACAGCGATGTTAAAAATCTGCAATACGGAACCGGGGAAATAAGAAAAATAGAGGTTGAGAATATCGAACCATTATATGCTGAGATAGATGCTTTTCTTGAGGCGATTTTAGTAAATAAAGCTCCCGTAAATGACGGCAATATAGGATGTGAAGTAGTTAAAATCCTCGAAGAAGCTTCAAAATCAATTAAAAGATAGTTTAAAATTTTATAATTTCTAATTTTAATTATTTATGGCAGAATATTTTGTACACAGAAATGCCTTGTGTGAGACAGACGATATCGGGAAGAAGACAAGAATCTGGGCTTTTTGCCATATTATGAAAGATGTTTCAATCGGCGAGGATTGTAATTTTGGAGACGGTTCGTTTGTTGAATCCGGCGTGAAAATCGGCAATAGAGTAACGGTAAAGAACGGTGTTTCTATATGGAACGGTGTGGAAATTGAAGATGATGTATTTTTAGGTCCGAATTGTGTTCTGACAAACGATTTATTTCCCCGTTCAAAAGTATATCACGGAGAAAATATCAGAACATACATAAGAAAAGGCGCCAGTATCGGAGCTAACGCCACTATTATATGCGGAATTGAATTAGGCAGATATTGTATGGTTGCAGCGGGAGCGGTGGTAACCAGAGATGTTCCGGATTTTGCTTTGGTTGCCGGAGTACCCTCAAAAGTTATTGGTTATGTTGCAGTAACGGGAGAGAAACTTGATTTCAGTTTAAATGATACAGCCAAAGACCGAGAAGGAAACCAATATTTAAAAAAGGGTCAAAGAATAATCTTATTATAATATATATTTTTTCTATTTTTCATTTTATATACTTGTTATGGAATTTATAATTAATTTATAATTATGTCGTTAGCGTTAGTAACCGGCGGCGCCGGTTTTATCGGGTCTCATACTGTTGACAGATTATTGAATGAAGGACTTAATGTCCGCATACTTGATAATTTGCAAAAACCCGTTCATTTAAAAGGGAAACCATCATATCTGAATCATAAGGCTGAATTTATTTTAGGAGACGTAAGAAATAAAAATGATTTAGTTAATGCCTTAAAGGATGTTGATTATGTTTATCATTTTGCCGCTTATCAGGACTATTTACCGGATTTCTCTACTTTTTTTCATGTGAATACTGTCAGCACCGCATTGATTTACGAGATTATATTGGAAAATAAGTTGCCTGTGAAAAAAATTATAGTTGCATCTTCTCAATTTGTTCAGGGGGAGGGGTTGTATCGTGATGAAAATAACATATTATATAAACCTGATTTAAGACCTGTTGAAAAGTTAGAAGCATCAGACTGGAATTTCAAAGATGAAAAAGGAAATGAACTAAACTGGGTCTGGACGCCCGAGTCATACGCTAATCCTCCAAATGCTTATGCTATTTCAAAATATTCACAGGAATTACAAACGATAAAATTCGGAAAAAGGTACGGAATTCCGAGTGTAGCATTAAGATATTCTATCGTACAGGGGGCGAGGCAATCTTTTTATAACATGTACAGCGGTGCATGCAGGATATTTTCACTGTCGTATTTTTTTGGAAAGGTGCCTAACATTTACGAAGACGGAAAGCAATTAAGGGATTTTGTAAATATTCATGATGCAGTTGATGCAAATATTCTTGTGTTGAAGTCGCCTGAGGCAGATTTTGAGGTATTCAACATCGGAGGCGGTAAAGAAATAAGCATAATTGAATTTGACCGCATAGTAGCATCCGCATATGATAAAGGACACATACAGCAGAACATAACAGGCGAATTCAGATTCGGCGACACCAGGAATGCTTTGTCTGATATTGCAAAGATTAAAAAATTAGGATGGTATCCCCGTAAAACTGTCTTTGATTCGGTTGCCGAATATAAAGATTACCTTTATTCTCAAAAAGATATTACGGATATCCTGAATTATTCCAGGGAAAAGATGAAAGAATTAAATGTTGTCAGGAAGGTAAAAAAATGAAAGCATTTTTACTTGCTGCCGGACTTGGCACAAGATTAAGGCCGATTACCGATAATATTCCGAAATGTTTAATACCGATTAACGGAAAACCACTGCTCTATATATGGCTTGACTTACTTGAGCAGGAAGGAATTGAGGAAGTATTAATCAACGTACATTATTTAGGTTACGAAATAGACAAGGCAATCACTGCAAGAAAAAATTTTATTAAAATCCATCTTTTTTATGAGGAAAAATTGCTTGGGAGCGCAGGAACATTGATAAGGAATAAAGATTTTGTAAAAGGGGAAGAAAATTTTTATTTTCTTTTTTCTGATAATTTAACCAATGTATCTCTTAAGGAAATTTATGATTTTCACAAGAAAAAAGACTCATTATTCACAACATATGCGTATTATACCGACGTTCCGTTTCGGAAAGGTATTTTTGAGTTCGATGATAAATCAGGTAAAGTTATCAGTTTTGAGGAGAAACCGGAAAAACCGAAATCCAATCTTGCAAGTGCAGGAATTGGAGTTTTAAATTACGGAATTTTTAATTATATTAAAAACCTCAAATTCGAAGATTTCAGCAGAGATGTAATGCCCAGGATTGTAGATAAAATGTATGTTTTAAAAACGAAGAAATACATAAAGGATATCGGCACGAAGGAAGATTATTTAACTGCACAAAAAGAATGGATGCTAATTAAAAGTTAATCAAATGATTATAACCCAAACACCTTTGAGAATCAGTTTACTCGGCGGGGGAACCGATTTCAGGGATTTTTACTCCAGAAATACAGGCCAGGTTTTAAGTACGGCTATAGATAAGTATATTTTTATTATACTGAAAGAAAGATATGATGATATGATTTATGTAAATTACTCCCAGAAGGAGAGAGTAAACAACCTCCGTAAGATTAGGCATAGTCTTGTCAGGGAAGCAATGTTAAAAACAGGAGTCAAAGGGGGTATAGAAATTACAATGCTTGCTGATATACCTTCCGAAGGTTCCGGTTTGGGTTCTTCAAGCAGTTTAACAGTGGGTTTATTGAATGCATTTTATATGTACAGAGGAATTCAGGTAACGGCGGAGCAGCTTGCCGAAGAGGCAAGCGAGATAGAAATTATAAAGTGTAAGAAACCGATAGGAAAGCAGGATCAATATATTGCAGCTTACGGAGGATTTTGCTGTTTTACATTCCAAAAATCCGGCAAAGTTGACACGAAGAAAATTGAATTGACCCATGAAGAAAAAAGGATATTTGGTTCGAATTTGCTGTTATTTTACACGGGAAAAACGAGAAACTCATCCGATATATTACAGGAACAAAAGGATAAAATCAATAAGAACGAAAATATCGAAAGTCTTCTAAAAATTAAGAATTTAGTTACAGAAGGATTGGATTCAATTAATAAGAGAGATTTTAATAATTTAGGTGTTTTAATTAACAAAAACTGGACATATAAGATAAATCTTTCATCGAACATATCAAACGGCGAAATTTCCGAAATGTATAACAAAGCAATGAAGGCAGGAGCACTTGGGGCGAAGATTTCCGGAGCCGGGGGCGGCGGATTTTTACTTGTTTATTGCGAAAGAGAAAATCAAAACAAGCTGAGAAGAATTCTGAAAAATTACCGTGAGATGCCTTTTTTACTGGAAGAAGACGGCTCGAAAGTAATTTTTAATTACAGGAGATATTCATGGAAATAAACGAATATTTTGAAATATTCAAGAAAGTACTTGATAAAGTCGACCCAGTACAAGTGATGAATATGATTAATGAGATACTGAGAGTATATAAGAATGATAATCAGATATTCATAATAGGAAACGGAGGATCTGCCGCTAAAGCCTCTCATCTTGCACAGGATTTATCAAAAGGCACTATTCCCGATATTAACAAAGAAAAGCGAATCAGGGCATTAAGTCTTACGGATAACGTACCTTTCATAACAGCAGTAGCAAATGATGAAAATTATGAAAATATTTTTTATATACAGTTAAAAACTTTTGCAAAGCGTGGAGATTGTCTTATATCCATCAGCGGTTCAGGGAATAGTCCGAATGTAATTAAGGCTGCGGAATATGCAATTTCAAAAGGAATAAAAACAATCGGAATAACGGGATTTGACGGTGGAAAACTGAAAAAATTATGCGATATATCGGTTCATGTACCTTTGAATGAGATGGCAATGGTTGAAAGCGTTCATTCGGTAATACTGCATTATACGATTAATTATCTGCGTATGGTGATAGAAGGTACTAAATTCGATAATGATAATTTCAACTTAATACAAAATTAGCATTGAATAATAATTACTTTAAAAAAATATTTATTGTTTTAATATTATTTTTTCCCCTTTTGGTATACAGTCAGGTTGAACTTGTTGCCCCTTCGCATCCTGTTTACAGTTATTTAAAGCGAATGCAGTTAATTGATGTTATTAAAGAATACAACTCTGCAAATTTACCGTTATCAAGAGAAAAAATAGCCGGTTATCTGAAGGTTATAGATTCACTCAAGCCTAATATTTCGAATACTGACAGAAAAATTTTAGACGATTATAAAATAGAGTTTGAATATGATATGTACAGGGATACGAAAAACTCCATACATCTTTTTAAGAAATCCGCTGAATTTCCGTTGTTTCAAAACAAAAAGCAGAAATATTTATATTTCTGGAGTGATTCAAACGCAACTTATTTTTTTGACGGTTTGGGAATGTTATCACAAAGGATGTCTACCGGAGATTCGTTAGGCAAGCATTCGATAACGCTTGGGGAATTGGGTCTTAGAATGAGAGGGACATTATTCAATTCACTCGGTTATTATATCAGAGTTTCTAATGGTCAGAGATTAGGGGGGACGATGAGAGACGTAAATTTTGCATATACAACAGACCCTAAATTGAAAGCAAATAATAAATTTTCGACTGAAGGAAAAAATTTTGATTCTTATGAAGGGTATCTGAGATTCAGAACAAACTCGGAGTGGTTATCGATAACCGCTGGAAAAGAGGCTATGCTGAACGGATTCGGGTATGTTGATAAAATGTTTATTTCAAATAATACAGCTCCTTTTCCTTTTCTCAAGATTGATTTAAAATATAAGGCTCTCGGCTACACTTTTTTTTACGGCAGTTTAAAAGGCGATTCACTGGGTGTTGACATGCAGTGGAAGAGCATAGCTTCACACAGGTTTGACGTTCAGCCGGTTGATTTTCTGAGATTCGGAATTTTTGAAAGTATAATAATAAGTTCCACACCGTTCAGTTTTGATTATCTGAACCCAATTAGTTTCTTAATATCTTCTGATTTGAATACAGGTTCTTCGACATCTTATAAAAATAATACTGTGGCAGGTATTGATATGGAAATATTACCCGTCAGGAAACTCGCCGTACAAGCAACTTTGTTGATAGACGATCTGAATTTCTCGACTATAACTAAGGATGATAACACTTCAAATGATAATAAATTCGGTTGGCAGGTCGGTGCAATCTGGACAGATGCTTTTACTATTCCGGATTTTACTGCCTGCGTTGAATATACACGTCTTAATCCTTTTATATATTCACACAGGTCGAATAAAAATACTTACTCTAACTGGGGTATGTCTCTTGGTCATGCTCTTCCTCCTAATTCAGATGAAATTGCGGCTAAACTCACTTATAACCTGACTAACAGGATTAAGTTTGAATTACTGTATCAACATCAGCGCTCAGGAGAAGGTATTGTTTTTGACAGTTTGGGTAATGTGATAATAAATTACGGTGGAAATGTAAACAGGGGTGATGGAGACTTTTTACAAAAAAATACTTTCTTACAGGGGAACAGAATTAACAGAGATATTCTGACATTAAACTTGTTATTTGAACCGATAAAACAATATTATTTTGAAATTAAATTATTTTATAGATTAACTGACTTAAAATATATCGGAAAAAAGCAAAAGGATTATTATGCCTGGCTGACATTCAGACTGGATTATTAGGGAAACATCGGTAATTAAATTATATTTTCAAAAATATTTTTATTCAATTTTCAGTTTTAGTTTGTTATATTTTAAAGGTAGAAATTGTTATTAAAATCAGGTTTCTTATGTCCTAAAATAAATCTTGATTTTTTATTATATTAGAATTATATTAACATATAAATAAAATCATACCGCCATGAAAAAATTATTTTTTGCAATCATTGCAATAGGAGTGGTATTAGTTTTTTCCGATTGTTATTCACAAATATATACTCCACCCAAAATAGTATTTGGCTTGTCTTTAAATGGTTATTTTGCTACCAACGATGCCTACGGCACAGGAGCCGCATTTACATATAATAACGACAGAACCTTTGGTATGATGTGGGGAAGAGGTGCATCATTATATGCGAAATTCGGATTAGGAGAAAGAAAAAGGCACAGAATAGTTACGAGTCTTGAATATAATCATCTGACAAATGATAACAGGACAAATAAAATCCCGTTTTTTGTTTTCGGCCCGAGCAATCCCTATACAATATATGATATTTATACACTCGGTGCAGGTTATGAATTCTGCTTTAATGCGAGATGCGAAAGGAAACAAACTGTCGGTATTGGGTTTACAGGGAATATAATAGCTACAGGCGCAGGGAGTTCAACATCATTTGACCATGCATTAAGGCTCGGTATTTATGTAAATGCAGGTTATGAATTTGTACTTGACAAAAAAAATAAGTATGGACTTTCGTTCGGAATAAAATACCACCTGACTAATATTCTGGGAACACAGAACGGACAAAGTAAACTAAGTGATAAAATGGGATATCCTTATTCTGATTTCTACAGGAGAATCGGTTTTATCAGTGTAAGTGTCGGGATTAATCTATATACAGGAGTTGAGCCGATTGCAATAAAACGGAAGTAATAGTTTTATTACATAATTATCGATTTTTTTTGAAACCCCGTTTCGACGGGGTTTTTTATTTATACCGAAAAGTATTTTGCTTCCGGATGATATACTATAATCGCACTCGTGGTCTGCTCGGGTACCATCTGAAATTCTTCGGTCAGTGTGATTCCTATTCTTTCGGGCAGCAACATTTCGAACACCTTTTTGTTGTCTTCGAGATTCGGACAGGCGGGATAACCGAATGAGTACCTTGAACCCTGATATCCCTGTTGAAAGATTTCTTTCAGGTCAGGGGAATCCTTGCTGTCAATTTTTAATTCCTTGCGGATAATTTTATGCTGGTATTCGGCAAGCGCTTCGGCTGTCTCTATGGAGAATCCGTGAAAATATAAGTAATCCTTGTATTTATTCTCTTTGAAAAGTCTATCGCTGTATTCGGCTGCGTTACTGCCGGTTGTTACTATCTGAAAAGCCGCAGTGTCTGTGATTCCTTCTTTAACGGATTTGAAATATTCGCTTATACATAGATGCTTATCTCTTGTCTGACGCGGGAAAGTAAATCTCTTCCATTCTTCTATATTTTTTAAATCGGGAACAAAATCACTCCATACTGTGTGCAGCTTGTTATCTGCGTATCCTTTCGGTTTGTAAATTATTAAATCGTTTCCATCCGACTGAGCAGGGAAATATCCGTATATTACTTTTGGTGTGAATAATTTTTCTCTTTTTACAAGAAGCATGAGTTCATTGAATTTCGGAATTATTTCATCTGCCAGCAATTTTTCATATACGGAATCAGGCTGAGACCGGTCTTTTCTTACTTTCCAGCTTCTCTTAAATAATGCTGCACGGTTTATGTATTCGAATATTATATCAAGCGGTATGCTTTCGATAACTTTGCTTCCCCAAAAGGGAGGTACTGGAATTTCATAGCTTGTATATGACGGTTTGCCGCTTGTGATTATCGGCTTACTTTCGGTTGCCGCTTTTTTTTGCTGCACGGTTGGAAAAGGGGAAATATCTTTTTCGGTTTTATTTTTTATAATCATTTCCATATACTTCATTCCGTCGAATGCATCGCCGGCATAATAAACATCTCCCCCGTATAACGGCTTTAATTTATCTTCCACAAACTTTCTTGTCAATGCTGCTCCGCCGAGTATTACGGGTATCTTTAATTTCCTCTCTTTTATAAGTTCAAGGTTGTCTTTCATTACAGTGGTTGATTTTACCAGTAATCCGCTCATTCCTATTGCGTCAGCTTTGTGCTTTTCGTAAGCGGAAAGCATTTTCTCTATCGGACATTTTATTCCAAGGTTAATTACTCTGTAACCGTTGTTGGTTAATATTATGTCTGCAAGATTTTTTCCTATGTCGTGCACATCACCCCTGACAGTGGCTAAAATTATTGTTCCTTTTATTACTGCCTTAGAATTCTTTTCTATGAATTTTTCAAGGTAGCTTACGGCTGTTTTCATGCATTCGGCGGATTGAAGTACAAAAGGAAGCTGCATCTGTCCCGACCCGAATAAATTTCCTACCTCTTTCATGGCATCCAGAAGTATGTTGTTTATTATTTCAACCGCTGTGAACTTTTTTAATGCTGTGTCCAGGTCTTTGTTTATGTTTGCTTTGTCCCCGTTAATTATTCTCTCTTTTAATATTTCTTCTGCTGATTGTGCTTTTTTGGGTGTTAATGTAACTCCCGGCTCTGTTTTAAAAGAAGAATAATACGATATCAGTTCGGTGAGAGGGTCATATATGCATTTCTGTTTTTTTCCGGTCATCTGAATCAGATTTTAAAAATTTTTTTCCTGACTGATTGTAAGAGTAACAATACCAACGAACCTGAAACTCCGCAGATTATAATGATAATCCAGCTTTCGGGATTGATGTAATCTATTTCATAAAACAATTTTATGTATTTAAAAATTACATTGTCGAAATTAAATACGGAGAAGAAAAGAAATAAAATTAAAAGCAATGCCCCGTAAAGGATATAATAAAATATTTTGTCATTTGAATTCAACGAAACAATTATAAAATTCATAATGGCGATTATAATCATTATCGATAGCATTACAATCGAGACCTGAGAATTGTGTATACTTGTGAAACCGGTACTGATGTATCCGGAAAACATTATTACTGCTGCGGAGATTGTTACGAATGAAAACACGTCTCTCGTGAAATTTGTGCTCCTGCTTATGTTTTTGTTTCTCACGGCAATTATGTATGCAGGCAGACCTATGGCAAATATGTTCAGCAGTGATACTCTCCTCGGTGTCAGCGGAAAATCAAGCAGAAAGAAAAGGGATAAAAGTGATATATAAATTATAATGAAATTTTTTGTGAGGAATAACTTGGCAACGGAGTTTACTGAATTGACGATTTTGTTTCCTTCGTTGAATATTTCAGGCAGCAGGGAAAATTTGTTTTTTAATAAAACTATGTCGGCAATTTCTTTTGTAATACGGCTGCCTTCTTCCATTGCAATTCCCATATCAGATTCTTTTATTGCGGGAAGGTCGTTTACACCGTCGCCTATCATTGCAGTGTATATTTTTTGCTTTTTGAAACTCTTGATGATTTTTAGTTTGTGCTCGGGCTTTAAACGTGCAAATATTACCTTTTCATAAATTATATTGTCGAAAACTTTTTCATCCAGTTTGTCAAGCTCATTCCCGGTTATTAACCGGCTGTCTGCTATTTCCCACCCGATTTGCGAAGTGACCGCCTTTATTGCTTCCGCCGAATCACCTGAGAGTATCTTAAACATTATGTCTTTTTCTTTGAAAAGTTCGAGCGCCTTGTATACATCCTGTCTTGGCGTATCTGAAATTGAAATTATGCAAATCGGATTTAACGATTCTGTATCGGTTAAAGAGTTTACTGTTCCGAATAACAGATTTCTGAAATTTTTGAGGTCGTTATATTTATATTGATTCTCGGCTTCTTTTTTTA
>Ga0194112_10010853_pt1 | contig 11385 bp, 16 predicted proteins | sample TA2MahC400mmetaG_FD_146191 | JGI IMG/M metagenome (GOLD analysis project Ga0194112, IMG submission 146191) | Freshwater microbial communities from Lake Tanganyika, Tanzania - TA2015016 Mahale Deep Cast 400m | ecosystem: Environmental > Aquatic > Freshwater > Lake | place: Tanzania: Lake...
GAGGGGAGAGACGCGGAGGATTTCGGCGACCTCGCGAATAGTTAAAAGATCGGGCAGATTGTCAAGGCTAAGGTTTTTTCTCGCCGCAGTCATAATATCTAAATCTACTTCTTAATATATCAAAAAAGGGGGAGATGTCAAGCCCTGAACCAGAGCAAAGCTCGGTTCAGGGCGCAGATCCGCCGCAAATCGCTCCGTGAGCCGTGTTCGAATAGAACTGAAAAGGCGAGCGGTAAGATTTGGTGGATCAAGGGGTGAACCAAATTAAATATACTTTTTATTCCACAAACTCGACAATAACTAATTGCTGCTCTCCCATAACTATGCCTTTTACTTCTCGGTAATGAACTCTCACTTTTCTACCAAGATAGTTTTTCAGGTTTACGGTATCACTTCGTGCGAAAAGATAATGAGATTGGGTTATTTCAAGTTGGTACAAATTGGGATCAAATGGGGGCCCGTAGTAAGAGCCGTCCTGAACAAGAACGCTTGCTGTTTTTAATTCGCCAAGAATTTCAAAAGTAGATAAAATTAGATCAAAAGTCTTCTCGTCAGTCTCGAACTTTCCGTTCTCCTGCAATGTTTGCCCCTGGTAATGGATAATAACTAAGGCTTTGCCATCATCCATCCTTGCCAAGACGCCTTTTAATTTCGAAGCAATTTCTCCGCCCCAAATTTGTGCAGCAGTAGGTTTGTTGCTGGCGAATTGCAGAGCCTCCGTATTATAGAAGTTAATTGCTCTTGCGCTAAAAATATTCTTGCTAGCGATCGATTGTTTCATTTCCTCAAAATAATCTTCGCCCCCAGATGGGCTAGCGCCATCAGCCCCCCAAATTTGTAATGTTGTGTTTCCTGGTAAGATGGTTTGCACCGCATAATGACCGGCATTGACGTATTTGGGATTTTCCGTTCCAGGCGGAATTTTGAAAGAAATAGTGGGAGAAAAATTGTACCTTTTCCAATTTGCCATAGTGCCTAATGACTTTAATGTTTTTTTGCTTAGGTAGTAGCTACCGAAAGCAAAAGTAATAATACCAATTAAAATAACGATCCAAATTAGTTGCTTGGGAGGATTTTGGCCTATTCGCTGGCTATTTTGATTACTCGCATTAATTTGATTTTTCATGTGTCTATGTAAGAATAACACTTTTTAGGAGTAAAGGGAATGATTTCGATTTAAAAACGTAACAAAAATGTAGTAAGAAATCCAGCGGAGACTCCTTTCGAGGCTAATGTATGGGTTAAACCCTAAGGGTTTAAGCGAATAGTAGTGTCAGTGGGCGAGTTCCTTTTCAATTCTTTCGGCCAGGAAGATTTTCATTAAGGATTGATAGGGGACATCCCTTTGATGAGCGAGGTTTTTTAAAGTAGCCAGCAAAGATTCGGGCAGGCGAATGGTGACCGATTTAGTCGAAGGCTTTAGCTCTGATAAATCAAGTTCTACCGGTTGGAAATAATCCAGATAGTCGGTTAGATCGTGAGTTGCCCAGAACTCTTGCTCTTCATCCTCATTTTTAAATTTGGGAATTGGTTCCCGCCTTTTAGCTTTGTTCATATGTCTTTCTCTCCTTTCGACTTTGATCCCGCGCTGAAATAAGACGAATTTTTTCCGAATCTATCCTCTTCTTGCGTGTGTTTTACATCGTAATAAGTTTTTAACACTTCCTGGCCCCTGTCAAGGCCCAATTGGAAATAGCTATTCATAGAACGGAAGACAGCGAGAAGAAAAACAAAGAGAATCAAAAGGAGACTCCTTTCGAGGCTAACGCATGGGCTAAGCCATTAGGATTTAGTCTTGATAGTTTCTGTTTTCCATTTTCTGAGCAGGAAGGAATTTTTTGTGAGCTCTAGGTAAGCTAGGGATTGAAGGGCGTATAGAGTTTGTTATAATTAAAACAGGAAATAACGTTTTCGGGAGGGATATATGGGTGAGGAATCGCAGAGTCAGCGTCAGCCTGAGCCTGAGCGACAAAACACAGCAATCGACCCAAGGAGAACAGTAGCAGTTATCTTTCTCATTCTGGTCGCGGTGACCCTTTTGAGTGGAACCTATGCTATACTATTATTTTCTGCCAAAAAGGGAGAAAAAACTAATTTATCATCCGCAGTTAGCCAAAAGCCACCAGCAGCCAGTCCTACTCTTGCTTCTCGCTTACAGCCGATAGAAGGAGAGATTCCTCTTCCCTTAGTAAATAAACTCGCAAATAATATAATTTACGCTAATGAAGGCGAGATTATCATGACCGATGGAAAGACGAGGAAATCTCTCATTAATATTGATGGCATAATCCACGATATTGCTGTTTCGCCTGACGGGCAAAAGATCGCCTATACTTATTCTTCAAAAGACTCGTTCGGCAACTCTGGCCCATTTTCTTACCCGGTGACTGGCCTAAAGATCTTTAACCTAAACAATGGATTAAGTCGCGAGTTGGTTCCTCTTGCAGACCAGACTGTGCGCTATCCCTTTTGGTCGAGGGATGGCCGGTATCTTACCGTTTGGCTGAACGATGGAGATTCTTCTAGGATAATAAACGTGGCCAACGGGGCGATTGTTCTTGCGGTAACTGCCGAAGACAAAACTAAGGCGGTGTCTCCGATTATCTTTACGCCTTTCCAGGAAAACAGGATCGCCTACATTCAAGATGGACAATTGATAGAGGCCGATATAAATGGTCAAAATAAATCTGCTATGTTAAAAAATTTAGAAGCCACCAGATGGGTTCATGAAGGCCCTCCCTTACCAAACCCCCCAATCTATTCAAATGACGGCAATTACGTGGCGATTTATTTTGAAAACGGAGATCTTGCCATCTTAAACAAAAAGAACAATAAGACGAAGATATTGTCCCGAGGGTACAAAAGTGAATTTTTTGGGGAAAATTTGCCGAGTGGCTTTATAGTCGGCTTTAATAAGCAAAATAACTTTGTCTACGACGAGGTTGGTGAGGAGGGATACCAGTTGGGGTCAGCACCGCCTGTGTATATTTATTTTCCTCAAGAAAGTAAAATAAGTAACTTACCAATTTCTTCCTCTGCCGACTTGAGCAGCATGATGTTCTCGCCAGATCTGGAAAAATTGATTACACATTCGTCATATACAGGGCAAGGCCTAAATATCCATTCTTCAGTTAACGGGGAATTATTAAATGATTGTAGTAAAGTTGACTTCCGCTATAGCTTTTATAATTGGGGAGGAGGGCCAGATTATTCGTCAGGATTGAAAGTTTGGTCTACCGATGGCAAGTATTTAGTTTCGGAAGGGGGAGCAGAATTGAGAGTGATGAATATCGAGACTTGCGAAGTAAGTATTATCTCTCCAGAAAGATTCAGCTTTGCTACCTGGGTACCCTCATCTAGTTCTCAATAGCAGGATTTACGCTCTGAATTTTCCATTCCCTAGGCGGAGGCGAGCGGCGAAGAATCTAGGAGAAGACTCCTTTCGAGGCGAAAAGCTGACTTTTTATTTCGGAGCTTGACATTCTTTTTCTTTTCGATTATCATAGAAATGAGGGATAAATATTATGAGAAAAATCGAATTGATTTGGCGGGAAGTTTTAACCTGTGCCCTAGAGGAGAAGCAAACCACCTTTTCCCAAAAAAATCTTGCGGCCAAGTTTGGACTTTCCACGAGCACCGTCTTTCATAGCCTAAAAAAGCCAAGAGAGATCGGGGCGGTTAAGGTGGGCGGCCGTTTTTTTGAGCTTTGTGATTTTGAGAAATTGCTTTTTCTTTGGGCAACCGAAAGGGATTTGCCAAAAGAAATTATTTATCAAACCTCGAGCGGCTTACCCGTCATGGAAATTGAGGGATTAATGCCGCCGGTTGTTATTCCGACCGCCTATACCGCCTACCGCTTCCTATTTGGCGAAGCGTCGGCCGATTACGCTAAAGTTTATTTTTATGCTGCCGACCTTATTTCGCTAAAAGAAAGATTTCCCGAAAGTAGGGGAGAGCCGAATATTTTTATCCTCAAGACCGACTCTTTTCTCCAAACTTACCGACTCACGCCACCCTTACCCCAAATCTTTGTTGATCTCTGGAACCTTCCCGATTGGTACGCCAAAGAATATCAAGAAGCGCTTTGGCAAAAAATGTTAGTGAAATTAGGCCGATGAACTTTTATCAGGAAATCATTACGCAAAAAAGCTGGCAGGTCTTAAAAAACCTCCAGGGGAAATTTGCTTTTACTCTTATTGGCGGCTGGGCCGTCTGGCTTTATACACACGCCTTAAAGTCAAAAGACATCGATATTATTGTTGGCTATGAAGCATTAGGCGAGCTGAAGAGGATATTTGAGGTTAGCAAGAATGGTCGCCTGAAGAAATATGAGGCAAAAGTTGCCGAAGTTGATCTGGATATTTATCTTCCCTTTTATTCCAATCCCGGCCTGCCCGCAGAGCTTATTCAAAAGTACGCCCGCAAAAGGGAAGGTTTCAGCGTGCCTCGTCCCGAGATTCTCTTAATCCTAAAGCAAAAAGTTTTTGAGGAAAGGAAAGCCTCGATTAAGGGGCAAAAGGACAAGCTCGATATTTTTAGCCTGTTAACTCTAGATTTAGATCTTCCTTTTTACCAAAAAGCATTAAAAGAAACTGGACAGGAAGAATTAATCAAAAAACTAAAGGACCTTTTCCAAGCCACAGTCAGGCTGAAGGAAATAAGCCTTAATGATTACCAGATGGCAAAATTAAAAGAGAGGGTCCTTAAAGGATTACTTTAACTCGACGCTAGCCCCTACTGCTTCTAGCTTTTTCTTGGCCTCTTCGGCGGTGGTTTTGTTGACACCATTAAGGATTTCCTTGGGACAAGCCTCGACTAAGTCTTTAGCCTCTTTTAAGCCTAAAGTCTGGTTAAGCTCCCGCACCGCCTTGATGACGGAAATCTTGTTGGCTCCTGCTGCGGCCAGAACAACGTTAAAGGTTGTTTGCCCTGCTTCGCCTTCGCCCGGCGCTTCTCCTGCCCCGCTAAGCGGGGTTGCGGCACCGGCTGGAGTGGTTGGGGCTGTCGGCGCTGCCATTGCAACTTGCGCCACCCCAAATTTTTCCTCCAGGGCCTTAACTAGATCCGCCAATTCCAAGACGGAAAGCTTCTCAATCTCCCCAATTAGTTTTGTCAGCTTTTCGGATACTTTCTTTTCTTCTTTTGGTTCATCAGCCATAATTTATCACCACCTTTCACCCTCCGTAGCCCTCCGATTTAGGAGGGCGAAGGATGGGTTTCCCTATTTTTTAAAGTTATAATTAATTTTTGCGGGTTAAACTTGAGGCTGTAAACAAGGCGGGGCAGGGGGGAGGCGAGTAAGCCAGTCAGCTGGGCCATCAGCTGTTCTCTAGTAGGCAAGGTGCTTAGGCGCGTAAGGGCGTTTTTATCAGTAAAAAGCTGGTTTAATAATCCCCACTTCAGGGAAGGGAGATTAGTGCTCTTAGCGAATCCGGCAATCGCTTTTAGAGCGCCCATTTCCTCGTCGGCTAGAATTACGGCGGTCGGTCCGGTAAAGTCAAAATTTTCTTTGGTAAGTTTCAGCTGTTCCATGGCCTTTTTGAGCAGGGTATTTTTGACCACAAAAAGATTACCGCCTACTTTTTTGATCTCCTCGCGCAGTTTTCTTAACTGCTCGACGGTTAAGCCTTTGTAGTCGGCCAGGATCATGGCCTTCGCCGCCTGTATTTTGGCGGCCAAATCCTCAACTAAAAAATATTTTTCTGCTTTCCTCATAAAAAAGCCCCGGCTTTCCGAGGCAAATTTGCGAGCAATTTAGCTATATAGCTATGTAGCTACATAGACTCGAAACTACACTTGCCTCGGTAGGATTTATCCCTGAACCAGAACAAGTTCGGTTTAGGGCGACCTACGGTCTTTGGCTTGTTAATTTTATTTAATTGGATGTTTCGCCAACGCCGCCCTCGCTTTGGCAGCCAATACTGCCCTCGTGGCAGTGGCTGGTTTCGTGGCAGGCGCTGTTCTCGCGGCAGCCACCTCTTACGCTATCGCTCATAACCTTATTCTACAAAAGTATACCACCCCTGTCAACCCCCGCTAAATGCCACATACTGTATACCACATACCACATACTAAATACTCGTCACCCCTACTTTTATCCCCGGCCCCATAGTGGCCTTGATGACCAGTTTCTTGATGTTGCCGGCGCCGATGGCTTTAATAAGGGCCGCCAGATTTTCTTCCAGCTCTTTTTCTTTCTGGCTAATCTTACCGAAAACCACATGGATTAAGGGGAAATCTTTCTCTGTTTTGAAAGACAGGGAATTTTGGGAAAAATTTTTCCGCGCTTCCTCCGGTTTTTCCACGATCGTGCCGTTTTTGGGATTGGGCATCAGCCCTTTTGGCCCCAAAATTTTGGCCAAAGGAACAATTTTAGGCATTAAGGCCGGGGTAGCCAAGAGCACGCCAAAATCAATTTTACCCTTGGCAATTTGCTCCAGTATTTTTTCGTCGGCAATCACTACTTTTTTCGCCTTTCCGGCAAAATAAGGCAACTTTGCCTCGCCCGAGATACCCTTTTTCTTGGTATTGAAATGAGCCTCGGCACTACCGGAGAACTTAGCCAGCGAGGTTTCTTTTAAGAGTTTAATCGCTTCCAGGAGGGGATAAAGTTTATTTGGCTCTAATTTTGCCTGACTGGCCCGGTAAGCCTTGCTTCGGGCGCGGGGCTTTTTGACTACTGCGGCAGTCGTTTTTTTTACTTCTTCTTTCTGGGTCGCTTCAACCGGCGCTTCTTTTTCCGCTACAGGTTTTTGTTCTTTTTCGGCAGCCATAGACATGTCCACGACCCGTTGGCCGCCCTTCAAGCCGGCTATCTTGGCCGTTCTTTTAGTTTCTTGTCCGACTTCCGCAATTCTTTTTTTACCCATGTTCCTCCCTTCGGTCGTTCAAGCTTAAAACTCAAATCGCAAAACGTAAATCTATGTGTCGAATCCGTGAAGATTTAAGATTTGAGTTGTAGTTTTGACATTTAAGCTTTGAGATTTAACTTATCTTAATTCCCATGCTTCTCGCTGTTCCCTCAACGATTCTTTTGGCTGATTCTAAGTCTTGAGTGTTCAAGTCGGCCATTTTCTGCTTGGCAATCTCTTCAACTTGCTGCTTAGTTAGCACTCCAGCGCTTTCTCTGCCAGGAGTGGCACCGCCTTTTTCGAGGCTAAGGATCTTTTTAATCAGGGCGGCGACCGGCGGCAGCTTAGTGATAAAAGAGAAGGTGCGATCCTCATAGACGGTGATAACCGCCGGGATAATATCTCCCTTGAGGTCGGCCGTTTTCTCGTTATAGGCACGGACAAAGTCCATAATGGGCAAGCCGTGTTGGCCCAGGGCCGGGCCGACCGGGGGGGCGGGCGTGGCTTCGCCGGCAGGTAAATTCAGCTTGATAACGGTTTTGATTTTTTTTGCCATAAGTCGCTTAGGTTACTTAGATTTTCGCTATTTGCAAAAAGTCTAGCTCGACGGGTGTCTCTCGGCCGAAGATGCTGACCAGGACCTTAACCTTGCCTTTTTCTTCGTCAATTTCCTCAACCGTTCCCAGGAATTCAGAAAATGGGCCATCAATAATCCTGACTGCCTCACCGGTAGAGAATTTGGCGCGGTACTTGGGCGCTTCCATGGCCATGAACTTTTCAATCGTTTGCACTTCCTCGTCGGAAATAGGAGTCGGCTTATTGCCGATGCCGACAAAGCCCGTGACCCCTTGGGTGGTGCGCACGGCCAGCCAGCTATTATCATCCAAAATCATCCGAATTAAAAGATAGCCGGGGAAGATTTTTTCAGTTGCCTCTTGTTTCTTACCTGCCTTAATGCGCACCACTTGTTGGGTAGGAATTAGAACCTCGAGAATTCGGTCCGCAAGATTCATCGTTTCCACCCGCTGACAGAGGGCATGGGTCACTTTGAGCTCATGGCCGGAGTAGGTGTGGACTACGTACCATTTGGCCTTCGGGTCAGTTGAGTTGGTGATAACAATATGGTTTTTTGACTGATCTTTTGGCTGATCGCTTGTTTGTTCGACTGCTTTTTTCATTTTTGCACAATTAAGCCCATTAATTTGGTAAAGATAAAATCGGCAACCCCGATAAAGACTCCTACCAGGACAGAAACAGAGATAACGACAGTCGTTAGCCTAACCGCCTCTTTTCTCGTCGGCCAGGTGACTTTTTCCAGCTCCGTTCTGGCTTCTTTTAGAAACTCAATCGGGTTTTTTGTCGCCATTTTACAAATAATATCATAGGCTTTTTTAGTTGGCAAGCCCTAGTTTTTGCGTCGAGGTTCAACCTCGAACGGGCGGTGGTATAGGCCCGTTTTGCTATCAACTTGACAAAGGCCGATTTTTCTGGCTTACTAATTATAATGCCAAGGCCTTATTCCATTTATTTTCCCGGCGCCCTCTTCCATATCACTGCTCGGGGGATAGAGAAAAGGAATATTTTTTTGGATAAGAGAGATTACGAGCGTTATTTGAAAAGAGTTGCTCAGGTCAAGAAAAAGTTTCCATTTAATCTTTATTCTTATTGCCTGATGCCAAACCATGTTCACCTTTTACTTGAGGTTAAAAAAGTTCCTCTCTCAAAAATCATGCAGGCACTGCAAACTGGCCAAACGATGTTTTTCAATAAGAAATATGCTCATCTTGGCCATGTTTTTGAAGGAAGGTATTTTTGGCTTCTTGTAGAAAAGGATCCTTATTTTCTTGAACTCATAAGATACATTAATCTTAATCCTGTTCGAGCCGGATTGGTAGACGAGGCGGAGGAATGGGAATATAGTAGTTATCGAGAAATTGTGGGTCTAAAAGAGAGGGAATTAGTTGAACGAGAAGAAATTTTGAGTAATTTTTCCCAAGATCAGGTGAAAGCGGTTGAGGAATTCAAGGATTTTATTAAGGGAGGATTAGAGGTTACCCAAGATGACCTTTTTGGAAATGTTGGTCGGGGTCAGTTTCTCGGCTCAAATAAATTTATCGCTCGGGTTGAAAGTCGAATGATAAAAGTGATAGGAGATCAGCGCGAACTATAGCCCCGTTCGAGGTTCAACCTCGAGCCACAAAACTAATGGGATGATTTTGGTGCCTTTTTGTCCCTTTCTTCCAACAAAAGAACGCGGAGATTTAAACGCTCAAGCCACCATACTGGTCCCTTGCCCTCGCCCCCCCCACGAACGAGAGGATATAAGCCTTTATATCAGGATATTCCTTTTTAATTTGACGAGCGATTTCCAGGCTATGCATGCCTTGTTGCTCTAGCGCTTGCACCTCATGGAAAATAACTCTGTGCATTTGTATAATTTCTTCAGGGGGTAAAGCCGTAAGAGCTTCAAGTGAATGTCGATGCCGCGCGAGAGAATTTTCGTTTTGCTCTCTTACTAATGAACTAGGATCGTCTAGGTGCTCTTCGTAATAAGCGATGTTTTCCCTCTCAGATGCTATTGCGTTTGCTACACGATCATTAGTTAAGGTAAAGGCACTTTTCCCAATAATAGGCTCATCTTCGGTTGCCGTTTCCCTTTTTCCCTCTTCTCTTACCATAGTATCTTTCTAAAATCTGCCCGTAGCCTATCATGATCTCTTAATAAAATCAACTCGAGTATAATGTAAGTCAGTTTATGAATAAGCCCGATTTTCGTTATGAGAAAAAGGCTTGGCGGAGGGGATTTAAGTATGTGGCGGGAGTGGATGAGGTGGGAAGGGGAGCGTGGGCAGGACCGATCGTCGCTGGCGCGGTGGTCTTTGCGCCAGCTCCTCAAATTAAAAATTTAAAATTTAAAATTGAAAATTCAGAGGTCAAGATTGACGATTCAAAGAGACTAAGGCCCAGGGAGCGCGAGAAGGCGGCGTTATGGATTAAAGAGAATGCCCTGGCCTGGGACGTGACGGAGATTAGCGTTAGCGCGATCAATAAAGTTGGTATTGGTAAGGCAACAGCGAAAGCGATGAGGAAGACCCTTCATGATATTAAGGGCAAACCCCCCATTGCTACATTGCTACATGGTTACGTTGCTAATGATCTCTTTGTCCTCGTTGACGGCTTTCATGTCAAGTACCTGCCGGGCGGCCTGAAGCACCAGCAGGCGATTATCCATGGCGATCAAAAGTCAATTTCCATTGCCGCGGCCTCAATTATCGCCAAAGTTTATCGGGATAAGCTGATGCAAAGACTGTCAAAGAAATATCCTGCCTACGGGTGGGGTAAAAATAAGGGTTACGGCACAAAATTTCACCAGCAAGCTATAGTTAGATCCGGTGTGACAGTGTTGCACAGGAAGGAATTTGTCAAAGGAATTTTGAAAGACCATTGACTTTTTAGTTACTGATTGTTAACTTAAAACAATGACAAGTAGCAAAAGGAAAATTTTAGTGACGGGCGCGGGAGGATACATTGGGTCGGTGGCGACGGATCTTTTCTTAAAAAAGGAATTTGAGGTGGTGGGAATGGATAATTTTTCCACCGGCTATCGCCAGCCGCTAGAGCTGTTGCAAAAAAAGTTTGGCGCCAGGAGTTTCCGCTTCTACGAAGCTGATTTACGTGATGATCTTAGCCCGATCCTCAAGAAAGAAAAAGGAATTGAGGCCGTTGTCCATTATGCCGCTTCTTGCTCGGTTAACGAATCAATGCAGGAGCCCTTGAAATATTTTGGCAATAATGTCTGCGGTTCGCAAAACCTTTTTCGGCAGATGCTTGAATATGGCATTAAAAATTTGGTTTTTTCTTCAACCGCTGCGGTTTACGGCGAGGCAAAGTATCTACCCATAGATGAGCGCCATCCCACCAATCCAACAAGCATTTACGGAGAATCGAAGGTGATGATCGAAAAAATGATCCAGTGGCTGGGCAAATTAAAAGATCTTCACTATGTAATTCTGCGCTATTTCAACGTGAGCGGCGCCAGCGATGATAGCCTTTTTGGCTATTCGAAGAAACCGGTAACGCACTTGGTTGACAATGCAGTTCGTGGCGCCTTGGGCATCGCCCCCTTTAGTCTTACCTGCCCAAAAGTACGGACTGAAGATGGAACTCCCATTCGCGATTATGCCAACGTAGTTGACCTTAATGAGGCTCATTATTTGGCGCTCAACTATCTTTTTTCTGGTGGCAAGGGCGAGGTAATTAATCTGGGTACGGGTACCGGAAATTCAGTTTTAGAAATTGTTAGTGCCGTGCAAAAGGTAACCGGTAAAAAGCTTGCCCTTGGAAAGAGCGCCCCCCGCCAAGGCGAATGGGCGAAGGCAGTTGCCTCGATTGAAAAAGCCAAAAAAATCTTAGGCTGGCAGCCCAAAAGAAGCCTGGAGCAAAGCATCCGCTCGCTTACCGCCTGGTACCAAAACCGCCCGCAAGGGTGGGAATATTAAAGGGCCGGGGAGGTTTACTTTGGCGAGGATTTTTA
>Ga0194112_10010857_pt1 | contig 11380 bp, 11 predicted proteins | sample TA2MahC400mmetaG_FD_146191 | JGI IMG/M metagenome (GOLD analysis project Ga0194112, IMG submission 146191) | Freshwater microbial communities from Lake Tanganyika, Tanzania - TA2015016 Mahale Deep Cast 400m | ecosystem: Environmental > Aquatic > Freshwater > Lake | place: Tanzania: Lake...
GAACGTGTCGGAGAGAAAGGCCGTATATTTCGGGTTTTCGTAGTACTGCTGACCCAGCAGGAGGCAGCTCCCTCAGCCGCTCGAGGCAAAAAAGTCGAGGAGAAGGAGCTTTCTCTGGGCCTTGGCTTTGGCCAGGGCTTCGTCGAGCGAGCCCTTGGGCCAAGCGACTTGGGCCGAAAGGACCGAAGCCGTGAACAGCAGGAGGAGAAGGAAGACGATGACGGCCGCTTTTTTCATCCGAACCTCCTTGAAACCGCAACCCCGTCGATGGGACCAGGGTAGCGAATTCCACCCTCAAAATCAAGCCTCCGAGGGGCTGGCCGTTATACCCTTAGTATACAAGGTTCGAAATGCCGATGGCGCGGTCCTATCCCCCTCCGACCCCCGGAGCCGTTGACGTGTTTCGGGGCCGCCCCTTTTTAGAGGGGCGGTAGGTGGGGTGAATGCCAATACTAAATAAGTCTTAGAAAACGGCTCTGAATAGTATTGTTCCCCAAACGTCTCTATCCTTCGGGGGACACGGCCGCGCCATGGCTTTCCGGGTGAAATGGTAAAAGCGTTATACGGTCAGTCCGAGGGGAGTCACGAAAAGGGGTGAGGGGCGGTCACCTCCACCCTCCCGGTTTTTGTCCCGAAAATCATTCCCTCATTCATCCCTCGGGGCTATTCTCACCCGGAGGAATCTCCATATATTAATAAGTGAGGAATGAGGAGGCTACGCCCATGGGGAAGACGGGCGCGACGGAAGAACGGCCCGGGGCAAGACCCAGGCTCAGGGCGGCCGGGCTGTCGCTCCTCGCCTGGGGAGTCTTCATCCTTTCCCTCTCCGCCCGGGGCTCGGACCGGAGGCCCGTCCCGGACGTCTCCTCCGACCTCGGGGTCATGGCCTGGCTGGAAGAGCAAAAAGATTTCGGCGACCCCGCCGCCGCCCGGATGGTCCTTGAGGACCTGTCCGCCAAGGTCCTCCAGAAGGCCCGCCCCAGGGCGAGATACACGAAGCCCCAGGCGGTCAGGGCCCTCCAGACGATCGGCCGGGTTCTCGAGGAGGACGGAGGGTTCGTCTACGGCCGGAACAACCTTCTGATCGCGGGCTTATGCGTCCCCAAGGAGAAGAAACGGCAAATCGACTGCGACGATTATTCGGCCCTCTATCTCGTCCTCGGCCGGCGCCTCGGCCTGCCCCTCCAGCCCGTCTACGCCCCGAACCACGTTTTTCTCGTCTGCCGTCCCGACGCCCGGACCTCGTTCTACTGGGAGGCCACGACCGGGGAGGAGCGGGACCTGGCCTTCTTCCGGACGTGGCTCCACATCCACCCGGACAGCGGCTTCCCGAAGGTCCTGGACGAACGGGAATTCGAGGCCATCGCCCTCTCGAACCTCGGCACGGCCTGGCAGGAGCGGGAGGAGCATGAACGGGCGATCGCCTGCTACGCCCGGGCCATCGAGGCGGACCCCGGCTACGCCGCCGCCTTCAACAACCTGGGCGTCGCCTACGCCAAAACGTGCCGGTGGCGGGAGGCCGTCGAAAAATACGAACAGGCGTCGCGGCTGGACGCCCATTACGCCGCCCCCCTGTTCAACCTGGGAATCGCCTTTTACCGGCTCGGGGACACCCGGCGAGCCGTCGAGCAGTTCAAGAAAGTCCTCCGCCAGGACCCGGCCTTCGGGAGGGCCGAACAGGACGAGATCCTGGCCATGATGGACAAGGGTCAGAACGCCCGGGCCATCGGCCTCCTGGCCAAGCTCTACAACCCCCGTTGAATCAGGACGGCCGGCCGAGCATCAAAAACGCCTCCGGGTGCTTGACGAGGAGCTTTTCGATGAGATACTCCTCGATCTCCTGGGCCGTCCGGAGGTTCATGGCCTGGCGGACGACCCGGCGGACGGTCTTCATCTCGATCGACCGGAGGGCCTTCTTGACCCGGGGGATGAAAATCGGGTTCATGCTGAACGTCCGAAGGCCGAAGCCCAGGAGGACCATGGCCGAGAGGGGGTCGGCGGCCATCTCCCCGCAGACGGCGACCTCCTTGCCCTCGGCCAGGGCCGCGTCGATGACGGACTTGATGAGCCTCAGGATCGAGGGGTGGAGGGGTTTGTAGAGGTAGGAGACGTATTCGTTCGACCGGTCGACGGCCAGGGAGTACTGGATGAGGTCGTTCGTCCCGATGCTGAAATAATCCACTTCCCGGGCGAGGATGTCGGCGATCGCGGCCGCCGCCGGGACCTCGATCATGATCCCGAGGGGGATGGCGGCGTCGAACGGGACGCCCTGGGCCTCGAGGTCGGCCTTGACCTCCCGGAAGAGGGCCTTGACCTCGCCGATTTCCTCGACCTCGGTGATCATGGGGAAGAGGATCCGGACGTTGCGTTTGACGCTCGCCCGGAGAATGGCCCGGAGCTGAATCCGGAAAAGCTCCCGGTTCTGGAGCGAAAAGCGGATCGCCCGCAGGCCCAGGGCCGGGTTGGGTTCCTGCTCGATCCGAAGCTGGGGCAGGGTCTTCTCCCCGCCGACATCGATCGTCCGGATGTAGACGGGGTGGGGGTAGACCTCCTCCGCCAGCCGATGATAGACGGCGAAATGGTCCTCTTCGGTGGGCAGGGTCGAGCGCTGGAGGTAGATGAACTCCGAGCGGAAGAGGCCGATCCCCTCCGCCCCGTAGGAGAGGGCGTGGCCGATCTCCTCGGGGAGCTCGATGTTGGCCATGGGAGTGAAGCGGACGCCGTCGAGCGTCTGGGACCGCCATTTGGCGACCTTCCTCAGCTCCCGCCGGTAGGCGTCGTACTTCTCCTTCTTGCCCAGGAACTCCTTGCGCACGGCCGGCGGCGGGTTGATGATGACCTCGCCGTCCGTCCCGTCGACGATGAGCCAGTCGCGTCCGGTGACCTTCCCCGTGGCGTTGTGGAGGCCGACGACGGTCGGGATGTCGAGGGACCGGGCCAGGATGGCCGCATGGGAGGTCTGGCCGCCCATGTCCAGGGCGATGGCCAGGACGCCGCCCTGACTCAGTCGGAGGGCGGCCTCGGACGGCAACAGGTCGTGGGCGACGAGGATTTTGCCCCGGCTGTCGGACGGCGCGTCCGTCTCGCTCGCGGCCAGGTTCTTGTAGACCTTGATCAGGACGTCGGTCACGTCCGACTGGCGCTGCTTGAAGTACTCGTCGGTGATGGCTTCGAAAACGCGCCGGTAACTCTCATGGGCCTCGGCCAAGGCCGCCTCGGACCGGACGTTTTCCTCGCGGATGGCCTTCTCGAGCGTCGCCCGGAGGCCGGGGTCGTCGAGGATGAGGAGGTGGGCCTCGAAAATGAAGGCGTGCTCCTCGCCGATCCGGGCTTCGATCTCGGCCTTGAGCTTCCGGATCTCCTCCCGCGTCCTCTCGACGGCCTGGCGGAGGCGTTCGAGCTCCTCCTCGACCCGGTGAGGGGGGATGTACTCCTTCCTCTGGGAGAAGATGACCGGAGCGGTGAGAAAGACCTCTCCCATGGCGATCCCCGGGGATGCCCCGATGCCTCGGAGGCGAGTGTATTCCATCTTCCCCCGGAAATCCCTACTCTTTTTCGCCGAACCGCCCGTCGATGAGGTCGGCCAGCGCCTGGAAGGCCGCCTCCTCGTCCGGCCCCTTGATGCGCAGGGAGATCGTCGACCCCTGGGTCGCGGCCAGAGTCAGAATCCCGAGGATGCTTTTGCCGTCGATGTCGCTGCCGTCCTTCCCGATCCGGACGTCGGACTCGAAGCGGTTGGCCGTGTTGACGAACTTGACCGCGGCCCGGGCGTGGAGGCCGAGCTTGTTCTTGATGAAGACGTCGCGGGCGATCATGACGGCCTCACGGCGACTTGACGGCGAGCAGGGCGCTGGCCAAATGGATGTTCTTCCGGCCCTGGTCGACGACTTTCCGGGCGACTTCCCGGAGGTTGTTCGTCCGCTGGAGGGAAACGAACTTGATCAGCATGGGCAGGTTGACGCCGGTGATGATCTCGACCAGGCCGTCCTTCTGGAAGGTGAAGCTGAGGTTGGAGGGGGTGCCGCCGAACATGTCGGTGAAGATGACCGTCCCGTTTCGCTGGTCGACCCGCTTGAGGCAGGCCCCGATCTTCCGCTTCGACTCCTCGATGTCGTCATACCAGCCGATCGAGATGGCCTCGATGTTGGGGGCCTCTCCGAGGATGATCGTCAGGGCGTTGAGGAGCTCCTCCCCGACCTTTCCGTGGGCGACGATGACCCCGCCGATCATTTCCATAGGTCCCGGTGCAAAACCTTTATATCATATTTTTTCCGGCGAAAGTAATCGGCCAGGGCATCGGCCAGGACGACGGACCGGTGGTGGCCGCCGGTGCAGCCGACGGCGATGACGGCCTGGTGCTTTCCCTCCTCGACGAACTTGGGGAGGAGGAAGCCGATGAACCTGACGACCTCGGCCAGGAAGGCTTTGGCCTCGGCCTGCCGGAGGACGAAGGCCCGGACCCGGCGGTCCGTCCCCGGCCGGTCGCGGAGGTCGCGGAGATAGAAAGGATTGGGCAGAAACCGGGTGTCGAAGACGAGGTCGGCGTCCATGGGGAGGCCGTACTTGTACCCGAAGCTCACGACCTGGACCGCCAGCCGGCGGCGACGGGCCTGGGAGAACCGGCGGACGAAGACGTCCCGGAGATGGGCGATGGTCATCCCCGAAGTGTCGATGACCTCGTCAGCCAGGAGCTTGATCGGGGCCAGCCGCCGCCGCTCGAGGCGGACGCCCTCCAGGGCCGGCCGGCGGCGGGCCAGGGGGTGAGGCCGGCGGCTCTCGCTGAACCGATGGACGAGGGTCTCGTCCGAGGCGTCGAGGAAAATGAGCCGGGCGGCCGATGTCCGCCAGATTTCGTCCCAGACGGCGGGAAAATTCTTGAGGAAGCCCGGCTCCCGCATGTCGGCCACGAGGGCGGCCCGCTCGACGCCGACCTCGCCCCGCCGCCAGAGCTCGACGAAGGCCGGGATGATCTTGGCCGGAAGGTTGTCGACGCAGAAATACCCGACGTCCTCCAGGGCCCGGATGGCGACCGATTTGCCCGACCCGGACAGGCCGGTCAGGATCAAGAACCGGTTGTCGGCCGCGGTCATGACCTCGGCCTCCGGTTGGGGACGAGGGCCCGGTCGAGCCGCCGGACGATCTCGTCCGCCGCCCGATACCCCCGCCGGCGGAGATGCTGGACCTGGCAGGCGACCTCGATGAGGGTGGCGATGTTCCGGCCCGGGGCGACCGGGATGTTGAGCTGGGGAATCCGGACCTTGAGGACCTCCCTGTCCTCGGGAAAGCGGAGGCCGAGGCGGTCGTACTCTTTCTTCCGGCTCCATTTTTTTAGCCGGATGACGAGGTCGATGGACGAAGCGGCCAGGGTCGCCCGGGGGCCGAAAATGGCCCGGATGTTGATGATCCCCAGGCCGCGGATCTCCATAAAGAACCGGCCGAGGGACGGAGCCCGGCCGACGAGGCGCCCTCCCCGCGTCCGCCGGACCTCGACGACATCGTCGGAGACAAACTTGTGGCCTCGGGAAATGAGCTCGAGGGCGCTCTCGCTCTTGCCGACCCCGCTGTCGCCGACGATCAGAACTCCCAGGCCGAACATCCGGAGGAGCCCCCCCGAGACGACGGCCGGCGGACGGATGGGGGTCATTCGGGCTGGACCAAACCGTAATGGCCGTCCTTCCGGCGGAAGAGAACCGACCAGCGGTCGTTCTCCGACGTCCGGAAGACGAGGACTTCCTTTTTCCGGAGGTCGAACTCGACGACGGCCTCCTCGACCGACAGGGGTTTGGCCTCGGTGTAATCGACGATAAAGACCCGGAGGGCGGGCTCGGCCGGTAGGGGCGAAGGCGGGCCGAGGGTTTTCCTTTCCCGGCCGCCGCGGCGTTTCCGGGCCCGGAATTTCTCCCGCTCCTTTTTCAATTTCTTCTCCAGGCTGTCGAAGGCCAGGTTCAAGGAGCGGAGCATCTCGTGGCTGTCCTCGATGACGACGAGCCCCGCGCCCTTGGCCTTGACGTGGATCTCGGCCCGCTGCCGGTTCCTCTCGGAGGCCAGGATGACGTCGACCTTGGTCACGAAGCCCATGAGCTTCTCGAGCTCGCCCAGGCGCCGGTCGCAGACCTCCTTGAGTTCAGGAGTCAGGGTCGTGTGCCGGGCCGTGAGGTGAACGTTCATGGAGATTCCTCCATCATGAATCTTCGCTTGCGGATATGGGACGGCGGAAGGCCGAGCTGCTGCCGGTATTTGGCCACCGTCCGGCGGGCGAGGCGGAAGTTCTCCCGGCGGAGGGTTTCCTCGATCTCCATATCGGACAAGGGCCGGGACTTGTCCTCGGACCCGACGAGCTGGCGGATCCTGTCCTTGATCCGGAGGGTCGAAACCTCCTCGCCCGCGTCGCTGGGAAGGGATTTGTGGAAGAAATATTTCAGGGAGAACGTCCCCCGCGGGGTGAGGATGAATTTGTTGGCCACGACCCGGCCGACCGTCGATTCGTGGACGCCGATCTCTTGGGCGATCTCGAGAAGAGTCAAGGGGCGGAGACACTCGATCCCCTTGTCCAGGAAATCCCTCTGCCGCTCGATGACGGCCGTGGCAACCTTATAGATCGTCTGGTCGCGCTGGTCGAGGCTCCGGAGAAACCAGAGGGCCTTCTTCATCTTGTCCTTCAGGAAGCGGTAGGCCTCGGGATTTTCCTTGAGGGCCTTGGCCAGGAGTTGGCGGTAATAGGCGTTGACCCGGAGCCGGGGCACGCCCTCGTCGTTCAGGCTGACCTTCAGCCCCTCCCCTTCCTTTTGGACGATGATGTCCGGGACGACATAGGCCGGGCGGTCCTGGCTGTACTTCCGGCCGGGGGCCGGGTCGAGTCCTTTGATGACCTCGATGTGGTATCGGACGTCGGCCAGGGGGACGCCCAGGGCCTTGGCGATCTGGGCGTAGTCCGACCTCTCGAGGAGGGGAAGGTGGGAAAGGATGATCGTCCGGGCGGCCTCGTCCTTGATCTGGAGATGGTCCATCTGGGCGAGAAGGCATTCCTTGAGGTCCCGGCTCCCGCAGCCGACGGGGTCGAAGACCATGATCTTGGCCCGGACGGCCTCGACCATTTCCAGGGAGGCTCCCGAGGCCTGGGCGATATCCTCGGGGGCGACGGTCAGGATGCCGTCTTCGTTGATGTTGCCGATGATCCATTCGGCGATCGCCCGGTCGGCGTCCTCGAAAAAGGTCAGCGAGGCCTGCCAGGTCAGGTGGTCCCAGAGCGTCGCGCTCCGGGAGACGATGTTCTCGAGGTTGGGGACCTCGGCCCTCTCCTGGGGATAAGAGCGGAATCCGTCGTCGATGTATTCCTGGAAATAGACCTCGAACTCCCGGTCTTCGTCCGGCGTTTCGGCTCCCGGGCCGGCGTCGGTCTCGGCCGGCTCGGCCTTGTCCTCTTTGTCCGTCCCGGCGGCCAGGGTGTCGACCGGCTCCTCCGGCTTCTTCTCGACCGTCTCCTCCTCGAGCTCGAGCAGGGGGTTGGCCTCGAGTTCCTGGTCGATGACCTCGACGAGCTCGAGGTTGGTCAAGGGGAGGAGCTTGATGGCCTGCTGGAGGGCCGGGGCCAGGATGAGCTTCTGAACCTGGCGCTGGTCGAGCCGCTGCTTCATGACCATGTCAGAGCCTGAACTCCTCTCCCAAATACCTCCGGCGGACCTCGGACGAGGCCACGACCCGTTCGGGAGGGCCCTCCTCCAGGATCCTCCCCCGGTCGATGATGTAGGCCCGGTCGACGATCCGGAGCGTGTCGATGACGTTGTGGTCGGTGATGAGGACCCCCAGCCCTTGGGCTTTCAGCCGGCCGACGACCGACTGGAGGTCCTGGATGGCGATCGGGTCGATCCCGGTGAACGGCTCATCGAGGAGGATGAACGACGGGTCGGTGGCCAAGGCCCGGGCGATCTCGAGCCGCCGGCGCTCTCCCCCCGAGAGGGTGTAGGCTTTCGCCCGGGCGAGGCCGTCGAGCCCGACCTCGCGGAGCATGGCCGCGGCCACGTTCCGTCTTCCTGTCCCGGCCGAACGCCGCCGCCGGACGACCGAGCGCAGGTTCGCCTCGACGCTCAAACGGCGGAACGACGACGGCTCCTGGGGAAGAAGGGACACGCCCCGCCGGGCCCGGAGGTACATCGGGACCTCCGTCAAATCCTCGTTTCCGAGGAGGACTTTTCCCTCGTCGCTCTCGACCAGGCCGAGGATGATGGAGAAGGTCGTCGTCTTTCCGGCGCCGTTGGGGCCCAGGAGGCCGACGACTTCGCCCCCCCGGACTTCGACCGTGACCCGGTCGACGACTTTTTTCCGGCCATAGCGTTTGACGAGCCCCACGGCTTTGAGGGTCCGCGGCTTATCGGTCATCCCGATTCTCGACGACGATTCTGCCATCCGCGAGAAAGAATGTCAATTTCTCGCCCCGGGCCGAGCCCTGGACCTTGTCCTTGAGGACGGGCTTGTCGGTCAGGACGATGGTCTCGGCCGCGGCGTCGTAGACGGCCAGCCCGCCCGTCGCTTCCCGGGCCCCCTGGTTTTGGTTGACGGACACGTTTCCCGAGGCCAGGACCCTCTGGATGGCGCCGGCCTCGAGGTCGACGGTGATAGACGAGGCCCGGAGCTCGATGTCCCGGGTCCGGAGGACCCCCGTCCCGCCGTAATGGATCTTCTGCGACTTCGGGTCGTAGGCCAGGGTCGCGGCCTCGATCGTCACCCGCTCTTCCTGGGCCTTCTCCCGGGCCTGGGAGGCGTGGATGAACGTCGACAGCGGCTCCTGGGCGTTTTTCATCTCGCCCGATTCCTCCAGGATCCTGACCTGGCGGATGAACAGCGACTCCCGTCCCTGGACCATCCGGACCTGGCCGGACAGCCAGAAGCTCTTGTCCGCGTCGTCGTACCGGGCGACGTCGGCCCGGATGAAGACCGGCTCGCCCCGGCTGAAAAACCCGGACGTCCCCCGGCCGCTGTCCTGAGGCGTCGAGACGATGGACACCTGGTCGGCGGCGTCGAAGCTGTTCAGCCGGAAGTAGAGGGCGAGCATCCCGCAGGTCATCGTCCGGGCTTGGTCGAGAAGCTTCGCCGGCCGGCCGGGCCCTCCCTTGACCCGGAGCGTCCGCTCGTTTCCGTCGTAGACCATCCTCTCCCCTTCGAGGACCTTGGCCTGCTTCGTCGCCGCCTGCGTCCCGGACAGGCGCGGCTGGCCTTCGATCGTAAAGTCGCGAAGGTCGCCGGCGGGCGTGTAGATGAATTCGACCGACGTCCCGGCGAGCTCGGTCGTGTTGCCGTTCTCGGCCAGGAGTTCGACCCGGCCCCCTTCCCGGAGGAGGAGGGCCTGGATTTTTTCGGTGTCGGGAAAGGGAAGGAGGATGACGTGGCCGGCGGAGAGCGTCTGCCTCTTGGCCCGGAAAGAGATGAAGTCGGTGAAGCCGGCCGCTCCCGCGGAGCCGGAGGCGGGCTTGGGAGGGGGGGCCTTGGGGTCCTCCAGGGTCATGTCCACGCGGTCGCGGAATTCGACCCGGCTCAGGTATTCGTTGTCGGGGAAGAGCTCGAACCGGATGGTCCCGGCCCGGCCGGAGTTCGACCCCTGGGAGAACCGGACGTCGCCCTCGAAGACTCCATACCGCCCGGTCTGGTTGAAAAGAAAACGGCGGCCGACGAGATGGACGGGAGCCTGGGCGGGGTCGCGGGGGGTGAGGACGAAATCCAGGGCCCCTTCGAAGACGATTTCGTCGAGCCCGATGGCGTAGGCGAGCTGTTCCGCCGTCCCGTTGAGCCGGGGGGAGACGACCCTCACTCCGGCCGAGGTGCGGACGGATTCCGTGGCCTTGTCATAATCGAATTCCGTCGAGACCGCGGTCAGGCCCTTGACCTGGACGGTGGCGTTCCCCCGGACCCGGATCTTCGTCCAGCCCTCGTCGTAGACGGCCGCATCCCCCCCCATCCGAATCTCGCGCCCGCCCGTCTTGCCGTAGTCGACGATCACGACCCGGCCTTCGAGATGGGACAGTCCGTCGGCCCCTTTATACTGCTTGTCGGCCGCGGCCTCGACCTTGCTCTGGTCGCCCCGAAATTCGACGAACTTGACCTGGTTGCGGACCTCGACCTTGACCGGGCCGATGGGCTTCGCAGAATCATCGAAAATCCGCGGCTTGTTCCGGAGCCGGCCGGCGACGAAGACGACGACGACGACCAGGAGGACGGCCAAGGCGGCGAGCGAAGCCGCCCGCACGACCTTCGTCCATCGCCACCAGCGGCCGGCCATGGTCAGGCGCTCCGCCTCAGGCCGGTCAGGCCGAGATAAGGTTGTTCCTCGCCGAAATAGGAGGACGACTGGAGGGTGAAGGCCAGGTCGACCAAGTCCCCCGGGGACACGCCTTCGGTCCAGGACGCTCGTTCCCAGGCGATGGCCTCGAACGTCCGGCCGTCCTGGCGAGCCAGAAATTTCGCGTGCCGGCCGCGGAGGCGTTTGGGCGGTCCGGCCACCTCGACCCCCTCCGCGAGAAAGACGGGCCGGGGGTTGCCGACCCCGTAGGGGTCGAGAAGAGAGAGCCCTTCCCACAGCCGGCCGTCGATCGCCGCGAGGCCGAGCTTCGCGTCGAGGCGGAGGCGGCGCCGCAGGGCCTCGGCGGGGAGCCTCTCTTCGGCCGCCCGGTTGGCGGCCTCTCGGAAGGCGGGCATCCGGCCCCTGGCCAAAGTGCAGCCGACGGCGTAGGGATGGCCGCCGAAGGACGTCAAGGTGCCGGCGCAGGCCGCCAAGCCGTCGATGAGGGAATATTCCGGAATACTCCTCCCCGAGCCAAAGGCGTGGTCGCCGTCATAGGCTAGAAGAATGACCGGACGGCGGAAATCGTCCTTGAGCCGGGAGGCGACGATGCCGACAACGCCCCTCAGCCATCCTTCATCCCCGAGGATGAGGATGCGATAGCGGTCGGCGAGGCCGCGGGAAAGGATGCGTTCGCGGGCTTGCCGGTAAATCCGGTCCTCGGCGGCCTGGCGCTGGGAGTTCAGGACCTCCAATCGACGGGCGAAGGCGTCCGCCTCCTCGGCCGAGGTCGAGAACAGGAGGCGGACGGCCAGGTCGGTCTCCCCCATCCGTCCGGCGGCATTGATCCGCGGGCCCAGCTTGAAGCCGACGTCGCTTTCCGAAATGCGCCGGCCCCCGAGGCCGCTCGCCCCGATCAGGCTCTGGAGTCCGGGGTTGGGGATCCGGTCGAGGTCGCGGAGGCCGTGTTTGACCAGAATCCGGTTTTCCCCCCTGAGGTCGGCGACGTCGGCCACCGTCCCGACGGCCGCGAAGCCGAGATAGGGGCGGAGGTCGTCCTTCCGGCCCGCCCGCTCGAAAAGGGCCTGGATGAGCTTGAACGTCACCCCC
>Ga0194112_10010859_pt1 | contig 11377 bp, 8 predicted proteins | sample TA2MahC400mmetaG_FD_146191 | JGI IMG/M metagenome (GOLD analysis project Ga0194112, IMG submission 146191) | Freshwater microbial communities from Lake Tanganyika, Tanzania - TA2015016 Mahale Deep Cast 400m | ecosystem: Environmental > Aquatic > Freshwater > Lake | place: Tanzania: Lake...
GGCCCTTGATGTAACCCAGCGGCACTTCAGGCAAGCTCCCAGTTGCTATTACAAGAACGTCGGGACCAATCTGGCTCAGCAAATCATCATCAACAAGCGTATTCAAGCGAATCTCTACACCCAGCTTATTGAGTTGTCTTTCATACCATGGGATGATATCTCCCATTTCCTGCCGCTTGGGAATCATAGCAGCCAGTCTAAGTTGGCCTCCTATCCACCCTCTGCTTTCACACAATATGACTATATGCCCAGCTAAAGCGGCTCTTCTGGCCGCCTCCAGTCCGGCACATCCTGCCCCAGCAACTAGAACTCTCTTTGCGGCCGCTATCTTCTCCCCTTCCACATCCTTTATAAGATACTCTCTGCCTATTCTTGGGTTTACACAGCAACTTGCTTGCCCCGACCTGAAAAGCGCCCCACTGCACCCTCTGCATTCTGCCAGGCATGGCCTTATGTCTGCTATCTGTGCTTCCCTCGCCTTCTTCACCATTTCGGGGTCGGCCATTTGGGCTCTGCCCATGGCCACTAGGTCTGCCTTCCCCTCCCTCACTATTTCATCAGCCATGATCGGATTCTTGATCCTTCCTCGTATCACTACGGGGATGGAAACATGCTTCTTGACTTCCTCACTATGGCAAACAAGGGCTCCCTGATCCACATACATTGATGGGATTATGAGATGCATACTAGCGTAAACGCCACCTGAGATACTCAGGTAATTCACACTTCGCCTCTCCAGGATAGGGGCTAGCCTGCACAGGTCAGCCAGCGTCCATCTCTCTTCCTTTATGAAGTCGTCCCCATTTATTCTCACGCCTATCGGAAACTCATCACCCACCATCACCCTCACCTCATCTACGACCTCAAGCAAGAACCTTACCCTATTATCGAAACTACCCCCGTATTCATCAACCCTTCTATTGTAAAAGGGGGTAAGGAACTCACTTATTAGGTACCCATGCGCTGCATGAATTTCCACGAAATCAAGCCCAGCCGTTACACACCGCCCTGCTACTGTGCCGAAACTCTTCACGCACGCCTTTATCTCTTCCCGATTCATTTCTCTCGCCACATTACCTAGGCCACTGAGACCGGGGATAGCTGACGGCCCCACTACCACCTCACGCACGCCTTGGAGACCCATATGGCCTATCTGTATGCCAATCTTGACATCATACTCATGCACTGCCCTTACCATCCGTTCCAGGCTGGGCACGACCTTGTCTTCCCATAAGCGCAATATGCATAGTATGCTGGGATCTGGTGAGCCTAGCTCATCTACCGCTCCGCCACTAGCTACGATCATTGCTGGTCCGCTTCGAGCCCTGTCAACGAGGAACTCAGTGAGTTGCGGCGTTACACACCCTTCTTCATCGAACCCGAAACCTACGCCCATGGCTGGCATCACGATCCTGTTCTTGACTTCCATCGTGCCGATTTTCAGTGGTTGGAAAAGGTGCTTTAGCTTTTGCACGTTGTCGCTCCTTCCTTTATTAGATCAGGAATCTGCTGATCAACACAGCCCGGACCCTTCTCTCAGACGGCGCCTTGAGCCTTTGCCTCTCATTTTGTCCAACATCGACGCACCCCCATGGTCCTGGCATCTACCTGCCGACAAAACTTTTGCTTATCCATCATACAGCACTACATCTGGCACGCTATGTATTCCGGCGGTTCCGTCTTCCTTTCTTGCCACCAATAGAAATAGCGGGCAGCCGACGGACAAAGGCTAACTAGTCACAGGCTTGCTAATCGCGGTTTGTCAGAAGCTCAAATCTTTCTTCCTACAATTGCGCCTTCAGCAATAGCCTCTAAGGCCCTGCGCGGCTCTTTGGCGTCTCCAATAACGTACACCTCGGCTACCTGATCTTTAGCCTTCTCGCTGAGACTATCAACCGATCTTGCACCCAACGCTAAGACTACGCAATCCATACCATTGATAGTTTCTTCCTGTCCATCTCTAACCAGTACAGCACCGTCATCAAGTATCTCCTTCACTTTGGCAGAAGTGATGACCTTGACCCCCTTGTCACGCAGTCTCAGCATGAGCAGCATTCTATGTGGGTCAGGCAGATCGAGACCTATGTCCGGCAGCATCTCCACGATGGTCACAGCAGTGCGACTCAAACTGGGATTGTCGCCCTGGTATGCCAGAAAGTCAGCTATCTCACAGCCCACCATCCCCCCTCCTAGGACTAGGACGTTCTTTGCCCCTATCCCGGCTTTCCCGGCCAGCACGTCGTGAGCAGTAGCCACGTTCTTGTTTTGTACTCCAAGAAGGTCAGGGACCAACGGCTCGCCACCAGTAGCTACAATCAGTGTATCTGGCACAAATCTCTCAATTAGCTCTGGCGTGACCTCCTCATTTAGTTCTACTCTAACCCCAGCCTTTTCGGCCTGCGTAGACAGATAACTGATAACCTGGCATATCTCCTGCTTCATAGGCGGAACAGATGCCAGGTTGAACTGTCCTCCCAATTTGGTCGCCTTGTCGAAGAGCGTCACCTCATGTCCTCTTAAGGCAGCCACTCGGGCCGCCTCTAATCCTCCGGGACCTCCGCCAGCTATTAACACCTTCTTCGATTTGGCCGTCGCACTAATGGCCATCTCTTTCTCTCTGCCCACAGCGGGGTTAATTAAACAGGTCAGCGGTCTTCCGTATGCCAACTCGCTGTAACAGCCCAGACCACAGCCAATGCACGGCGCTATATCTTCGAACCTTCCTTCAGCTGCCTTTATAGGTAGATCGGGGTCAGCAAGCAGTGATCGCCCCATCGCAACGAGATCCGCCTGGTTTCTGTCCAGGATATCTTCTGCTAACCGAGGGTTATTGATCCTGCCTACTACTATGACTGGCACATCAACCGCCTTTTTCACTGCCGCTGAACAATCAACGTTTATGCCCAGGGGAGTGCCCATGGGAGGGTTTATCCGCCACTGCAAATGAAGATATACCCCGTTGGAGATATGGAGGGCATCTACACCTGCGTCGGCCAGCAGGCGCGCCATGTATTGCGTCTCTTGGATGCTTCGCCCACCTGGCATTTGTTCCTCGCCGGAGATTCGCACGATTACTGCAAAGTCCGGTCCCATCTCTGCGCGGATAGCTTTGATGATCTGCAAAAGCAGCTTGACACGGCCCTCAGTTGTGCCGCCATAGGCATCGGTCCGCCTATTTCGTAACGCTGACAAGAATGACCCTACTAGAAGGTAGGCGTGGGCAGCGTGCAATTCTATGCCATCACAGCCGCCTTCTCTGGCCCGCCTAGCAGCTTCAACGAACTGTTCTATTATCCCATCAATCTGACCCACCGCGAGTTCTCTACATAGCTCTCTCGTCACCTCGCACACAATGGGAGACGGTCCCACAGGCTGCACTCCCTGAAGGAACGAAAGCGATTGCGGACCTGGATGTGCGATCTGTGGCACTATCTTAGCTCCGTGGGCATGAACCCTTCTAACCAAATCCCTCAAGCCTGGCACAAACTTATCATCCCAGAGTGCGAGAGCATTTGGTATGTATGAAGGAAAGCGATCGACTGTCATGAACTCGACGATGATGAGTCCTGCACCTCCCTTTGCCCGAGCTTCATAGTAGTCTATCTGTCTTTGAGTGATGGCGCCGTCGTCTGCACCCATCATCGTTGTCATGGGTGGCATGACGATACGATTCTTCACCTGAATTACTCCAATGCTAACGGGGCTGAACAACTTCTTCAGTGATTCCATTGTGAACCCTCCATGCCTCGGGCAGTTCGAACCAGATGAACCCATCCATCAAACAGGGATCGAACATCGTAGCGGGGGCTCCAGCGTTGCTCCTGAGCCCAGTCCGGCAGGTACTCCGTGTATCTCTGCCACCCTGTATCCTCGAAAACGCAGCCAAAATCTACTGACACTATTACAAAAAGGCCACACAGGCGGGGCAATGATTGCCTATACCTCCATTGCTACGCTATATGCCGTATCGGCTGCATTCGCTGCATCATGAGGCTCTACGCTGTCGCCAACAGCATGAACCTGGGGCACAACCCCCTTAAGTTCGTCAACCAGTCTGTTTTCCGGCTTCGCGCCAACTGCTAGGACCACTGTGTCGGCTGGAACCGAGAAGATGTCTTCTCCCATACCAACGATCACACTGCTTGTGGTAATCTCGAGCGCCATTGCATTCAAATATAGGGGAATATGCAGATCTATGAGCCGGCTTGCCAACGCCTTGTATGTGAACGTCTCTACGGGAAGCCCATTTTCGCCAAGCCCAGCCTTGGTGACTAGGCTCACCTGCTTGCCTTTCTCAGCTAGCATTATGGCAACTTCCATGCCTATAAAGCGTCCTCCTATGACCACCACCCTGCCCACTGCCTCGCGCTTGCCCTTGACTATATCAACTGCCTGAACCACATTTGGCCCCATGCATCCCGGAACATCCAATATCCCAGGTATCGCTCCCGTTGCGACGACTGCGACATCCGGCTTCAACTCCGCCACCTTATCCCTGGTAATCTCGGTGTTCAGTGCCACGGAGACTCCACACTTCTTCAAGGTACGCCTCAAGTAGTCGGCGAGACTGACATAGTCCTCCTTACCTGGCGTGGCAGAAACTATGTTCCACTGCCCACCAAGTTGAGCTTCCCTTTCATAGAGAGAGACGTGATGGCCCCGATGCGCGAGAAGCACGGCAGTCTGCATCCCGGCAATACCACCACCAATCACCATAACCTTCTTTGGTGACTTGGCTGGGGTGAGCGGCATGCTCTCCATGTACAAAGAGGGATTCACTGAGCAACCACCACGCCCGTAGCCAAGACAGTTGTTGCAATACAAGCACTGGCGAACGTCTTCAAGACGACCTTCACTAAGCTTATTAGGTAGTTCAGGGTCAGCCAGTAGTGGACGACCCATGCCAACAAAGTCCGCCTTGCCATCCCGGAGCATCTGCTCTCCCAACTCCGGAGTTATTTTGCCCGCGGCTATTACCGGCACTTTTATTGCCTTCTTCACCTTTTCTGCTAGCGACACGAAGAGACCTTTGGGATACCTGTAACAAGCTATCGTCGAAGGAGTCCAGTATTCTAGGCCACCGGATACGCTTATGGCGTCAGCACCTGCCGTCTGGAGGAGAACAGCCTGGCTTATTGCTTCGTCCAGGGTGATGCCACCCTCAATCTCGTCGGTGGCATTAATCCTGACAGATATCGGGAATCCTGGTCCCACCTTTGCCCTCATTCCCTCCACAATCCTACGGGCCAAGCGGGCTCTATTCTCAACGCTGCCTCCATACTGATCCTTACGATGATTGATGGCAGGAGACAGAAAGGTGCTTACTAGAGATCCATGGCAAGCATGTAGTTCGACTGCATCCGCTCCTGCCTCCTTCGCCCGGCGTGCTGCTTCCGAGGAATCGTTCACGTAACGGTCAATGCGCTTTTCATCGATCTCCTCGTATGGCTTGCCGGCTACCATCCATGCCGTTACTGATGGTACTCTTATGGGGATGCCGGTTGGGAAGAGCCTTCCCCTGAACAACATAAGCAAGCCATAGTTCATCAACTGTACGCACAGCTTTCCCTGTTCTCCATGTATGGCATCCGCCAGCATTCTAAAGCCTGGAATGAAACTGTCATCAGACAAAGCCAAATCGAAAATAGGCTTCTCATCAGCAGTAACCAATACGCTTTGCGTGATGATCAATCCCACACCGCCCTTTGCCCTAGCACGATAGTACTGAACCAGCAGTTCTGTGACATTACCCGCCTCATCGGCAAGAATAGTGGCCTTGCCACCCATCCCCGTCATGATAATCCTGTTCTTAAGCTGAAGTGTCCCTATATTGCCTGGCTTGAACAAAGCAGAGTAATGCTTCACTCGTCCTCCTTTTTCAAGATGGACACAGACGGTAGTGCTACGCTTGCATATAACCCGTAGCGACGGACTTCCGGCTCGCCACCCTATCATCCAGTTGGCAGAAAGATCGGCCGAAGCGCGGAGCTATTCCTTTTCTCTCACTTATATTTTCCATATATCTATACCACCAAGCGTCTGCTACCTACAGACGTGAATCTCACCCGACGTCTTGGGTCGCAGCAACGGCCAGCCAAGCAATGCGTGAGCACTTCGTAACCTCTGTTTGCCAACTCAGACTAGCAGAATCGCAACCCCGCGACTTCAGCTTCTTGACAGCCCCGTTGCCACAGGCATCGTACATCAGTCGTCCGCGCCACTCAGAAGCAACCGTTGGGATGTCGTATATCCTCCCCAGATTGCTGGCTTTTACTCCCAGCCTCGCGAAGGTGTGCTTCGAACCATTTCCAGGTACTTGTTGAACCGACTGCCATGCTATCTACTTCAACGGCGAGCATGGAAGCGGATACATCAATTTGGTGGTCTCCTTGACAATCAGAGGGCTCAGGGTCGCCATCAATGGTATGGCCTCCGGGTCCATCATAACCTTTTGCATCACCTCTTCATAATGCGCCGCGTTGTCGAAACACCACAAATCGGTGACTTCACTCTGAGGGCCAACAAGGGTGAACCAGCTACCTACAAACTTAGCACCGAGTTTCTCGAGGTAAGGGCTGAATTTCCCTCCCAGAACTTCCTCGAACTCAAGAACCTTGGCAGGCCCAGCCAACTGCACAGTCGTTTGAAGGTAAATCATTAGTCGTCCTCCTCCATTTAACGTTGCACCAAGCTTGTCCACTCTATCTGTGGGATTGGCCTCGTGCGCGTGGCTCCCATGTTCAGGCTTGCTAAGCTATAAAGGGAACACTTATAGATCCAAGCCTATCAGATGGTGAACGCTTCACAGTCGCACCTTTTGCCCCAGCTAGACTTGACGACCAACCTCATAGCCGCTTGCAACAGCCGAAAGAACGGTACCTTGGTCTTCACCGGTAACACCACTTGCATCTCCTATTATTTGAGTCTCGATGCCTCGCTTCTCAGCCACTTCGGCCAGGAATATGTTGGGGCGCCTGTCGCTGGCCAGCACAATTGTATCAACTCTGGGCAACCTTTCTCTAGCATCGTCGTACACCATCCAGACTTCGTCATTTGCCAGAATCTCAACGCTGTTGACCCTAGCGCGTCTTTCTACTGCTTTGTCGATTATCCTTCCCACCAAGTAGGCCCTATCCTGAAAAGCCATCTTTTCTGCAAACTGGGCTCCTCTTTCGGCAACATAGACCTTTTTGTGTCTTTCCGACAGATAATCTGCCACTTGCAGGCCGATCTGGTCTCCTCCAACAACGAGAACGTTATCCCCAGTCAACAACTGTTCTTCAAGAAGCTCATCCGCCATTACCAACTCGATATCCTTTATGTTCTCGAGGCCCTTGATGTAACCCAGCGGCACTTCAGGCAAGCTCCCAGTTGCTATTACAAGAACGTCGGGACCAATCTGGCTCAGCAAATCATCATCAACAAGCGTATTCAAACGAATCTCCACACCCAGCTTATTGAGTTGTCTTTCATACCACGGCATGATATCTCCCATTTCCTGCCGCTTGGGAATCATAGCAGCTAGTCTAAGTTGGCCTCCTATCCATCCTCTGCTTTCACACAATATGACTCTATGCCCAGCTAAAGCGGCTCTTCTGGCCGCCTCCAATCCGGCACATCCTGCCCCAGCAACCAGAACTCTCTTTGCGGCCGCTATCTTTCCCCCCTCCACATCCTTTATAAGATACTCTCTACCTACCCTTGGATTTACAGCACAGCTTATCTCCCCGTATCTAAGTATGCCCTCGCTGCACCCTCGGCAGTCTGCTATACATAGTCTTATCTCTGCTATGTCTCCCTTCCTTGCTTTCTCCACCATCTCGGCGTCGGCAATCTGAGCTCTGCCCATGGCAACCATGTCTGCCTTGCCCTTCCCTACTATGTCATCAGCCATGATCGGATTCTTGATCCTTCCTCGTATCACCACCGGGATGGAAACATGCTTCTTGACCTCCTCGCTAATGTAAGCAAACTCCCCTTGCTCCCTGTAGATTGGCGGGACTGTATGATCATAAGAGACGCCAGTTGTAATATTTAGGTAGTCCACGCTTGCCTCTTCAAGGATAGGGGCCAACCTGCATAGTTGAGCAAGCGTCCATCCACCTTCCTGAGGAAAGTCAGTCGGCTCTTCGAAGCCGAATAACCTGCATAGTTCAGCTGCTGTCCAGCGCCCTTCCTGAATGAAGTCATCTCCGTTTATTCGCACGCCTATTGGAATCTCACTGCCCAACCTTACTCTTACCTCGTGTATGATCTCAAGCAAGAACCGAATCCTGTTGTTGAAGTCACCCCCGTATTCGTCAGTTCTTCTATTATAGTAGGGAGTAAGAAACTGACTTATCAGATAGCCGTGTGCTGCATGAATTTCCACAAAATCAAACCCCGCCTTCACACACCGCTCTGCCGCCGCACCGAAAGCTTTTATGCATTCCTTTATTTCGTTCCTACTCATTTCCCGTGGCAGATTCCCGTATACGCCATCCGCTGCAAGAACTGCAGATGGCCCTACTGTTTCCTCTTGGCCGCTTCTAATGCCCATATGCAACAACTGTGCGCCAAATCTAACATCATAGGTATGCACTGCCGCCACCATCCGTTCCAAACCGTGCAAAGTCTTGTCATCCCATATGGGTACCATTCTGAGCATATTCGGATTGTTTGCACCCAGTGGCTGAACAGGGATGGCACTGGGCATAATCATGCCTGGTTCGCTTCGAGCCCGTTCGCTATAGAATTCAATGAGCTGAGAAGTCACACATCCCTCTTCATCGAGAAATCCTATGCCCATGGCCGGCATCATAACCCTGTTCTTCACTTCCATGGAGCCTATTCTCAATGGTTGGAAGAGATACTTTAGTTTTCCCACATCTCTCCTTATACTTTCTTGTACGCAAGACCAAGCCCAGGCTATCTAGGCCTTTGTCCGAGTAGTAGAGTCGACGCTGGCGAACACGGAGAAACGGACTCCTTTCGGTACGATGCCCACATTACTCGGGCAGGCTGCAAGTCATCCCTCGCTATATGCAATGCCCTGTCCGCTAAATCATCAGCCACTGCAATCATCCTGGCTTTCTGTGACTGCTCCACCTCTCGCTCTGCCTCCATGGCCGTCAGCGCGATCGAGTGCATACCAAAGAGGCCCTATGGTGAACATCGCTGGCACCAAACACTGCAATACCTATATCGGTCACTATTTTCATTGGCACCGTGATCACTGGCAGATAGCCCGAAGTCCAGCTAGCCGTGAAGATTCCCTCCCCACCAACGTCGCCAAGATCAGTCATGGGTCTATGGCCTACGTGATCCCCGGATCTCCTGGCCATCTAGAGCCTCATACTCGCAGGATCATATCTGCCACCTAGCTTGATTTCTCAGCCGTTTCTATATAGACAGGAATAGTCTTGGTGCTCTTTATCTTCCATCCGCCCTTTTCTTTGGCATACTCATCTTCATAGAAGCAGCCCATAGTCAAAGCTAGGTTTGCCTCCCTGTCGACCATGTAGTAATACATTTCCCATACGCCCCTGGCTGTACGCGCGCCTGTCAGATCAATCTCGGCGTTGTGTCCCTGATGAACGGTGAAAATAGAATCTTTCCCGATGGTATCCTTCACCCATTTCATAATTGCCTCGGCGGACGTAAATCGGTTATCGGGTCCTCCGTACTCTCCAACTGCATCTTCAACAAAGCAATCAGCTAGTCCATTCCAGTCCTTCTGGTCGCAGCAGCGCCAATACTTTGCCTTCAGCTTTTTGATAGCCTCGATATCCTCCAAAACACGAATTCTTGCTTCCAGTTCTGTCATCTTGGTCACGACGACCACCTCCTTCAGATTTTAGTGCGTCCCCTTTCCCCACCAGCAAGGCAGCCCAGCAAAGGGACAGAGGGCAACACTAGCAATAACAGGCTGATGGTTATTGTCTTGAGATCGCATGCCATTTTACCTATCAGTTCGCTTACTGCGTACGTGCTGCCAAATCACCTCCCTCTTCTCGCTATCCACTCTTAATCGTTCCCGCCTGAAAAGGCATGAGGCCCCAGGTGGGGCAGTCATCTCTGTGCCAGCAATTGGTCAACTAGATGAAGAGCAGCACAGGCGCACGACTCTATCCCCTGCCCTGCTGCTTCGCGCACGGTGTCACTCACCAAATAGAGGCCCTCGACGCCTGGCGGTCTTATGGATGGTCGATGCCAGCCAACGACCCCAGGTGCCTCAGCAAGCCCAAAGGTGTCAACATGGCGTATCTTCCACAGGCAGTTCTTCTTGAAATCGGGGAACAACTCGCTGATGTCCGTCTCGAAGTTGTCAAAGATCCGTTGCAGGCCAAGTCTCGTTTTGGCCTTGCTGGTCTCAAATAGACTGGGCGCTTCGTACCAGTGGGTCTGCAACCAAAACATGACCTGGTATTGACCTGCGGATTGGCCGAACGTGGCGGGTGAGATCAGGAAGAGACTAGCCAGGCCAGTGCGAGGAAGCCTGGGCACCCACTTAGTCATTTTCCAGTTATCCCAGGGTAAGCCCTTCATGCCGCAAATGAGCGTTAGCAAGGGGGACGTCTTGTGCTTGATGCGCTCTATCCAGTCTACGTACCACTGAGGGAATTCGTCTTCGGAGACGATGTCAAAAAGGTGCCAGATAGGGAGTGTGCTAACAACTATGGGAGCCTCGATGAACTCAGTGTCAACAAGCTGCGCCCTGAATACCTTGTACTCTGCTTCAACGCGGACCCCCTCCACCTTCCCGTCTTGAATGACGATATTGGCCACCCGTGTGCTTGTCCTTACCTCGCCACCTCTTTCCCTTATTCCCTCAGCCAAGAGGCCTGTCAGCGATGAAAGCCCCCAGCAAAAGTTGATCGCGCCCGCACCAGGAGCGTTGGGCCGTTTCTCATAAAGGTCCTTGAGGTATACCAGAAGTGCGCTGGCGGACATATCTTCGTACCTGTGACCACCCAATATCGCCCACGCCATAAACCAGAAGAAAAGATGGGCCTTCTTATCCTTTGTCCACCCCTCCACCCACTCTTCGATCGATAGGTAGTCAAGCTTCTCCAAATCGCCACGCGGCACGCCAAGTACCCCCTCGGTGAATATCCTCACCATCTCTTTATCAACTAGCATATCGCCCAGACTATGCCATCCACCTTCCCACAGGGCTTCCGTCCCCTCGTACACAGTGTACTCTGGTAGTGACTTTCCCACTCTAGAGAGGACCTGTTCCATATATCCCATCGACATGAGTCCATGGATACCACTATCCACAATGTGCCCGCGGTACGTGGTACTGGATGCCCTTCCCCCGAGGTAGTTCTCCTTTTCCAGGACCAGAACCTTTCTCCCGGCACCCGCCAGCAAAGTTCCAAGACTCAGTCCAGAT
>Ga0194112_10010861_pt1 | contig 11371 bp, 12 predicted proteins | sample TA2MahC400mmetaG_FD_146191 | JGI IMG/M metagenome (GOLD analysis project Ga0194112, IMG submission 146191) | Freshwater microbial communities from Lake Tanganyika, Tanzania - TA2015016 Mahale Deep Cast 400m | ecosystem: Environmental > Aquatic > Freshwater > Lake | place: Tanzania: Lake...
AACCACATCGCGGGCATCGCGGGTGCATCTGGGCACCCACCACGCTGAAACAGGTGTTTGGTGGTAGTAGCAGAGTTTGGATATTTCCAACCGACTTAATCCCGCACTTGATCTCGCACTTGATCTCGCACTTAGTCCAGTTCGGGCATGCCAGCTAATCCCCGAACCAAGAGAGCGCCACCCGATCCACCGGTGCCAGACCGCGTTGCGCCGGTTCCAGCAATATCTCTCCCGTTCTTTGACTTAATTGCATATAGGTATTTACCTTCATCACTGACGATTCAGCCAATTCGAGGAATTTCCGCTGGTCAGCCCCCATTCGGCGCCCATTTCCTTCAATTCGGGGCCACACCCTCCAATGGATTAAGTGTGAGATCAAGTGCAGGACTAAGTCCGGCGCGCAAAATGTCCAAACTCTGCGCTACGGGGAAGGCGACCACCGCTGCGTCAGGCAAGATGGCTGACGTCCGATGCTGCTCGGCTGGAACTCCAGACTAGCGGACGGTACATGCTTGAAGTAAGAGTATCCCGTTATTTGAAAACAAACCATTCTTACACATGAATCTTGCCTCTGCATTTGCCCGCTCGGCTGAGACCAATGCCTCGAAACCGGCGCTCTTTTGGGGAGAATCGGAGTATTTGTATGGGACGTTGCATGATCAATCCCGACGCCTCGCGCAGGTGTTGCAGCGCGACTGCCAGGTCAAGCCAGGTGATCGCGTGGGGATCTGGCTGAAGAATTGTCCCGAATTTGTTTCGGCTTTGTTTGGCATCTTCAATGCAGGGGCTGTAGCTGTGCCGATCAATAATTTCCTGAAACCGAATGAGGTAACTTACATCTTAAGCGACGCCAGCATCGACGTTCTCATCACTGACGCCACGATGTCGGAAGCACTGCCGCAATTGACGAGTGGACGTCCGCAACTCAAGTCCTTTCAAATCGAGACCTTCAATAATCTCGCGGCTCTCTCGACCGAATTTCGACCTGCCGAGCGAACGGAAGCGGACTTGGCAGTCATCATTTACACCTCCGGAACGACCGGCCGGCCGAAGGGCGCAATGCTTTCCCACGGCAACCTTCTGCACAACGTGGAAAGCTGCCAGCAGGTCCTCGAAGCCGTCAGCTTCGATCGGTTTGTCATTCTTCTCCCGATGTTTCACAGTTTCATGCTGTGCGTCGGCATTCTGTTGCCGCTGATCGTCGGGGGATCGATCGTCTTGATCAAATCGCTGCATCCTCCCAAGAACATCGTTCAGGAAATCATCAATCGGGAGGCGACTATTTTGCCGGCCATTCCGCAGTTCTTTCGCGCCCTGGCCAATCCTCAGATTCCTGCGAATTTGCCCTTGCGCCTCTGTGTCAGTGGCGCGGCGCCGTTGCCGGGAGAAATCTTGAAGGAATTCAGCCAAAAGTTTTCCGTGCCCCTCCTGGAAGGATACGGTTTGAGCGAAGCCAGCCCCGTCGTCTCGATGAATCCAATTCGCGGGCCGTGGAAAGCCGGCTCGATTGGCGTGCCGATTCCGGATGTCGAGGTCTGCATTCAGGATGAGAACGGGAAACATTTGAGCGCTCGCGAGGTGGGTGAGATTTGCGTGCGCGGAGGCAACGTGATGCAGGGTTATTGGAATCAGCCGGAAGAGACGGCGAAAGCTCTGCGCGACGGATGGCTGCTCACGGGCGACGTCGGGTATCGGGATGAAGACGGTTATTACTACATCACCGATCGTAAGAAGGACATGTTGCTCGTGAACGGCATCAACGTTTATCCGCGCGAAATCGAAGAGATCATCTATCAGTTCCCGGGTGTTAAGGAGGCGGCGGTGATTGGCGTTCCGGACGCGCGCAAAGGTGAGCAACCGGTCGGCTTCGTCGCAGCCAATGAAGGCGCGACACTTGACGAAAAGGCGCTGCTGCAATTCGTCCGCGGAAAGCTGGCCGATTATAAGGTGCCGCGCCGCGTGATCTTTCTGCCGAGCCTCCCGCGAAATGCGACGGGAAAGATTCTGAAAAGGGCGCTGCGCGAGATGCAGGTGCAGTCGGCGGCGCCGTCCATTTGATGACGGGCAAGGTATGCAGTGCCGCGCGAAACACGCGCCAGCGTTTGGACTGCGTCCGGCTTGCCAGCGCTGCGGACCTATGTTGGGGGGCCTTTGGGGTCGTGTCTATTCATTATTCATTTGATGAGCCAATTGAATAATGAATAGGGACGACCCCGCCAAGAGGATTCTTGCCGGTGTCAATGTCGTGATCGCCGGGCTGGCCGGCGTCGCATTCACGATCAGCGTTGCAATCGTGCTCAGGATGACGACAAACAAAATGGCGAATCGTTTCATGGCGTGCAACGCGGCCAACGAAAAAGCTGACCGATGACGAGGAGCGCGCCAACGACGCTCGATTGGAATGGCAACGTTATCGCGCTCCGCGTCATTCGGTCCAGCGATTGGTTATGCCTGGCCATTCGGTTGCAAAGGTGACGTCAATGCGTACGCCGGACTCAATCGAAGCCTCTCGTACGTATCGTCCATTCTCGCGCAATGCCTCATCAAGCTGATCTCCACGAAGAAAAACTTTGGCAACCAGTGTCCCGGTAGCGCTGTCTCGCTCCAGAAAGATATGGTCTTTATCGACGTTGCCGAGAGCGGCCAGAATGAATTCACGTGTCTCGTAGGGTGTCACGAATTTCCTAAGGCTCCTAAGGCCCAACATTAAGCAGTGTATCCCGCATGCCGCGGCTCGCAAGTGTGGAAAGCGAGGCACGCGTGCTCGGCGGCATGTGGGATACACTGCCTGTTGAACTGAACCGCTGAACCCATGATGTTGATTTACAGGAGAAAGTAGTCTGTCGTTTTACCGTGGCCTTTAGACCCAATGGCTGGAGGTTCTATTTTCATGATGAGTCTCCGGCAGCAAATGCAGACAAAAGCGCCGGACAAATTCCTCGATCGTCAAGCTCATGATCTTGCGCTGGTGCCCATCGGCGTAATCCTTGTAAGAGAACCGGACACTCTGTTGATCCCACCCCAGCAGACGAGAGTTGCTGATGGCCACGCGGTGCGTGTAGCGGCTCAAATAACGCAGCACTTGTTGGGGACCGGCAAAGGGTCGCTTGGCATAGACGACCCATTGGGGGCTTTGCAGTTCTTGCTCCAACCCTGCGAAAGCTTCCTGGGCCGCCAGTGCTTCCAACTCTCCGTGAAATTCCAAGCTCCCTTGGTCGTAGAGTCGGCGCAACCCATCGCGAAATTTACCGCCGAAAACTTTGCTCAGCGCCCGGACCGGGAATAGATAAGAGTCCGAGCTCCTGATCCAGCCCGAACCCTCCAGCGCCCATCCACCACCGGTCACGATGCAGTGCAAGTGGTAATGATCAACCAAGGTTTGTCCCCAGGTGTGCAGCACAGCGGTGAGGCCGATTTGAGCTTTAAGGTCGTTGCGGCCAAACTCCAGGAGCGTCTGGCTCACCACCTCAAAGAGCAGATTGAGCAGCGCGCGCCGATTCTGGCGGATGAGCGGATTCAAGCCATGGGGCAGCGTGAAGACCAGATGGAAGTAGGGCACTGGCAAAAGGACCGCTTCTTGCCCTTCCAACCATTGGAGGGCTTGGGTTCCCTGACATTGCGGACAATGCCGGTTGCGGCAGGAATGCGGCACGAGATGTTCCCCCCCGCATTTTTCGCAGCGATAACAATGTCCTCCCAGAGCCGGAGTGCGGCAGGCCGCCAGCGCGCCCAAGATCTTCCGATGCGCGGCGCAGAGCTTGAGCAAGCCTTGGTCAAGCACCTGACGCAACAACCGCCCCAGGGTCGGAGCGGCAGGCTCGTTCATGACTCAGGCAAAACGCTGCGAAGGTCCAGCAAATCCAAGGGCCCGGTGATCTCTGCCAAGCGCTCCTGTCGCACGTGCCAATCGAGGCTGGTCGTGGACAAATTGGCGTGACCCAAGAGCCGTTGCAACGCGGTGATCTCCACGCCCGCTTCCAATAAATGCGTGGCAAAAGAGTGCCGGAGCGCGTGAATGCCTCCTTTGCGCCGCAAGCCAGCTCTTTTGATGGCTGCGTAATAAATCTTCTGCGCCGTGCCATCGAGCATCGGACGCTGTGGATCGCGCACCGAGGGGAATAGCCAATGCTTGGGGCGGCACACTCGCCAGTACTGTTCGAGTTCTTGGAGCAGCCGCGGCGAGAGCAGCGTGTAACGGTCCTTCTGGCCTTTGCCTTCCTCAACACGGATTTGCCTCCGAGCCCGGTCCAGGTGCTCGAACTTGAGGTGACAGGCTTCGTTGAGGCGCAAGCCCGCTCCATAGACCGTCATGAGAAAGGCCCGGTGCATGGGATGAACGGCTCCCACGGTCAAAAGCTTCTGGATTTCCTGAATGCTAAAGACTTCCGGACGGCGAATGGCTTTGCGCGGGTGCGGCAAGGCCCGACGCAACGCCTCCACTTCCCGATGGACCACATGTTCGTAGAAGAAGCGGAAGGCATTGACCGCCTGATTGACCGTGCTGGCCGAGAGTTTGCGCTTATCCGCCAAATCAAACAGATACGCTCGCACCTGCGCATCGGAGAGTTGATCCGGTGAGAGCCGGAAATGCTTGGCCAGATGATAAACGTGGTGAATGTAGGCTTCCTGCGTTCGCTCGGCCATCCCGCGCAGAACCAATTCCTGGATGAGTTGTTGTCGTAATTGAGTCATAAGACTCCAATTTACAACTCACCCAGACTCAGCAGATCGCACGAAGTTCGAAGGATCGGAAAGCTACCGCGAAGCGGTTTAGTTCAACAGATATTGCGCAGAAATATTATGTATTGTGTTGGGCAGATTCTGCCTAATCCAATAATGTGTCGCCCTTTTTCCGGAGATTACCGTTCGAGCCACCAGCCACGCCCGATACGCAAGAAATCGTCGAGCTGCTTTTTTGTATGTTCGCTGGAAAGGGCCAAACGGAAGTATCCGAGTGGAGGTCCGCCCGGATACTTTATCCAGGGCGGAAAAACCCTTTGCGCCAAGAATAAGCGCTTCAGACGCCCGATCTCGCGCTGCGTTTCTGGCAGCAATGGAATGATCGGACTTGGTGTCGGTTCGACGGGATACCGAATTTGCCGCAATTCTTCCTTAACATATCGGACATTTTCGGAAAGCCGCGCGGCCAGTTGCCGATCCGTTTTCAGAATATGCAAAGCTTGCAAAGCCGCCGCAGCCAGCGGCAATGGCATTGGAGTGTTGCCGACATAGAATCGGCTCTTTTCCAACACGCGCTTCTGAAGCGTCGATGAACCTAGAATCGCCCCGCCGTAAACCCCAAACGCTTTGCTCAGCGTCATCGTTCGGATGATCCGGGATTGCTCCGAGATTTCCAAATATTCCAGCGTGCCCCGGCCGTTCGCACCGAGCACTCCGGCGGCATGAGCGTCATCCACAACAATAACGCCGTCTTTGGGCAGCAACCCTAAATAGGCTCCGACGGGCGCCACCGAACCGTCGTGGGCAAACATTCCATCGGTCAGAATAATCGGCTTGGCGGTTTTCCCGATCACTTGAAGAATATCGGCAAGTTGCTTCGGATCGCGATGCCGGAACCGCACAATCGGACAACTGAAAATCTCCGACGCATCAACCAAACTGGCGTGGGCCCGTTCGTCAAGCAACACGTGTGAGAACGTTCCTGACAAAGCTTGAGCCACGGCAATATTCGCCGCATACCCGCTCGACAGCAACACGGCACGTTCCGTCTGAAAAAACTCAGCGAGGCGTTTCTCGAGGTCGAGATACAGTTTGTGATTTCCCGTAGTTAAACGTGAAGCGGCCACGTTCAAGCCAAAACGATTGGTTCCCTCGCGCAAGGCGCGGAGCACATCCGGATGGCTGCTGAGGCGGAAGTAATCGCAGCCGGAAAAATAGGAGAGCTTCCGGCTGCCGAGCAGCACGCAAGTGCGATCAACCTGTTGCAGTGCGGGCGCGTCGGTCATGGACAGTTTGCATAAGCCAACATGCGCCCATTCAGCCGTCCCTTCGAGACTCATGCAATCGCGAACTGAATCCCGGCAGTCAAACGAGTCAAACGCCGTATTTCCTGGCATTGCATTGACAAGCATTGACAAGGGCTTGACCTTTTCTAATTAGCCGCCACATTAGCGGGCCGGTTTTTCAGAACCGGCTTTTATGCAGCATATACGAAATATCGCTATCATCGCGCACGTTGACCATGGCAAGACGACGCTGGTCGATTGTTTGCTAAAACAATCGGGCACATTTCGCGCCAACCAAGCCATTGCCTCGGAGGAACGGATCATGGATTCCATGGACCTCGAGCGCGAAAAGGGCATCACGATTCGGGCGAAGAACGCCGCTTTCAAATACAAGAATTACCACGTCAATATCGTTGATACACCCGGCCACGCGGATTTCGGCGGCGAAGTCGAACGCATCATGAACATGATCGACGGTGTGTTGCTCGTGGTCGACGCCGCAGAAGGTCCGCAAGCTCAAACGAGGTTTGTTCTTCGCAAAGCGCTGGAAGCCGGCGCCAAGCCCATCGTGGTCATCAACAAGATCGACCGCGAGAATGCGGCTCCGCACAAAGTTCTGGATCAAGTTTTCGATCTGTTCGTCTCGTTGCATGCGACCGACGAGCAATTGGATTTTCCTGTCGTTTACACGAGCGCGAAAGAGGGTTACGCGAAGGCCGAGTTGGAACACGTCAGCGGCACGATGGAGCCGTTGTTCGATGCCATTATCAAACATATTCCGCCACCGCGCGCGCATGCCGGTTCCGAGTTCAAGCTGCTGGTGGCGAACCTTGATTATTCGGACTACCTCGGACGTATTGCCTTCGGCAAAATCTACACCGGCAAGGTGAAGGTGGGTGATTCGTCGGTTTGCATCCACGGCAACGGACGCAAGGAAACATCCAAGATCACGGCCATCTTCCATTTCGAAGGCCTCAAGCGCATCGAGATTCCGGAAGCTCACGCTGGCGACATCGTTGGGATAACGGGTTTTGAGGACGTGTTCATTGGCGAGACTTTGACAGACTCGGAAGACCGCCAGCCGCTGCCTTTTGTGCCCATTGATCCGCCGACGATTCAAATGCAATTTGCCGTCAACGATGGTCCGCTGGCCGGGGTCGATGGAAAGCTGGTGACAGCCCGCCACATTCGCGAACGTCTCATCAAGGAAACGCGGACGAATGTTGCCTTGCGTGTCGAAGACACCGATGCGCCGAACATTTTCAACGTGAGCGGGCGTGGGGAAATGCAAATTGCCATTCTTGTCGAGCAGATGCGCCGCGAGGGTTATGAAGTGTTGGTTTCGCGGCCTGAAGTCATTTATCGAAAGGATGAAAACGGGAATTTGCTCGAACCGATCGAAAGGATGTTCCTGGAAATCCCTAAGGACAACATGGGCACAATCATGGAAAATCTGGCCGACCGAAAAGCCGACATCACACACATGGATCATCACGGGGATCAGGTGAGCATTGAGGCTCTCATCCCGATGCGGGGTCTGATCGGATTTGAAACGGATTTAGTGAACACCACGCGCGGACTCGGGGTGATGAGTCATCTCTTCCATGAGTACGGTCCCGATCGCGGCGAAATTTCGGCCCGCAAGAACGGATCGCTGGTCAGCATGGAAGATGGCGAAGCAACAGCTTACGCGCTGAATATGATCCAGGAACGCGGCCGGCTCATGGTCGATCCGGGCGATAAAATCTACAAAGGCATGATCGTCGGCGAAAACGCGCGCGAAAATGATATTCCCGTTAATCCGTGCAAGGCGAAGCATCTCACAAATATGCGTTCGCAAGGCGACGGCAAAGGCATCCAGCTCGATGCGCCTCTGCGCATGTCCTTGGAACGCGCCCTCGAATACATCAGTTCCGATGAATATGTCGAGGCGACGCCGAAGAACCTGCGTCTCAGGAAGAAGATTCTCGACGAAAACCAGCGGAAGCGAGCCGCACAGAGTCGTGCCGTTAAGGACGCAGCCGCGTAATTTATTTTATTGCCGCATTTCAATCGCTCGCGACCGGACTAAATCGCTGCCAAGCGAATGCATCGGCGCGCTTGCCTTGCGCGAGTGCCCGCTGAAGCCGCTCGACTTCCTGAGCCCAATGATTGCATTGTTGGACCAATTGCTCCTCTTCACCGCGGTCAAGCAGCCCAGCTTGCCTCCGCCGCCAAAGATCATGCTCGGCGGCGTTCAGCCGCAATTGCGCGACGCCCAGGTCGGGCTCTTCAACAAACCCGAACCGGCGATGCCAAGCCTGGCTGGGTTTGTTGCCCAGCTGATACCGGCTCACTAATCGCCGCCAGCCTGAAGCATGAAGTTCGTTCAACGCGGATGCCACAAGTGCTGTCGCGAGGCCCTTCCGCTGGACTGCCGGCGAGACGTATAACATATCGAGCAGCGCCCAATCCTTGTCCCGCGTTTGCGATATGACGAGCGCCGCACCGGCAATCGTCCCGGCTTGCGGCGCGTTGGCCGGAACCAAAGCGATGCGCGACGCTGGAAGCCAGCGATGAAACGGTCCCTGGAAAAAGTGCCGGAGACATTGCTTGGCGGAGGCTTTCACTTGACTGATCGTTTGGTCGCAATATTCGAATGCGTCGGCAAAAGCTTCCTGAAAACAACGCATCAGCTCCGGTTCATAGCTTTCCAGAACGGGGCGCAGCACTATGTCTGTCAGCACGCTTGATATTTCCGGTGTTTGCGTCGGCAGTGATGTGTAAGCGATGGCCATCCGCGGAGAAATGTGCGCGACGCCATCCGAATACTCCTGCTTCCACCCGATTTCGCAAGGCAGGAGGTCGAACTGCTCACGGCTCATTGGAATGTGCCGGCTGCGCATGTCTTGACTTGAGCATAATAACGTGTCTTTTCGCAACGCCGATCCGAATTCAGAGGAATTCACAGGAAGTGGTCTTCCATACGCTTCCTTGGCTGCTATTTTGTTCCAGCTATGAACTGGCCAAAACGCTTGAAATTGATGGCGCTTGATCGATGATCGGCCCATGAAAAAAGCTCCGCCTGCCGCAGCACGCGCTCAGCCTAAGGGGGCGAAGGACCCGGCCGACGCGAGACTGGCTGGGAGAATTCATCCTGTTATCATTTACCCGTTTCGCCAGCCCAACGGTTACTCGGACTTGGAACAACTTTATCGCCTCGTTGCGCGGTTGGATGCCGATAAGCAGAAATATGCGCGGCCGATCACAGTCATTGATCGCAAGACACATTACGCCATGGAAGCGAACGAGGAATTTCTCAAGTTCCGTGAAAACACGGTCGCGCGACACTCGGACATTCTCGATGCGTGGTGTGTGGACACGTGCCAAATGTGGTATTGCGGCCTGGGCAAGGCCTTTGAAAGCGGCGGACCAGAGGATGTCTATTGGTTGATTCCCGGTCACTTCAACTATGGCACACCTATCGGCCAGGAGGTGCTCGGCCGCCTGCATGATCTCCCCGAGATTATTTTAGAACTCAAACAAGACGTTTGCATCGGCGAAATCGCGACCGATCACAATAATTCCAAACAGTTGATCGATGACTATGGAACGTTCGCGCTGCTTTACAATTGGTTTCCCGCAGCAGCCCAGGAGATTCGCCAGTTTACCGAGCGACCGCGCTCCGAGTTCTTTGCTGTTTGCCACAGTTTCCTTGGCGATGTCCTGCGGCAACGCTGGTACGCCTACGAACAAACCGTCGTCATGCTCTTGCAAGCTGTCTTCAGCAGCAAACGCATCAGCCGCTTTTTCGTCGGCAATATTTCTGATCTGCCGGAAGGGCGCGAATCGTTCTCTTCAGCACTTCAACAGGTAGAAAGGACGGAACGTGTGCTCAAGTCGATCTGGCGTGAAAAGAATCAGACCACCGCCAGCTGGACTGAACAGTATCGTGTGCTCGAAGGCCAATCCGAACAAATCCGCAGGACGGCGGCGGTTATTCTTAAGAATCTCCTGAGCTGAGGGACGATAGTTGCTTCAGCTGTTATTGCTATGGATCGTTTTGTTCCCAAGAAGACGTTGCGCGCGGTGAATTTCATTTGCCAGGCGCCGCACGCTCGATCGGTCAGCCTGGTCGGCGACTTCAATCAATGGAACCCGGCTGCGCATCCTATGAAACGCACCCCGGACGGCGCCTGGCTCCTCGCGATCGAACTCAACCATGGCCATCACCGTTACGCTTTCCTGGTAGACGGCCATTTGACGCTGGATCCGCGGGCGCAGGGAATAACGCGAAACGATCGAGGCGAGCGCGTTTCGCTTGTCCCAATCAGTTAAATACCATTCATTGCTTGGCAAAGCTTCACTTGGACCAATAGAAGGACGACAAAGATTTATGAAGATGTGGAAGTTGTTTTTGCCTGCGATTGCGGCTCTCGTGCTCCAGCAGGGAACGGCGTTATTTGACTGCGCCTCTCATGCCGCCGACGCGAAGCCGGCGCCAACCAATCCAACAGAGATGCGAGCCGTCCCGGATGGCAATTACCTCGTCACTCTCGAATTGAATGGCAAAGAGCAGCGGCTGAACTTGAAGGTCAAGGACAGCGCCGCTCAGTGCGTTAACAGCAGCGATCCAATCCTGAAAGGTCTCCGAGGCCGGTTCCAGCAATATTTAATCCGAAATGAAATTCCCCGCAATGGAGTATTCTTGCTGTTCTTAATGAACGAAACGCAGCGCATGAACCAACTCTGGATTTTCCGGAATGACGGAAGTGCCGCCATTAGAGAAGTCCCGGACCGAGGCGAAATGCAACGAGCTATTCCGACGGATAACGATTCTATCGAGTTACCAAAGCGAATGCAGTAGCACAGCGCGTCTCGCCTGTCTCACTTCGTCGCAGCGCAGACTTTCAGTCAGTCTATCCTGTCAGTATCGCCCGGAATTATCCCAAGTCGCGACGATTTTCCGGAGCGCGGACATTCTTATCCGCGGCAGCTTGAAATGAAAAGCGCGCGTTCGAACTTTCGGAAAACCGCCAGACATTCGGACGTTGCCGCGGACAAGAATGTCCGCGCGAGCCAGTGTCCCAAGCCAGAGAGCTTCGACTTGCTGAGCGCAGCGCGCCGTCCAGCACGCCATCTCTACCTGCCAAAATGAGACTTCCTTGGTACATGGCACGCGGGGCTGTCGAGTTAAATCAGGCTGGCACTCGAATTCCTTCGCCTGGAAAATCGCCGCTGAACCCGCCACGCTCACCCGCGAGGAGTTCTGGGCGCGTTAGCCTGACGAAGGCGCTCAGTCTGTGCCCACGCGGCGTTGCGCGACGATGACCCACGACTACAAGCGCAACGGCGCGACGACGCTATTTGCCGCCCTCAATGTTTTGGAAGGCAAGGTTATTGGCCAATGTCAGGCCCGGCATCCT
>Ga0194112_10010870_pt1 | contig 11361 bp, 13 predicted proteins | sample TA2MahC400mmetaG_FD_146191 | JGI IMG/M metagenome (GOLD analysis project Ga0194112, IMG submission 146191) | Freshwater microbial communities from Lake Tanganyika, Tanzania - TA2015016 Mahale Deep Cast 400m | ecosystem: Environmental > Aquatic > Freshwater > Lake | place: Tanzania: Lake...
TTTCAGCCCCGGCAGATGACTGTAGAGCAGCTCCAGGAAGGCCATGATTGGGCCAACCGACGTTTCTATTCTTATTCTTCCCTCCTCCAACGCCTCTGGCCCTTACGCCGCAGCCATCAGGTTTTTCTCCCGGCTAATTGGGGCATGCGTCGGGCCTGGAAGAACCTGAGGAGGTTTTAAATGGCCGATTATTTTATTCTGGATGATATTCCTTTTAAGATCGAATTAGACCAGCTGGCCAAAACCCTGAGGGTTAAGGAAGGAAGTGAACAGCGCGCCAAATTGAAGAACTTCATTGCTGATGCCCAGGCTTTGGCTAAGCCCAAAGTTGTTTATAAGATCGCCTATATCGAAGCCAAAGAAGAAGATTCGGTTCTAGTAGAAGGCGTTACTTTTGCCAGCCGGATCTTGCGCGTTAACCTGGAAAAGGCTCATCGAACTTTCCCTTACGTAGCCACGTGCGGCCAGGAGTTGGAAAGATGGTCTGGGCCGGTCGAGGATCTATTGGAAAGATATTGGGCTGACGTTATCAAGGAAACGGCCGTGCGCTTGGCCGTAAAGTATTTAAGCGCCTATTTGCAGGAGCGCTACCGTCCAGGGAAATTATCCCGTATGAATCCCGGCTCGCTTCCGGACTGGCCCTTGCCAGAACAGCGGCCCTTATTCACCCTTCTGGGAGATGGACCTGCCTCCATCGGCGTTAAGCTTACCGATTCCTTTTTAATGATCCCCATCAAGTCGGTATCCGGAATATTTTTCCCCACCGAGGAGAGCTTCGAAAGTTGCCAGCTATGCTCCCGCGAAAAATGCTCCGGAAGAAGAGCGCCCTACGACTCCGGGTTATATAACCGCAAATATCAGCCCCGATGATTCGCCCGATCCTTGTGTTCCCAACTCTTTATTAGATTGCCGTAATTTATAATAATTTATCAAGGATCAGAACATCTATTCCTTTGATCCTTTCGAAAATTCGGTCATTGGTCAAAAAGCCGGTTGCCCCATGGACGATCGATGTGGCCATCTGAATGGCATCCGGTGCTTTTATTTTTTCAACAGCTCTCAGGTCAGAAGCCTTTCGCGCCACCTCTAAGTCCATTTCACATATCTTAAGACTCGGGAAAGTGGTGAGGTAATACTCATAATCCTGCGCCGCCTTCGTATAACCTGCAGCCTTGGGCTTTGTAAGGATTTCCATTAAAGTCAAATAAGATGTAATCCCTCTAATCGTCCCTTTTTCCAATGAATTGAAAAGCGCATCGGTCAAAGGGGCATAGCGTGGATGGTCCTCCAGATGGTAGATGAATATGGGGGTATCAAGTCCAATCAGAGATTGCTTTTTTAGCCATTCCTCAATTCGTTTCATTCGGTTTCCCAGCTATCCCTTTCTTTACGGACATACTCGACGGCATCAACTTTCCGCCATACCGACCGATGAAGCCCTCTTAAGTGCTTGGTATAACTCTTGGGGCGGGGCTTGAGAATAAGGCTATCCCTTTCAACTTCCAGGACCAACTGATCCCCTGGTTCGATAGAAAGCTTATTACGGGCCGCTTTGGGAATGGCAATCTGATTTTTGCTGCTTACGGTCACTAAGGCTTTCATAGCAAAATAACCCCCTGCATTCGCTTTACTTTACTTTATAGCCTGAAGTAAAACAAATTTCAATTTAATTTTACTTTTGAAAACCTAAGGATACGTGGGGTGCAGAACTTCTTGACATTGATCAACGCCTAAGGCTATATTTTCCCCGCGGCCAGCCTGGGCTAAAATTTTTTTCGCGGTTAAGTATCCACAGAAAATAGCGCTGTTGGCTAAGCCAATGACTTTCAGACAAATAATGGAATGGGCAATGGCATCATATTAACCCCCTCACCTTCATCCTCTCCCCCGCAGTCGGGGGAGAGGGGAGGTTGAAGGGAACAAAGGAGGTAAATCTACTATGACCAACCAATCAGGAGCCAATCGTCTGGATGCCGCCACTATAAAAAAATTCGAGACCGAATACGTCCTTTACCCTTGGGTAGCCCAAAAGGGCCTGAATCCTCCGGTTATGGATTACGCCAAAGGAAACTATTTCTACGATCCTGAGGGTAAAAAATATCTGGACTTCAGCTCGATGTTTGTTTTCAGTAACCTGGGACATGCCGATGAAAGGGTGGTCGCGGCCATTGCCCGCCAGGCGGCCCGGCTTCCCACGGCCGCTTCCCCGTTTGCCACCGAAGCCAAGGCCCTTTTGGCCAAACTCCTGGCCGAAATAACTCCGGGGGATATTAAAAAGACTTTTTTCTCCACCAGTGGAGCCGAAGCAAATGAGGGAGCGATTAAGCTGGCCCGGATGGCCACGGGCAAGGAAAAAATTATTGCCCGTTACCGTAGCTACCATGGCTCAACCTTCGGGGCCATGGCCCTGACTAACGACTTTCGCAATTGGGCCTGCGAGCCTTCTATCCCGAGCATCGTTCACTGTTTGGATCCTTACTGCTACCGCTGCCCATTCGGCTTGACTTATCCGGCCTGTGATCTGCAATGCGCCAAGCACGTAGAGGAGGTCATTCGCCTGGAAGGAGGGGCCAAGAGAGTGGCGGCTTTTATGGCCGAGACCATTGTGGGCGCGAACGGCATCATCGTTCCTCCAGATGGCTACTGGCAGAAGGTGCGGGAGATTTGCCACCGCTATGAGATGCTGCTGATGTGCGATGAAGTTATGGTGGGCTTCGGGCGAACCGGTAAATGGTTTGCCATTGAACACTGGGGGGTTGTGCCAGATGTCATCACCATGGCCAAGGGAATTACCAGCGGCTATGTGCCCCTGGGAGCAACCAGCGTTCGGGAATGGGTGGCCCAAGCCTTTGAAACCAATCCCTGGGTGCATGGCCATACTTACAGCGGTCATACCCTGGCCATGGCTGCGGGCGTGGCCACGATTGAAGCTTACAAAGCGGACGGCTTAATTGATCGCGGAGCCCAATTGGGTGATTATCTTATGCAAAAAGCCTTGGAGCTTAAGGACAAGCACCCCAGCGTAGGTGACGTCCGCGGGAAGGGTTTATTTGTTGGGATGGAGCTGGTTAAGAATCGCTGGACTAAAGAGCCCCTTCATGATCCTCTGGTCGAAGGCCCGCGCCCACCCACGGCCAAGATGAAGGTTCTAACTGAGGCCATGAAACAAGGAGTTTATTGCTTGCCTGGCGTGGCCGGCGTAATAATGTTAGCTCCTCCCCTTACCATTACCAAAGAAGAGATCGATCAGGCCATAGAGGTTTTCGATAAAGCCTTGGTCATGGCCGATGAAGAAACGGAAAAATAGAGGAGCCGAGTGGTTGATCCAGGCGCCAGAAAAGCCAAAGTGGTTGTTTCCAACCTGACCAAGAAGTTCGGAGACCTCCTGGTTTTAGATGAAGTCTCCTTCAATGTTGGCGAGGGCGAGTTTCTGTCCATTGTTGGACCAACAGGTTGCGGAAAAACAACCTTCCTGAACTGCCTTTCTCGCCTCCTTCCCCCGACGAAGGGTAATATTTTTATTGACGGGGAACTGGCTGATCCGAAGAAACACAATATCTCCTTTGTATTCCAAGAACCCACCCCCATGCCCTGGAGGACCGTGGCGGACAATGTTTCCTTCGGTATGGAAATCAAGAAATTCCCCAGGGACAAGATGCGCCAAAGGCTGAATTACATAATGGCTCTGGTTGGCTTAGCCGACACGGCCCATTTGTATCCGAACCAGATATCCGCCAGCATGATGCAACGCCTGACCGTGGCCCGGGCCTTTGCCGTGGATCCTGACCTGCTCCTTATGGATGAGCCTTACGGCCAGCTGGACATAAAGCTTCGTTACTACCTGGAAGATGAGCTGATCAAGCTGTGGCAGACCCTTAAGAGCACGGTGATCTTCATTACCCACAATATAGAGGAGGCTGTCTACCTGGCTGAGAGGATCCTGGTCCTGAGCAATAAACCCGCCAAAATTAAGGCCGAAATAAAGGTAAATCTGCCCCATCCACGGAAACTTATCGATCCTCAATTCGTTGCCATTAGGAAGTACGTGACGGAATTGATTCGCTGGTGGTAGGTAGAAAAAGGAATCTAACAAATAACCAAGAAAAGGAGGTGCCCGTAAAAAAATAATCTTGCCTAACAGGAAACGAAGGAATCATTGACGAGAAGGAAAAGTTTAGGAATTAGAAACGAAATATTAACCAAAGAAAGGAGTCGGAAAATGAAAAAGATGGTGCGAGTATTTTTTGGGGCGGTGGCCATGATTACGCTCCTGTCTTGGACAGGGTTGGCAACGGCTCAACAGAAGCTGATTCCTTTGCCCACGGCCTGGATGCCCGAGCACGAGGTTTTTTTTGCCTGGTATGCCAAGGAAAAAGGATGGGACAAAGAAGAAGGCCTGGATATGAAATTACTTAATTTTGACAGCGGCATGGCCATGCTGGAAGCTCTTCCGGCCAAGCAATGGGTGTTGGGCAGCATCGGCGGCGTCCCTCACGTTATAGGAGCTCTGCGCTATGGCGCTTACCTGATCGGTCTGGGAAACGATGAATCCTTCTGCAACGCCGTCTATGCCCGTCCCAATAGCCCGGCGGTGAAGACCAAGGGAGCGGTCAAGAATTACCCTAAGGTGCTCGGCAAGGCTGAGGACCTCAAGGGCAAAACCTTTCTCGTAACCACGGTTTCCTCTGCCCATTATGCTATGAGTTCTTATTTGCACGTCTTTGGCTTGAAAGATAAAGACGTGGTGGTCAAGCATATGGACCAGGCTTCGATCATGGCGGCTTTTGAGAAGGGCATCGGGGATTTTGCCTGCCTCTGGGCGCCTTTTACGTTCACGGCGGAGGAAAAAGGCTGGAAAGAGGTGGGCAACGTGAATACCTGCGGCGTAGCCATCCCGATCACCTTCATCGGGGATAAAGAATACTGCGACAAGAACCCGGAAGTAGTGGCCAAATTCCTTCGCGTCATGTTCCGCGGGATAAACAAACTTAAAGAGGAAGGGGCAACGCCGGAAAACGTGAAGCTCTTCCAGAGGATGTACAAGGAATGGGCCGGCATGGAGTTTACAGCTGACGCGGCGAAAAAAGACATTGAAAGCCACCCGGTTTGGAAGCTTGATGAGCAGCTCAAAATTTTTGACGCTTCCAAAAAAGAGAGCAGGGCCCAGAGATGGGAAAGAATGCTCGCCGAGTTCCTCCAGGCCAACGGCCGGATCAAGGCCGAGGAGTTGGCCAAAGTAAAAAAGATGGACTGGGTTACGGATAGATTCCTGAAGACGGTCAAGACCCCTATCCCATCCTACAAATAAAACGGAAATAGGGTGTAGGGATTGGGCCCAATAGGAGATTGGGGCGGATGCCGTTCCAATCTCCTTGCTTTAGAATTTGTTTGGCAGCCGCGGCCAGGTCAGAAGAACGAGAAATTATTTTATTGTCCTGAATCAGAGGTTTTCAATGGCTTACGAGGAAGTAAAAATCAAAAAACCCCTGCTTCTTAAAATTTTATCGTTAGCCAGCATTACGGCTTTTTTTGGGGGGTGGGAGCTTATCGTCGGCACTGGTCTGGTTCCCAGCACTATGTTAGCTGCTCCTTCCTCGGTCTTCCAGTTGTTTCTGGTGAAACTTACCGATCCCAATCCCGACGGGTCAGTTCTTGCGGCGCACGTCTGGATGAGTATCCAGGAAGCCGGAATCGGATACCTCCTTTCCCTGCTCATAGGACTTCCCCTTGGCCTGTTTATGGGATGGTTCACCGTCGTCAGGGGCGTATTTCGACCAATATTTGAAATCATCCGTCCTATTCCCCCGATCGCCTGGATTCCCCTGTGTATTTTCTGGTTCGGAATTGAGCTGGGAGGAAAGGTGTTCATTATCTGGATAGGAGGGGTTGTCCCCTGCGTGATCAACGCCTGGGCCGGAGTTAAAATGACTAATCCGACCCTCATCCAGATGGCCAGAACCTACGGCGCGACCGACTGGCAGATATTCCAGAAGCTCTGTATCCCTTCTGCTCTGCCGATGGTTTTCGGGGCTTTGCAAATTACCCTGGCCATCTGCTGGACGAATCTCGTCGCTGCCGAGCTCCTGGCCTCCGATTCTGGCCTCGGGTTCCTGATAAGTATGGGCCGCCGGCTGGCCTTGCCGGAAATGGTTGTCCTGGGCATGGTGACTGTGGGCATCGTCGGCGCCCTGATTGGCCTGGTTATAGATGTCATTGAAAAACGGCTCCTGGCCGGGATAAGGAGATAGGAAAAGTTGACCGCCGACCCCAAAAAACCATTCCCGATATTGCCCCTCATCAGGAACGAGTTTTTTCTTTACGTCCTTTCTTTTGTAGGCTTTCTTTTCATCTGGGATTGGGTGGCCAGGGAGCAGATCCTCGGCAAGTCCCTGGCTCAGCCGTATGATGTGGTTCAGGAATTAACCCGTTTGCTTTCGGTTAAACTTGCCGGGAAAGACCTTCTCGGACACATCTGGGACAGCACCCGAAGGGTCTTTATTGGTTTTGCCATTGCGGCCGTATTTGCCGTACCCCTCGGATTATTGATGGCTCTTAATCGCTATATCAATGCCCTGGTCAAACCGGTCTTTGACATATTTAAACCCATGCCTCCCATCGCCTGGATTTCCATCGCCATTCTCTGGTTCGGGATTGAGGAGGCTTCGAAGATATTCATTATTTTAATCGGCGCTTTTGTACCTTGTCTGCTGAATTCCTATAACGGCGTTCGGCTCATAGAGCCAGAACTCTATGACGTGGTCCGCATGTTGGGCGGAAAGCGGCGGGATGAGATTTTCCATGTCTCTTTCCCGGCAGCCTTTCCGGCCATCTTCAGCGGGCTGCAAATTTCCTTAAGCATAGCCTGGACCTGTGTGCTGGCGGCCGAACTGGTTAGCTCCCGTTCTGGCCTGGGTTGGATTATCATCCAGGGAATGCGGCTCACCAAGCCTGAACTGGTGATCGGGGGAATGGCCATCATCGCCCTGGTGGCCTGGCTTACTTCTTTGCTGGTCAGCGGTCTGGAGAGGTTGGTCTGCCCCTGGAGGCGGGAAATCGGGGGACTATAATGTATCCCAGAGAAGCCAATGACTGAAAAAGACCGGCCAAACCAAATTAAAATTTCCTGTCAGAATATTCGCAAAGTTTTTATTCAAAAGGGCAAGATCCAGGTTCATGTGCTCGAAGACATTTCTCTGGCTGTTTATCGCAATGAGTTTGTGGTGATCCTCGGGCCAGGGCAGTCGGGAAAGACCACCCTGCTAAGAATCATTGCCGGTCTGGAAGCGCCTACCGCCGGGCGCGTTCTTTTAGACGGGCAAGAAGTGAAAGGCCCCGGGCCCGATCGAGGGCTGGTCTTTCAGAGCTACATGCTTTTTCCCTGGAGAACCGTCCTGGGCAACGTGGAGATGGGCCCCAAACTCAGAGGGCTGCCGAAAGAAAGCAGGCGTAAAAGCGCATCCCATTACTTGAATTTAGTGGGCCTGGCTGGTTATGAGAAGTACTACCCCCACCAATTGAGCGGGGGGATGAAACAGCGTGTGGGCATTGCCCGGGCCTATGCTAACAACCCTGAAGTGATGCTTCTCGACGAGCCCTTCGGCCAGTTGGACGCCCAGACTCGTTATTATATGGAAAAAGAGACCGTGCGCATCTGGGAAACCGAGAAGCGCACGGTGATCTTCGTAACGAATAATATTGATGAGGCTATTTATCTGGGAGATCGGATCATCACCCTGGAAGGGAAATTGCCCGGCCGGATGAAGGCGGTTTATCCGGTCCCTCTTCCCCGCCCCCGAGAGCATACGGATTTGGCCTTCCTAAACTTGCGCCATGAAATCATCGAATCCAGCAAGTTACTTCTCTAATTTTTTCTGGCGCCATCCGTGATTATATGGCTCCTTCTTCTTTTAGCCCTCTTATCTCCTCTTTGCTTAGTCCCAGATATTTTCCCAGGATTAATTCATTATGCTCGCCGACCAATGGTGAAGGCCGATTTACGCTGCCCGGAGTTTTCGAGAGCTTAAACGGGATCCCGGGAATTTTGGCCTCGCCGATGATCGGATGTTCGATATCCACAAAATAGCCCCGTTCTTTCAAATGAGGATCAGCAACTACCTGTTCCACATTCAGGATCGGGGAGTTAGCCACCCGTTCTTTATCCATCATTTCCCCTACTTCTTTGACCGTATATTGGGTGGTGATCTTCTCAATTTCCTCCTGGAAAAAATATTTTTTCTCCCAGCGCTGGCGCTTAGTGCTGTACTGGGGATCTTTAGCCCAATCTGGCCGGTTAATAGCCCGGCAAAAGCGTTGCCAGTGTTCATCACCTACCGTAGCAATGATGATATACCCATCCTTGCACTTGAAAGCAGCCATGGGACACTCGTGGGGATTCATGGAGCCAATCGGAGTCAAAAGTTCCTTCCCGATCGTCCAGCGGACGATGGCCCCTTCAAGGATGGCTACCATAGTCTCCAACATGGAAACATCGATGTATTGTCCTTGCCCGGTTTTTTCCCGATACCAAAGGGCAGCCATGATGGCAAAGGCCGCATGAACAGACGCATTCACGTCTCCCAGCGAAGTTCCGACCCGGGTGGGAGGATTGGCCGGATGACCTGTAAAGGACATAAGGCCGCTCATTGCCTGGGAGATGACATCAAAAGCCATACGCTCCGCATACGGCCCTGTTTGGCCAAACCCACTGATACTGCCCATGATAATTCGCGGATTAACTTCTTGCAGAACCGGGTAATCAATTCCCAAACGCTTCATAACTCCCGGAGCATAATTTTCCAGAACCACATCCCCGATTTTGACGAGTTCTTTGAAAATCCCGACCGCCTTGGGATGTTTGAGGTTTAAGGTAATCCCATATTTATTCCGGTTCAGGGTCAGGAAATACCCGCTCCGGCTCCGGTCATGGGGCCCGCCTTTCCCCTGTTCCACCATCGGAGGATTGTCGCGGATCATTTCCCCCTCGGGGGGTTCGATCTTAATGACTTCTGCCCCCATGTCCGCAAAAAGCATGGAACAGTATGGGCCGGCATAAATCCGGGTCAGGTCGAGGACCCGGATTCCTTCTAAAGCTTTGGCTTTCATGTTGCGTTAACCTTCCTTAAGAAGCCCGTTGATCAACTGTTTTCCCTTTGGGAAAAGGAAAAGTGAGACCCAGCCAGAGAAATGTTTAAATGAAATGGGATTAAATCTTGACCCTTGGGAGTAGACCACCTCCCGCAATAGTTTTTCGTATTCTTCAGCATCATCTACTTTTGTCCAGCCCTTCCACATGCGGGCAATCATTTGTTGCTCCCAACCCGGTTATCATGCAGGTCTTACGGGTGTTGTAGCGTCGTCACCCACGACTGTCAACCATTGGCGCACTCGCCAGTTTGTAACCAAGCCGTTGCGCACATAAGGATCATTCTTGGCAAATTCCTCAACAATTGCCGCCGTATTTAGCATGAGGGCTAACGGGCGCGCGGCTTTTCGCGCTTCCGCTGGAACCAATTTTTCGGTCATTCATTCGGCATTCAGATTCTTCAAAATCTTCTTTGCCAGCGGCTCTTTTATTTCGATGTGTCGGGGAACAGCTTCTATTACACATTTTTTCGGATTGATCCAGAACGAGTGTGATTTTCCTCCCGCTTAAGGTAACAACCCGCAATTCTTAATCTACGTTCCAGGTCCCGGCGTTTCATCCAATTAAAACCTTTTCTTGTATGGCATCCTCGGGCAATCCACGAAGTATATCCGCCCTGCGGTCTTCAAGAATTAGTTCAATGGCCTCTCGCAAATTATTCTTGGCTTCTTCGATCGTCTCCCCTTGTCCATTGGCGCCGGGAACCTCGGGGCAAATTGCCCAATACCCGCCTTCGGGTGCGGCTTCAATGATTGCTGTGAATTCCGCTTTCATAATTACCTCCTGTTTATAGTTGACCAACCGGGCTCGCGGCTGAGCTGCGGGCCGCAGGACTGGCTGAGGGGTGCGGCGCGCTTTTTGCCGCATCCCTCTCCAGCTGGAGGTTAGGTGGTAACCTATGGTTTTGACTCGCTTCAACTGACCAAAGTTAGCTCTCGGGGACTCGTGGTCAGCACCTGAACACCCTCATGCGTAAGATGCACAGTGTCTTCGAGCTTAACGGTCAGGCCACCTGGTATCATCACGTGCATTTCGATTGCCAATACCATTCCCGACTTTAGGAGAACATTCCCCCCCCGAACGAGGAGAGGAGGTTCATTTAGTTCCAAGCCGATGCCATGTCCGACGAAATGGGCCTTGGCCTGCGATTCAAAACCCATGAAAGCCTGCCCAAGACCCAGTTCTATTGCACGATCTTCGGCCAGCGCGAAAGCCTCACCGGTTGTCATCCCCGGGGACATGCTATTGATCAAGAAATCACAGACATCCCGAAATCGGTAAAAGAGGTCCAAGGCTCCTTCCGGGATTTGGCCGATTGCATAGGTGCGGCTCTGGTCAGCATGGTAGCCTTCCACGCAAGCCGGTATATCTACCAGGACCAAATCTCCAGGCTCCATAATGCGAAGAGATGGGCCAGCCGGAACTGCGCTGCTGAGCCCAATGCCAGTAATCGTATAGACCGTCCCGCTTGTGTGGCGAAGGTTTGGTCCCGAAGCCAGCGGGCCGCGGCTCATTACAAAGTCTGGAAGCCGCATAAAGAAAATGCCCTCATGGCCGGCCAGGCGTTGAGCATTTTCAACAATTGCAGCCAGGTCCAACTCTCTCATGCCTGCTCTGAGACAGGATACTACTGCCAGATGCCCTGCATGCACTGCCTGACACGCCCTTTTAATGCTCTCTATCTCCTCCGGATCTTTGATCATGCGCTGGTTCAGTATGTCACTGGATATATCCACCAATTCCCGCCCGCCCAAGGCTCGACTCAGCAAGCCTGATTGTGCCACTGTAAGCACGTCCAGTTCAGTCCCCACCTTTTCTCCTGCCCCAACGCCGGGAAACATTTTGTTGAAAATCGTCTCAATACTGTCCTCTGACACGACCCGCTCAGCTTCAAGACCGGATTCATGGCGTGCGAACTCAAATCCCCTTCGCACAAATAGCATGTGATCATTTGGTAACACCACGAAATATGAAGGCTGAGCAGTGCCTGTGTAATAAAAAACGTCGCGGGAATACAGCAGAATAGCTCCAGCTAATCCACGGGCTTCCAGAATCTCCTGCAAACGACTGATTCGTTTGTCATACATAGACCAAAAGAGTACCTCCACGACGCTTTGCCTGTGGTGAATGAGAGTGATCGAATTTCACCTAATCAGGATAGGGAGGTGCCTCGCGACACCTCTCCTCCTACACCACCGTACGTACGGATCACGTATACA
>Ga0194112_10010876_pt1 | contig 11356 bp, 10 predicted proteins | sample TA2MahC400mmetaG_FD_146191 | JGI IMG/M metagenome (GOLD analysis project Ga0194112, IMG submission 146191) | Freshwater microbial communities from Lake Tanganyika, Tanzania - TA2015016 Mahale Deep Cast 400m | ecosystem: Environmental > Aquatic > Freshwater > Lake | place: Tanzania: Lake...
ACTTTCCCACTGTATAATTAAGGCTTTACCCCAATATGGACGGTAGCAATTCCATTGGTAAGCCGACGATAAGTTACCTCGGAAAAACCGATTCGTTTGAGGACAGCAGATAATTGATCGGGGGGAGGGAAAAGCCGGATGGAGTTGGGAAGGTAAACGTAAGCTGGCCTGGAGCCAGCAATGATTTTCCCCAGAAAAGGGATAAAGTGGGAGGAATAAAGATCGTAAAGCCACTTAAACCAAATGGCCGTGGGTTGAGAAAATTCCAGGACCATCAACTTCCCGCCTGGCTTCAGGATCCGGTATATTTCTTTTAGCCCTTTTTCCATCTGCGCCAGGTTCCGCAGGCCGAAGCCAACCATGGCTTTATCAAAATACCCTGAGGAGAAAGAAATTTCTTCGGCATTACCCTGGACAAAATTTATCTTGAGCCGATGGGAATTTCTGGCCGCTTTAATTTTTCCCACCTCAATCATCGCCCAGCTGAAGTCGTACAAGATGGCTCTCCCGTTCGGGCCAATGGCTTTGGCGGCCAGCAGGGTGAGGTCGGCAGTTCCGCCGCATATATCAATCACTCGCTCACGGGCTTGAACTCTCAAGGATTTAACGGCGAAATTTTTCCAGAAATAGTGGAGCCCAAAGCTGAGGAGGGTATTCATCAGGTCGTATTTACTGGCGATGGAATTGAAGAGGTGAGAAATAAGCTTAGTTTTTTCCGCGGTTGAATCTTTGGGCACTCGAAGCGGACCTCTTCTTTAGGAGTTACTAAAAAATTATCCCCAGAATATAGGAATTTTTTTTCTTTGGCAATCAACGAGCTAAAGAAGGGAGATCCGCGGCAATAGATGGATTTGTTGATTAAAGAAGAGTGGTATTTACCTTGATATTCCCTTGGGAATCGATTTGGATCTTTAATTCCACCTCTTTATTGGGAAGGCCAAATTGCCAAGGGGGATTAAGGGAACTCCAGGGAATTTTATCTTGGAGGTGCCGGGCTAAATCTTCGTCCGAATCTGGGGTAATGGTAACGCTCTGCAACACGCCCGTCTCAGTAAAAGATACCTTAACCGAAGCCTGCTTCTCCTGCGGGGCACCGGAGGTTTCCAGAGAAAGGCAATCCTGAAGCAACCTGATGACCTTTTCGTTTATATTTAAATAAAAATGTTTTAAGCCGATGGCCGCAGGCGGGCTATTTGTTCTCAGCGGGAAATGATATTGCCTCCCGGCTGGCTGGATTTTTATAATTTCCTTTGGTGCTTGCCCGGGATTTTGCTCGTTGACCAAAGAGGTAGGGGAAATTTGACTCTCAGTTACCGGTGTTTTCATCAAATCCTTATTTAAATTTGACTCCGGAGATTTCGATTCCGGCGTTGAAAAATTCACTGCCGTGGCTTCGCCCTGGCTTTTAGAAGGTACTTTTAAGGGTGTTTCTTTTTTCAAGCCTTCGACTTCGATCCGGGGGATAAAATTTACGACCAAATAATTGGCTTCTTTGACCGCTCCCTTTCCTGATTTGGCCAAACCCAAAATGATAGCCAGAAAAACCAAATGGACCAGAAAAGAAAAAAATAAAGCGGTCTTAAAATTGAGGTGGTGATCCTGAATTAAAGAATTAAGTTGAGTTTTTTCTACCATAAAAATTATTGGGGGCGGGCACGGAACCCGCCCCTTTTAGTTTTGGTTAATCCATACTGGGCTGCATCAACAATTTAACCCCGGCATTTTTCTGATCGGAACTGATATTCGTGCTTCCATTGGTTGTTCCAGAAATTCTCCCGGCTGCGGCTTCCATTCGCTGCTTGAAGGTCAACCTGACCTCCTGTTCCTGCTCCCGGGTAGGCCGACCACCCTGGTAAATTGAATATCTTGAAAATTCAATTATCCAGATGTCTTCCTGTAGTCCCAGGTAAGCATTGAAAGCGGAGCTGGGGGTATTATAGGTACGGCGCTCTGTGGTCCAGGTTCCGCCGTTGCTCTGGCAGCTTTGGGAGTCATAATAATTGTTGTTGGAACAGGAACCCAACCAGGAGGACATCGCGCTCGGAATGGTTAAGGTATCGCGGGAATAGCCGAAACTGCCACCGGCACTGAGGATGCTGGCCATCCAGTTGACCATGACCACCTGGGGGATGGGCCAGTTCTTGGTGGTTCCATTAAAATCACGGTAGGTCCCAAAATCAGATGGAAGGTAGGATTGGTTAACACCAAAGGCTGAGATGACGTTCGCTTTCATCTGATTAATTTCGGCGTCAGAAGATGTAATATTGGTCTGGAAGGCGGTAAAGATAGTCTGAAAAGCCTGATCAATGGCCGTCCGAACAGCCTCATGGGTAGTATTATGGGCAGCGACATAGGCGTCAGGATTCTGAAAGTATTCGCCATAGGTACCATCAATATTGGCATGGGCGTTCATCATAGTTTGCACCGCCGCCAAATAGGTGTTTACCTGGGTTCCTGAGGCATTCAGAGCTGTTAAAGCCTTGGTATATTCGCTCTTTACTTTAACGGCCGCGATCCGGCGGAAGAAGGAACTCATGGATTGCTCAATGGATCTCTGAACGCCAGGGGAAAGCGAATTGATGCGGGCTTGGTTGGTGGCGTTACCAGCTACTACTCCGGCAGCATCATGGGCGGCCAGAAGCAGCGTGAAATCTATTCCGGCAGCTTCCGCGGCATCCATAAAAACGTCGGCCATGAATCCCCCGGCCTTCTGCATTTCCTGGGTGGCCGTAGTGGCATCGCCGCTGTCCACAGCAGCTTTAAAACTCGCCGTAAGATCGGCAATAGTTTTTTTCCCGGTTGTTCCGTTGTAGATTAATTTACTTTTGAAAGTATTTAACTGAGCACTGGTTACCCCGTTGGCAAGGAGAAAGCCTTCGAAACCCCCGCTGCCCACGATAGCGTCTTTTCCCAAAGCCGCCAAGGAAACAGCGTCGTTTTCCGTGGCGTCAGGGGAGCGAAGCAGAACCAGGAGGTAAGCCACCGGAACAGGGTCGTCGGTCCCAATTACCTCCCCGGCAGCCAGAATAGCGTTCGTCTGAACCGTGGAAAGGCTGTTGACTCCTACTAAGTTTGTACTACCCTGGGGGGGAGCCGGAACAAAACCTTTCCGCACCACGTTGCCGGAAGAGTCTTTAATAATAAAGACCAGGAAATTAGCGTCGGCATTAGTGGGCATCTCGCTGAGAACAAAACTCAGCTTCCCATTGCCGTCAGTAGTTCCAGTGGTGGTGCTGTAATCGCTGACGGTCCCGTTGCTGTTGACTTTTTGAATGACAATCGTATAAGTGGAATTGGCATTGAGCGCAGCATTGGCAGGCTGCCCGCCCATGAAGACCGCAATCGCCAAAGTAAGCATTAGAAAAAACAGCTTTTTCATATATAGGTATCCTCCTTTTAAAATCTTTTAATCAGTCAACACTTCCGCTGACTGTGCCGCCTGAAGTTGAACCGCTGCTCCCGCTGCTGGTACTGCCACTTCCGCCGCAGCCCGTGCTTAAACTCAAAAAGGCCAGCAATACCATGGAGCCAATAACCATAATCATTTTTCTTTTCATAACTTCCTTACCTCCTTTTCAATTTGCCCTTTCTTTGTTCGAAGATGTATTTCCGTAACTTTCCGGTTAACCTTCCCCTTAATACCTCCTTTCTTCAGAAATTTTATTTCCCAAAATTTAAACGATAAATATACGATGAGCAAAGAACATGCCATTGGTTTAAAAAAGATGGGGTCAACTTAAAAGAAAGAAATTAAAATATATTGTGATTTTAAATAATTACACTTTTCCATTTTTTAAAGAGCGCGCTTTGAAGGATGGACTTAAAAATTCAGAGTTTTAAATCGAGGCGGGGTCATTTTTCCAACACCGCAACAAAAAATAATGTCATTTTTTAGACTATTGGCCCCTTGTATTTTTATTTTCCTAAATTGGAAGAATCGAATATAATAAAGATGGTTTTTTATTCTGAAGAAGAGGAAGTTAATTCAGGGTATCCTCCCAAATATCCAGCAAGGATTAATTTCTTTAGAGAAGGGGCGAGGAGAAATGAATAATAATACCGGGCAATATAAAAGATTTTATCCTTGGCCGGCTTTGCTTATAACAATTTTATTTATTACTTCCTGCGCCGAGGTTCGCTTGAATAAAATTCCTGCCCCGCCGGCATCACCCAGGCTCCGGGTATTTATCCAGCCGATAACCAGCACCCCGCCACCTGGCACCTTTCCTTCGAGGGGTAGTTTTTGGACACCCCATGAAGAGTTTGCCAACAGGCAGTTCAACTTAGTTGGAAAATTTCTGACAGAGACGGGTATATTCGAATTGACCACCAGAAAGGAATTGGAGTCCATCATCGGGAAAAGAGAAATTACAGGGTGGGAGTGGGGCAGGAAGGATTGGGATCTGGCCCGGAAAGTTGGCCATGCCCTCCACGCCGATTACGCCCTGATCACGGAGCGAGTCATAGGCATAGGATTTAACTTCTTCGATACTGTACTGATTAACCTCGAAACGGGAAAAAAGTTTAAAGTTTTTTTCCGCTTTCCTCAAGATCGGACCCAAAGGCTCGATTGGCAAAACATAAATTTGGTTGCCTACAGGGAAATATTTCGTGATGCCAAAAACGATTTATTAGCCACAGCTCTACGCAAAAGCGGGGTAAGCCCTCACCCCAGAATAAGCCAGGAGCCCAAGCCGGATATAAGGCCAGCTCCGGTTTCACCACCCATGGTTTCCAAACCCCCTGAGCCTGCAAAACCTCCTGAGCCCAAGCCAGAAGTTAAAGCGGAAATAGCCCGGCCTCCGGTTGCCAAACCTCTTTTGCCGCCAAAGGAGCCTGAATCCAGAAGAGAGGTAAAGAGGGAAGTCCCCCCGTCTCCAATTGCGAAACCTCCTGCTAAGTTAGAAACTCCTAAGCCACCGGTTGCACGAGAAGGAAAAGAGGTTGATTTTGAAGAATCTCTTGGTTTGATGACGGCAACAACCGGTCAAACGAGGCTGGCCGTTTACGATTTTGCGGCCAACGAACCTTTTAAAGTGGCCGCTTTAATCCTGGCCGAATCTTTACGCGAAGAAGTCTTCCGCCTGGGGCAATTCATTTTGGTCAACCGGGAAAATATTGTTCAGGTTATGAATGAAATGGGGCTGCAGCAGTCCGGTTTAGTGGACGAAAAACAGGCCGTCCAGGTCGGGAAAGGATTAGCCGTTAGTCAAATTATCCTGGGACAATTCGGAGCGTTAGGAAAGACGGCCCTTCTCCAGGTCAAGCGGATCGACGTGGAAACCCAAAATACTTTGGCTATCGGTTCCCTTAAATGCACGGTCGGCAGGGAAGAAGAATTACTCGCCGGCCTTACCGAGCTTGTAAAAAAATTGACTATTAAATAAATTTCAGAGCCCCCGGAAAAATTCCGGGCAAAGCAAGAAATTATCGCCGGAAAATACCACTTTCCGGATTATTTGAACCATAAATTCCCACCCGCCTAAGACCACGGACTTTTCCCTTGAGATATTCCAAGATGGGCAGGAGTTTCAGCTGGGGAATGATCAGAGCGTCAACATCGGCCAGAAAGACTTTACGAGAAAGCCCATAGGGGCAACTTCGGTAATTTTTATTATATTACTGAAGTGAATGAATTGAGTCAGAATTAGAAAGGAGAAAAGATGGCCTTACAAATCGAAGAAAAGATTAAAGCTCTGGAAGTGGCCCTCAATAATGAATCCCGGGAGAGAGATTTCTATTTAAAACACAAAGAGAGAACCAGGAATCTTCATGGGAAAACCATGTTTGCCTCCATAGCCCAAGACGAAGATGAGCACTATCAAAGAATTCTGGAATTATATAAGCGCCTGCAAAAAGACGGGCGGTGGCCTGAGACGATTCCCTTAAGAGTTAGGGATACGGAAGTAAAGGTCTTAATGCAGAAGCTTGTAGAAGCCGCAGACGCCACCTCCCCTGTAGATCCGGACGATCTGGAAGCGGTGAAAATTGCCATTGGCTTTGAGACTAAAGGAGAATTGTTTTACGACGGATTAGCCAAAGAGGTTGAGGATCCGGTGGAAAAGAAGTTCTACGGCTTTCTTGCTTCCCTGGAAAGGGAGCACCGATTATCTCTCGAAGATACGTATGAATATTTCCGGGATCCTGCCGGCTGGTATCGAATCAAAGAAAGATCCCACATTGATGGCGCTTAAGGCAATGGCCAAGCGCAGAGAGAATATGGAAGATAAGCTTAAAAATAACCTCGTTGTTAGGGCGAAAGTCATCCAAGGAATCCGGCAGTTTTTCTGGGGGCAGGGATTTTTGGAAATCGAGACTCCCTACTTGGTTTCTTCCCCGGGAATGGAACCCCATTTATCAGCCCTGGAACTTTATTGCACCCACCCGGATGGCCGCCGGATGAAGAAGTACCTGCATACTTCTCCGGAATACGCCATGAAAAAACTTTTAGGTGAGGGATGGGAAAAGATTTTCCAGATTTGCCGGGTGTTCCGGGACGAGGAGATCAGTGACACCCACCAGCTTGAATTCACGATGCTCGAGTGGTACCGAACCAACGCTGACTACCGCCGGATCATGGAGGATTGTGAAGGATTGATTAGCTATCTATCCCAGTATGTTTTAGGAACTTTGGAATGGTCCTATCTGGGGAAGAAGCTGGATCTCACTCCGCCTTTTGAGCGTTTAACAATGGCGGAGGCGATGCGCCTTTATGGGAGAGTCGATATTGAAAAATATCAGGATGGGGCCTCCTTACTCGCCGAGGCAAAATCCCAAGGTTATCGTTTTGACCTGAACCAGGAATACTCTTTGGAAGATGTCTTTTTTAAGGTTTTTTTAGAGGCCGTAGAACCAGGTCTCGGTTATCCCAAGCCCTTAATTCTTTATGAGTATCCCGCAAGCATGGCCGCCCTGGCCCGCCTGAAACCGGGAAACCCTACCTGGGCCGAGCGATTTGAAATTTACGTTGCTGGATTGGAGCTGGCCAATGCTTTTTCAGAGCTAAACGATCCCGGGGAGCAAAGGAGGCGATTTGTCGAGGAACAGAACCAGCGGGCTAATCTGGGGAAGCCGGTTTATCCTATGGACGAGGATCTGCTTGCGGCCTTATCCCGAATGCCTCCGGCAGCAGGTATTGCCCTGGGAGTTGACCGTTTGGCTATGATCTTTTGTGATACTCCGAGAATCAAAGAAGTTTTGGCCTTTCCCCAGATTTAAAGGCACAGGAAGTAAGGAGCAAAGGTTAAAAAAATTTTTAATAGATGCCCTCCAGTTTTTATAGAAGTTTGGGTTCTGGCGAGGGAAAATGAAGAGGTGGAAAGGTGCGGACTCGTCATTATAAGGCGATTTTGTTCCTTTGGCCGGGGCCTGTCAGGGAGTTGTTTACCTGAGGTAGTTTTTAGATATTCGGCTGGTTACTCTTTATGGGATTATCTCAGGCCTCTTTTTGCGGAAAGAAAGGTGGGAGGGAATAAGTCAGTTATTTGCCCGCCGATACTGACTCCTCCGCACCTTCCCACCTCTTCCTGAAGCTTTTTGGAGAAAATTGGTTGACCATAAAAAACTGGGGGTGGCACCCATAAAATTAAAAGGAATTATGAATCCTTGCTGTTACTAGGGCACGAATATATAATAATCCCACCCATCCTACGCTTAGATTAAGGGGAGGTGTAGAGGGGTTAAGAGGGGAGAAGATGACTGAGAAAGAATTAATTGATCTTCTCAATAAGTATGGGCAAAAACCCATCTTAAATCACTATAACTGTTTGGAGGAAAATGATAAAAGAAGATTAAGGGCCGAATTGCAGGGTCTTGATCTGAATTTGGTCTTTAATCTTTTTAAAAAATTTTCCAGTAAGGAAGATCCTTCTCGCAAGCGTGCCCTTATCCAGGAAGCACCCATCATTTCTCTCCCGAAAACACCCCAAGAAAAACTTAAGAGGGAAGAAGCCCGGGCTCTCGGCGAATCTTTAATCGGCCGGGGAAAGGTAGCCGTCCTGATCGTAGCCGGAGGACAGGGAACCCGTCTTGGTTTCGAAGGGCCCAAGGGTAAATTTCCCATTTCCCCCCTTAAAAAGAAATCTTTGTTCCAGCTTTTTGCCGAATCCGTAAAAGCCCTTTCCGTTAGGTATCAGGCTAATACCCCTTTATTGATTATGACCAACCAGGAAAACCAGCAAGAGACGCGAGAGTTTTTTGAATCCCGTAATTTTTTTGCTCTGGATAAGAATAACGTTTATTTTTTCAACCAGGGGATGCTGCCTACGCTTAGCCCGGAAGGGCAGCTCGTTTTAAGAGACGACGTTCACCTTTTGGTGAATCCCGACGGCCATGGAGGATCGCTCAAGGCCTTTTATGAGTCAGGACTCTGGCAAAAATTAAGCGATAGAGGATTCGCCGAAGTTTTTTACTGCCAGGTTGATAATCCGCTCGTAAAAATCGCCGATCCGGTTTTTATCGGGTATCACCGGATGGAGAAGGCCGAGATTTCCACCAAAGTAGTTCGCCGCCGGGATCTCAAGGAAAAAGTTGGCATTTATGGTTTGGTAAACGGCCACCCGGCGATTGTTGAGTACAGTGATTTCAGACCCGAGGATTATGAGGCTCTGGACGAGAAGGGGAATATCAAGTATTGGGCCGGAAATACGGCCATCCATATGATTTCTTTTTCTTTCATCGAACATTTGAACCGGCATGGATTTGCTCTGCCGTACCACCGCGCGCTAAAAGAAGTGGAAGGAAAGAGATCAGAGGGCCGGGGAATAAAAATGACCGGCTGGAAATTTGAAACCTTTGTCTTTGATTCCCTTCCCCTGGCGCAAAAATCCTGTTGTATGGAGGTTCTGCGGGAAGAAGAATTTTCTCCGGTTAAAAATCAGCAGGGGAATGATTCCCCGGCAACGGCTCGGGAAGCCATGGTCCAGCTTCACAGGAGTTGGCTTAAAGAAGCGGGAGCCCGATTGAAGGCTGACGCTCAGGTGGAAATCAGCCCTCTATTTGCCCTGGATAAAAAAGAGTTGATGGAAAAGCTAAAAGGCCAAAAGCTAATTATAAAAGAAGACAGGTATTTTGGTTAAATAAATATCAACTAATTTCCCATGGCCGCTTGGCAACCCACGAACTATGAAAATTTAGCCCGCACCCAAAGGATTCGCTTGCCGAATAAGGCGGTGGTCTTCTCATAGGAGGACATCTGAGCTTACTTTTTCCATTAGTAAATGGTAGAAAGTCGATTCCTTGAAAAGGGGTCGCCGAATCAAAGCTCTGCGGAAAACAACGGGTCTCTTTTATGGAGAGCTGTTTCCCGCCGATTCGGTCCCGCTTTCGGCGGGACTCACCCTTCGGCCGCGGGCTATGAGCAGTAAGTAATTAGGCCATCCTTTTCCGCACTACGTGAATTGAGGTTGCTTTAAAAGAAGCGACCACTTCTTTCCCCTCCTGTAATGATAAATTCTCCAAGGAATGGCCGGTAATATAAGCCACCAGGGGAAAGCCACAATCAAGCTGGACTCGGTAAAAAAAACCCAAGGGGGTGATCTTTATTATTTTCCCTGAGAATACATTCCTGGCGCTCGTGGCCTCTGAGGGGCGAAAAGGGGCCAGGGTTACATTTTCCGGGCGGATACAAAAAACAACGGTCTCTTCCAACTCAACTTCGCCTACTGCTTCCACTTCATAACCCATTATCGAGGCCAAAAAACTCCCTCGTTCTTTTTTGCTTACCCGCCCGTAAAGGATAGTTTCAACACCCACAAAAGAAGCTACAAATTCGTCCAGAGGTTGATTCATAACCTCCACCGGGGGTCCGATTTGTAAGATTTTTCCATGGTTCATCACGGCCAGGTGGTCGGAGAGCCTAAGGGCTTCCATCCGATCATGGGTCGCCAAAATCGTGGTGGTGCCCGTATCCCGTAAAACCCTTTCCAGATCTTCGATCAAAGATTCCCGGGTAGGGGGGTCCAGGGAAGCAAAGGGTTCATCCAGCAGGAGGACCTCGGGTTGGATAGTAAGGGCCCGGGCCAGGGCCACTCTCTGGGCCTCCCCGCCAGAAATCTTGCGGGCGGAGCGATTGAGGAGATGGAGAATTCCAAAACGCTCAAGGTTTTCCTTGACTCTTTTTTCGATTTCCCCTCTTTTAAGACCCCGAATTTTTAGGCCGGCGGAGACATTCTCGAAAACGGTGGTATCAAAGAGAAGAGGTTCCTGGAATACCATGGCCAGCTTCCGGCGGTATTGGAAAAGGTCATGGTTGGAAGAAATGGGTTGACCTCTGAAAAAAAATTCCCCCTGGGGAGGTTTGCTTAAACCGGCTAAAGCCTGCAGTAAAGTCGTCTTACCTGCCCCGTTGGGCCCTATTAGAGCAAGGATTTTACCACTCTGGATGGAAAGCGATGGAACATCAAGGATGATCGTTCCTCCTTTTTTAACCGCAAGATTTCTGGTCTCAAGCAATGGTGAAAAGTTAGTCATTGTTCTTCTGCCGGTAAAAGAACTGGATTCCTGCTTCCGCAGGAATGGCGCCCTTATAACTCCTTACCTTCGACTATATTTTACCTAAGCCTCTCCCTTTGTTGAATCTGAGTGAGGACCAAATTAATAAGGTAGGCCAGCAGGAGGAGAATGATTCCCAGGGCGATAGCCATATCAAAATTTCCCCGGCTGGTCTCCATGACCGTGGCCGTAGTCAGAACTCGGCTGTATCCCTTGATATTGCCGCCCACCATAATGGAGGCCCCCACTTCGGAAATAATCCCTCCGAATCCGGCCATGACCCCGGCCAGGAGGGGAAGCCTGGCCTCTTTGATTAAGATCCAAACCATCTGGAAGCGAGTTGCTCCCAGTGTTAGAATTTGCAGCCGGAGATTTTTAGGCAGGGCCTGAATGGCGGCTAACGAAATTCCCATGACGATGGGAGTGGCGATGATCGCCTGGGCAATGATCATGGCAAGTGGTGTATACAAAATTCCTAAAAAGCCGAATGGTCCATTTCGCCAAAGAAAAATGGTTACCAAAAGGCCCACCACGACTGGAGGAAGGCCCATACCGGTGTTAATCAGGCTAACTACAAATCTTCTCCCCGGAAATTCCGTAAGGGCTACCAGCGTCCCGATAGAGATTCCGATGAAAAGACTTATCAAGGTAGCCGTTCCTGAAACCTGAAGAGAAAGGAGGGTGATTCCCAACACCTCCGAATCGAGCATAATCAGCAGGTAAAAAGCTTTGATGATCCCTTCAAAAATAAGATCCATTTACTTGCCAAGCTCCTCTTCTTTCTTCCCGGCATCGGGGAAGAACAAAGGCGACCCGAATTTGTCCACCCCGAAGGTCTTGACGACCTCCTGGGCTTCTTTGGATA
>Ga0194112_10010880_pt1 | contig 11351 bp, 6 predicted proteins | sample TA2MahC400mmetaG_FD_146191 | JGI IMG/M metagenome (GOLD analysis project Ga0194112, IMG submission 146191) | Freshwater microbial communities from Lake Tanganyika, Tanzania - TA2015016 Mahale Deep Cast 400m | ecosystem: Environmental > Aquatic > Freshwater > Lake | place: Tanzania: Lake...
AGGCGCCGCCCGCGCCGCTGCCGACCGGGCGGTCGCCTGCGGATGCGCCGCCCGCGCCGCTGCCCGCGGCGGGGACCGGCGACACGTTCCGCGTGCATCCCGAGAACCCCCGCTGCTTCCTCTACCGGGGAAAACCCTTCAAGATTCTCACGTCGGCCGAGCACTACGGCGCCGTCATCAACGCCGATTTCGACTACGATGCGTACCTGGAAGAGATGGCGCGGACGGGCCAGAACATGACCCGCGTCTTCACGTTCTACCGCGAGACGCCGTCGTGCATCCCCGCGCCGGGGGCGCAGAACACGCTCGCCCCGCGGCCGGAGGCCAGCATCCTCCCCTGGCCGCGCGTCGCGGGCCACGGCCGGGCGGCCGACGGCCTCGACAAGTTCGACCTTGACCGATGGAACCCCGCCTACTTCGCGCGCTGGAAGGACTTTCTGGCGAAGTGCGCGGCGCGCGGCGTCGTCGTCGAGGTCTCCTTGTTCTGCAACCCGTACAACAAGAAGAAAATGGACCTGATGCCGTGCGGCAAGCCGTCGAACACGGGCGGCGTCGGCGGCGGCCTGGGCGACCCGCGCGAGTTCATGACCCTGAAGGACCCGGCGGTCGTCGCGCTTCAGGAGCGGTTCATCCGCAAGATGGCCGAGGAACTGAACGCGTTCGACAATTTCTACTGGGAAATCTGCAACGAGCCGAACGTCCACGGCGACTACTCCGAGGAGACGGAGGCGAAGGTCGTCGCCTGGCAGGCCCGCCTGGCCCGCGCCGTCCGCCGGGCCGAGCAGGAGTTGCCGAAGCGCCACCTCGTCGCCGTCAACGCCCACTTCCGCGTGAAACTCCAGGCCGGCCCCGGACAGCCCGACATCCGCCACGACGACGCGGCGTACTTCGCCAACCCGGACGTGGACATCATCAACTATCATTACATCTCGGTCAAGAAGAACGCGCGCGGCCTGGCGTTCAGCCCCTCGGCCAACGAGGAGGCCGGGGCGGGCGTCATCTGGCCGTTCCTGCGCGAGCGCGACAAGTGCGGCAAACCCATCGTCTTCGACGAGACGTTCACCGGCATCGTCCGGGGGCAGCCGGAGCGATACGCCGTCAACCGGGCCGAGGCCTGGGAGATGCTCCTGGCGGGCGGCGCGGGGTACGACAGCCTCGACTGGTCCTTCACGCCCGCCGACGAAACGGGCTGCGGCAAGGCCCCCATCGGCGACGGGCGGCGCCTGGACGGCCGCCCGCTGCGCGAGTGGCTCGGCCATTTTCACAAACTCCTCGCGCAGTACGACCTGGCGGCGATGGTGCCGGCCGTGGGCGTCTTGCCCGACCGGATACCGGGCTGCGGCTGCGCCGTTTCGGCGGCCGGTCCGGGGCGATACCTCGCTTATTTTGTGGACGAGCGGCTGTACCGCCTCCAGCCTTGTCCGCCGCGGGCGCTGGCGGTGACGCTGAACCTGCCGGCCGGCCGCTACGCGGTCCGGCGCTTCGATCCGAAGACCGGCGCGGCGGCCGACCTGCCGGCGCTCGCGGGCGGCCCCGCAGCGGCGCTGGCCGTCCCGGAGTTCGCGGAGGACGTGGCGATCCTGCTCGAGCGGACGCCGCCCTGACGCCGCCCGGCCGGCCCGACGGGGTGGATTCTTATCAGTTGCTCTTCTGCCCGGCGGGAGAAGCACCCTTCTGTTTCGCGTCCATGGCGAACCGGAGCATCGCTTCGTAGACGGAGAGTTGGATGTCGAGGATTTCGTCGAAGGTCACCCGGCACGCCTTTTCGTCGGCCACGTCGTGGGGGCACTCGAAGGTGAACGCCGCCGCGCCGCTGATGTGATGCAGGGCGCTGACGAGGTTGAATGAATCCATGTTCTTGCATGTGTCCGGACGGGCCTCGGGAAGCGACCCGTGGGGCAACCTGCGCCCGGCCAGCAGGGCGTAGGCCCGTTCGGCGAGCGAGCGGACCTGCTCCTGGACCTCCAGGGGCACGTACGCCGGCCGCAGAACGGCCGGGCGCGACTCGTGGCTGTGAAGGCTGACGGCCAGGTCCGGCCCTTCGTCCATCGCCGCGCGCAGGATGGCCGGCGCCTCGGTGCTCATCGGCGCGAGGAACTCGTCGTGCATCGGGTTGACGCCCTTGTCGTTGAAGTAGCAGCCCATCCAGCCGATTTCCGGCCCGGTCCGCGGGTGCTGGCGTTTCGATCCCGGCCAGAATGCGATCGAGTCATCGGCCCAGGTGCCCATGCCCCAGAACTGGAACTCGTCCTTGGGCATGCCGTGGATCGCCCTCGGCTCGAAGCGGGCGATGCCGTCGGGGTTGCCGGCGGGCAGGATGAGCAGCCGGCACTGCCCGCCCAGGGACCGCAGGGCCGACTGGTCCTTGCCGCGCAGGTCGCGCCCCGTCTCCATGATCTGTACCAGGTTCACGAGGCCCGTCAGCCCTTCGACCTCGTGCCCGTGGACGGGGCCGACGAAATACACGACGGGCTTGCGGCGGGCAGCCTTGTCCATGTAGGAGGCCGGGTCGCGGCCGCCGACGGCCGAGTTGAAATTGGCCGGGTGCTTCACCGTCTCCCGCTCGCCGTAGGAGACGAGGTGCAGGGGGCGCCCGCCCGGGCTGCGGGCGATTTCGCGGGCATGGCCCGCCGAAAGTTTCGCCCAGCGCGACGGCAGGTCCTCGACCGAGCCGACCCAGAACGCGGGCAACTCCGCCGGCCGCAGGCGCTGGCGGGCTTCCTGGTACGTCATCTTCCGGACCTGGTCCGGCGCGGCTGCAAAGGCCCGCTGCGGCGCGGCGGCGCCCGGCGCCGCCGCGAGCGCGAGCGACATCAGGATGAAATAGATTGATCTCTTCATGGGTATCTCCTCCCGGCAGATGTTCGGCGTGTTGGCGGCGCCGGGCGTGCCACACCGCGTGAGCCGAAGCCCCCGGCTCATGGAGAAGCGTCCTGGTCGCGTTGCGGCGTCACTTGCCCCGGCCGCTTGCCATGATGCCGCTCTGCGGCTGGACGGTTGCGGCCAGGGGGGCGTCGATGGGGCCCGCGCCGCCCGTGCGCTTGACGCGGCCGGCCAGGTCGCCGCTCGCGGCGAAGGTCACTTCCCACGTTCCGCCGTCCGTAACCAGGCGCACGCCGCGATGGTTCCCGTCGCGGATCAACTCCGCCCGGTCCACGGCGGCCGACTTCCGGTCGCCGACCTGGATGACGTGAAGGAAGAAGTCCTCCTTGCGGGGCGTCCCGGGCGTAACCTCCAGGCGCCACCGGCCCATGAGGGCGCGCTCTTCCGGCCTCGGTCCGGGGGGCACGAGGTCCCAGTTGCGGCCTGCGGCCCAGAACTCCTTGCCCGGCCCGCCGACGGCGGCGAGCGCGGCGTCTTCGGGCAGAAGCGTGCGGCCGTAAAGCCTGCCCTGGCCCTGGTCGGCGCGAAACGTGTTGCCCGAAATCGAAGGCTCCTCGGCCGTGTGGAGCAGCCACTCCTTGCGGTACCCCGGATCGGTGGCGACCACGCGATCGAACATCACGAAATGGCGCGGCAGGATGAAGACCAGTTGGCGCGTCACGAGTTCGCACTTGCGGGGCAGTTGCCGGTCGGCGCCCGCCGGCTGCCTGTGATGATAGCAGGCGGTGGCGTCGCCGGCGGCGTACACGTAATCCTTCGCGGCCAGGAACGCCTTGACGGCGGATCCGAGTTGCTGATGCTGGCCGCCGTGATTTGCCTCGACCTTTCCGCCCCAGTACGGGGCGGGCGGTTCGCCCGGCTGATGCACCAGCACGCAGTTGTGGGCCACCGTCTGCGCGAAGTAGTTGGCCAGGTGCTGGCCGTTGGAGAACTCGTCGTACCGCGTGCCGGAATCGAGGGCCAGGAACCCGCGGTGGTAGATGACGAAGTTCAGTGCGTCGTAGTGCCGGTGCTGGCTCAGCATCCCGCCGCACGAGAACATCGCATACGTATCTTCCTTTCCGACGCCTGAACGCATGAAGATCTGTCCCATCGTCTCGAAATGGCGCGCGGCGGGCAGGTCCTCCGGCGCCAGGGCCGCGGGCGACTGCTCCAGGTCCCCCAGCAGGAACGGGTAGATGAACCAACTGCCGGAGTAACTCCGGGCGGACTGCGGCAGGGCGTCCTGGACGTACCGCGCCAGCGCCGCCGCCTCGGGCGCCTTCCGGCCGTACAGATGCCGGATGTTGGCCATGTGCGTATAAAGTTGGGAAATCGGCAGCCGGTTGTGCTGGTGCGGCGTGTCGCCGTACCCGAACTCAAGCGGGGCCGGGTCGGCCGCGATGGTGTTCCACAGCACGTAGTTAGCCAGCCAGGCGCTGTGCGGCCAGTCGGGCGCGATATTCTCGCCGGCGGCCGAGAGCCACGTGTAGAAGAAGTTCTGCTCCGACCACGGGTACGCGCCGAAGACGTATCCCAGGGTGGACGACGCCCCGCCGCCGTCGTCGCCGCACGCCTTGCGGCGGTGCTCGAGGAGCCGCAGGTTCTCGTCGCGGCCCCAGACAAGCCACTCCCGGACCTTCTCCGGCTCGATGCCCGTGCCCCAGGCGGTGCAGCCGATGAACCACATGGCGTTCTTGAAGCCGTAGAAGCCGGTCGCGTAGCCGCCCGTGTTCTCGCGGTAAATCGGCGGCCTGGCCTTCAGCACCCGGTCGATGGCCCGGACCAGCCGCGTCATGCAGTCGGCCCGCTCGGCCTCGGCGAGGTCGTTGTAGAGCCAGTCCCAGGCCATCACGGCGTGCACGCGGCTGGTGGAGTACCAGTTGACGGTCTTGCGCTGCTCGTAGCAGAGGTCGTAGCAGCGGAGGCTCGTATCGAGGCATTTCCTGGCCAGGTCGCGGTACTTCGGCTCCCCGGACATGAGGAAGACGAAGGCGGCCCGCGCGGCCTCCGGCCCCAGGTCATCGGGAGGGCCGCCGCTTTGCTCTTTGACCTTCGCGGGGAGACGATCGACCTCCTGCTTGATGCGTGCGTACCACGCCCGCTCGGCCCCCTCGGCCCGGGCGCGCACCGCGGGCCACGTCTCCGCGTTGAAAAACAGCCGGGGGTGATCGCGCCGGATTTTTGCCGTCCATCCGGGAAGCGGCGCGGCGGTCGCGGCAGGAGCAGTGGCAGCAGGAGGAGGCGCGGCGGGAGCGGCCGCAGCAGAGGCCTGCGCGGCGGCGCCGGCCGCTGCGATCGCCGTCGCAACCACTGAGGCGGCCAGTGCCGTCGCGGCGGCCAGCAAGTGCACAAGTCCCGGTCTCATTCTTGTCCCCTTCTTGGTCTCAAATGCGGCATGGTTCAAACAAGCCCCACGCACCGCGTGGGGATGGATGGTGCGGGCCGACCATCCCCCGGCGGTGCCGGGGGCTTTGAACCATGCCTCAAATGCTACAAACAAGGGCGGGCCAGTCAAGGCCGACGCGGACGCGCCGGCACCCGGCGCTTGACAGGTGCAGGGAGGCGGCGTAGGGTAAGGTTGGGCCCTGGTTGCCGGGCGGAAGGAGCCTGTCATGTTGCTGACGCGTCGGGAGTTTGTTCGGCGGTCGGCGGCCGCGGTTGCCGCCGTCGGATTGCCGGTGGTTGCGGGTTCCCGCGTGTGGGGCGCGGGCGAAGAAATCCGCATCGCCCTGGTGGGATGCGGCGGTCGTGGGGGCGCCCACATCGCGGCCTTCGGGAGGCAGAAGGGCGTGCGGATCGCGGCCGTGTGCGATCCGGACGGGCAGCGTCTGAAGGCGGCGGCCGACGCGGTGGAGTCGAAGTTCAACTACCGGCCGGCGGAAGTGGCCGACGTCCGCCGCCTCATGGAGCGGAAGGACCTCGACGCCGTCTCCGTGGCGACCATGCAGTACTGGCACGCGCTGCCGACGATCTGGGCCTGCCAGGCCGGCCTGCACGTTTACGTCGAGAAGCCGCTGGCCCACTTCATGTGGGAAGGGCGGCAGATGGTCAGCGCGGCCCGCAAGCACAACCGGATGGTGCAGGTCGGCACGCAGGCCCGCTCCCGCCGCACGGACCGGCAGGCCATCGAGTACGTCAGGTCGGGCCAGTTGGGGAAGATTCAGTACGTCGTCTGCTTCGCCAACAAGGCGCGGAACTCCATCGGCAAGCGCACCGAGCCGCTGCCGATTCCCGACTACGTGGATTACGAACTGTGGTGCGGGCCGGCCCGCAAAGAGCCGATCTACCGCGACCGCCTCCAGTACGATTGCAGTTTCACCTGGAACATGGGCGACGGCGAATCGTGCAACCAGGGGGTCCATGAGATCGACGCCGCGCGATGGCTGCTGGGCGAGACCGGCCTGCCGCGGAGGGTGATGAGCGTCGGTGGCCGCTTCGTCTGGGGCGACGCCGGCGACGTGCCGAACACGCAGATAATCTGCTACGATTTCGCCGCCGCCCCGGTGCTGTACGAGGTCCACAACATGCGCGCGGCCAGGGACGCCCAGGCCATGCCGCAGTTCAGGGGCGCCGGCGTGGACACCTGCGTCCAGTGCGAGGGCGGCTGCGTGATGCTGCACGCCGGGCTGGTGATGGACAACGAGGGGAAGAAAATCAGGCAGTTCACCGGCGGCGAGGACCATTTCGACGACTTCATACGCGCCGTTCGCAGCGGCAGGCGGGAGGACCTGGCCGCCGACGTCCTTGAGGGCCACCTTTCCACCAACATATGTCATGCCGGGAATATCTCGTACCGCCTGGGCCGGAAGGCCTCCGCCGCCGAAATCCGGGCGCAGATCGGCAACCTTCCCGTCTTCCAGGAGATGTTCGACCGCTACCTGGACCACCTGAAGGCCCACGGCGTGGAGCCGGCCGAGTCGGTCCTCGGACCCTGGCTTCAGTGCGACCCCGACAACGAGCGATTCAAGGACAGCGCGGAGGCCGACAAATTGGCCAGGGGCTTCTATCGCGAGCCTTTCGTCGTGCCGGAGGTCAAGGACTGACGCTACGGCGAGACCTGGGCCTTTGCCCGCAGGTCGTCGAGGAAGCGTTCGACCGCCTCCTGGCGCGATTGCTCGGCCAGGCGCTGGCGGATGTGCGGCTCGGCCTCCTTCAGGCCGCACGGGCCGGCGGGCTTGCGGTCGAAAACCTTGACGATGTGGAACCCGAACCGCGTGGCAAAGACGGGGCTTAATTCGCCGGCCTTGAGTTTGAAGACGTTGTGCTCGAACTCCTCGACCATGCGGCCGCGGGCGAACCAGCCCAGGTCGCCGCCGCGGTCCGGGCAGTCGGAGTGCCGCGTGGCCAGTTCGGCGAAGTCTGCCCCGGCCTGGAGTTGTCCGCGGACCTCGCGCAGGGCGGCCTCGGCTTCTTCCGGCCGCACCGGCCCCGTCACGTGCTTGACGATGTGGGCGGCGTGAACGCGTTCCGGCGCGGTGAACTCGTCGAGGTGCTCCTGGTAATAGCGGCGGACGGCCTCATCGGGGGGCGGGGTGGCGGCGGCGCGGGCCTCGTCCATGAGCCGCTCGATCCTGAGGTGCAGGTCCACGTCGGCCCGGAGCGACTCCTCCGACGGCCCGTCGGGCGACGGCTCGGCCGGCTTCAGGGCCTTGACCGTGGATTCGATGCGGTCTGCGGGGATGGGCCGCGGGTCGGCCTTGGCCGCCTGCGCAATCAGCGTCCGCTCGATGACGTTCTCGCGTGCCCACTGCTGGAGTTGCGCCTCGCGCTCGGGGGCGGGCATGTCGGCGAACGCCTGCTCGAATTCGCGGCGCATCCGCTCCGCTTCCTGGCGGACGGCTTCGTCTTCGATGCGTTCGCCGTTGACCACGATGGCCATGATGGCTCCTTCGGTCGGCCGCCCGCCGGGCGGGCGGAGGGCGCATTCTAGCCTGCCCGACGGACGGTTGGTAGCGCTTTTCCCGCCGCCCGACAGGCGCACGTAACCGACTTGTCACACGCCGCATCTTGCGCGACACCCGGCGGCCCGGCGAAGGTTTACACAAACGGGCAAGCACAAACTTTCAGGGGCGATCCAATGAAACCGACGACAGGTCGTGGGACGGAAAGAAGTCTCTGCGCCTGCGCACTATCGCGGCGCAAGTTCCTGGCGGGTTGCGCGGCATGCGCGGCCGGGGCGGCGATGGCGGCCCCGTGGCCGGCAGCGCGCGCGGCCGAAGAAGGCCGCAAGGTCCGCGTGCGGCTCGCATTCTCTCACACCACTCCGGACCGCATCACCTGGCCGAACATCGGCTACGACTACGAGGGCCGCGGCCGGCAAGTGGCCGAGCAACTGAGGGCGATGTGCCCGGGCCTGGAGTTTCTGCCCGTCCACATCACCAACGCCGAGCAGGCGGGCCAAGTCTGGGCCGCCGACAAGGAGGTCGATGGATACCTCCTGTACGTCCTGGGCATGCAGGGCGGCGGCGGGGCGCTGTCGGACGCGGCGGGCAAGGCCGGCCGCCCGATGCTCGTGGTCGAGGACCAGTACGCCGGGCCGTTCTCGCTGGGCTTTAACTCGCGGGCCGAGAAGGCCGGCTGGAAGGCCCTGGCCCTGGCGACCACGCGGATGGACGACGTGGGCGCGGCCGCGAGGTGCTTTGAGGTCCTCCGCAAGGCCGGCGCCACGGCCGACGATTTCCTCTCTGCCGCCAGGGCCGCGTACAAGAAGGCCGTTGGTCCGAAGGGCGACATGGCCTGCACGGCCGACGCGGTGAAGATGAACGACCTCGCGAAGTGCATCGAGCGGTTGCGGGCATCCACCATCCTGCTCGTCGGCCGCGACGTGGGCACGGCAGGCCAGCCCATCCAGCAGGAGTACGGCGCGAAGGTCGTCTCCATAAAGCACGCCGAACTGCACGATGCGTTCCTGAAGGCCGACGCCGCCGAGGCCCAGCGCTGGGCCGACCAGTGGCTCAAGGGCGCCGAGAAAACGATTGAGCCGACGCGGGAGGAAGTCGTCAAGTCAGGCGCACTGCACGTGGCCATGCTGGCGCTGATGAAAAAGTACGACGCCCGCGCCATCACCATCAACTGCCTGGGCGGGTTCTACAGCGGCGCGCTTCAGGCGTTCCCGTGCCTGGGCTTCGTGGAAATGAACAACGGCGGCCTGGTGGGCGGCTGCGAGGGCGACCTTCAGTCGGCCATTACCATGCTGGCCATCGGAGACCTGGTTGGCCGACCGGGATACATCTCCGACCCCGTGATTGACTTGGCGAACCACCGCATCATCTACGCGCACTGCGTTGCGCCGACGAAGGTCTTCGGCCCGCAGGGCCCATCCAACCCGTACCACGTGCGCAGCCACTCCGAGGACCACAAGGGCGCGGCCGTCCGCTCACTTCTGCCGCTGGGGTACCTGACGAGCACGATGAAAATCATCCCCGGCCAGAAGCGCATCCTTTTCCACCAGGGCAAGGCGGTTGACAACATTGACGAAGACAAGGCCTGCCGCACGAAACTCGCCTGCGAGGTCAAGGGCGACGTCGACCGGCTCTTCTCAAACTGGGGCGCCGGCTGGCACCGGGTTACCTTCTACGGCGACCTGCGCGGGCCGGTGGAAGAGTTCTGCAAGGCCCTCGGCGTGAGCCTGGTTGAAGAGGCGTGAGCGGCGCCCGGCCCGAAAGGTTTGAGCAGCGGCCGTAAGGTCGCGGGCACCAGCGGCGCACGTGCCGCCTGGCGCGGTCGGTGCACCCCCCTGCGCCGGCCACTCCCGCGACCTTACGGTCGCGGCGCGAATGCCCGCGCCCGCGGCCCTCGCGGCGCTTGACCTTCGGCCCCTGCGGCGGCAGAATGCTTCCACGTTTATCTCCCGGCAAAGGAGCCGCCCGTGGACCACGTCGCCGTGCTCGACGTCGGCAAGACGAACAAGAAGGTCCTCGTGTTCGATGACGGCCTGCGCATCGTGGCGGAGACGTACCAGTCAATCCCCGCCGACGAGTCGGGGCCGGTCCACGTGGAGCAGGTTGACGCCACGTGGGACTGGTTCCTCGAGCAACTCGCCCTCCTGGGGCCGCGCCACAACATCCGCGCCGTCTCGGTTACCACGCACGGGGCCACGTTCGTCTGCGTCGGCCGCGACGGCCGGCGTGCCCTTCCCGTTGTGGCTTACACGACGGAGCCGGGCGAGGACTTCGCGCGGCGGTTCTACGAGCGATGCGGCGACGCCGACACGCTGCATCGCACGCTGGGCACGCCGCGCCTGAGCGCCCTGTTGAGCGTAGCAAAGGGAATCGCGTTCGTTCAGGAACGGTTCCCCGATGAGTTCAGCCGCGTCGAAACCATCCTCAACCTGCCGCAGTACTTCTCGTACCTTCTGACGGGCCGGGCCGGCGCCGAGTGCACATATACCGGCTGCCATACGTATCTGCTGGACTACCGGACGCTCGGCTGGTCGAGCGTTGCCGACGCGCTGGGCATCCGCGCCCTTCTCCCCGCACCCATCGCGAGGCCGGGCGACGTGCTCGGCCCGCTTGCCCCCGACGTGGCCGCGCGCACGGGCCTCGGGCGCGAGACGATCGTCACCTACGGCATTCACGATTCCAACGCGTCGCTGCTGCCGTTCCTGATTCAGCACGACGAGCCGTTCGTCCTGAACTCCACGGGCACCTGGTGCGTGGCCATGTGCCCGTCGCAGGCGCCTGACCTTTCGGACGAGGAGCGCCGGCGCGGCGTGTTCCTCAACTGCGACGCCTTCGGCCGGCCCGTCAGGACCGCCATCTTCATGGGCGGCAACGAGTGGGGAACCTGGGGCAAGGTCATCCAGAAAGCGACCGGCACGGATGCCGTCCCGGACTATGGCGCGGCCTTGTACCGCGAGGTGCTGCGTGCGGCCGACACGTTCATCTTCCCCGGCCTTGTGCCCGGCACGGGGCCGTTTCCGCGGTCATCGTCGCGGCTGCACGAGCGCGGCCGAACGTACACGCTCCGCGAGATTGAAGAAGGCCGCGCAAGGCCGGCGTGCATGTCGGATGCGGCCACGGCGTATGCGGTCCTGAACTGCGGCCTGGCCGTGCAGACGTGCGAGCAACTGCGCAGCGTGGGCCTGCGCGACGGCATGCCGGTGTACCTTGAAGGCGGGTTCCGCAAGAACCCCGACTACCAGACGCTGCTGGCCTCGTTCTTCCCGCACTCGCCGCTGGTGCTGACGGGCATGAAGGAGGCGACGGCCTTCGGCGCCGCGCTGCTGGCCCGCGCGGCCCTGGCCGGACGCACGCTGAAGGAACTCCGCGGCGACTTCCAGATTGCGGGCGAACCGGCCCGCGTTACGCCGCTTGAAGGCGTGGCCGAGTACCGCGAAGCCTACGTCCGTCTGGCCGAAGCATAGGCGCGGCCGTTCCGGCCGCGGCTAAGAAGCTGTTTCACAACCCCGGAGATTGCCGATGAAGGTAACAGTTCAACCTGGCATACGGGAGCCAAGCCATGGCCAAGGAACTGTTACCCGATGA
>Ga0194112_10010883_pt1 | contig 11350 bp, 12 predicted proteins | sample TA2MahC400mmetaG_FD_146191 | JGI IMG/M metagenome (GOLD analysis project Ga0194112, IMG submission 146191) | Freshwater microbial communities from Lake Tanganyika, Tanzania - TA2015016 Mahale Deep Cast 400m | ecosystem: Environmental > Aquatic > Freshwater > Lake | place: Tanzania: Lake...
GGCTTGGATGGGGGGGACGCGCGATCCCAGGGCTCCCTTCGGTCGCCCTGGGCTACGGCTGGGTCGCCCGCGTCGGCGGGCTACAAGGCCCCGAGATGTGGGCAAAGCCCAGGGCGAAGCCCTGGGACCCGAGCCGATCTCGGGACCAGCCCTGAAAGGGCGGAATAGGCTCGTGCGCCTCCTATGTCGCCCTTTCAGGGCTATCGCGGGGGGCGTCTTTTCCCAGGGCTTCGCCCTGGGCTTTCCCATGCCGCCCTTGCAGGGCTGCGAACCACCAGGCGCCCAAGCCGAGGGTGTACCAGCCTGCCCGGGGTTGACAAGCCGCCGCCCTTCAGTAGAGTATCGGGCAGCGTTCGGGAGGGAGCGTTTACCCGAAAGGAGGCCGCGATGAACTACGAGCGGATTCTGGTCTTCGGCGCGCACCCCGACGACGAGTTCCCGATGGCCGGCACGATGGCGAAGCTGGCCGACCAGGGGGTGAAGGTCTACCTGGCCACGATGACGAATGGGAACGAGGGCTACCCGCGGCCCGAGTGGCGCGAGACCATCGTGGAGATGCGCCGCCAGGAGGCGGCCGACGCCGACAAGGTGCTCGGCGTGACCCGCCGCTGGATACTCGACGTTGAGGACATGGCCCTCGCCCTCACGAAGGCCACGCTGAAGGACTGCATCCGCATCGTGCGCGAGGCGAGGCCGCACGCCGTCTTCACCCACGGCCCCCACGACCGCCACGGCGACCACCTGGCCACCCACACGGTGAGCGTGCAGGCCACCTGGCACGCGGGCGAGCCCGTGGCCGCCGAGCTGGGGCCGCCCTGGCGCACGCCGCACGTCCTCTACTACAAGAGCTGCACCCTGCCCTTGCCGACCGTGGTGTTCGACACGACGGGCTACGCGCACAAGGGGGCCGAGGCGCGGGCCACGCAGGTCTCCCAGCACACCCTGTTCGGGCGCACGCGGGAGCAGTTCCTTGCCGAGGCCGAGCGCCTCCGCCGCGAGCGCCCCGCCGCCTCCGAGCGCTTCTGGATCGTCGAGAGCAATGCCTTTCCGGACTTCCCGCCCCTGCCGGCGCACTGAGCGGGCTGTGCTGTCAGCCAGAGCCCTGCCCCCCAGGCGCCCCTCTCCTGCGCGCACGGAGGGGCGCCTGGGGGCAAAGGCGAGCACGGCCGGGGGCGGCACGCACTAGCACCACAGCGCCCCACAGATAAGGGGACAAGCTCGCAGGCACTTCGCTCTCTTGCTCCCAAAGGGAGCACAGTGGGTAGCCGGCGGCTTCAGCCGCCGGACTCGTGCGCCAGAAGCACGGAAGTCCCGAAGGGACGGCAGATGTACGTGCCGGGGCCGTCTCCCGTGGGCCACTGCCGTCCCTTCGGGACTGGGCTGTGTGTGCGCCGCAATCCGGCGGCTGAAGCCGCCGGCTACCCACTGCTGTCCCTTCGGGACTGCGGTTTTGTCCCTTTATCCGTGGGGCGTGGTAGTTAGCTCACTTGAGCCAGGGGGAAGGTAGCGTTGTCGTGCTGGAAGGTGGGCTGGGAATCGCGAACCGACATTCCTACGCCCTCATCTCCTGGCCGCCATCCACCAGGAGCGAGATGCCAGTGATGTAGGACGCGAGGTCGGAGGCGAGGAAGACGACGGCGTTCGCAATGTCCTCTGGTAGACACGAGCGGCCGAGCGGCACGAGCGAGTCGTAGTGGGCGCGCACCTGGTCGGGCGCGATGCCCAGCTTGGCCGCCTGCTTGGCGATGAACTCGGCGTTCCAGATGCTGCTCCCCTCGAAGACGTTGCCCGGCAGCACCGAGCAGCAGCGTATGCCCTGCCTGGCGTACTCGCGCGCCCAGGACTGCGCGAGGCCTATGGCGCCGAACTTCGTGGCGCAGTAGTGGGAGAGCTCGGAGGAGCCGCGCACGCCGCTCTTCGAGCTGATGTTGATGACCACCCCGCCGCGCCCCTGCTTCACCATCTGCGCGATCGCCGCCTTCCCACACCACATCGTCCCCGTCAGGTTCACCGCGATCATCCGGTCCCAGTCCTTCGCCGTCATATTCAGCAGCTTCACGGGGTAGGAGAGGCCCGCGTTGTTCACCAGGATGTCCACGCTCCCGAAGCGTGCCGCGGCCTCGGCCACCATCCGGGTGGCGTCCTCCTCCTTCGAGATGTCCACCTTGAGTGGTATGGCCCCGACGCCGAGCTCCTTTTCGATCTCTGAGGCGGTCTGTTGGGCGAGGTCCTCCTTGATGTCGGCGATGGCCACGTTCGCCCCGCAGGCCGCGAGGGTCCGCGCGATGACCCGCCCGATGCCTCCGCCGCTGCCGGTCACGATCGCCGTCTTCCCGTCGAATCGGATTTCCATTGCGTGCTCCTTTCGTCCTGATGCCTCGGTGCCCACGCCGCCCGCATTCTACAGGCACCGTGGGATTCCCGCAACGCCGAATCGCTGAAAGCTGTTCAGTTTCTGTTGCGACAAGTCGCAGGGACGGGCGGCTCGCCTGTCCCCTCTTCGACACGCGAGCCGCGTGTCGCTACGCCCGCCACCGGATAGCGTGGGGGCGCGCTTTCCGCGACAGAGACCATCGGGGGCTCGGCAGGTCGAAGGGGTGGGTGAGGCCGCCCGGTTACTCTTCGGCTTTGATCACCGCGAGGGCCTCCGCGGGGGTTCGGGCGCCTCGGAGCCGGCCACAGAAGCCCGGCACCTGGCGCAGCCGGGCGATCTCGGCCAGGCACTCCACGTGGGGCACGGGGTTCCCCATGTCGGCCAGCATGAGGAAGACGATGCGGACCGGCTCGTTATCGGGCGTCTCGTAGTCAATGCCCCGCGGCGAGACGCCGAGGGCTGCGGTCAGCCTCGGCACGGCACGCGACCTGCCGTGGGGCACGGCGATGCCGCCCCCGATGCCGGTCGAGCCAAGGCGTTCCCGCGAGTGGAGGGCCGCCAGCCCGGCGTCCCGGTCCGCAATGCGGCCCGCGCGCACGAGCATCCCGACCATCTCCGCAAACAACTCGTCCCGGTTCGAACTCCGAAGACTGGTACTGACGACACTCTCGTTCAGGAGGCGATGGAGGTCCATAGATCCTGCACCCAGGGGTAAGGGAAAAGTCCCCACCTTACTCTTCACGTAGCACGGAACAAGCTCTCGGCGGGAAGCTCAGACGAGAGGCGGGGGGTGAACGGAGGCGCAGAGGAGAACGCCTTCCTCAACCTTCGTAGCGCCAGGCGAGGTCACGGGACTGCGGGCGGGCAGGTCCCCGGGGAGCGAGGGGCGTTCCGCCCCGGGAAGCGCCAGGTTGTCCCGCAGATCACTCCAGAGGTTGTCGGCGCCCGAATCAGCAGGCACGGCGATTTGTGGGGGCAGCGCGCCCCGGCTGAGCGCGTCGCTGCATGCCGCCGTCTCACAGGGCACGCCCTCTGCGACGGCTACGAGCCACGGTACGGCTCCGGCAAAGAGCAGCGCCCACGCGATTTTCAGCCTGGTCACGGCTCAATCCACCAAAGAAGGGCCGCCATGCACATTCGTCCATTCATGCCAGATGCACCGACGAATGTCAACCAAGAGATCGGACGGGCGAAGCCGGGCCGGTGTTACGTGGGGGCGGCCCCGCGCTGCCACATCGTCGGCTTGACCTTCCCCCGTGCACGGCTTAGAATGAGACGTGCGTGGGGCCTGATGCCCTCCGCCACCAGGGAGAAGCCGCCTTGCATGGAGCGCTCCTACAACTCGGCGAGCACCACATCGGGCTGTTCCTCCTCCAGGTGCTCCTCGTGCTCGGGCTCGCGCGGGGCCTCGGATGCCTCTTCGAGCGCATCGGCCAGCCGGCTCTCGTGGGCGAACTCCTCGCCGGAGTGGCCCTCGGCCCGAGCCTCCTGGGACGCGTGGCGCCCGGGGTGCGCGAGTGGCTCTTCCCCGACGCCGACGTGGTGCAGAGCGCGATGCTCGGCACCTTTGCCTGGGTGGGGCTGCTGCTCCTGCTGCTGAGCGCGGGGACCGAGGTGGACGTGACCGTGGCCTGGCGCGAGCGGGGGCACGTGGCCCGGATCGCCGTGGCCGGCCTGGCCGTGCCGCTGGCGCTCGCCTGCGCCGCTGCCGCGCTCCTGCCCGACCGCTACCTGGCGGACCCTTCGCGCCGCGCCCTGTTCACCCTCTTTGTGGCCACGGCGCTCACGATCGCCGCCCTGCCGATGACCGTGCGCGCCCTGTACGACCTCGACCTGCTGAAGAGCGACCTGGGCCTCCTCGTCATGGCCTCCCTCATCGTCCACGAGGTCATCGGCTGGGCCGCCTTCACCCTCATCCTGAGCTCGGCGGCGCAGGCGCGGCTCGACCCGGCACACGTGGCCGTCGTGGTCGGCGGCACCGTCGCCTTCACCGCCGCCTGCATGGTCCTCGGCCGCCCCCTGGTCGCGCGGGCCATTGGGTGGGTCCAGAAGGGGCGCCCCGCCGACACCGGCCGCGTCCTCACCCTCGTCTGCTGCGTTGGGCTCCTCGCCGGCTTCATCGCCCACAGCATGGGCATCCACGCCCTGCTCGGCCTCTTCCTCGCCGGGGTAATGGCCGGCGGCGCGCCCGCCCTCTCCGAACGCACCCGTCACTCCATCAACCAGATGGTCTACGCCGTCTTCGTCCCCGTCTTCTTCGCGAGCCTTGGCCTTCGGGCCGACTTTGTGGCGAACTTCGACCCGCTCCTGGCCCTGCTGTTCACCGCGCTGGGCATCGGCGGTAAGTTCCTGGGTGCATGGGTGGGCGCCGGCCTGGCACGCCTGCCGCGCTGGGAGCGCCGGTTCATCGCCATCGCGCACACCCCGGGCGGCTCGATGGAGATGGTCGTCGCGCTCGTCGCTCTCCAGGAGAACCTCATCACCGTCAGGGTCTTCGTCGCCATCGTCTTCGCCGCCCTCGCCTCCTCGGTCGCCCTAGGCCCCTGGCTGGCCTGGACCCTGCGGCGGCGCCGCGAGATCAACGTACTGGACCTCTTCGTGCGTCGTGCGATGCGCCTGGACCTCCGGGGCTGGAACCGTCTGGAGGCGATACGCGAGCTGTGCGAGGCCGCGGCCGAGCAGGCCAACATGCCAAGAGCCACGCTCCTCGACGCCGCCGTCCGCGCCCGCGAGGAGGCCGCCGGCACGGCGCTGGGCGACGGCATAGCCGTGCCCCACGCGCGCATCGCCGAGCTCGCCAAGCCGATCGTCGTCCTCGGCCGCTCCGTCGCTGGCATCGAGTGGGACAGTCCCGACGGCCTCCCCGCCCACCTCATCTTCCTCATCCTCACGCCGGCCGACGCTCAGGGCCTCCAGGTCCAGGTCCTCGGCGCGCTCGCCCGCGTGTTTGGCGACGCGGCCTCACGCCAGAAGCTCCTCGCCGCCTCGGGCGAGGCCGACGCCTGGTCCGTGCTCCGCCAGGCCCTCGCACGGCACAACCTCGTCCAACAGGCCTCGAAACCTGGCCCCGAGGCCGCCTGATCCTGCCGGGTCGCCACTTGGCCAGGCAAGAGGGAACGGCTGACGTGTTGGAACGGTTTCATCTTGCGGCTACACTGGCCGCCTCCCCAGCCCCGTCAAGATGCGCACCAAGATGGCCAACTGCGCGCGCCAGGAGTTGGTCATCTTGAAATCAGGGGCAACGCGCTCCTTGTCCGAGCGGAAGGCCAGTGGCCACAACCACATAGGGCGCCGGTCCCACATTCTCGGGCTACCTCCTGAGGCCCGCCAAGATGCCCACTTCGTCGCCCGGCCCGGCGCTAGAGGCCGGCGAGCGCGGGGCAGAACTCTCCGGCGGGCAGAAGCAGCGCCTCTCCACCATCCTGGAGGCCACGCACATCGTCGTCCTCGACCAGGGCCGCATCGTGGAAATCGGCCCGCGCGACGAGCCGCTCGCCCGCAACGGCGTCTACCGCAAGCTCTACGATGCCCAGGTCGGCGGCATGCTCGCGCCCCGCCCCGACGCCCCTGCCTGAGTATGGCCCCTAACTATGGTAACACCTCGATCTCCTGAAATCGTCCTCGTCCTCGTCCCTCGTCCTCGTCCCTCGTCCTCGACTCTTCCCCCCACGGGAAGTGCCGAGCCAAGAGAATCAAGGACGAAGGACGAGGACGAGGGACGAGGACGATAGCCGATGCACTCGCCAAGACCAGGAGGCTTGCTGCGACTGCTCGGCCCGCTTGACTTTCCCCGCGCACAGCTTAGAATGGGACATACGCGGGGCATTACGCCCTCGCCACCAGGCAGGAATCCCTCATGCTCAGCGCCGGCGTCCTGACATTCCGGGAGTTCGCCATGCACGAACCCTTGCCGCTGGCCACGGTCCACCAGCGCCGCGGCCAGCCCAAGAGCGGCACCGACTGGCGCGACCTCGCCATGCTCCTCCTCCAGTTCCCCGCCCTCAAGCGCCCCCGCGGCCCCGTCCTCGACTGCCTTCAAGCCACCGGCGCCGGCCCCGATGTCCTGGCCGCCTGGCAGCACCTCGTCGCCCAACAACTCCGCCCACGGGAACATGGTGCCTGACCTCGGTACACGGATAAGCGAAGAAAGAAGATCTGACACCCATCGCACCCATCGCACCTCGGAATCGAGCGAGGTGGTCCCGGACTGGCCTACGGTTCCTTGCGCGGAGAGCCAGGCATGAGCTTCAGGTGCTCCTGGCAGAGCTGTTGGATGCGGGCGCTTTTCGTCTTGCCGCCGATATCCGACACGACCCCAGAGAGCGACGCCAGACGGTTGCCCCGCACGCCCTCGAGGAGCTTCCCGAAGACAGCCACAATCCGCTCTTCGGACTGGCGCAGAGCGACCTTCGCGTTGGGGACTTTCATTGGCTGCCCAGAGGCGTCGCGCTTGGGCTTGCCGTCCTCATGCCATTCCAGGTACGGCTCATACTTGGCGTGTGCGTCGTCGAATAGCCAGACGGCTCGGATGGGCGGGTACTCCAGGGCCTGGCGGAAGAAGGGCTCCGTCGCTTGGCTCTGGAGGCCACTGACGATTGGCAGACGCTGTTCCACCATGTAAGTCAGAGAGTTGATCGTGTCCTTGCCGGCCCAGGCGGAGTGCTCGAAGGTGAGGTACTTCACCCCGTCCAGCTCGCCCCGGGCGAGCAGCCCCTCGCCGAAGGGGAAGAGGAACTGCCGCGCGTCCTTCCCTTCATTCAGCCACCTCTCGATCTCCCTGGAATCTCTTCGCTCCATCAGGCGCGCCAGAGCATACGCGGAGTGGTATCTGAGCCAGTAATCCTTGTGCGTGAACAGGGTCTCCTTGAGCTTGGGCACGGCTTCCACGGCGCCGAGCTTGGCCAAGGCGACGGGCACGTGCGCCCTCTCCCCGTTGCGTCCCGTGGACTCCCCCGGCTTGCCGTCCATGCAACTCCTCGGCTCGGAGGGCCAAACCGTGTCAGGCGCCTCCAGGCACTTGATCAGGATGGGGATGACCCGCGGATCCTTGAGGCTGGGGAACATGCTTGGCTTGTGCCCCTCGAACCCGCTCGCAATGTAGGCATACTCCCCCACTGCGCTCAACGAGCCGTCCCCGCGGCGCGCGAGGAATTCCTCCTGGCCTCCGTCCAAGACGGCTTGCACTAGGAACTTCGCATACTCGGCGGCGAATTCCTGCGGCGGCCCGATCCGCGCGAGGCATCGCCCCAACCGAAGCTTCGCGTCCCGGGTCGCCGTCGGCTTCCTGAACAGCTCCAGCCCCGCCTTCTGGGCCGCTGCCTTGTCCAGTTCCGCCATGCAATAGAGCACGCGCACCTGAAGGCGTTCCTCGGAGAGATACTTGGCAAGCCGCTCGATCTTCTGCTCTTTCGACAGCTCCGTGGAGCGCACAATCTCGCCGATCTCGACGTCAGCCTTCGTCGCGGACGGCGGCTGGGCGCACGCGAGCGCAGCGGCGAGGAAGAGGGCCGCCAAGGCCATGCACATTCCCGACACCGCCCGGCACAGCACCGCTTGCCTCCTTTGTCCGTCGGGAAATGGGTTCGGACCCCCGAGCTACGCCAACCATACCACTATAGCGTGACAGCCCGCCGTAGTTCAACAGGAATCTCGGGGAGCTCGCAGGACGCCTCACGTATCTCTCGGCTTGCCCTACCATCTCCAGCCCTGCTTTGATCAGAGAGCTTCGGGGGGCCGGATACGGAGTCTTCCTGGTTCAACAGTGACAATGGCGCCGCGTTGGAGTTCCGCTCCGTAGTGGCGGAGAGCGTAGAGGCAGGCCTGGGCCTGTCGTCGTGCAGCGATGCCGGCCAAGCGCACGATGCCAGAGTGTGGCATGTGACGGACGACGGACAGCTCGCCGTAGTCCTTGTCCAAGGTAACGAGAGTGCGGCCCCCGCTGTGCGCTCGGGCAAGGATCTCCTCGTCGCCAGGGTCCTCGGGCCATTCGCCGGCCCAGATCGCTTCGTGGCCCGCTTGCTCGAGTTCGTGCCGCGCGCCGCCCCAGACGCAGGTGTCGAGGAGGAGCTTCACGCAAGGCTCTCGGCAAGGATGGGCTCGACGCGCTCGTGGCCGACGACGCGGTGAGCGTAGGCAAGGCAGGCCAGCACGTCCTCTCGCTCAAGCCACGGGTAGCCTTCGAGGAGGGTCTCGATGCTGTCGCCCGCGGCGAGCATGGCGAGGATGTGTTCGACGGCGAGGCGACGCCCCCTGATGATCGGCTTGCCGCCGAAGATCTTCGGGTCCACCGTGATCCGCTCGAGCAATCTCTCTTCGTCCATCGGCTTCTCCCAATGCGCGCAGGTTCTCAATCCGTCCGCCAATGAGTATATCGCGTGGGGGCCGGAATGCAAACATGGGCGGGAAGAACAGGCTGCTCGTCCTTTCCTTATTCCCTTGCCCCCATTCCCTTGCCTTTCTCTTGCCCGCGTGGGAGACAAGAACGTCGCAAGGGAATGGGGGCAGGGGAATGGGAAAACCAGTTCGGGCCAGAAGAATCCGCCTGCAACTAATGTGGTGCGGGGTCGGGCCTTGCCTGTCCCGTGGTGTCGGTTGGGCCGGGGAGGCCGGGGCCGCCGGCGGCGGTGTAGCCGTGGCTGGCGCCGGAGGCGTCGGGGCTGACCGACAGCGCGCAGGGGCCGGCTCATGCCTCGCCCCGGGCCTCGGACCAGGTGCGTAGCTGCCCTGGCTCGACGATCCAGAGCTCGCCGGCAGGGTCGCGCTGCTCAAGCTCATCCGCAAGCTGTCGGACAAGCCTCAAGACGGCGCCCAACCGCAGGCGGGGATGCCTGAGGACAATGATGCCGGACCCGCCTGCGGGCGGGTACGCAAAGGGGTTGGCGAAGTGGAGGTTGAGGGTCAGCAGACAGCGCTGTTCCCGTTCGCAGAGCTCCGCGATCCGCTCGTCGCTGGCGCCGCGCATTCCCTCGTCGAGCACGGTGTCCGCCTCGTGCCCCCGCTCTCTCAGCAGTACGGCAGCGTCAGGCGGCATGTTCTCATCCAGTTTGAACGTGAGCCGAGGAGTAGACTTGCCCATTGGTTTCCCGAGCGCCCCGCGTGGGTCGTGCCCCCTGGGTCAAAGCCGTGCAACGGGTCGGGTCAGGCGCCGACGCCGGCCGGGATCACCCTCTCCCGAGCGAGCTCCGCGGCGTAGCGCATCGCGGCGCGCACGTCCTCACGCTCCAGAGTCGGGTACGCGGCAAGAATGTCCTCCTCGCTGTCGCCGTTGGCCAGGTAGTCCACGAGCAGCGACACCATGATCCTCGTGCCCCGGATGCAGGCCTGTCCGCCGCATACGCGCGGGTCAATGGAGATTCGGTTTTGCCAGCTCCGCTTCTTCATTGGGACCCAACCTCCTGTTCTCGCCGTCAGCGGGCTCAGCCGGCCGGCGCTCCCTCTGCCTTTTCTCTTTGAATCATTGTAGCGCACTGCCCCAGCAGAATCCACAGGCGCAATGCTCCCCGCTTTGTCCTCGGGGTGCGCCTTCGCCCAACTACCGCGTACCAATGGTGTCGGTGGGGCCGGGGAGGCCGGGGCCGCCGGCGGCGGTGTAGCCGTGGCTGGCGCCGGTCTTGTCGGGGCTGACCCAGAAGGCGTAGAGGCTCCCGCTCCTGAGATGGAAGCGGAAGCGGATGGGTTTGCGGGAGTCGCGGGGCAGAGACGCCCCGCCTACGAGGGCGGAGAGGTCGTCGGCGCCTTTCCAGGTCACGGGTAGGCAGGTGGAATCGCGGGGCAGGGATGCCCCGCCTACAGTGCAGTTCTCGCGGGTGAAGGGGGCGATGGGTTTGCCGTCTGCGCCCAGGACTTCGGCGCGGAAGTCGCCCTTCGGGCAGGCGAGGTTGACGAAGAGGTGCTTGCCCTTGAAGCTGACGGGGCGGGTCGTCAGCGTGCCGCCCTTCTCGTCGGCATCCATCGAGGCGAAGCCGTCGCGGCGGAGGAAGGCCAGGCCGGTCGAGGCATCGGCGTCCCACTGCCCCTTCGGCTTGGCGCGGCCGGTGAAGTAGAAGAAGAGGCGGTCGCCGACGACGAGGCAGCCGCCGCCGACGGATTGGACGTTGCCCATGTTCCACGCGGTCTCGGTCTCGTTGACCTCGAGGAAGCGTGTGCGGTCGGGACGGCTCCAGTGGAAGCCGTCGCGCGAGTAGCCGAGGAGGACTTCGTTGCGCTTCTGCATGGAGAGGCGGCCGCAGTCGCCGTTGTTCGGGCCTTGCCAGATGACGAAGAGGCCGAGCATGAGGCTTTCGTACGGCGTGGCATCAAGGTTGTAGAGCTGGGGCGCGAGGCCGCTCCACTGCTTGTTGGGGTTGCGTGGGTCGTCCTTCTCGCCTGACACCCAGTTCACGCGGGCGGTCGCGACCTTGGCCACGGCGGCGCGGGGGTCGGGGTCTTCGGTGTAGGCGCGTGCGCGTCCGCCCCAGTTGACGCGCTCGCTGATGACCCACACCTTGCGGAAGGGATTGTAGAACACAGTCGTGCGGTCGCCGCCGATGGCCTGCGAGGCCACGGGGTCGCTCCAGCGCAGCCCGTTGGTGCTCACCCGCATGACGAGCCGCCAGCCCTTCCCATCGCTCTCGGTGGCGAAGTACTTGAACCGCTCACTTGATTTAGAGTCTTTGGCGTCGCTATCGAGCCACACGAGGGTGGTGTCGTGGCGCGGGTTCTTCGGGTCGAGGCCGGGGGCGAAGAGGAAGTTGGTGCCGGGCTGGAAGTCGAGCGTCGGCTTCTCCCACGCGATGCCGTCCTTGCTCGTCGCGTAGCACACGGTTGCGAGGTATCCGCCGCAGTACCACATCTTGAACAGCTTGTCCTGCGGGTCGAACCAGGCTCCGCCGCTGAAGGGCGCGGCGAACCAGCCACGATTCTTATTCTCCCACGGCTGGTCCGGCTTCACCACGGGATTGTCCTTGCAATACTCCACGCGGTGAAACGTCCGCTTCA
>Ga0194112_10010887_pt1 | contig 11347 bp, 7 predicted proteins | sample TA2MahC400mmetaG_FD_146191 | JGI IMG/M metagenome (GOLD analysis project Ga0194112, IMG submission 146191) | Freshwater microbial communities from Lake Tanganyika, Tanzania - TA2015016 Mahale Deep Cast 400m | ecosystem: Environmental > Aquatic > Freshwater > Lake | place: Tanzania: Lake...
CAACCGCGAGCACTACCAGACGGCCATCTACTTCCACTGCGGCGGCCTCAACCTCTATCCGGTCCCAGCGACGTGAACCCCGTCACCACAACCCCTGGGGGCTACCCACAAAGAACCCTGAAGCGGCTTTTGTACTTCATCAACTGCTCAACGTACTCCCGAAACAACGAAAACGGCGGATTGGTGACGACGATGTCCGCCTGTTTCAAAAGTGCAGTGCATTCCCCGCTGCGGAAGTCGCCATCGCCATCCAGGGTGTAAACGCCGATCCGATCTGCGGTCGGAACGCGGCCGCCGGCGGTGCGTTCGCCCTCGTAGACGAGATAGACGCCGAGCTTGGATTTGTGCTTGCTGAAGAGCTCGGGGTCCCGGTTCTTGTAGCAGGTAGTGATCAGCTTTTTCAGCTTCAGCTTCTGGAAGTTGTAGGCGAAGTAGTGGAAGAAATTGCTGACCTTGGGATCGTCGCAGTTGCAGAGGACGGTCTTGCCGTTGAAGTGGGCCGTGTAGTGCCGCAGTTCCTTCTCGATGTCGGAGAGTTGGGTGTAGAACTCGTCCTGCTTGGTCGCCCTGGCGTCGTGCAGGCTTCGATTCAACGGCTTGCTTGGCATTCTTTGCTGCTCACTTCGTTCTAGGAAGGCGGTTTCAGATCTTCAGATACCAGTTGCCGCCCCCTACTCCAACTCCCTGTGGCCTGGGCGACGGGGAGGGCGAGGCCCGCTCGCCCGCGCCGACAGGCAGGGATGCTGAGGAGCTGTCGCTGGCCTCATCCTACACCCCCGGTTGGCAGAGAGTCAAGGGCCAACTCCCGCTCGACGCCCCGGAGCCCCCTCCTGCGAATAATTGATACTGACACTCCCTCAAGATCTGACACTCCCTCTCGTGCTTGACAGCTTGCCGGCGCCGGCATATCATAGGACCACCTTGCTCAGACCCGAGCCCGCTACCCAGTGTCTCGGACTCGCGTCGGCTTGGTTGTGGAAGCGTCGGTTACTCTAGGGCTCGAGGCGTGGCCCCCGCCGTGGCGGCCTGGCGCCGCGAGCCCAATCCCTGGAGGCTTCTGTCATGGCGACCGTCGAGCAGTTCATCCGCAACAATCCGAATCACCCGATCAACACGACAGGCACTCATCAGCAGATCGTCACCGACATCTTCAACAGCTTCTGCGATCAGGCGAAGAGGGCATGGAGCTACGCGGCGAGTTCCCCGGGGATCGACGTGAATCTGATCTTGGCCTCTGACGACGCGCAGCCGTGGGGGTTCAACTGCGGCAGGCTGACTGGGCTGTTCGTTGAGGTGGTGAGGAAGTACTTCGTTGACGTGCTCCACGTCAGTCCATTCCCGTTGGCGATCAGCAATCGGGACTGTGACCCCAGGCACTTCGTTACCCGTCCCGGCCTGACGTGCTTCGATGGCCATGTTGTCGGCAACGTGTGCACGGTGAGACGGAGCGTCGCTGACGTGCGTCGTTGCCTCTTTTCAGAGCACTGGTTCGTGAGGATCGGCACGACGTACTACGACCCGACCTTCTGTACCACGTACACGACGGCGAACGGCGTTGTCGGCTGCCAACTCGACGGCGGTCCCAGGCAGTTCCACACTCGGGGCAGCAAGATGCGCACGTTGGTCAAGATCCTATCCTTTGGGGGTGAGAAGTCCGAAGGCAAGTTCTACACCGGCACGGAGGACTCCGTGCGGTACGTGTTCCTGAGAACAGGTGACGCGTCGTTCGGCTTCACCGAGACGTTCCGCAAGATCGCTCGGGGCGACCTCACTGGCGATGACAAGACAAGAATGGGCCTCACGTAGGCTCAAGGGCCGGGCCAGCAGACGACGGACGATGGTGCTGACGATGGTGTCAAATCTTCAAATATCAATTATCGCCCCCTACTCCAACTCCGTGTGGACAGGGCCAAGCGGAGGACGAGAACCGCTCGCCCGCGCCGAGAGGCAAGGATGCTGAGGGGCTGGCCCTGGCCTCATCCTACACGCCCGGTTGGCAGAGAGTCAAGAGCCAACTCCCGCGCGGGTGCAATGGCGGATTTGCGCGCCGCCCATGTTGGTTCGTAGTTCGGCGTTTACGCGGTTCTCCTGTCCCGCGTGGCAGCGGCCAAGACCGCCTGAAGGCCGAACTACAAACAGGAACGCCCCCTCCCGCGCGCAAACCCGTTATTGCATCCCTCCTGCGCGACGGCCCGGAGCCCCCCTCCTGGCAGAACTCATGGCCTGCTGCGGCCGCGGTCGCGAACTCGGTCGAGGAGGTCGGACATCTCCTTGACGACGTCTGGGTGCTGGCCGGCGAGGTTCTTGGTCTCGCCGAGGTCGTCAGCCAGGTTGTAGAGTTCCGGCCCGCCGGCCGGGCCCTTCTTCCCCTTGCCGGCCGGGCCACGGGGGATGAGCTTCCACTGGCCCTTCCGTATCGCCAGGACGTTGCCGTGCTCGACCAGGTGGTCGCGGCAGGGCGGGTCGGGCTTCTCGCCGAGGAGGGCGGGCAGGACGTTGAAGCTGTCGGGCGCCGCGTCGGCGGGGAGCGTCTGCCCAGTCAACGCCGCGAAGGTGGCCAGCATGTCCACGTGGCAGAGCAGCTCCCCTGAGGAGGCACCCTCACCCTGCCCTCTCCCCGTGGGAGAGGGGGGAGAAGCACCCTCACCCTGCCCTCTCCCCAAGGGAGAGGGGGGAACGCCGCCCTTGATGCGGGCAGGCCAGCGGACGACGAAGGGGACGCGCGTGCCGCCCTCGTAGGCGCTGCCCTTGCCGGCGCGCAGCGGGCCGCTGTGGGGATGGCCGTTGTTCGTCTCCACGGTGCCCGAGTTCACGTGGTCGGGGCCGTTGGTGTCGAGGACGCCGCCGTTGTCGCTGGTGACGATGACCAGCGTGTTGTCGGCGAGCTTCAGGCGGTCGAGCGTGGCTAGCACCTGGCCGATGGTCCAATCGAAGGAGTGAACCGTGTCGCCCCGCACGCCGGCCTGGCTGGTGCCTCGGAAGCGGGCGTGCGGCACGCGCGGCACGTGGATGTCGTGGGTGGCGAGGTAGAGGAAGAAGGGCTTGTCCTTGTTCTTCTCGATGAACGCCTCAGCCTTCTTGGCCACGGTGTCGGCGATCTCGTCGTCCTTCCAGAGCGCGGCCTTGCCGCCGGTCTGGCCGCCGATGCGGGGGATGCCGTTGACGAACGACTTCGGCTCGCCGCGCTTCACCGAGTAGTCCAGTTGGATGGGGTCCTTCGGGTCAAGTCCGGCCACGCGGTGGTTCTCGACCCACACGCACGGCGTGCGGTCGCCGGTGGCGGGGATAATCCAGGCGTAGTCGAAGCCGACTTCGAGCGGGCCGGGCTTGATCTCGCCATTGTAGTCGGTCGGGGCCGTTGGCCCCAGGCCCAGGTGCCACTTGCCGACGACGCCCGTGGCATAGCCGGCCTTCTGGAGCAAGGCGGGCACGGTGAGGCGCCCCGGCTCGATGATGAGCGCGGCGATGCCGGGGAGGATGCCGGTGCCCCGCTTGCGCCAGGCGTATTCGCCGGTCATGAAGGCGTAGCGGGTCGGCGTGCAGACGGCGGAGGGCGAATGCGCGTCGGTGAAGCGGACCCCCTGTGCCGCCAGCTTGTCGCAGTTGGGCGTCTTGATCTTCGTCGCCCCGTAGCAGCCGAGGTCGCCGTAGCCGAGGTCGTCGGCCAGGATGAAGATGATGTTGGGCCGCTGCGGTGGGGCGCCTTCGGCTGGCGCGGCAAGCCCCGTGGGCCGCAGGGCCACGGCTCCCAGACAGACACCGCCCACTCGCAACAGGTCGCGTCGGCTGATGGCGGGCATGTGCTTCCTCCTACCGTGTTGACGCGTGTCAGTTGCATCGCCGCTTCGGAGCATACGCCTGGCTTCATCCCGCGTCAAGTGGCCTGACGTAGCGGCAAGCGTCCCGCTTGCCGACCGCAACCGGGACGGTTGCGGCTACATCGCGGCGGAGGACCCGCTTGCCCGGCCGGCCCGTCTCGCGTAAGATGGTTCCGCCGAGACAGGAGGATCAGCGATGAGCGTTGACGCTTCCGCATGGGCCTGGGTGCTCGCCACTTGTCTGCTCGCGGCACGAGCCATCGGCGCCGAAGAGGCCAAGGAGCCGGGCGTGGTCAAGGCGGAGTTCATCTACGAGAAGGCGCCGTTCGCCCAGTGCCACGCCTCGACGATTGCCGAGTCGGGCGGGCGCCCGTTGCCGGCAACGGGCGCCCTCGTGGCCGCCTGGTTCGGCGGCACGGCGGAGGGGAAGCCAGATGTCGGCATCTGGCTCTCCCGCCACGACGGCAAGGCCTGGTCGCCGCCCGTCGAGGTGGCCAACGGGGTCGAATCACCCGAGAAGCGCTTCCCCTGTTGGAATCCCGTGCTCTTCCAGCCCAAGAGCGGGCCGTTGCTGCTCTTCTACAAGGTCGGCCCCAGCCCCCGCGCCTGGTGGGGCATGCTCATCAAGTCCAATGATGGCAAGACATGGTCGAAGCCGAAGCGGCTCCCCGACGGCGTTCTCGGCCCCATCAAGAACAAGCCCATCCAACTACCCGATCGCGTGCTTTGCGGCTCGAGCACCGAGGACCAGGGATGGCAGGTCCACTTTGAACTCACGGACTACGTCGCGACGACCTGGCGGAAGGTCGGCCCGGTGAACGATGGCAAGGCGTTCGGCGCGATTCAGCCGACGCTCCTCGTCCACGGCAGCCGCCTCCAGGCCCTCTGCCGCAGCAGGCAGGGACGCATCGCCCAGATCTGGAGCGAGGACGGCGGGAAGACGTGGGGCGAGATGACGGCGACCGAGCTGCCGAACCCTAACGCGGGCATTGACGGTGTGACGCTGGCCGACGGGCGGCAGTTGCTCGTCTACAACCACACGCCCCGCGGCCGCTCGCCCCTCAACGTGGCGGTCCAAGGTGTGGCACGGTCGGCTCGCCCGACCGTGCCCGTGGGCGCCGTGGGGAAAGACACGGCTGGGCAAGCCAGCCGTGCCACAGTCTGGCAGGCGGCGGCCGTGCTGGAGAGCGAGCCGGGCGAGTTCTCCTACCCCGCCGTCATCCAGTCCAGCGACGGCCTGGTCCACATCGCCTACACCTGGAAGCGCCAGCGGGTGAAGCACGTCGTCCTCGACCCCGCGAAGCTCGCCCTCCGCCCCATGCCCGACGGCCAGTGGCCGAGGTGACCCCTGACCCCCCCCGAAGGTTCCGATACCTTCGGGAGGGTGATCGAACAGCAGGTGTGAGCCCCTGAGGATACCCTCCCGAAGGTATTGGAACCTTCGGGAGGGAAGAACAAGATCGGAGTCCCGAAGGGACAGCAGTGGTTTGCCGGCGGCTTCAGCCGCCGGATTGCGGCGCACCGACGGCCCAGTCCCGAAGGGACGGCAGTCCACCGGGACGCGGGGAGCGCCGTTTCCTGCCGTCCCTTCGGGACTGGCTGGTCCCTGCGCCTGGGTCCGGCGGCTGAAGCCGCCGGCAAACCACTGAGCTCCCTTTGGGAGCAGCAAACGAGAGCTTGAGCGAGTTTGTCCCCCTATTCGTGGGGGGCCGTACAAAGGGAAGGACGCAGCCGACATGCACCAACTGCCCATTGTCGACGTCGCCGTGCTGCTCGCCTACACCGCGGGCGTGGTGGGGCTGGGGTGCTGGCTGATGCGGCGGAGCCGGACGCCGGAGGAGTTCATGGCGGCCAATCGGCGGCTGCCGGGGTGGGCGGTCGGGCTCTCGATCTTCGGCACCTATGTGAGCAGCATCAGCTTCCTCGCGCTGCCGGGCAAAGCGTACGACACGAATTGGAATCCCTTCGCCTTCAGCTTGTCGCTGCCGCTGGCGGCGTGGATTGGCGTCCGATGGTTCGTGCCGCACTACCGCCGGCTCGGCGCGATCTCGGCCTATGATCACCTGGAGGCACGCTTCGGCCCCTGGGCGCGCGTCTACGCGGTCGCCTGCTACCTCCTCACGCAGGTGGTGCGGGTCGGGGCGATCCTCTTCCTCGTCGCGCTCGCCCTGGAACGCCTGCTCGGCTGGGATCCCAAGCCGATCATCCTGGGCACGGGGCTGCTGGTGACGCTCTACACGCTGCTCGGGGGCATCGAGGCGGTGATCTGGACGGATGTGGTGCAGAGCATCGTGCTCGGCGCGGGCGCCCTCGCTGCGGCGCTCCTGCTGCTCTTCGGCATGCCGCAGGGGCCGGGGCAGCTCTTCGCCATCGCGGCCGAGCACGGCAAGTTCAGCCTCGGCAGCTTCGGCGCCAGCCTGGGCGAGGCCACGTTCTGGGTCGTGCTGGTCTACGGGCTGTTCATGAACCTGAATAACTTCGGGATTGACCAGAGCTACGTTCAGCGCTATCTTACCGCCCGGTCAGATGCAGCGGCGCGGAGGTCGTTGTGGCTCGGCGCGCTCCTCTACGTTCCCATCTCGGCGGTGTTCTTCTTCATCGGCACGGCGCTGTTCGCCTACTACAAGGCCCGGCCCGAGCGGCTGCCCGCGGGCATCGCGCCCGAGGGGGTGTTCCCCCACTTCATCGTCCACGGCCTGCCGCAGGGCTTCACGGGGCTGCTCCTGGCCGCCATCTTCGCCGCAGCGATGAGTTCGGTGGACAGCAGCCTGAACTGCTCGGCGACCCTGACGCTCAAGGACATCTACCAGCGGTTCTTCCGCCGGAACGCGACGGAGCGCGAGGCGATGTGGGTGCTGTGGATCAGCACCGTGGCCTGGGGCGTCCTGGGCACGGCCATCGCACTCGTCCTCGCCATCGCCGCGGCGAACGAGCGGACGCTGGACGTGTGGTGGAAGCTCTCTGGCGTCTTCAGTGGCGGGATGCTGGGCATCTTCCTGCTCGGCCTTCTCTCGCGCCGTGCAACCGGTGCGGCGGCCCTCCTCGCCACCGCCGTGGGAATCCTCCTCATCCTCTGGATGACCGTGTCGCCGGCGTGGCCCGTCTTCCCGCCGCGCCTGCGCAGCCCCTTCCACAGCTTCCTCATCCCCGCCTTCGGCTCGACGGCGATCATCCTGGTCGGCTTTGCCGCAACCTGTCTTGCCAAAGGAGAACGCAGATGACAAGAGCGAGACGACTGCTCGGCGCGGCGCTGCTTGTGCTGCCGGCCTGCACGGCGCCGGTCGGCGCCCTCAACCCCGTGAAGTTCAACCGGCCGCTGAGCCATCCCCCCGTGCCACTGGTCGAGCAGGGCGCCGCGAGGGCGACGATTTGCGTAATGGGCGGCAAGGACGACCGCGTCCTCGCTCAGGCCGTGAAGGAGCTTCAGGACTGCATCGAGGCGGCCACGGGGGCCAAGCTGCCGGTCGTGCAGGACCGGGTGCAGATTCCCGCTCTCGTCATCGGCAACTGCCCCGAGGCCGCCGACGAGGGGCTTGTGGGCGCCCGCATGCCCGTCGAGGGCTTCACCATTCGCACCAACGCGGGCCGCGTCTTCATCGTCGGCCACGACGGGCCGGTCGGCCCAAAGGACACGCGAGCCGTCTCCCACGGCACCGCCTGGGGCGTCTTCGAGTTCCTCGAACGCTTCGTCGGCGTCCGATGGTACTGGCCGACCGAGCGGGGCGGCCGCTCGGTCCCCAAGGCAGCCAGCCTTGTGGTCCAGCCCGTGTGGCTGGAGGACGCGCCGGTGTTCCGGAAGCGCGAGATTTGGCCGCCGATGGCGAACGCGTGGAACGGCACGGGCCAGCAGCTCGGCCCGCTCTACAACTGCCTGCGGGCCGGCAACTCGTGGCCGATCAACCTCGTCGTCCACTCGCCCAACTGGTCGGGCGTGAAGGAGTACACCGAAGGGCGGCCCGAGTGCTTCCAGCTCGGCTCCGACGGCTCCCGCAACTTCCAGATGCTCTGCTACGGCAACCCCAAGGCCCTCGAGACCTACCTCGAGAACATCGCCGCACACTTCGACCAGGGCAAGAAAGCCCACATGGGCATCGTGGGCGACGCCGTCACCGTGTCGCCCAACGACGCCGGCATCGCTTGCTACTGCGCTGACTGCCGCCGGCTGTGGAACGAGCGGGGCGGCCAGTATGGCACCGCCTCACGCGTCCTGGCCACATTCGTCGAGAAGCTGGCTCTCGCCGTCAAGGCCCGCTGGCCCGACAAGACGATCGTCTACCTGCCCTACCTCAACTACACCCTGGCCCCCGAAGGCATCCGGTTCCCCGACAACGTCGAGGTCCAGCTTTGCGGCATGCCGGGCATCGCCCAGTACAAGGAGCCCAGCATCCTCGCCGCCGAGCAGGCCAACGTGGACAGGTGGGCCGCCATCACAGGCCGCAAGATCCAGAACTGGCACTACAGTTGCTGGCCCGAGGACAAGACGAAGGCCCCCTACCACTACCCCCACGTGCTGAAGGCATACTACCAAGCCAACCGCGACAAACTCGTCGGCTCCTTCATCAATGGCGACGGCGATCACTTCCCCCGCCAGCACATCAGCCTCTACTGCTGGATGAAGCTGCTGTGGGACCCCGACTTCGACGTGGACGCGGCGATGGAGGAGTTCTGCGACCGCATGTTCGGGCGGGCCGCGCCCAGCATTCGCCGCCTCCTCCGCCTCCAGGTGGACGGGTGGGAGAAGAGCCGCTGGCCCGGCGGCATCCTGTCGCCCAAGGCCATCTACGCCTTCAGCTATCCCCCCAAGACCGTTGAGCAGATGAAGCAACTGCTCGCCCGCGCCCGCGCCGAGGCCGCAGGCGACCCTCTGGCCACACAACGCGTGGAATACTACGCCACGCCCTTCGCCGACTTCTTCGAGGAGTTCGAGACCGTGGTCGAGGGCAAGGGCGCCCGGCCCCTCATCGTCCAGAAGGTCAGCGAGAACCCCGTCATCAGCGGCAAGCTCGACGAGGAGCTGTGGAAGCTCGCGCCGGAGGTGCAATTCTACAAGCACGAGAACAAGCGCGAGGTCCTGCCCAAATACCCCACGACCCTGCGCGCCGTGTGGACCCAGGATGGCGTGACCTTCGGCTTCTGGATGGCCGAGCCCTCGCCCCAGACCCTCGTCCAGACCGTCAAGTCGCGCGACGAGTCCATGGCCTGGTGGAACGACTGCGTGGAGATCTTCCTCGACGTCACGGGCAAGAACCAGGGCCAGTGGTATCAATGGATCATCAACCCCCACGGCGTCATCCACGACGGGAAGGGCCAGGACACCTCGTGGAACCCCGAAGGGGTCAGGGCGCGGTCTCACATCGGCAAGGACTTCTGGAGCGTCGAGGTCTTCATCCCCTACAGCATCTTCCCCGAGGCCCTGCGGCCGGGCACCAACGTCGTCTGGTACGGCCAGTTCACCCGCCACCGCATGAGCGACGGCGGCAAGGCCCCCGGCAGCATCCAGGAAAACCAGAAAATGAACTGCAAGTTCGGCGGCTTCAACAGCAACCTGGCCGACTTCGCGCCCGTGAAGTTCGTCGAATGAGGCCACGATTGCGGGGACAGCTCAGAGGAAGGAAGATCGGGCGTGCCGCGGTGTCTCGACTTCGCGCTTGCAACTCCGTCGCCCAGTGTTATACTCATGCTACAAGGAGGCTGAGCCATGAGCATTAACACGCTTGTCACGGCGGAGGAGCTGTTGGCCATGCCCGATGACGGCTTCCACTATGAACTCGTCGAAGGAGAGATCAGGAAGATGAGCCCCGCTGGCATTGTGCACGGCCTCGTCGCTGGCCAGCTCGACCGCCTGCTGGGCCAGCACGTGTTCCTGAACAAGCTCGGCGCGACCCTCACCGCGGAGCCGTCGTTCCGTCTCTCCCGCGACCCGGACACGGTGCGTGTGCCGGACATCGCCTTCATTCGGCGGGACCGCCTCCGCCGCCGCGACCCCCGCGAGGCATGCTGGCCGGGCGCCCCCGACCTCGCGGTCGAAGTCCTCTCCCCGAGCGACACACCATCTGAGGTAGACGAGAAGGTGGCGGTCTGGCTCGACGCCGGCGCCGCAATGGTCTGGGTCGTCAACCCCACGGCGCGCTCCGTCACCATCTACCGCACTCCCACCGACATCCACACCCTTACCCAACAAGACGAACTGGACGGCCAGGACGTCGTCCCCGGCTTCCGATGCCGCGTGAGCGAGATTTTCGCCAGCCTCTGACGGGCGACAGCCGGCAGCCTGGCGTTGCCCCGGTCCCTCGCGGGCAGGGGTGTGACCCCCACGACACGAATCCTCGAACATACAGACCCCTTGGGTGGACAAGGAGAAGAGTACGATGCATGTCGGACGAACCGTGGCATTGTGTGTGTTGGCCCAGGTCGCGGCTTCGGCGGCGGAACTGAAGGTGCTGCTGCCGCTGGGGCGGGTGGCCTATCAGACGAATGAGGCGATTGACGTCTCCGTGGTTCGCAGCGCGAAGGAGGCGTTGGCGGCGGGTGAACTGCGCCTCGTGCTCGCGGGGCCGGAGGGGAGCAGGGTGGACATCGTCTTCCCAGTCACAGGCGGGACGCCTGTGCCACCAGACACGGATGCCCGCCGCACGGAGCACCTTCACCTCAATGGCTGGCTCCTGCGGCCGGGACGCTATACGCTCGAGGCCTCGTGCGACGGGGCGACGGCCTCCGCCGAGTTCTCCGTCCACAGCCACGTCCGCAAGTCGTCCTTCCGCCTCATTGACTGGGGCTGCGGGGCGAAGAAGGACGAGGCGGCACGCCTGGGCGAGGACGGCATGGGCTTCAACCTCCTCCTCGCCTCCTACGGCGGCCACGACCAGGACGCGAATATCCGCGGCGGGCTCGACTACATGCGCAACTGCACGATGGGCGGCGCCCACCAGATGGACATGCGGCTGGAGTGCGACTGGTCCGACCCCTACGTGCTGGCGGGCGGCATGGCCCGCGCCGCCCGCCAGGCATTCGCCGACCGCACGGCGCCGAACGCCATCGGCGTGCACTTCTACGACGAGCCGGGCCTCACGTGGAACAAGCACCCCAAGACGGGCGTCTTCACCGGCCACGACATCCCGGCCCAGCGCCGAGCGTGGAAGAGCGCCTTCGGCGAGGAGCTGCCGCAGTACGACGAGATCAAGCCCGACGACCCCGCCCACGCCGCCCTCTGGGGCCGATGGCTCCGCTGGAAGCAGGTCTTCATGGAAGCCGCCTGGCGCTCCGGCGCGTTCAGCGTCAACTGGGTGCAGCCCAATTGGCTCTCGGCCACGCAGAGCGTCTACGGCTGGCACGCGCACGGCGACGGCTATTACTTCAACGTCGTCCGCTCCCTCCCCGTCATCAGCGGCCACGGCGGCTACGACGACTACGCCGGGGGATACCTCAACCCTGGCTTCTTCATGGAGTTCGGCCGCTTCCGCGACTACGCCAAGCCCGCCTGGTATCTCCCCACCTGGTGGGGCATGCCCAACGGCCAGTACCGCCTCGAG
>Ga0194112_10010888_pt1 | contig 11346 bp, 7 predicted proteins | sample TA2MahC400mmetaG_FD_146191 | JGI IMG/M metagenome (GOLD analysis project Ga0194112, IMG submission 146191) | Freshwater microbial communities from Lake Tanganyika, Tanzania - TA2015016 Mahale Deep Cast 400m | ecosystem: Environmental > Aquatic > Freshwater > Lake | place: Tanzania: Lake...
GTGTTTTCTTCGAGCTTGTTTCGCTTCAGCGCAGCCGTGATCTCGCCGACCGACCAGTCAATCTCCATGATGACGTCGCCGTACAGACCTTGTTTGGATTTGCCCTTGAACTTGTCGCTGACGTACAGCGGCACGTGCGGCATCGAGTGCGCGACGTAGAGGAAGAACGGGCGCGCTTTGTTCTTCTCGATGAACTTCACGGCGCGCTCGGTGTACCACGTCGTGAGATGGCACTGGTTGGCGGCGGTGACGTTGGTGTTGATGATCGTCTCGTTCTCAAAGAGCGGCAACGGCGGGAACGTGCCCGCCTTCATTTCGGGGTGGTACGGCCACATGTCGTTGGAGTACGGCAGTCCGAAGTATTCATCGAACCCGTGCCGGGTGGGCAGGAACGGCGGGTGATGGCCGAGGTGCCACTTGCCCACCATGCCGGTGGCGTAGCCGCGTTGTTTGACCACCTGCGCAATCGTCATCTCGTTGGCGCTGATGCCGTGGCGCGTCCTCGGCATGAGCGCGCCGTGGATGCCGACGCGGTTCGGATAGCAGCCCGTCAACAGCCCGGCGCGCGACGCCGAGCAGACGGCCTGCGCGACATGGAAGTTGGTGAACCGGCGGCCTTCCTTCGCCACACGGTCGAGGTTGGGCGTCGTGAAATCTTTCGCGCCGAAACAGCCGATGTCCGCGTAGCCTTGGTCGTCCGTGAAGATGATAACGATATTGGGAGAACGAACCTGTGGGGCAGCCGCCGCTTGGTGGCCTGTTCCGATGGATAGCAACCCGGTGAGAAACACCGCTTGGAGGATGAAACTGGTGGTCGTGTTCACAGTGGGAATGTTTTACCCCCCTGCCATTCGACCTGCAACAATAGAACCACAGCAGTTCACAGCGGGAATTCCATCTGACCGCCGACTGCTTGCGTTGCTTGTTTGCCTTTGACTCCCGTCCGTTGTCAGAGATTGACCCCAATGACTCTCTATGGGATTACAAAGGCGGGGGTGAGGTCACTTGTCTATCTGTCAGAATAAGAAATCCTTCTGGATGCATTGGCTTCCAACCGTAATCGAACCCCGCGCGGGTGATCAACTGTTTGAATTGATTGAAAGTGCGGAATGAATCTCCGTATGTCCAGCACACAAAATAGAATTCCTGATTGGAAACAGTATGCAGGAGATTCACAGCGCTTCGAAGATCAATACCCCGGCCACGGATGGGTAGCACCTTTATGTCACCGTCCGAAATTTCTTCAAACTCCAGTCCGTACGTATTGCGTTGCCTGGAACGAGTCGTGTCGTACACAAAATACACCTGGTCGTAACGAATAATCACAGGGAACGTGCGTTTTGATTGCACCTGCTCCTTTGGCAGACGCAATTGGACGACATTACGAGTTTTGTTCTTACGTTCCTCAGTCTGGAGCGAGGTCATCCGTTGTTGGAGGCGGTCGACATTTTGGCGGGTGGCCGCCAAGGTGTTCTGTTCTGATGTCAATTGACGACTGAGAGCCGCAACCTGACCTCGCAAGGCACGCGCACGGTCATCGGCAGACTGTGCGCTGGCTTCTTGGGCGGCGCCTTGTGCTGCTTGGGTTTTTGTAATGTTGTTGGTCGATGTTAAGAACTCACCATGGAGTATCTCGCGCTGTTCGAGCAGCGCTGTGGCGTTGCTCACACTCGAGCCTTGCAATTGACCGTTTAAGTTATCTTGGTACTGGCGAGCGGCCGCTAAATCGCTTTCGACTTGTGCAATCCGTCGTTGCAGCATTTCTGTGCCGAGTTCCTTGATACGATGTGTTTCGTCATTTCGACGTACTTCGTTGGACAGCAACGCGACAAGGATGGCGATAAGCACGATGCCGCCAAACGCGTTGCACATGGTGTCGAGCAACAAATCCAGACTGTCCTTCACGTCATGTTCACGGTGGCTCATAGCTTATTTAGGCTTGGAGAAGAGGATCTCCGTTTGTTCCTCGATGGCATCGTAACCCACTTCGTAGCCTTCCTTCTTGCAAGCGTTCTTGAGGTCGCCAAATCGGGCGACACCGGACGGGCGGACATAAAATACGATGTAGTAATCTACTATGCTGAACTCCTTGAGTGCACGTAGAAGCTCGCGCTCGCTGGGTAGTTGAAGGACGGTTCGACTCTCCGGCTTGTTGAATCGGTCCACGGAAACCGTGTGGTCGGACACCACAACCAACAACGGTTCCTTACTGGTACGAGACGGTTCAGGGATGACCCAGAGCTTGTTCTGGTCACGCTGGGTCTGCAATAGACGGGCCTCAGCTTCGCGTACCTTTGCTTCCCATTGCATCATTTCGGCAATGGTAGTCTGCACTTTCTCCCGCAAGTTCCGCAAATCGGCTTGGAGTTTCTCGATCTGACGGCTGATATCGTCCAGTCCCAGCCGGGAATCGCGTTCCCGCTGTCGCTGATGGAAGATGTTCAGTTCATCTTGTAGGGCGGCGGCACGTTGCCGAGCGGCCTCCGCTTGTTTCCTTAGGTCGGCAACTTCCTGCTGTAAGCTGGCAACGCTTGGTGCGGCTTGCACTGCGGCCAGCGTTTGCTGCAATTGCTGATTCTGAAGATTGAGTACGGACAATTGGTCAAGTAGTTCATTCAATCGCTGGCGAACCACCGGGTCCGGCTGATCTTCAGGGAGGCCACCACCCGCGAGTTGTGGGTTGACCTTTGTGGCCAACAAAAGCGTCACCAAGATCAGAACACCAGTCACACCCGTTATGATATCAATAAACGAGAAGAAGTTGATCGGTGCACCACTCGATTGTCGTAGGGAGCTAGCCATGAACGGAGGTAGTTAGTTGTCCATCAACCGCAACTTGGAGACCACATGGGCGTGACAGTAGTCATTGCATTCATCTAGAAACTTTGCCTCCTCACTCTGGATATGGGTCATGTGGAGTTGAATCGCCAGCGCACCGACCAAGGCGATAAGCGTGGTCTCAAAGGCGGTGGACAGTCCGGCAGTCACGTGCTGTAGCGATTCCTTAATGGCGCTTAGATCGCCACTAGCCTGCAGAACGGTGCCAAACGCGCTGATTGCCTGACTTAACCCTAGTACCGTACCGATGAACCCTAATACCGGAATGGCCCAGACGAAACCGGTGACCATTTTGTAGCTCGCTGCGATTTGTTCCTCATCGAAATCCCCTTGTGTCTTGAGGATATTAGACACGTCGGAGATGTTGCCGATGTTGCGCAGATTGGAAAGCGCTCGTTCAATCCGGTTGAGAAGGATAAAGTTGCGCGTGTCATCGACCAAAGTATGAACGCGTTTGAGCACCTCGGTGGCGGTGTGCCGGTCAAGAACGAAGTCTGGCTCCTGTGGCACCGCAGCCAATGCAAGGGCACGGCGCTGATACTTAAGCTTGCGCACCTTGAGAAACAGCATGGCCACGGCCCAGAAGAAGAACAGCACAGTTGGATAAGGACAAATACCACGTTCTAGAAACATATCTGCCAAGAACTTGGTTGCCGGATAGGGTTTAAGCGCATAAACGATGAACAGGTAGAACCCTACGGAAAGCAAGATCGCTACCAGAAAAGTGAGCAGTTTATTCACACTGGTAAACCGGCCACCGCGAAAGCCCAACTTCTGTTCCAGATCATCTTGAGCCCAGCTTAACAATGGGTCTTGGATTGCTGCCAACGACTCAGTGGAGGACTTAGGTTCAGTCATGATACGTATTCTCCTTTAACTTCGTTTCACGACGAGGCATCCCGCCATCATGTCATGAAGTGCTTGTTTGCGTTCAGTGAATGCTGCCATCAAATAGCCGATACCCAGAGTAAAAACAGAAACGAATTTCCCGAAGTACCTCCCAGTCGCCTTTCCGAACGAGATTTGATTGCCTTTGAGGTCAGTAACAATCATTCCCATTGCGCGCTTACCAAGCGTGCCTTGCCGTAAGGAACTTTCCATCCCTGCACTGTATAGCCAAGGAATTAGCCAACTGAGGATGACTCCCAAGATTATATATTCCTCGTATCCTTGATAAGTACGTGTCGCACCTCTAATGAACCCCAGTATGAAGCCAATTAGGAAACCTGAACCAGTTTCAAGGCACACCACTATTATCCCATCAAGAAACATCGCACAGAAACGCGCCCAAAAACCAGCGTACTCGTAGTGATTCAATGGTGTGAGTCGTTCCATGCAGACGCTACAGAAGCGCGCATCAATACGGTTGCCCATGCCGCACTTGGGGCACGCCTGCATACCTGGCGGCATGAATGGACGCATATCTTGTTGTGTAACTTGTTGTGGAGTTGTCCTGACCTCATCTAGTTCATCCTTTGTCTTCTCCAACTGCGTTTGTAGATCCTGTAAAGTCCCTTCCTTTAGCGTCAAATCATCCTGCATCCTCTTTAATCGTATCTTCTGGCGTTCTTGCTCTTGAGACCGCGCTTCTAGGTTCAAAAAACTACGTAATGAACGCCACTTGCCATCTACTTGAATCTCGTGTGCCAAGCTTAATTCATGGTCGCGCACTTTTCCCTCTATGACCTCTTGGGTGAAAGGGCCAAACTGCTGGCCTTTCCAGCGCAGGATGAATTGGGGGGAGTTCTGCATAAACTTAAATCGCGTCTGTTTCAGGAAACAATGAGACCATTAAGCCCTTTTGCTCCTGCGGGTTTGTACTGGTGGCAAACATCAGCCAGCAGTTTCGTTCTGATGGACGCTGCCAAAGGCAATCCGACTGCAAATCCTGTCACGAGTCCTCCGATGTGTGCAGCATTGTCAATGTGCGGCTTAGCAAAACCGTAAAAAAGGTTGTAGCATACAAACGCAAGCATGCTGGTGATCTGACTGATAAAACGCTCGGCAGGCAGTCGCTCCTTCAGACAAACGCACAGCGCAAGTGTGCCACCCGCCAATCCAAAGATCGCACCTGAAGCGCCGGCACTCACGGTGGCAGGGTGGAACAAACAGCCAGCAATGCTGCCACCGATACCGGCCAGTATGTACAGCACAGAGAATCTCACGCGACCATAAAACTTCTCTGTCATAGTACCGAGTGCACACAAACACCACATGTTCATTGCTAAATGAATGACTCCGACATGCACGAAACAACTTGTGATCAGTCGCCACCACTGACCGGAAACAATCAATGCACTGTCATTGCCTCCCCAGTGAACTATTTGCTCCGTGGTCGGCTCAAAAAGAGAACCTCCAGACGAGAGCATCAGCAAGAAGACGACCACGCAAGCTGACGCCACAGCAATGCTTACAACAGGGACACGATTGGATTTCGTGAGAGCGGTCCAGTAATCAACATTCGTTGTTTGTGTGTCTGGGTCGGTTGAAGAAGATATGAGTGCATCGTGTGGACTATGGGGTGGAGGCATTTGTGCCGCCGTCGCACTGAACCAGCGCCCTCGCCCAACCTCTGTCAACTTATCCTTCGTGCTCTTCAGATGCAGTTGTCTTTCCTCCAGTGCAGCTTCCTTGCGAGCCAATTCCCCCTGTGTCCACTCCAGTTGCTGTTGTTGGTATTGCTGTTCTTGACCTCGTGTCTGCAATTCGAAAAAGCCCCGTAATGAACGCCACTTGCCGTCTGTGTGAACCTCGTGTGCCAAGCTCAATTCGTGGTCACGCACTTTTTGCTCAATGTCCTCTTGTGTGAAAGGGCCAAGTTGTTGACCCTTCCAACGCAATAGATAGTGGCGAGGTTGATTCACGGTTTGCGCTTCTCTTGAAACAGCGGCGGCAAATAATCTTTGATTCCTATGGTCTGCCATTCCAACTTCTGCTTCTCAGCGACAGCCCTCAACAACTCATCGGGTTCCCTCCCGCAACAAAATAACGGTGAAAATGGCTGCGCCTGGGCTGCTGATGCCTTCGGATTGCCGGAGGCTGTTTGATTTTTCCATAACCATGTCAATTTTAATCCATCTTGCATCTGCCCCCAAAGATTTAGAGCACGCCCTCCCTCCTTGGTCAGTATCGGTGTTCCATCTGCAGCTACATAGCCGGCAAACTTGAAGCCGTCTGCGTGGGTATCTGAGAGTAACTGCTCCATGAAGCGAGCTTGGCTCGAATAGGAGACTTCACGGGTTTTCTGGTAAAATTCTGCCAACTTCGCTTCATATTGTTGAACTCGCAACGGCACCATCCAATCGCCGCTCCGCAGATCACTGATGCCGAGTTCCTTGAGCGCCGCTTGGTCGTGGCCAATGGCAGGCACTCTTTGTACGCCCCATACTGCTGGACGAATCGCCAAAATTTCCAACAGTCGCCAGTGGATGAAGGCTTTAAGCACCACGCTTGCTGAATCACTGGCGCGCAATTCATCGAGTATGGGTAGCAATGAGCAACGGAACTTATCTCCGGCATCATTGATCCACGTGTCTAATCCAATGCGTTTGATCACCGAGGATTCAGGACAGAGACTTCCGAGCATGTCAAGCTGTGCCTGCTGTAGTGGCTTATTCCTGTTGCACTTGCACAGGAAATTAGTCTCAGTAAATTCAGCCTTTGTTGCCTCTTTTGCTGGAATGAATGCCATTGCACTGAAACGCAACCCAAGTGAATCAACCGCTGCCCGGCGCCAGGGTCCTCGTGTAAAAACTCGACCGCCTCGGGCTGGCGGCGCACTGATGACAACTCCATCTTCCGTCTCCGGGAGCTGATACAAATACACATTCTGCAAGTTCTCATCATCTCGGAGGCTTAGCCATTTGGACAGTTCCGCTGGCATTACCTCAGTGGGTAATGCGGAAGTTCCTGAACCCTTGATCAACGCTTGCCAACCCTCCGCGTCTTCGGGCATAAGCATCGCACGCTCCACCTCTAAAGCTGTGAGTTTTGTGCTTGCAGCACGTCGTGCGGCACGAATTGCTGGTAATTGTCGTACGTGTTCGGCGTCGTACTTCTCCAATGCCGCATAGTATTGCTCTAATGTCACCGCTTGTTTCATCTCGGTCTCCGCTGCATCCAACTTCACCAATGCTTGCTGGTAGGGCACCACCTTTGCCTTTAGTGGTGCCACACGCCCGGTCAGGCTTTCCGGCAGGCGAAGACGTTCGTGGATCGGTTGCGCCACTGTTTCCAGACGGCTCACGGATTCGGCTAAGTCCGACACGGCTTTCCGTAGTACCGGAGTATTGAGGTCAGGCTTGTCGAATATGGCTGCCTGTTGTTCGGCAGTTTTGAGCAGGGCTAAAAACTCTGTCTGCATCTGGCGCTGACGCGTTTGAAGTATGGAATCAAATTGGTTCTCAAACTCTAGAAGCTCCGTCGCGCCGGTCCCGCGAAACTCTGGTGCGAGTTCTTTGGTAAACGCCTGTGTCTGCTGCAACTCCCGCAAGATATCTTCTACGGGGGCGTCCCGAAAACCTGCCTGCCTGTGCACTTGAAGTTTCCCCAGCATCGTTTGCAATCTCCCCACCCGCTGGTGTTCCTCGGTTACCCATTGCTCCGATTCACGGATTGCCAGCACCAACTGCGACCGTCCGATAGCTTTTTTGTCGTTGTGCCGAAGATCTGCGATCAGCTTCTCCGTCGTCGTTACCTTTCGTTCCTGTCGCAGTTTCACCAAGTCAGCAATCTGGCCTTTGGTCCAATGCCAGCGGAACAACACCACGGCGGCGATGCTTGTCACCACCACCAGCGCAGCCACACTAATTGTGGTGAGCAGTCGCCGCTGCCGCACCAAGCGGCTGATCTCTGCTTGCAGCACCCCATTTCGTCGTTGAACTCGAGCCTGTAGGTCTTCGGGGACGGCTTTGGCAAATCCCTCCAACTCCCGCCATAGATTCAGCAAGACATGTTGCTCCTCACGCAACGATTGCAGCGTGCGAGCAGCACCGGGCGCAGAGTCCGCCTGTCCCTTCTCCACGTGAAACTCCACATTTCGAAGCGCCGCCTGAAACCGTTTCTCGTCGTCATCCTGTTGTTTCAACGCGCGAGCCCAATCCCGCACCGCAGCAAATGCCTGAGCGGGTTCCTCAGCAAGCACCAGATCATATCCCGCACACAGTTGCTCAATCTCTTGGACTGGGGCCAACGCTTCCTCCCATGCGTTCTGCTGCTTGAGACGATCCAGCCACTCCACCAACCCCAGACAGCGGTTCAAGGCCGTTTTCCGGTCGATCTCGCGTCGGATCGCTTGCGCCTGCTCCAACACCGTGCGATTGACTTCGCTCGTCCACCCCGCAGCTTCAATTTCTTCCAAGGTCTGCTGCACGGCTGGGACATCCTGCCGCTGGAGCGCCTGCTCCAGCCGTCCTATGGTCAAGCCTCGGACTTTTCCCAGCAACCGCTGTTTTTCCTGCTGAGCAGTGACATCGCCGGGATTCAGCCGCACGATCGTTTGTAGCACGGACAACGCCCGAGCGTCATCGTGTTCGACAACGGCTCGACGGTAATCCCGATACAATGGATGAGCCGTTGTGATGCCTTTCCCGTACAAATCGTTGAGTGCGCTGATCGCGCGCTCGTTCAGTTCCTCAGCTTGTGCCCAACTTCTTGACCGGCACAGATCGCGCCACTGTCCCGCTTTCTCGAAACTCAACGCTGCGCATAGATCCAGTAAAGATGGCGGCGTCTCTGCCGACTGCAATGCCTCATACTCCGCCTTGCCGTCCAGCAAACGCTCGCACTGATCCAACCGCTTGTTTGCTGTGGCACACCATTGCGCGTACTCCGCCGCCAGCTTTTCGCCTCCGGCCCCCGAGACGCCACCGCCTAGTGCCTGCTCAATGGATTTCACGAGTTTGTCAACGGGTGTCATTTCTTCCCTTTCTCGTCTGTGAAAATGATCAACGGCCACCAGTGTGCGCCGTCCACTTGGATTTCCAGCTGAATCCGTCCAAACGTCTGGTCGGGCTTGGGCAGAGATTTCATCTGGCGATCCAGTTCGTCCATTTGTTGATCGAACTCAGCAAGCTGACTCTGTGGATTACTATCCGACAGTTTGTCCACCGCTGTTTTTAGCTGCCCAGCGCCAAATCGGTCCTTCCATGCCTTGCCATAATCATGTTTGGAATCAAGTGTATTGAGAACATCCGGGAGTTCCTTCTCCAGCTTGTCACCTGCAGTTGTCGGATTCTTCGTGGCGGTATTAAGCAGAGCGAAGATCGTATCCCATTTGGGACATATACGTTCTTTCCAATTCTTTTTTGCTACCTTGTTGTCGTCGTCCGGTTCCGAAAATTCTTGCTCCTTGAGCCGTGTCAATATCCCTTTCAGATACTCACAGTAGTCCGACCATGTGGGGTTGTAATCTTCTCCCTTTTCCTTCACCTTCACAAAGTCAGAGAACTTACCGTTACCCTCTCTCGGAGTAACGTTCCACTTCTTTAGCAGGCTTTCCCCGGGCGACTCTAAATTAGGAATTGTAAGCAATGGATTCCTAGACTTTGCATTCCTCTTGGCGTCGTTTTCTGCCCCTTTCTTCCGCGACTCCAGACTTCTTTTCTCCCTAGAAATCGCTTCCTCCGTCGTACGTGGCGAGAACCGATCATTGAAATTTGATGGTCTATTCCATCCGTTCGTGTACATAGATGGCTGCTGGTATTTAACTGCTACGTTCGTCAAGCAATCGGCATACAGACGAAAGAGAATCGGATGACTGTTAGAACTTCCGGGGCGGAACTGCTGCAAGCGATGCCGCAAGGCATCCGACATGCCGTAATCGGCATATTCGTGATCCACACCGCGGCTAAGGTTGGTCTTGGATAAAGTCACGGGCTCTAGCCATGGCTTGCTGGATTCCCAGTACAGCAAATTGAAACTGTTGGTACCGATGAAATGGATTGCTGCAATCGAGAAATCACCATCCTTGTGCTGCAGAGCATTATCCTCATACATGACAAATATCTTTTTAGTAGCGCCCTCATAAAGTTTCCCGTCCGCCCATGTGTTCGTTTTTTCAAATGAAAAGTTTGGGAAGGAGGGGAATGGTTTAGGTGTGCATAAGAACGCACACGATTTTGGTGTTTTCATCCCATGTCGTGCAAACACTTGACCAAGATTCACACCGCCCTCTCTCGTCGCGAACACAAGATATGTGGGTACGTTTGGCAATTGGTCAAGTTCCAATGGAGCAGCATTAGCAAGTGGGTTTTGCTTTGGTAGTGGTTTAGTCGGGGGTGATCTCGTCGCGGCGCCTGTTGGAGCGGTTTGCGGTGGCTGCTGCGTGGACTTGGGGGATGGTATGACTGGCGCACGGTCTGGCACGGGCGCCGCGTTATTGCTCGTTACTGGGATTGTATTTGAGACAGCGGTCGACGCAGGAACGGTCTTGGATTTTTCTTGGCCAACATTACGGGGGCGTCGACCAATGAAGAAAGCAACCACCGCAATCAGGATCATCCCGCTCACTACCGGAATCAACCAGACAAGCGGAACTCCCTTGCTAGCTGGTGAACTCGTGGAGACGGGCTGGCTTACCACACGGGCGCGTCGGGAAGGACGATTGTCCTGCACCGTGACTGACACGCTCCCCTGCTTCGGGGGTGGTTGCGTTCTTGGTAGTGGTGGTGGCGCAGGTAGGGTGTCCGGTCGCGTCAGATCAAAAATCAACTCGCCACCACTCACTGCAGAACGTTGGCCCGCACTGCCACTCCAGCAGCCACGCCAGCCAAAATCTTGCTGACGGTCTGTTGCCTGAAGAAACGTGGTGAAGGGTACCTGCCAAAGACTTTCTGCGCGCCTTCCACTGGGATCCATGCTTTCCAGCGATTCATGGAAAAGCCGTAGTAATTGGTCATCCCCACCGGGCACATACACCACAGTGCAACCTCTGCGCGTTTGGGCATCGGTGAGCAAGCGTGCGTGCGAGGCGTAGCCTGTCACCGCCATCCACGCGCTGCTTGTCGGGGGGACGCGAAACTGAGTCAGATCCACTTCTTCGCTCTCATCAAAATAGCGCGCAGGCTCTTTCCAGCATTTTCGCCACGGGAATACCCGCAGGATCATGGCCGGTGAGGCTGCCCGCTGCAGTTCGCGCTCTTCACAGATGAGATGGTGTGCAATGTGGTTGGTGCGGCCCGAATAGTCGGGTCCAGCATCCTGGATGCAACTGAGGACATGATACTGGTCGCTGCCTATCGTGAGAATCCGATGCGCATGAATAACCGGTAATAGTTGTCCACCGCTCGGGCGGTCAAACGCGCTTAACCTCTCAAGCTCTGCCACGAGCCGTTCCCGAATCGCCGCATGTCGAGCTACGGTGCAGAATCCCGACCGACCAGCTGCAAGACCGTGTTCGGCGGAAGTGTATATGAGTTGCCAAGCCATTTGCGGAAGCTTTCCCTACTCAGCACCAGCATCATGATTCCAAAGAGGGATTAAACCCGGTAACGTTACCGTCAACGCCCA
>Ga0194112_10010890_pt1 | contig 11344 bp, 8 predicted proteins | sample TA2MahC400mmetaG_FD_146191 | JGI IMG/M metagenome (GOLD analysis project Ga0194112, IMG submission 146191) | Freshwater microbial communities from Lake Tanganyika, Tanzania - TA2015016 Mahale Deep Cast 400m | ecosystem: Environmental > Aquatic > Freshwater > Lake | place: Tanzania: Lake...
GATTGCGCGGCCGCGGGTCGTGCGCGAGATGGTCCTCAACGTCGACCTTGCGCCGAGCGTCCTTGACGTCTGCGGCCTGCCGCCGCCGGCCGGGGTCCACGGCGCGTCGTGGAAGCGCCTGGCGGCGGGCGACGCATCCGGGTGGCGCCGCTCGTGGTATTATGCGTATAACTACGAGAAGGAGTTCCCGTACACGCCGAACGTTCGCGGCGTGCGGACGGATGAATGGAAATACATACATTATCCCCACGGCGACGGCGGCCCCGACCGCCACAAGGCCGAACTCTACAACCTCAAGGCCGACCCCCAGGAGCGCCGCAACCTCATCGACGACCCGGCCTCGCAGGCGAGACTGGAGGAACTCAAGGCCGAACTCGCCCGCCTCCAGGCCCTCTGCGGCGTCCTGCCCGACAAAATGCCCCTCGACGAGGGCGTAAAAACGGTGCTGCCGGAAAAATCGATCCGGTGAGCCCGCAGCAAGGCCGAGTTCCGGTTCTATGAGCGAGGCTGAACCGTATCGAGAAGACGCGGAGCGCGCCCATTTCAGGCGAGTTTGTCTTGACCCCCACTTGCCGCGTCATGTAGAATGGATAGGCGGGCAAGGGGCAACACGCGGGCGTCGCTGAATCGTGTCCGCGAAATAAGGAAGGCAAGTTCGCCTCTGACATGAGCGATCAGCGCGCCTCATTGCCGGATTTTGCGAACCCGCCGGTTATCGAAGTTGCGCTTGCCGTGCAGTTCAAGAGAATCCCCGGCGTGCGTGTGGCGCATATGGGATTGCTCTGGGCCTTCTGGAAAGACGGCTTTTCTGAGACGGAGGAGCATCCCCCTCTCGAGTATGCCGAGGAGAGATTCGAACCAGGCCCCGGGCCCGCCCAAGGGGCGCGCATTGTAATATCCCCTGCCCCATTTGTTCCAAGGTGCTGGTTTTTGAACAAGTCCGGGACGGAGCTCATCCAGGTCCAGCCGGACCGCTTCGTTCACAACTGGAGAAAAGTTGGCGAGGGGGATAAGTATCCGCGTTACGAGAAAATTCGAGACGCTTTTGCCGGGGAGCTAAGACATTTCTGCGAGTTCCTGAACCGCGAGAAGATTGGCGAGATGATTCCGACTCAGTGTGACGTTACATACGTCAATCATATCGAATGGGGCTCAGGCGCAGAGGTATGGTCGGGGGTCGAGAAGGTCACTGCGCTCTGGAGCGGGGAGCACAGCGATGCGTTTCTTCCAGCACCCGAGGACGTTCGTTTTGCGGTACGCTACGTAATGCCCGGCCAAGACACGAAGCCGGTTGGCCGATTGCACGTCAGCCTCCAGCCGGCGTACCGGACAGCCGATAAGAAGCCTATACTTGTGCTCACTCTGACTGCTCGTGGCAAGCCTATTGGTGAAGGCTTCGATGGCGTACTGGCTGCTTTGAACCGGGGGCGGGAGTGGGTCGTGCGCGGATTCGCCGGCGTAACGACTCCACAAATGCACAAAGCGTGGAGGCGTCTCGATGCACGATAGACGATACCGAACCTGGAATGCGCCGGGCACAATAGTGGGAGGCCAAGGCGGCGCGGCTCTATTGGAAGGGCTGACGGAACGCGATTGGGGCGAGTCGTGTGCAAGTTCCGTTCAGGCTGAAGACTCGCTGTTGACCGGCAAGAGGCCAAGTCCACAACTAAGAATTGAGCTCCGCATTGAAGAGCCGCGCTGGCTTCGGCCCACAGTCCAAAGGATGGAACAACTTCTGGCCCTGCCGCGAAACTGGGACTCATATGGAGCACTGCCTGTGACGGTGGTTTCAGTTCAAATGGCCTTGAACGCGCTGATGATGGTAATGGAATCTCGCAGTCCAGCACCAACGGTCGTGCCTACGGTAGAAGGCGGTGTTCAACTTGAGTGGCATCAGAATGACATTGACCTGGAGGTGGAAGTGAAGCCTGAAGGCCAGATCCTCATGTCACGCCAGGGCGGGCTCCTGCCGGAAGCATCGGAAGTGGGTCTCGCACACGACTGTAATATCTTGATACAAACAATACGCCACCTGTAGAAGGTCTTCCGCCCACAGTCCTTTCGCCTGGACGGCAGAATGAATCAGTACGAAGATGACCCCACAATTGCCGACCATGCGGAGCTATGGCGCCGAATTCCGCCGCAATGGTTCGTGCTTGACCGGAATCTCGGCAGCATGCGCCCGACTTCACAAGCGTTCCAGGACCACCCCAACGGCACGCCGATGTCCGTTCTGTTAGCAGATGTCGTGCGTGAAAGCGGACGTGGCACAACCGCCGCGCTTGTTGGCCACAAGGGGTTCGCCTTGGCTGCTATTACTGCTGGTTTGTGCCGACAGTGTAGCCAGAAGGTCGCAAGAGACCCCAAGCCTGATGAACCGGCGCACGGGGTGGTTGTCGGTAAGAAGTCCGACGCGGTGAGAAGGCGGCTTGCGCGAGAGGCCCAGTGGGTTGTGCCGCCCGGGTGAAGTTCCCCGCGGGATCGCGCCATGTGACTACTCTGAAGCGTCCCCGGCGGGGCTCCCGCCGGGACGGCAACCGGGGCGCGCCCCCGGCTATCTGGCTCCCCCTGTGCCCCTCAATCAGCAGATTCGCCCCAAAACGATTCCGGCAGCGAAAAACAGGCTTTCTCGCACGTCCGGCGCGCGGCGGGGGCGAAAAAACCGCGCTGCTGATAGCGCCAGTGCGGTTTGACCTCTGCGCGCCGATGTCCGAAAAAAATCCCGGGAAAAGTCGAAAATCGTAAGTCCTTGCGCCGCCAGAGGTTGCGGCGGCGCTCCCGCATCCAGGCCCCCCAAAAGCGGCGCGCCACCGTACACCCCGTCCTTCTATGGAGCGGCCGCGCCACCCATGCGGCGATGCCTCGCCGACCGCACAGGTCGCAGAGGACGCAAGGAGCCTGCCATGCCCCGCCAGCCCGCCCCCCTGACCAAACGCTGTTCAAAATGCGGCGTAGAGAAGCCGCTGGAGAAGTTCCGGCCCAACCCACGCGGTCGCCACGGCCGCTCCGCCGATTGCCGCCTCTGCCGCGCTAAATACCAGCGCGCCTGGCGCCGGCAGAACCCGGAACGGGCCCGCGAACCCTGTCGGCGATACCGGCTCAGACTTGCGCGAAGGGGCATCCGGCCGAGCACTTCCTGCGACAAGGCGAAGGCGGCGGCCCGGCAAATCGCACGGTTCGCCATGGTCCTCAGTATCCTGCGCCGAAAAAACCGGTGCGAGAAGTGCGGCATCGAGGCCCGCCACGCGCGGCTGTACAAGCACCATCCCGACTACAACCGGCCGCTCGACGTGGTGTGGCTGTGCGGCCCGTGCCACGGCTCGATGCACCAGAAGGTGGTGGACTGAGCCGCCCGGCGGGAAAGAGGGCCGGGGAACGTGGGGCGGGCGAGCAGATACTGAGCGAGGCGCGGCGACCCCACCCGTTCAACGGCCGTCATTTGCCCCTTACCCCTTGCCACTTGCCACTTGCTACCAGCCACTTGCCGCTTGTTGTTTGTGCGACAAGCGGCCAGCGACCGGTCTGACCACTGGAAGATTTTCGCAGGAACTCCGGCAATTCTTTGCGCATCAAAGAGTTTGCCTTTATGGCGCTGCCGGCGGAGATTTTGCGCGGCGGCTGCGGAGAGCCGCCGCGCAAAGCGGGCCTGCGCGGCAGGTCTCCGGACCCGCCGCGCCGCATGCCTGGGAGTCCAGGGTTACCGGGGTGCAGCCATGACGCAATCGCAGAAGGGCGTCCGCGGCTCCCATCAGAGCCGCCACCGTAAGGGAGCGGTCAAGTTGCGCTGCCGCGCACGCAGCACCGCTCCCTTGCGGCCGCGGCTCGGAGGAATCCTTTCAGAACTCATTGCGGCCGCGGCGCTGGTTGCGGGCGTGGCGGCAGGGGCCGAGTCGCCGCCGGGGCCCGCCGCCGCGCCGCCGGCGCCGTGGCCGCCGGCGTTCTTCACCGGCTCGGTCGGCCGCGTGCGGGACATCGACGGCGACAGTTTTACGTTCGCATGCGAGGACCGGCGGGTGGTCAAGGTGCGTCTCATCGACGCCGACGTTGAGCCGATGGGCGAGGCCGGCCGGGCGTCGGCCACGGCGGTCGCCAGCGGCCTGCTCCAGGCGCAGCCGTTCTGGGTGTTCCCGTGCGGGCAGGCGGGCAGCGACGTGTGGGCCGACGTGTGGACCTCGAAGGGATGGTTGTCGGAGGTGCTTATCCGCGCGGGGTACGCCCGGCGGCGGGCGGGGGCCGAGGGCATCGTCCAGGGGCTGGGTCCGTGCGCCGTGGGGTCGGCGGCGGGGGGTCATCCGCCGCCGGATGCGCCGGCGTTTGCCGCCGTCTCCTGCACGGCGCTTGAAGGCGGCGCGCTGGAGGCGGACCAGGGCGGCCGCAAGGTCCGCGTCCGGCTGTTCGACTGCACGTCGGCGGACCTGGATCCCGCGCAGCAGGCGGCCGCGCGGGACGCCGCCGCCAGAATCCTGGCCGAGGGCCCCGTGTGGGTGCTGCCGTGCATGCCGGCCAGGCCGGGCGGCCAGGGCGAGGCGCTCGTGCGCATCTGGACGCGGCAGGGCTGGCTGAGCGAGGCGCTCCTGAAGGGGGGGCTGGCTAAGCGATGCGACGGGTCGGCCCAGGCGGCCCAGGCGGCCGTCGCCAGGCCGGGCGACTCCGCCACGACGCCCAAGACGCCCGCTCCGGCCAAGGGGCCGGCCGCCAAGTCCGCCGACATCACATGGCGCGAGGTCCCCGTGACGAAGGCCCCGTACAGGCCCAACATGGGCGCCCAACTCTCGGGCCTGTTCATAGGCAAGGAATTGACGCCGATGAGTTGCCGCAGCCTGCCCTTCGCCATCACGTCGGGCATGTGCCGCATCACGTGGAACCTTCAGCCCTGGCGGGTCGGCAGCCCGGTGAGCACCAGCCTCCTCCGGTACGATGAGCGGTACACGGTGCCCACGACGTCGATGACCGTGGTGTCGTTCAAGGGGACCTCGGGCAGCCAGATACTGCGCCTGCCGCCGGGGCAGTACTGGTTCTCGATCAACGGCTCGACCGAGGTGAGCATCAAGGTCGAGGAGAAGGCCGAGCCGGAGGCGAAGTAGCACGAGGCGTTTAGCCGTCGCCGGTACGGCGACGGCCGCGGCCGTACCGGCCGCGGCTAAACGAGGCGTCGGCGGCGTCGCCCCACCATGACCGACGCCGTAATGAGTCCGGCAGAAATCGCTTGCCCGCGCTGCGTTCTTGGCTAGACTGGTTCCGTTTTCGGGCCGAGGCTCGACGTGAGGAAAGCAACATTCCCCGGCGGGGTGCATCCGCCGCCGAGCAAGTTGACGGCCGATTCGCCCACAGTTGCGCTCCCCCTGCCGCCGCGGCTGGTCGTGCCGGTGGCGCAGAACCTGGGCGCCCCCGGCAAGCCGGCCGTCGCCAAGGGCGAGCGCGTCAATCGCGGGCAGACAATCGCCACGCCCGACGGCTTCGTCTCGGCCTGGCTGCACGCGCCCACTTCGGGCACGGTGACGGGCATCGAGCGGGTCGTGGACGCGGCCTCCGGGCGGCAGTTCGACGCCATCGCCATCGAGTCCGACGGCCTCGACGAGTGGGCCGACGGCTGCGACCAGCCGCGCGATTGGCGGGCGATTAAGCCGGAGGAAATCCGCAAGGCCGTCGCCGAGGCCGGCATCGTCGGCATGGGCGGCGCAACGTTCCCCACCCACGTTAAACTCACGCCGCCACCCGGCAAGACCATCGACACCATCATCATCAACGGGGCCGAGTGCGAGCCGTACCTGACGTGCGACTACCGCCTGATGCTGGAGCGCCCGGCCGACATTGCCACCGGCCTGGAGATCTGCCTTGCCGCCACGGGGGCGAAGCGCGGCATAGTGGCCATCGAGGACAACAAGCCCGAGGCCGTCCGCGTCATGACCGAGGCGGTGCGCAGCGTAAGCGGCGCCGCCGTCCAGGTCCTGGAGACGAAGTACCCCCAGGGAGCCGAAAAGCAACTCATCCTGGCCTGCCTGGGCCGCGAGGTGCCCACCGGCGGCCTGCCGTCCGACGCGGGCGCCATCGTCCAGAACGTCGGGACGGCGGCGGCCATCGCCGAGGCGCTCGCCCACCGCCGCCCGATGACCGAACGCATCGTGACCGTTTCGGGCGACGCCGCCGCCCGGCCGGGCAACTTCCGCTGCCGCATCGGCACGCCCGTCCGGGCCCTGTTCGAGAAGGCCGGCGTCGGGGCCGACTTCGAGGCGCTGGTCTTTGGTGGCCCTTTGATGGGCAAGGCCCAGTTCACGACGGAACTGTTCGTCAAGAAGGGCACGAGCGGCGTGCTGGTATTCCGGCGCGCCGCCGCGTACGACAACGGGCCCTGCATCCGCTGCGGAGCGTGCGTGCGGCACTGCCCGTCGTACCTGAATCCGAGCAGGCTTTCCATCCTGGGGGAATCGTTCCTCGACGGGAACCTCGACGCCATCGACGCCGCCATGGGCATCGGCCTGATGGACTGCATCCTTTGCGGCACGTGCGCATACGTGTGCCCCGCGCGGCGGCGGATAATCCACCTGGTTGAGATGCTGCGCGGCGAGCGCCGCAAGACCCTCGAACGCAAGCGGGAGAAGCAGCGCGAGCAGCAGGCCCACTTGAAACGCGAGGCCGATAAGGTGAAATCGTGAAGAGCGCCGCTCGCGCGGCGCCCCGGTTAGCCGCCCACCTTGGTGGGCGCGTGTTGTGGCGAGTACGACATGAGCGCACAGGCCGAGCCCATCGCCCCTAAGCCCGCTGCGGCCGCCAAGACCGAGCCGGCCCCGCCGACGCTCGTGGTCGGCCACTGGCCGCACCTGCGGGGCAAGGACTCCATCGCCCGCATCATGTGGTCGGTGGCGGCGTGCCTCGTGCCGGCGGCGCTGGCGTCGGGCTGGTTCTTCGGCATCCGGGCGTACATGCACATCGGGCTGGCGGCGGCCACGGCGGTTGTCACCGAGGCGGCCATCCAGCGCCTGCGCAAGGTCCCCGTGACAGTCAGCGACGGAAGCGCGGTCGTTACAGGCATTTTGACGGCGTTCTGCCTGCCGGCGCAGGCGGGGTGGTACGTGCCGGTCGTGGCCTCGCTGGTGGCCGTCGCCATAGCCAAGCAGTGCTTCGGCGGCCTGGGGGCGAACGTGTGGAACCCCGCCCTCATCGGCCGCGCGTTCGTCCACGTGGCCTACCCGGTGGACCTGAACCCGTCGTCGTACCCGGTGCTTACGAGCGGCCACGTGACGGCCAACCTCGGGACGGCGGGCGACGCGCTGCCGGCGGGCGTCCAGGCGATCACGGGGGCAAGCCCGCTTGCGCAGATGAAGGCCGCCTGCCACGCCGTCACCGGCGCAACGCCGGGGGCCAACCAGTTGAAGGCCGGCGTCGAGGCGGCCGCCGCCGACATCCAGGCCGCGCTCGCCCAGGCCGTCCAGCAGGCCCAGGACCAGATTCACGCCGGCCTCACCGGCGGCCTGCCGCACCTGGGCGACATGCTCATGGGGAGCCGCGGCGGCAGCATCGGCGAGACGAGCGCCCTGTTGCTTGCGCTCGGCGCGGTCTATCTCATCGCGAAGGGCTGGGTCCGCTGGCAGATACCGGCCGCCTACTTCGGCGCGGTCATCCTGGGGGCGCTCGCCCTGCCCATCCACCTGGCGGCCGAGGTGACGCAGGGCACGGCCGTCGTCGCCTCCCGCGACCAGTACTTGTGGGCGGCCGCGTGGATGCCCGAACTGGCATGGAAATACGTGGCCTATCACGTGCTGAGCGGCGGCCTCGTGCTGGGCGCCCTCTACATGGCGACGGACATGGTCACCTCGCCGCTGACCGGCCGCGGGATGCTCATCTTCGGCGCGGGTTGCGGCGTGCTGACGATACTGATACGCCTCTACGGCGGCTACCCGGAGGCGGTCTGCTACTCCATCCTGCTGATGAACACCACGGTTGCGCTGATAGACCGCTACACGCTGCCGCGAATCTTCGGGCACGAGAAATGATCCGCAACATCGTACGGTTCCTGGTCGTCCTGGGCCTGGCGTGCGTCGCGATGGGGGGCGGCGTGGCCGTCCTGTTCGCCGTATTCAAGGGCGACCTGGAGCGCCGCGACAACCAGGAGAAGGAAGCCGCCATCCGCGAGGCCTGCCCGCCCGGCGCAACGGTGGACCTGGAGCACCCCCTCGCGGGCAAGCCGTTCGCGCCCGACGCGGTGTACGCGGCGCGCGGCCCGGACGGTCGGCCCGCGGCGTACATCGCGGGCGGCGAGGCCCCCGGCTACTCCAGCGCCGTCAAGGTGGTCGCCGCCGCCCGGCCGCCGGAGTTCGCCGTCCTTAAGGTCGTGGTCGTCTCGCAGCGCGAGACGCCCGGCCTGGGCAGCCGCATCGCCGAGGCCCGCTCTACGCTGACCTTGTGGGGCAAACTGTTCGGCTCGGCCGAGGCCGAGCAACTGCTGAACCCGTTCCTGGACCAGTTCGTCGGCAAGACTGCGGACAAGTTCGGCGAGGTCCACGCGATTACGGCCGCCACGATCTCATCGAGCGCCGCCAAGCGCGCCGCGGCGCAGGCCCTCGACCGCATCCGCCAGGCCGCACCGAGTTCGCCATGAACCAGCCGCCACTGAAGGCCGTCATCGAAGCCATCCTCTTCGCCAGCGACGAGCCGGTCTCCGACGACCGCCTGGCCGCCACCGCCGGCGAAGACGTAACCGTGGGCGCCGTGCGCGAGGCCGCCGCACAACTCCAGCGCGATTACGAGGCCACCGGCCGCGCGTTCACCGTCCAGGAAATCGCCGGCGGCTTTCAACTTTTCACCCGGCCGGAGTTCAACAAGTACCTCAAGCAACTCCTGCGCGCCCGCCAGGAAGCGCGGTTCACGCAGGCGGCGCTGGAGACGCTGTCGATCGTGGCCTACAAGCAGCCCATCGCGCGGGCCGAGATAGAGGACATCCGCGGCGTGGCCTCAAGCGACATCCTCCGCACGCTGATGGAGAAGGGGTTCGTCCGCATCGCCGGCCGCGGCGAAGGGCTCGGCCGGCCCCTGCTCTACGGCACCACCAAGAAGTTCCTCATGGCCTTCGGCCTGTCGAGCATCAAGGACCTGCCCCCCTCCAACCAACTTCTTCAGCCGTGATGCAAGTGCCTGAGCGGCCGCGTGGAATCCCCACGCGAAAAGCCGCGTGGGCATGCCACCCGGCGTTTCTGTGGGCATGCCATCCGGCGTTTCTGCTGGGCGTGCCACCCAACCGCAAAGGGGTCAGGAGCCCTGTCCGTAAGGCTCCTGACCCCTTCCCCATCGCAACGCGCTTGCTTCTTTTCGGCGCTGGAAGTAAGGTTATTGCAATGACACCACGGGCAGCAACAGGGAGGCGCGCGGCGATGATGGCCGTTGCGCTGCTATGTGCCGCTGGCGCCTATGCCGCACCCAACGACTGGGCCGAGGGCACCCCCGGCAAGGACAACGGCGCATCGCGCGACTGCTACAATCGGGCCGGGCAACTGGAATGGCAGAACAAGATGGGCGACTGGCGCGACGCCCGCGACGTCGCTCAGGGCGACGAGCCGTATGCCGCCGCCCCCGTCGGGCCCGAACACAAGGGCAAGACGGCGGAGTGGGACGTCACCCGCCTGGTGCAGGAGTGGGTCGCCGGCAAGTATGCGAACCAGGGGATGTTCCTGCGGGCGGTCGGCGGCCAAGGCGCATGCACCTTCGGCAGCCGCGAGCAGGAGGATGCCGCACGCCGCCCGCAGTTGGTCCTCACCGGCGACGGCCCCGCTCTGACGCTTACTCCGCAGGCAGACACGTTCCTTGACCGGTCCACCTACCGGAGCCTGGGCAATTCCGATTCTCTCAGGGTGAGCGGGTCCAATCACGCGCTTCTGCGGTTTGATCTCTCGGGTACCGGCAAGGTCGGCAAAGTGCAGAGGGCGACGCTGCGGCTCCACAACCTGGCCCAGGCCGGCGGCACGCCGCTCCAGGTCGGAGTCTTCCGCTGCTGCCAGGGACACGACGCGCCCGAGACGGCGCCGCTCCTGGGCCTGGCCGCCAGGTATCCAAGCGACCGCGGCATCGCCAAGGACCCCGACGTCGTTTTCTTCGCCGACTTTGAAGCAGAGAACTGGGCCGAAGGTTGGTCGCAGGCAGCGCCGCAGGATGCGATTCAGATTGCCGGCGCCGACCCCGAGCGGAAGTTCCAGCCTCTGCTCGGCAACGCCCTGCGGGCCCAGTTGGCCAAGGGAAAGAGCACCGCCCTTAACATGCTCTACAAGTTCAGGCAGCACGCGGGCGGCGAGCCGGAAGAAATATACTTCCGCTACTACCTGCGCCTGGGCGACGACTGGAACCAGACGGCCGACGGCGGAAAGATGCCGGGAATCAGCGGCACGTACGGCGTGGCGGGCTGGGGCGGGCGGCGCGCGGACGGCACCAACGGATGGTCGGCCCGCGGGGCGTTCGCGCTCTCAATTCCCGCGGATAATCCCCTCGCCGGCCGGCATCCCATCGGCACATATTGCTACCATGCCGACCAGCCGGGCAGTTACGGCGATATATGGCTGTGGAAAACCGGCTACCGGGGCTTCCTTGAGAAGAACCGCTGGTACTCCGTTGAGCAGCACCTGAAACTGAACACGCCGGGCGAGAAAGACGGCGTGCTGCGGGCCTGGGTTGACGGGCGGCCGGCCTTTCAGAAAACCGACCTCCGCTTCCGCCACGTCGGCCGCCTGAAGATCGAGCAGATATGGATGAACGTGTATCACGGCGGCACGACCCCGTCGCCTTACGACCAGCACCTGTTCATCGACAACGTCGTGATCGCCAAGAAGTACATCGGCCCGATGAAAACAACAGCCGCGCCGTGACGCACGTTGCCGGGCGGCGGGCGGCTTGCCACCCGGTCCTATCGGCGGCCGGCGGGAGGCGGAAGGGCCACGCGGGCCAGGTAGATGCAGGCCTTGCCCTCGTGCGAGGCGTAGTAACTCATCCACAGCAGGCCGTCGTGCCAGAGGATGCCCGCGTAACTGGTGTCGCCGCCGGAAGGGAGCGAGAGCGCCTCGGTCAGCCGCCCGGCATCCGGGTCTATCCAGCACAGGGCCGTCCGCGTCTTGGGCGTGTAGAGGCGAACGGCCGCCAGGAGGCGGCCGTCGGGCGCGCGGGTGAGGGCCGGGCCGCCGATATGCTCGCCGAGGCCCTTCCACGTCCACTCGGCGTAGGGGGGCCTAGCGCGGCCGAGTTGGGCCGCCTTGTCGCCGGCCTCGCGGCGGACGAGGGCCCAGCCCGTGCCGTCGGCGTCGAACAGAAGGGCCGTCTCGCCCGGATAGCCCCGCAGCCCCATGTCGGCCGCCAGCGTCTCGAACTT